>Ga0247740_1000494_pt1 | contig 18995 bp, 18 predicted proteins | sample UWRJL148409B2_FD_180942 | JGI IMG/M metagenome (GOLD analysis project Ga0247740, IMG submission 180942) | Plant litter microbial communities from Arlington Agricultural Research Station in Wisconsin, United States - UWRJ-L148-409B-2 | ecosystem: Environmental > Terrestrial > Plant litter >...
CGCTGGTTGGTGATGCCGACGGCTTCGACGTCGTGGCGGGTGATGTCGGCCTTCGACAGCGCCTGGCCGATGACCTCGCGCGTGTTGCGCCAGATCTGCTCGGGATCGTGCTCGACCCAGCCCGCCTTCGGCAGGATCTGGTCGTGCTCCATCTGGCCGGACGACACGATGCCGCCCTCGTGGTTGAAGACGATGGCCCGCGTGCTGGTGGTGCCCTGGTCGATTGCGACTACATATTTGGTCATGGTTTCATTCACTCCTTTGTGGGTGTGGTGCTGCGCTAGATGTTCTGTGGAACGTACTTACGAGACGAGCGGGAGGAGCGGGATGGAAGCCAGACCCGCGATCACACCACCGACGATGGGGCCGGCGATCGGAACCCAGCTGTAGGCCCAGTCGCTCGTGCCCTTGCCCTTGATCGGAAGGACGGCGTGCGCGAGGCGCGGGCCGAGGTCACGGGCGGGGTTGATGGCGTAACCGGTCGGACCACCGAGGGAGGCACCGATACCGACGACCAGCAGGGCGACGGGAAGGGCGCCGAGGGCGGCGAGACCAGCGGGCGTGGCCGTGTCGGGATCGCCGGCGCGGCCGAAGCCGATGACGACGAAGACGAGCACGAAGGTACCGATGACCTCGGTGATGAAGTTCCAGCCGTAGCTACGGATGGCCGGGCCGGTCGAGAACACGCCGAGCTTGGTGGCCGCGTCGGGTTCGTCGTCGAAGTGCTGCTTGTATGCCAGCCAGCAGAAGACGGCGCCGATGAAGGCTCCGAGCAGCTGGGCGAGCAGGTAGATCAGCACGTCGGCGAACGACAGGTCGGCGCCGCTCGCGAGCAGGCCGAGCGTCACCGCCGGGTTGAGGTGGGCGCCCGAGTTGTACGAGACGGTGACACCGGCGAAGACCGCGAGGCCCCAGCCGAAGTTGACCATCAGGAAGCCGCCACCCAGACCCTTGTTTCTGGCGAGGGCGATGTTCGCGACCACGCCACAACCCAGTAGGGTGAGCAGCGCCGTCCCGACCAGTTCAGACAGGAAAATTACACCTAAATTGTCCACGTTGACCTTTCTTTGTAAAACCCCGTCGTCGCGCTACTTGGTCGCGATGACCGCGGGAGCTAGGTGCACCCCGTGGGCATCAGCGAGCAGCGCCGTGGCGTGACGAATTTCGTCAGCCCGACGTTCTTGCTGCCAGCCGAGAACGCCGGCGGCGATCTCTACTAGTTCTTCGAGCAACTCCACGGTAATGGCACCGGTGAAGGCAAGGTTGGTGCGACGCAGCAGAATATCGCTGAGGTGCACGACGGATTCTGTGGCGATGATGTGCTCGATCTCGAGAGCGCTGTACTCGGACGAGTTGCGCAGCATCGTGTCGTCGCCGGCGTCGATCGCGTCAATGACCTCGACGGCGCGGGTGCCGTAGCGGTCGAACAGTTGCTCGGCGCGCGCCTTGCCGACGAAGCCCGCGTGCGCGGTGATCCAGTTGTCGCGGGCCTGGGTGGTGCGCGGGTAGTTGCGCCCGCCGCCGATCTCGATGTTCTTGGTGTCGACGGTGCGCGGGCTGCCCAGCAGCGCGAGCACGTCGGTGCTGATGTGCGCGGCGAGAGCACGGAAGGTGGTCCACTTGCCACCGACGAGGCTGAGCAGGTCGGCGTTGCCGAGCTTGCCCGCCACGATGCGGTAGTCGCGGGAGACGAATCCGGGCTGGAGGTCGTCGTGCTTGGGCAGCGGGCGCACGCCCGAGAAGCTGAAGACGATCTGCGAGCGGTCGACGGCGATCTTCGGGAAGACGTTGCCGATCAGGTCGAAGAAGTAGTCGATCTCCTCTTCGGTGCAGACCGCGGGCTCGCGGATGTCGGCCTCGAGGTCGGTCGTGCCGACCATGACCTTGCCGTTGAGCGGGTAGATGAGCACGATGCGGCCGTCTTTGTGCTCGAAGAACATCTCGCGACCGGCCGTCGCGGCCAGCAGTGCCGGGTTGTCGAGCACGATGTGCGAACCCTTGGTACCGCCCATGTAGGCGGTCTCGTCGCCGAGGGCCTCGTTGGTGAGGTCGGTCCAGGGGCCGGACGCGTTGACGACGACGTCGGCGGCGAAGGTGAACTCGGTGCCCGAGACGGTGTCGCGCAGCACGACCCCGTTCTCGTTCGAGCCGACCGCTTCGACGTAGTTGCTGGCGCGGGCGGTGTCGCCCACGGCCAGGCCGTCGTGCAGCACGTCGAGCGCCAGGCGCTCGGGCTCGTGCACCGAGGCGTCGAAGTAGGTGGCCGTGTACTTGATGCCGGGGTTCAGGTGCGGCAGCGTCTCGAGCGACTTCTTGCGCCCGTGGAAGACGTGGCGCGGAACCGTGCCGCCGTCGCGCGAGAACGAGTCGTACAGGACCATGCCCACCTTGATGAGCGCGGCGCCGCGCTCCTTCGGGGTTCCCGACTTGTGGGTGAGGAAACGGAGGGGAGCGGAGAGGATGCCACTGAAGGTCGAGTAGATCGGAATGGTCGTCTGCAGCGGCTTCACGTAGTGGGGAGCGATGCGCAGCAGGCCGTTGCGCTCGGTGACCGACTCGCGCACGAGCCGGAACTCGCCGTTCTCGAGGTAGCGCACTCCGCCGTGGATCATGTGCGACGAGGCAGCGGATGCGCCGGAGCAGTAGTCGTTGCGCTCGACGAGCACAACGTCGACGCCCTGCAGGGCGAGGTCGCGGAAGGTCGCGATTCCGTTGATGCCACCACCGATGACGAGCACCTTGGCGTTCGGCCTCGCGGTCAGCGCGGTCACTTCATTGCGGACTTCGCCGGTCGGCATCGACTCTCGAGACTTCACTTCACTGTCGCTTTCACAAGATTGCGGCCTGACCGAGGTGAACGCCACGGTTCAGGAGCGCGCCGTCGCCGACGCGTTACGTCCATACTGGGTCTGTACGTCGACACGATCAAGCGGGGTGAACAAACGTGCAAGCACCGGTAGGGCCCGTCGGCCCCGAACCCGCGACGGCGGAGAAATCCCGCGACGCCCTGCGTGCTGCCCAGCTCTACTACCTGCAGGACCTGACGATGGACGCCATCGCCAGCGAGCTGCACACCTCGCGTTCCTCGGTCTCGCGCCTGCTGAGCTACGCCCGGGATCACGGGCTCGTCGAGATCCGCGTGGTCTCCCCGCTCGACCGCTTCTCGGTACTGCAGCGCGACCTGCGCGACCGGTACGGCGTCAACGCGCACGTCGTTCCCGTGCCCGACTCGACGAGCGACATCGACCGACTCGAGCGCGTGGCCCTCTCGGCTGCACGAATTCTCACGCCCTACTTCGACTCGAACATGACACTCGGCATCGCCTGGGGCGCCACGATCAACGCGGTCAGCCGCCACCTGCAGAAGAAGGAGACCCACAACTCGCGCATCGTGCAGCTCAACGGCGCCGGCAACACATCGACGACCGGCATCGACTATGCGAGCGAGATCCTGCGCCGCTTCGGCCAGGCGTTCTCGGCGACCGTGCAGCAGTTTCCGGTGCCCGCGTTCTTCGACGACCCGGCGACGCGCGACGCCATGTGGCGCGAGCGCACCACCAGGCGCGTGCTCGACATGCAGCGCCACACCGACATCGCGCTGTTCGGCGTCGGCTCTACCTTCTCGGAGGTACCGAGCCACGTCTACGCCGGCGGCTACCTCGACGCCGAGGACTACGCCGCCCTCGACGAGGCCCAGGTCGTCGGCGACATCGCCACCGTCTTCTACCGCCTCGACGGCAGCCACGACGGCATCCCGCTGAACGCCCGCTCCACCGGCCCTGACCCCGCGGTGATGCACGCCGTCGCCCGTCGCATCTGTGTCGTCTCCGGTGCATCCAAGATCACGGCCCTTCGCGGCGCGCTCGCCGCCGGCATGATCACCGACCTCGTTCTCGACGAACTGGCCGCCCGCACCCTCCTCACCGAAGACACCGCGCAGCGTCTCAGAACGTCACGGGAATAGTTGCCAGCCGAACGCGTTCTATACACTGATAGAACAAGCAGTAACGTGCTCCGGGGTCGGTGAAAGTCCGAACCGGCGGTGATAGTCCGCGACCTGCGGCCAGGCGAGAGTCTGGCCGTGGCTGACCTGGTGGAATTCCGGGACCGACGGTTATGAAATCGAAAGGTTTCTCAGTCCGGATAGGAGGAAGCACGAGCGTCGTGGGCAGCCGCGACGCCGGTCGTCACGACCTATAAAGCCCGGAGTCCGTCTTCTGAAGAAGATATGAGGACAACCGGATGACACGAGCAGACAGTACAGAGCGAGAGCTGATGCTGCACGCGCTGTCCCTCGCCGCGCACGGACCGGTGACCGGCGGAAACCCGCAGGTCGGCTGCGTTCTCGTCGACACCGACGGCACCGTCGTCGCCGAGGGCTGGCACCGCGGCGCGGGAACCCCGCACGCCGAGGTCGACGCCCTGGGCAAGATCTCCGATGCCGCGGGCCTCACCGCCATCGTCACCCTCGAGCCCTGCAATCACACCGGCCGTACCGGCCCGTGCTCGGCCGCTCTCATCGCCGCTGGCATCACCCGGGTGGTCTACGCCGTCTCCGACCCCGGCCAGAACTCGGCGGGCGGCGCCCGCCGCCTGCGCGAGGCCGGCGTCGAGGTCGAGGGCGGCGTGCTCGCCGCCGAGGTCGAGGCGTTCATCCACCCCTGGCTCACCGCCACGCGCCGCGGGCGCCCGTGGGTCACGGCGAAGTGGGCGTCGAGCCTCGACGGCCGCGCGGCCGCCGCCGACGGCAGCAGCCAGTGGATCACCGGAACCGCGGCCCGCCAGCGTGTGCACGAGCAGCGCGCCGCGAGCGACGCGATCCTGGTCGGCACCGGCACCGTGCTCGCCGACGACCCGTCGCTCACCGCGCGCGGCGACGCGGGCGAGCTCATGGCGCACCAGCCGATCCCGGTCGTCGTGGGCCTCCGCCCCGTGCCACCGGGCGCGAAACTGCGCAGCCACCCGGCCGGTCTGATCGAGACGTACTCGCGGAACCTGGAACAGGTGCTTTCGGGGCTGTTCGGCCGCGGCATCCGTCGGGTCTTCGTCGAGGGCGGTCCGGGCGTCGCGAGCGCCCTCATCGCCGCCGGCCTCGTCGACGAATACCTGGTCTACCTCGCACCCACCCTGCTCGGCGGTCCGATGACCGCGATCGGCGACATCGGCGTCGCCACGATCGGCGAGCAGCGCAGACTCGGCATCACCGCGATCGAACGCCTCGGCGACGACCTCCTGGTCGTGGCGCGGGCCGTGGAAGGAAACTAATGTTCACCGGAATCATCACCGAGCTCGGCTCCGTCACCGCGTGGGAGTCCACCGCCGACGCCGCGCGCATCACCGTGAACGCCCCGCTCGCCGCGGCCGACGCGAAACACGGCGACTCGATCAGCGTCAGCGGCGTGTGCCTCACCGTCGTCGACCAGGGCGCCGACTGGTTCACCGCCGACGTCATGGCCGAGACGATCGCCATGTCGACCCTCGGCGGCACGCTGGCCGGGCGCAGCGTCAACCTCGAACTCGCGGCCCAGGTCGGCGACCGGCTGGGCGGCCACATCGTGCAGGGACACATCGACGGGACATCCGCGGTCCTCTCCCTCACCGAGGGAAGCGCCTGGCGGGTCGTTCGATTCAGCCTCGATGCGGATGTCGCGGCCCTCGTCGCCCGCAAAGGATCGATCGCGATCGACGGCGTATCGCTCACGGTGAGCGCGGTCGGCGACGACTGGTTCGAGGTCTCGCTCATCCCCGAAACCCTCACGGCTACGACCCTCGGCGCACTCGTCGTGGGCGACCGCGTCAACATCGAGACCGACATCCTGGCGCGCCACGTGGAGCGCATGCTGTCGGTCTCGACGAGCTCAACCACCGAGAGGAGCTCGCTATGAGCCTCGCCGATATCCCCACCGCCCTCGATGCCCTGCGCGCCGGACGCCCCGTCATCGTCGTCGACGACGAGAGCCGCGAGAACGAGGGCGACGTTGTGCTCGCCGCCCAGTTCGCCAGCCAGGAGTGGCTGGCTTGGCTCGTGCGCAACTCGTCGGGCTTCATCTGCGCGCCGATGACCAACGAGATCGCCGACCGGCTCGAGCTGCCGGTCATGGTGCCCCACAACGAAGACCCGCGCGGCACCAATTACACCGTGTCTGTCGACGCCGCCAACCGGCTCAGCACCGGCATCAGCGCCTCCGACCGCGCCCACACCCTGCGTGTGCTCGCGAGCCTCGACTCGGTTCCGGCGAGCCTGCACCGCCCGGGCCACATCATGCCGCTGCGCGCGATCGAGGGCGGCGTGCGCGAGCGCGACGGCCACACCGAGGCCACCGTCGACCTGCTCAAGCTCGCGGGGCTCATCCCGGTCGGCGCGATCTCCGAGATCGTGGCCGACGACGGCGAGATGATGCGGCTTCCCGGTCTGATCGAGCTCGGCGAGCGCGAGGGTGTGCCGGTCATCACGATCGCCGCCCTGATCGACTACCTGAACGAGACGCAGCCGGGCGCCGAGATCCCGCTCGCCGTCGACATCCCCGAATCGTCGCGCGTGATCTTCGAGGTCGAGACCACCGTGCCGACGACCCACGGCGAGTTCCGTTTCCGCGCCTACCGCGACCGCACCACCGGCTACGACCACCTCGCGGTCATCGCCGGCGCCCCGACAGACGGCGCGCTCATCCGCGTGCACTCCGAGTGCCTCACCGGCGAGGTCTTCGGCTCGCTCAAGTGCGAGTGCGGCCCGCAGCTCGACGCGGCGCTCGAGGCCATCCAGGCCGAGGCGCTCGCGGGGCGCGGCGGCGTCGTCATCTACATGCGCGGTCACGAGGGGCGCGGCATCGGCCTGATCAACAAGCTCAAGGCCTACCGCCTGCAGGAGGAAGGTCTCGACACCCTCGACGCCAACCTCGCCCTCGGCTTCCCCGCCGACGGCCGCGACTACGCCGCTGCCGCCGCGATCCTCACCGACCTCGGCATCTCGTCGGTGCGCGCCATCACGAACAACCCCGAGAAGCTGCGCCAGCTCAAGGAGCGTGGCATCGCCGTGACCGAGCAGGTTCCGCTCGTGGTCGGCGTCGGCAGTTTCAACGAGGGTTACCTCGAAGCCAAGCGTGACCGCATGGGTCACATTCTCCCCAGCAACGCAGTACTCGACGAAGCGGCCCACGCGGGCACGAAAGGCATGATCCTATGAGCGGCGACGGTTCCCCCGACATCCAGGTAGACGGCTCCGGCCTCAAGGTGACGATCGTCGCCGGCCAGTGGCACACCCAGATCGCCGACGGCCTGCTCGCCGGCGCGCGCAGGGTTCTCGACGCGTCCGGCGCGAAGGTCACCGTCGTGCGCGTTCCCGGCAGCTTCGAGCTGCCGGTCGTCTCGCGGGCGGCGCTCGACGCCGGGGCCGACGCGGTCGTGGCGCTCGGCGTGATCATCCGCGGCGGCACACCCCATTTCGAGTACGTGTCGGATGCCGCGACCACGGGCCTCACGCAGGCGTCGTTACTCGCCGGCAAGCCGATCGGATTCGGACTGCTCACCCTCGACGACGAGCAGCAGGGCCTCGACCGCGCCGGCCTCGCCGACTCGAAGGAAGACAAGGGCGCCGAGGCGGCCGAGGCGGCGCTGGCCACCGCGGTCATCCTGCGCGACATCGCCGCTACCGCTGGTTGAGTAAGGCCGTCTACGGCCTGTATCGAAACCAGAACGCGCACCAGGGTTCGATACGGTCGCTGAGCGACCTACTCAACCAACAGCCGGCTAGCCGAGGAACAGCGCGCGCAACCGCTTCGTGGTGAAGACCAGGCCTAGCGTGATCATCGCCAGGTAGTACAGCACGTGCACGTACATCGCCGGGCCGAGCTCGCCGGTCGTGAGACCGCGCACGAGTTCGACGCCGTGCCAGAGCGGCAGTGCCATCACCACCCACTGGATCGCCTCGGGGTAGACGGTGATCGGGTAGAACGTCGCCGAGAACAGGAACATCGGCAGCAGCACGAAGTTCACCCCGTCCATCTGCTGGAACGTCTTCATGTACGACGTGACCGCCATCCCCAGGCTCGCGAACCCGAACGCGATGAGCAACACGGCGGGCAGCGCCAGCAGGGCGGTCCAGGCGAGGTTGAGCCCGAGCGCCTGCATCACGACCATAAAGCCGGCCGCATAGAGGGCTCCGCGCAGGAGGGCGAGCAGGATCTCGCCGAAAGCGACATCCAGGGGTCCGAGCGAGGTCGCGAGCATCCCCTCGTAGAGCTTCGAATAGTTCATCTTGAAGAAGACGTTCCAGGTGGAGTCGAAGACGGCGCCGTTCATCGCCGACACGGCGAGTAGCGCGGGCGCGATGAATGCGGCGTACGGCACCTCCTCGCCGGTGGTCGTGGCGACCGTTCCGACGAGCGCGCCGAGCCCGATGCCCATCGAGAGCAGGTAGAACACCGGCTCGACGAAACCGCTGAGCACGACCCAGTAGTTCGAGCTACGGGTCGCGAGCACCCCGCGGCTGATGACCGCGCGCGAGTTGCCCACGTAGAGCGAACCGAGGAAGCGCGGGCGCTGGGCCGCCGGAATGTAGACGGGGGCGCTGGGAGTCGGCGCGTTGGGCGTCCGCGTCATTTGTCGAGCCTTCTCGCCATGATGATGCGCGCGGCCCGCCAGCCGGCGACGGTGAGGACGAGCAGGAAGACGACGTGGATGACGCTGAGCCACAGTGGCTCGTTCAGGCCGTAGGCCAGCACCCGTCCGAGCTCGGTGCCGTGCCAGAGCGGCGAGATCCACCCGATCCACTGCAGGTAGCCCGGCAGCTGCGCGAGCGGGAAGAACGTTCCGGAGAAGAGGAACATCGGCGTGATGATGAACCGCTGGATGATCGCCATCTGGCCTTTGTCCTCGGTGACGGTCGAGGTGTACGCCATGATCACGACACCGACGGCCAGACCGGTGACGGTGGCCGTCACGATGCCGAGCGCGCCGAGCGGCGAGGGCACCGCGCCGAACAGCAGCATGACGCCGAAGTAGATCGCGCAGGTCACCGCCATCCGCAGGATCACCGCGATGATGACGCCGTCGGCGATCTGTGCTGACGACAGCGGGCTCGACCGCGCACCGACGAAGACCGGGTTCCACTTGAACGCCGAGAGCACCGGGTAGGTGAGCTCCTCGCTCGCGACGGTGACCGCGGCGCTCGCGAGCAGAGCGGGGGCGACGAAGGCGAGGTAGCTGACCTCGCCGCCGCGACCGTCGCCGAGCGGCGCCTGCACCAGGCTCGCGAGACCGACGCCGAGGGCGAAGAGGTAGACGAGCGGGTTGCCGATGCTCGTGGCGAGGATGGTCGAGCCGTAGGCGCGCATCAGCAGCAGGCGGTGCTCGGCGACGTACCAGGCGCCGAAGCGACGGGGTCTGATGCCCGTCTCCGTCACATCGCTCATTCGATCAGCGTCCGTCCGGTGAGGCGCAGGAAGACGTCTTCGAGGCTCGACCGGCGCACGAGACTCGTGATCGGTTCGAGCCCCTGCCGCAGCAGGTGCCCGAGTTCGGCCTCGCCGTCGGACGAGTAGATCAGGATGCGGTCGGGCAGCACCTCGATCCGGTCGCCGACCCCGGCGATCTGCTCGGCGACGACGGCGTTGCGGTCCGAGCCGAACCGCACCTCAAGCACCTCGCGGCTCGAGTGCAGGCGGATCAGCTCGGCCGGCGACCCCTCCGCCATGATCGCGCCCTTGTCGACGACGACGAGGCGGTCGCAGAGCTGTTCCGCCTCGTCCATGTAGTGGGTGGTGAGAACGAGGGTGGTGCCCTGTTCTTTCAGACGGAACAGACGATCCCAGAGGATGTGGCGTGCCTGCGGGTCGAGGCCCGTGGTCGGTTCATCCAACAGCAGGATCTTGGGCTCGTTCACGAGCGCGCGGGCGATGGTGAGGCGGCGTTTCATGCCGCCGGACAGGTCGTCGACCTTGGCCTTGGCGCGGTCGGCGAGCTGCGCGAACTCGAGCAGCTCGTCGGCGCGCTTCGCGACGACCGCGCGCGGGATGCCGAAGTAGCGCCCGTAGACGATCAGGTTGTCGCGCACGCGCAGCTCTTGGTCGAGGTTGTCGGCCTGCGGCACGACGCCGAGCTGCGAGCGGATCTCGGGGCCGTAGCGGTCGGGATCGAGCCCGAGGATCTCGAGGTCTCCGCCGGTGCGGGTCGACACCGCACCGAGCATCCGCATCGTCGTCGACTTGCCCGCGCCGTTCGGTCCGAGGAGGCCGAACGACTCCCCGGGCGCGACGTCGAACGAGATGCCGTCGACGGCGGCGAAGTCTTTGTACTTCTTGGTCAGGGACGTGGCGGTGATGACGGGCGCTGGCACAGAGGCGAGCCTAGCGAAGGGCAACGACGCTCGATAGGATCCGCGCATGATCAATCGTCGACTTCGCCCGGTCCACGCAACCGTCGCCGCACTCGCCGTCGCGGTCGTCCTCGCGGGGTGCGCCTCGTCTTCGCCAGCCGCCGAACCCACGCCGGACGCGAGCACACCCGCCGCCTCCCCCACCCCGACTCCCGAGGAGCAGGCGCTGCTCGTGATCTCGGGCACGGTCGCCGACCAGGACGGCAACTCGCTCGCCGTCACCCTCACCACGACCGACGTGCGCGAGCCCACCGACGCCGACCGCGCCGACTACGCCGCTGACCGCTGCTTCGACCCCGGATTCGACCTCCTCGCGAATCCCGACGCCCGCATCGTCACGCTGGCGGTCGCGTCGGTCGCGTCAGCCGGGTTCACCGGTTGGACCGACTCCCGCGGCGTGCGCGTCGCCGGAAGCCTATTCGCCGGCGACATCTGGGTTAGCGAACAGCACACTCCAGCGTCGACCTGCTTCCACGATTCCGTGATCGCCCGTCCGGGAAGCGGCGAGGTGCGGTTCGTCACCTCGTCTGACGGCTGGAATCTGACCAATCCGGTGACCGGCGACGGCGCCGCCACCCTCGTCATGTACGGGTTCGAGGCCGTACGTGTCGACGCGCTCGGCCAGCCGACCGGACTCGACGCGGTCGCCGACTGCGTGACGACAGCCTCCCCCGCGCTCGACGCTCTCGCGCTCGACCTCTGGGAAGGCCGGTGGGGCCGATCGCAGAACCTGCCGGAGTACTGCTTCTACGGACGCAGCGCGGGCGACTGACATCCACTTCACAGCAAGAAACGTTTCACAGTGTGTAGCGAGTGTGGCAAGCTAAGGCAATGCAATCCACCGAACCCGGCATGCGCGAGCGCAAGAAGCTGCAGACGCGCTTCGCGATCGAGGCCGCGGCGATCGACCTCGTGCTCGAGCACGGTTTCGACCACGTGACCATCGAGGCGGTCGCCGAACGCGCCGACGTCACACCCCGCACCTTCTTCAACCACTTCGCCGACAAGGCCGACGCCGTTCTCGGCATCGCCCGTGAACACGAGATCGCGAACGACATCGACGTGTCGGCGATCGTCGCCGACACGGCCATCGCCTTCGCAGCGGCCGTCGTGCGCGCCGGCATCACCCAGCTCGACGACTCGATCATCGACGCCGACAAACGCCGGCGCGAGGTGTTCGCCCAGACCCCGGCGCTGCTCGCCCGCGAGATGGAGAAGATTGCCCTGATCGAGGAATCGATCACCCGGCACGTCGACACCTACCTCGCCGATTCCGGCATGCCGGCCGGAATCGACCGCGACGACCGCGCCCTCGCCATCACCGTGACGGTTACCGCCGCCGCCCGACTCGCCTTCATCAGGTGGAGCCGGGAGCCAGCATCCGCCCAGGAGCTCGTCTCCTTCTTCGACCACGCGGTCGCCTCGATAACCGACATCCTCACCAACCCCGGAAAGACCGAATGACCACCACAGCGAAAGACCCGGCGATCGCGCCGGGCACGGGCGCCGCCAAGCCCCGCATCATCCCCATCTTCATCGCGCTTATGGTCGCGATGCTGCTCTCGTCGCTCGACCAGACGATTCTTGGCACGGCGCTGCCCACGATCGTCGGCGAGCTCGACGGGGTGCAGCACATGCTGTGGGTCGCCACCGCGTACATCCTCGGCGCCACCATCGTGATGCCCATCTACGGAAAGCTCGGCGACCTCATCGGCCGCAAGACGCTCTTCCTGGTGGCCCTCACCATCTTCATCGCCGGCTCGATCCTCGGCGGATTCGCGACCAACATGGAGCTGCTCATCGCGGGCCGCGCCATCCAGGGTCTCGGTGGCGGTGGACTGATGATCCTCAGCCAGGCGATCATCGCCGACGTCGTCCCGCCCCGCGACCGCGGAAAGTACGGCGGCTTCATCGGCGCCGTCTTCGCCTTCTCCGCCGTCGTCGGCCCGCTGCTCGGCGGCCTGTTCACCGACTCACTGACCTGGCGCTGGGCGTTCTGGATCAACATCCCGCTCGGCATCGCCGCCATCGTCGTGGCCGCGATCTTCATCCGCCTGCCGAAGCGCGTGAACCGCGTCAAGCCGAAGATCGACTACCTCGGCACCGCTCTCATCGCGATCGCCACCACGAGCCTCGTGCTCGTCACCTCGTGGGGTGGCACCGAGTACGAGTGGGACTCCCTCCTCATCATCGGCCTCATCGCACTCACCGTCGTCTCCGCCGCCTTGTTCGTCTGGGTCGAGACGAAGGCCGCCGAGCCGATCATCCCGCTCTCGCTGTTCAAAGACCGCAACTTCACCATCACCACCGTCGTCGGACTGATGACCGGCGTCGCCATGTTCGGCGCGATCGGCTACATGCCGACCTTCCTGCAGATCGCCAACGGCATCAACGCCACCGAGTCGGGCCTGCTGCTGCTGCCCATGCTCGTCGGCCTGCTGATCACTGCGGTCGGCAGCGGAATCCTGATGTCGAAGACCGGCCGCTACAAGTGGATGCCGATCACCGGTGCGTTGCTCATCGGCGTCGCCCTCGTGCTGTTCTCCACCCTGACCGCCACGACGAGCCCGTTCATCACGGGCGTCTACCTGTTCGTGCTCGGCGCCGGCCTCGGCCTCACCGTGCAGGTGCTCGTGCTCATCGTGCAGAACTCGGTGCCGCACAAGGTGCTCGGAACCGCGACCGCTGCCAACGCGTTCTTCCGCGAGATCGGTGCGACCGTCGGTTCCGCCGTGGTCGGCAGCGTCTTCGCGAGCCGCCTCACCCAGCAGCTCGCCGACACCTTCGGCTCCGGCGGCAACGCCGGGGCCAACTCGCTCACGCCCGCCGCCATCAACGCGCTGCCCGACGAGCTGCACGACCTGATCAGCACGGCCTACGCCGACGCCCTCGCCCCGATCTACCTGTTCCTCGTGCCGCTCATGGTGATCTCGGTCGCGATGCTGTTCTTCATCAAGGAGGTTCCGCTCGCCTCGACGGTGCCCGTGATGGAGGGCATGGAGGACGACGAGCCGGATGACACGGACGCCGGCGTTTCGACAGCGACCACCCCGGCCGCGACGACCACGCGCACGGACACCTAGGAGCACGGGCGAGCATAGGCTGTAGCAATGAGTTCCACCACGTCATCACGTCCGGCCCGCGGCGGGCGCGGCGGCCGCGGCGCGAAGGACGACGGCCCCCGCGCCAAGTTCAGCCAGCTGCTGCCCTACCTGCTCGAGCACAAGAAGGTGCTGGGCGTCGTCGTGGCGCTCAGCCTGCTCGCCGCGGGGGCTTCGCTCGCGCAGCCCCTGCTGGTGCAGGAGGTTGTGAAAAAGGTGCAGGCGGGCGACACGCTCGGCAACCTCGTCTGGGTGCTCGTCGCCCTCGTGGTGATCTCAGCGTTGCTCAACGGCTTCCAGCACTACCTGCTGCAGCGCACCGGCACCTCGGTGGTCTTCTCGGCCCGACGCCAGCTGGTGCAGCGCATCCTGCGCCTGCCGATCAGCGAGTTCGACACGCGCCGCACGGGCGACCTCGTCTCGCGCGTGGGCTCGGACACCACGCTGCTCTACGCCGTCATCACCCAGGGCCTCGTCGACGCGCTCGGCGGCGCGGTGCTGTTCGTGGGCGCGCTCATCGCGATGCTCATCATCGACCCCGTGCTGCTCGGACTCACCGTCGCGGTCATCGCGGTGTCGGTCGTCACGGTCGTTCTGCTCTCCGGCCGCATCCGCGTGGTCAGCCGCAAGCAGCAGGAGAAGGTGGGCGACCTCGCCGCCGCCGTCGAGCGCGCGATCAGCGCCATCCGCACCGTGCGCGCCTCGAACGCGACCGAGCGCGAGATCGCCAAGATCGAGAAGGACGCCCAGGGCGCGTGGGAGATGGGCATCCAGGTCGCCAAGATCTCGGCGCTCGTTGTACCGGTCGCGGGCATCGCCCTGCAGGTGTCGTTGCTCGTCGTGCTCGGCGTCGGCGGTTTCCGCGTGGCGAGCGGCGCGATCGAGATCGCCAGCCTCGTCGCCTTCATCCTCTTCCTCTTTATGATGATCATGCCGCTTGGCCAGGCCTTCGGCGCGCTCACCTCGGTGAACCAGGCGCTCGGAGCGCTCGGCCGCATCCAGGAGATCATCAACCTGCCCAGCGAGACAGAGAACGATTCGACGACCGCGGATGCCGCGGCAGCCGACATCACGACCGACGCGGCCATCACCTTTGAAAACGTCGAGTTCAGCTACCCCGAGGGCGCGAAGAAGGACGAGGTCGCGAAGGCCGTCGCCGAGGTCGTGTCGACCTCGCCGGGCGCTCTGCCGGCCGAGCCACAGGACCTCACCGTTCTGCGCGGCGTCTCGTTCTCGGCCCAGCGGGGCAAGCGCACCGCCCTCGTCGGGCCCTCGGGCGCCGGCAAGAGCACGATCCTCGCGCTCATCGAGCGCTTCTACGACCCGACCGCCGGCGCCGTGCGGCTCGCCGGCATCGACGTGCGCGCCCTCGACCGCGAGAGCCTGCGGTCGCAGATCGGCTACGTCGAGCAGGACGCGCCCGTGCTCGCCGGCACGATCCGCGAGAACCTGCTGCTCGGCGCCCCCGACGCGACCGACGAGCAGTGCGTCGAGGTGCTGCGCTCGGTCAACCTGATGGAGGTGCTCGAGCGCAACGACCTGGGGCTCGACGCCGCGGTCGGCGAAGACGGCGTGATGCTCTCCGGCGGAGAGCGCCAGCGGCTGGCGATCGCCCGCACGCTGCTCGCCGCTCCCCCGATCCTGCTGCTCGACGAATCGACCTCGAGCCTCGACGGGCTCAACGAGCAGATGCTGCGCGAGGCCATCGACGCGGTCGCCGAGAACCGCACGCTGATCGTGATCGCGCACCGGCTCTCGACCGTGGTCGACTCCGACCAGATCGTGGTGCTCGACCACGGCCGCGTCGTCGGTGTCGGAACGCACTCCGAGCTGGTCGTCTCGACCCCGCTCTACAAGGAGCTGGCGAAGCACCAGCTGCTGGTTTAGAGCGCCAGCGCGTACATCGCCACAGCCGCCGTCGCCGCCACGTTGAGGCTGTCGATGCCGTGCGCCATCGGGATCTGCACGACCGTGTCGGCCGCGGCGATCGCCTCGGCCGTGAGCCCCTCGCCCTCGGTGCCGAGCACGAGCGCGACCCTCTCGGGTGCGTCGGACGCGAACGCGCGCAGCGACACCGCGTCGTCGGTGAGCGCCAGGGCCGCGACGTGGAACCCGTTCGCCGTCAGCAGTTCGCGGGTCGACGCCCAGTCGCCGGTACGCGTCCACGGCACCTGCAACACCGTGCCCATCGAGACCCGGATCGCGCGGCGGTAGAACGGGTCGGAGCAGCGCTGGGTGACGAGCACCGCATCCGCCCCGATCGCGGCGACCGAACGGAAGATGGCCCCGACGTTCGTCGGGTCGACCACGTTCTCGAGAATGACGATGCGGCGCGCGGTCGCGAGCAGCGACTGCGGCGTCGGCAGCTCGGGGCGGTGCATCGACGCGATCAGGCCGCGGTGCAGGATGTAGCCGGTGAGCTCGGCGAGCAGCTCGCCCGACCCCGAGTAGACGGGCACGTCGTCGCCGACGAGCGCGACGGCCTCGTCGACCGTGCCGCCGAGGGCGAGTACCGAGCGCGGGCGGTGCCCGGCGCGCAGCGCGCGTTCGAGCACGAGCGCCGATTCGGCGATGTACAGGCCGTGCTCGGTGTTGCTGCCGTTCTTGAGCGCGACGTCGGTGCGGTGGGCGAAGTCGGCGAGGCGGGGATCGGAGATGTCGTCGATCTGGATGACCGGCACTAGCGAACCGCGCGCACGTCGACGAACAGCACGGTCTCGCCGGCGCGATCAACGAGGGCGGCGCTCGCCTCGAGCTCGGAACTCTCGGCGGCGAGGTAGGCCAAGACCGCCTCGCCCACGAGCGACGGCGCGAGGTCGGCGCTCGGCGTGGCGACGCTCCGGTACCCGGCGAGCGGGAAGTCGGGCGATGCGCCGGGCGGCAGCAGCAGCGTGGCGGTGAAGACGTCGGCGGTCTGCGTCGACGCGACGACCTCGGTGCCGGCGGGCAGGGCGATGTTGGTGCGCTGCTCGACGGTCTCGAGGTCGGCGACGGTGACCTCGCTGCCGACCTCGATCACGTGCGAGACGGTGGCGAGCGCGAACACCACGACGACCACCGCGATCACGACGGCGACCAGCAGGGCGACGACGGTGAGCACGATGCGCGGGGTGCGGCTCGCGACGTCGGACGACTCGGGCAGGTCGTCGAGGGAGCCGAAGGATTCTGTTGTCATGAGCCGAACGGGTCGGGGGTCAGCACGTACTTCGTCTCGAGGTACTCGTGGATGCCCTCGGAGCCGCCCTCGCGTCCGATGCCCGACTGCTTCACGCCGCCGAACGGGGCCGCGGCGTTCGACACGACGCCGACGTTGAGTCCCATCATGCCGGTCTGGAGGCTCTCGACCAGCCGCTGCCCTCGCGCGAGATCGCGGGTGAAGACGTAGCTCACGAGACCGTACTCCGTGTCGTTGGCGAGAGCCACGGCATCCGCCTCGTCGGTGAACGGCACGATCGTCACGACCGGTCCGAAGATCTCCTCGCGCAGGATGTCGCTGCCGGCGACGATCCCGCTGAGAACCGTCGGCTGGTAGAAGCTGCCGGGGCCGTCGACGCGCGAGCCGCCGGTGACGAGCGTCGCGCCGCGGGCGATCGCGTCTTGCACCAGGGCGTCGGCCTTGTCGACCGCGCCATCGGTGATGAGCGGACCGATTGCGACGCCGTCGTCGGTTCCGCGGCCGATCGTGAGTTCGTTGACGCGCGCGGTGATGCGCGCCGTGAACTCGGCCGCGACCGACTCGTGCACGATGAACCGGTTGGCGGCGGTGCAGGCCTGGCCGATGTTGCGGAACTTGGCGAGCATCGCGCCGTCGACCGCCTTGTCGAGGTCGGCGTCGTCGAAGACGAGGAACGGGGCGTTGCCGCCGAGCTCCATGGATGTGCGCAGCACGTTCTCGGCGGCCTGGGTGAGCAGCGTGCGTCCGACGGGGGTCGAGCCGGTGAAGCTCAGCTTGCGCAGGCGCTTGTCGGCGATGATCGGGGCCGAGACCTCCCCCGACGTCGACGTGGTGATCACGTTGAGCACGCCCGCCGGGAGACCGGCCTCCTCGAGCAGCCGGGCGAAGTACAGGGTGGTGAGCGGGGTCAGCTCGGCCGGCTTCACGATCACGGTGCAGCCCGCGGCCAGCGCCGGCGCGATTTTGCGCGTCGCCATCGCGAGCGGGAAGTTCCACGGGGTGATGAGGAACGACGGGCCGACCGGCAGGTGGGTGACGATCATGCGGCCGGTGCCCTCGGGGTTGACGCCGTAGCGGCCGGAGATGCGCACCGCCTCTTCACCGAACCAGCGCAGGAACTCGCCGCCGTAGGTCACCTCGCCGCGCGCCTCGGCGAGCGGCTTGCCCATCTCGAGCGTCATCAGCAGGGCGAACTCGTCGGCGCGCTCCTGCAGCAGGTCGAACGCGCCGCGCAGGATCTCGCCGCGCACGCGGGGAGCGGCCCCGGCCCACGACTGTTGTGCTGCCGCCGCGGCATCCACCGCTCTGATCCCGTCCTCGGGCGAGGCGTCGGCGATCGTCTTGATCACGAGGCCGGTCGACGGGTCGTGCACGTCGATGCCGCGGCCGGAGGTCGACGCGACCCATCTGCCGCCGATGAACAGGCGGTCGGGTACACGGGCGAGCAGGTCTGCTTCGGAGAGTGTCATGCGGATGCCTCCACGATCTGGGCGCCGGCGGCTTCGAGCTCGACGAGGGCGGCGGCGCTGGAGTCGGCGGCCACCCCCGCAACGAGGTCGGCGAGCACGCGTACGGGGCGTCCGGTGCCGAGGGCGTCGAGGGCGCTGGCCCGCACGCAGTAGTCGGTGGCGATGCCCGCGACGTCGATCTCGGTGACGCCGAGCGCGTCGAGCGTGTCGGCGACGGTCGCGCCGTCGGCGGTCGTGCCCTCGAAGATCGAGTAGGCCGGCTTGCCCTGCCCCTTGCGCACGTGCACGTCGACGCCGGCGAGGTCGAGGTCGGGGTGGTACTCGGCGCCCGGGGTGCCCGCGATGCAGTGCGACGGCCAGGTGTCGACGAAGTCGGGCGTCGCCGAGATGTGGCCGCCGTTGTCGTTCGCGGCGTCGTGCCAGTCACGAGAGGCGAAGACGTGCGCATAGCGCTGCGGATGCTGCGACAGCAGTTTCGAGATGCCCGCGGCGACGGCGGCTCCGCCGTCGACCCCGAGTGAGCCCCCCTCGGTGAAATCGTTCTGCACGTCGATGATGAAGAGCGCCCTGCTCATTGGCAGTACCTTTCGTCGCGGGGGAACCGGTGGAAGCTGGTGGGACTAGATGTTCGCGAGGTTGTCGCCGCAACTGTAGACGCTCGTGGCGAGGGTGTCGATGGCCGCCTTGGCGTTGTCCTGGATGCCGTTGCCGATCGCGTAGAACGCGAAGGTGAGCGAGGTGCCGTCGGCCGCCTTGATGACGCCGCCGAGCGTGTAGGCGGTGTCGATCCAGCCGGTCTTCGCGATCACGTTGCCGCGCGCGACCGCGTTGGCGCCGGTGAAGCGGCTCGCGAGGCTGCCCGACTTGCCGGCGACGGG
>Ga0247740_1000495_pt1 | contig 18991 bp, 20 predicted proteins | sample UWRJL148409B2_FD_180942 | JGI IMG/M metagenome (GOLD analysis project Ga0247740, IMG submission 180942) | Plant litter microbial communities from Arlington Agricultural Research Station in Wisconsin, United States - UWRJ-L148-409B-2 | ecosystem: Environmental > Terrestrial > Plant litter >...
GGTTCTGGCGGGCGGTCGCCCTGACCGCGGCGGCGTTCATCCTTCTCGTCGTGCCGCTGGCGGTGCCCTCGGGGCTTGCCGCGCCCGAGCGGTTCGTGACAGCGCTCCGCGACGGCGTGCTCGGTGTGGTGCTCGGCTGGAAGCAGCTGCTCACTCTCGCCCCGCCGCTCGGCGACTACCAGGCCGTTCTGGTGCCGCTGCTGGTGGTGATGCTGTTCGGTCCGATGGTGGCACTGTCGGTCATCCTTCGCGCTCCTCGCCCGGCGGGGCTCGCGGTGGTGGTGGTCGCCTCCATGAGCGTGTTCGGCCTCGCCTTCGGGTCGGGGCTGACGAGTCCGTCCCTGCCGCTGGCCGATGGTGCGCTCCTACCCGCCCCCCGGGAGACCGCGCTCGGCGTGCTGCTCGTCGCCGCGTCGCTGGCATGGCTCGTGGGGCGGGCACGGTTCGCCCGCAGCGAGTCCCTCGCCTTGGCAGGGGCGACCACCGGGGGAGTCCGTCAGGGGCCGGGGTCGTTCTGGAGGACCGCGCGCAGGCGGGTGCTGGCTGCCGCCATCGTGCTGGTCGCGGTCGCCGGCGGACTCGCGGTCGCGCCGATCGCCGCCGCGATATCACCGCGCCAGGCGCTGCGGGAGGGCATCGACCCCCTGCTCGTGGTGCGCGACCAGCCGAGCCCCCTCGCGGCCTACCGGTCGTGGTTCGGCTCGGACGCCTACGACGCGGAGCTCTTCACCGTGACGGGCGACACCACCGGCATCGACCGCCTCCGCGTCGCCACGCTCGATGCGTACGACGGTGAGGTGTTCGAGGTGGGCGAGGGCACCCGGTTCACCCGGCTGCCCAGCACATCGGCAGCGGGCGGCGGCCTCACCGTCACGATCGGCGACGGATTCAGCGGTCCGTGGGTGCCGGTGCCGGCGGGGCTCACTGCCGCCCCGACGTTCCAGGGGGCGCGCGCCGCGGCGCTCACCGACGGCTTCTACAGCGGAGACGCGGATGCCACGGCCATCGACACCGCGTCGATCGGTGGCGCGACCTTCGGACTCACCGTCGGCGACAGCTACCGCGTGCACGGAGCTGAGGTCGACGCCGGGGATGCCCTGGCCACGAGCCGCGGCGGCGACCCGCTCCTCGCCGTGGACGCCTACCCGGCGCTCGTCCACTGGGTCGAGTCGCAGGAGGTCCCGCGCACGGGCGCCGGGCTCATCGACCTCGTCGGCCGCCTCACGGCCCGCGGCTACCTCAGCCACTCGCTCACCGACTCCGCCACGGCGCAGCAGTGGATCTCCGACCTCTCCGGCCGGTCGCCGTACGCGTTTCAGGCCAGCTACTCCGGCCACTCGGGCGCGCGCGTCGAGCAGCTGTTCACCGAGCTCACCGACCAGCAGGGGATCGTCGGCTCCCCTGCCGACGAGGACCTGCTCGTGGCGGCCGTCGGCGACGACGAGCAGTTCGCCACCGCGGCCGCCCTGCTCGGTCGGTACCTCGGCTTCGAATCGCGGGTCGTCGTGGGGGTGCGGCTCACCGCAGCAGCCGACTCCCCGGTCGAGCCGTGCGCGGCGGGAGTCTGCACGGGGGCCAATGTGACGGCCTGGACCGAGGTGCGGGTTCCCGACGGCGCATGGGTGCCGCTCGACGCGAGCCCGCAGTTCGCGCACTCCCCCACGATGATCGCTGTGGGGGAGCAGCTCCCCGAGAATGCCACCGTTCCCGACCAGACCTCCACGGACGTCGTCACCCCGCCCACCGCGCAGCGCGACGACTCGGCCAGCACAGATGCCCCGACCGTTCCGCTGCCGGGATGGCTCGAGGCGCTACTTCCCCTGCTCGCGCGGGTGGGCATGGGCGCGCTCGCGGTTGCGCTCGTGCTGCTGCCCTTCGCGGTCCTGATCGCGGGCAAGGGCATCCGTCGTCGTCTGCGCAGGCGTGCCGCGATCGCCGAGGCGAGCGTGGTCGGCGCGTGGGAGGAACTCGTCGACACCTACGTCGACCACGGCGTCGACGTGCGCGGCAACCGGACCCGCTCGGCGCTCGCCGAGCAGATCGGCCGGCCCGCGGCGCGTTCGCTCGCCTCGGCAGTTGACCGCGCCGTCTTCGACGAGAGTGCCCCCGGTCGCGACCTCAGCGCCTACGCGTGGACTCTCGTCGACGGCGAACGGCGCGAATTGCGCCGCGCGAGCACCAGACTGGAACGGATCCGTGCGGATCTCACCCCGGCATCGTTCATCCGCCACCTCGCCCTCCCGAGAACCGCATCGCTCCTCCGCACCACGGCCCTCCCCCGAAAGGACCCCGCATGACCCCCGACGACATCCAGAGGATCACCGCGACACTCGCCGCCTCCTCGCTCCTGGTCGCAGGCCTCGGCGTCGCGCTCTACGTCTGGTACGCGGCGGCACTGTCCCGACTGTTCCCGAAGCTCGGCGGAGCGGGCTGGAAGGGCTGGGTGCCGATCGTCAACGAGGTCGAGATCCTCGTGCGGGGCGGCGTGCCCGGGTGGTCGGTCGTCTTCTACTTCCTGCCGATCGTGCAGCTGTACGGCGTGTACCTCAAAGCGCTCGCCGTACACCGCATCGGCCAGTCGTTCGGTAAAGGGGCCGGCTACACCGTGCTCGGCATCTTCCTGCCGCCCCTGTGGGCGACGCTCCTGGCGGCGAGCAGGATGCCCGCGGAGGGCGACTACGACCGCCGGGTGCAGGGTCTCCTGTCCGGAGTCGAGCCCGTCACCCTCGCGGCGACCAGCCCCGCATACGCCTCGGCACCCCCGGCCCCCGCCGGCCCAGCCGTCCCGGTCGCCTTCCCGACCTTCGTCACCAGCCCGGAACCGGAGCGGCCGTTCGTGCCGGAGCCGCCCGCTCCCCGGCCCCCGGAGCCCGCGGCAGAGTCGGCGAACGTCTACATCCCGTGGGCCATGTCGCCCGATCTCGCCCCGAGTGCGAACGAGCTGACGATCATCACGCCGGCGCCGCCCATCGTGCCCCCGGCGCCCCCGGTCGGCCGCACGGTCACCATGTCGGCGCCGCGCCCGGACGTGCCGGAACCGGTCGCCCAGGAGGACGACGACGAGTCCGACCGCACCATCGTGATCGAGCGCCGGCCGCCCGTGCCGTGGCGCCTCGTGACGGACGAGGGGCACGTGATCCCGCTGCGCACGCGCGTGGTCGTCCTCGGCCGCAAGCCCGTGTCGGGCTCGGGGGACATCGCCGTCGTGACGGTGCCCGACACCACCAAGACACTCTCGAAGAGCCACGCGCGTCTCGAGCTCACCGACGAGGACACCTGGACCGTGACCGACCTCGACTCCACGAACGGGGTGATCATCATCGAGCCCGACGGCACCGAGAGGCTCCTCGCCCCCGGGGGCAGCGCCCCCGTGCCGGCGCGGTTCATGCTCGGCAAGGTAGCGATGCGCATCGGCTTCGACGACGTGGAAGCGACCCGATGACCGACATCGAGCTGGTCGTCGCACCCCTTACCGACACGGGGCTCAAGCGGGAGGTGAACGAGGACTCGTACCTGGCGACGGCGCCCGTGTTCCTCGTTGCCGACGGCATGGGCGGGTACGAGGCGGGCGACCTCGCGAGCGCCGCCGTCGTCGACGCATTCCGCGGGATCGCGGGTGCCCCGTTCAGCAGCCTCGAGGGCATCCGTGAAGCCCTGGTCGCGGCCTCGGCCGGCGTGGCCGAAGTCGCCGCCCGCACCAGCCGGGGCGCGGGGAGCACCGTGACCGGGGTGGTCCTCGTCGAGCACGACGGGCTTCCGTACTGGCTGGTGTTCAACGTCGGCGACTCGCGCGTCTACCGCCTCGTCGGCAGCGAGCTCGAGCAGCTCACGATCGACCACTCGCTCGGTCAGGAGCTCGTGGACCAGGGCGAGTTGCGGCGGGAGGACATGGCGACGTTCTCGGAGCGCAACGTGATCACGCGCGCGATCGGCGCGGCCGACAGCACCGCTGACAGCTGGCTGGTGCCCGTGGTCAACGGCGAGCGGCTGCTGATCTGCTCCGACGGCCTGCACTCCGAGGTACCGGACGAGGGGATCCGGGCGACGCTCACCATGAGCGGCAGGCCGGAGTCGGCGGCCGAGGCGCTCGTGCAGCACGCGAAGGACGCGGGCGGGCGCGACAACATCACCGTCATCGTGATCGACGTGATCTCGGGCGGCAGCGCGATCGTCGGCGACGTCACGACGGGGGCGGCGCCCGAACCCGAAGCCGACGCCGAACTCGACGAGACCACGGTGCCGGTGCGCGCGTGACCGACGACGAGAGCACGGTGGTGCCGGCCGACGACGAGGTCGATCGCACGGTCGTCGTCGTGCGACGGGGGCGGGGGATGCCCGAGCCCGCGCTCGCGGAGGACACAGACGACCGTACGACCGTGATCGAGCGCGGGCTGCCGGACGACGACACCGATCGCACCGTCTCGCTGCGGCGACGCGAGCCCGAGCCGGAGGGTACCGACCGCACCGTGGCCCTCGACCGCCAGCGACCGGCGCCCGCGCAGGAGCCGGACTCCGTACTCCGCCTGCTTCCGGCTCGATCCGGCATCAAGCCCCCTCCGGTCCCGAAGGATGGGCGCACCGCTGTGGACGCTGTAGGCCCGAACGCGGTCGACAGCTACGTTCCCCGTCCCCTCCCGGTGCCGCCGGTCGCGCCGCCCGCCGTTCCGCGTGCGCAGGGCGCCCGGCGGGGGGAGGTGCCGCTGCCCTCGGTCGCGCGCAGCTCGCGTGCGTCCGGTCGGGCGACGCTCATCGTCTTCGCGCTCGCGTGCGCGGTCTCGCTGACCGGCCTCACCGTCGTGATCGTGTGGTTCGTGCGCAGCTGAGTGCACGGCGGTTCTCCGGAGGAGCGCAGGGCATCGGTGGCCGGGGACGCTCAGGCGCGCGGCACCTCGTGCTTGCTGTACGTGGTGCCGTCGGCAACGACAGTGCCGAGCACGGGGCGTCCCGCGGGCAGCAGTCGCGCCGTGACGCGGCCGTCGATCGAGTCGTGCAGGGTGTCGGCGACGAGCTGGGCGAACGCCTCGAGCTGGTCGTCCGGGGTTTCGGCGTTGCTGTCGTCGAGGAGCACGACATCCACGCCCCGTCGCCGCGCCGATCGCACCGCGTCGATCACGACGGGCGTCCGCAGGCCGCGGGCGCGCAGGCTGTCGCGCAGCTCCGCCTCGGCGACCGCGAAGTCTCGCCGGTCGTCGACCGAGATCGGAGCGCCGCTCGCGATGCGCTCGAGCAGCGGCGCGACGGTCTCGGCGAGTTCCGCGTGCCGGCGTGCCCGCTCGGTGGTCTCGGCGAGACGGGCAGCCTCGGTGGCCGCGCGTTCGGTCGCGGCGGCCGTGAGCGTGTCGATCTCCCGGATCGTCCTGCGGAGCCCTAGGGCGAACATGGTGCCGACGACCACGACGAGCCCCTGGCGCGCCAGCATGGTGCCCGCTCCGGCAACCGTGACGAAGCTCGTGGCGCCCCAGGCCAGGATCACGGCGGAGAGCACGCCGAACCCGATCCAGGCGTACGCGATGCGGCCCCGCAGGCAGAGGAGGAACAGCGTCGTGGTCCCGGCGCCCACGAACCACGAGTTGTAGCCCACGTAGGGCAGCTGCCAAGCCAGCAGGAGGGCGTTGATGGGACCTACGACAACGGCGAGCAGCGTGACGGGCAGCGAGAGCCGGTCGCCGCCGTCGAGGGTGGCGGCGAGGGTGAGCACGGCGAAGAGCGCGATCGCGATGATCACCCGCCACGGCTCGCGGATCCCGCCCGTAGTCGAGAGCGCGAGCGCCGCGATCGTGACGAAGTAGAGCCACATGACCGCGCGAGTTCCCCACCCGGTCAGGTTGGTCAGGCCCGCCAGCGTCGGCTTCACGACGACCGCCAAGTGAGGAGCACGACCGTGCCGGCGCCGCGGTGCGAGGTCACCGTGGCGACACCGTGGGGGATCGCCTCGACGCGGGCACGGATGCTCACCGCGATGCCCAGGCGGTGCGGGCTCACGCTCCTGGTGTCGAACCCGATGCCGTCGTCGCTGATCGCCACGACCACGGTGCCGATGCCGAAGGTCACTGAGGCCGTGCGGGTGACGCGGGAGTCTCCCGCGTGCAGGAGGCTGTTGCGCACGGCTTCGGCGGTGGCCTCGGCGAAGGCCGCGGCGACGTCGGCGGGGATCGGCTCGTCGCGATCCCCCTCCGCCCGGAACGCCACATCGGGGGAGACTCCGAGCACGACCGCGCGCATCCGGCTCACGAACGCGGCGGCGGAGATCGGGGCGACGTCGATGGGACGCACGCCCTCCATGCGGGCGAGCTCGCTGAGCGCGCGGCCGGCCTGAGTGCGGATCGAGCTCGCGAGCTCGGGGCGGTCCTGCGACGCGTAGTACAGCGCCGTCATGACCTCGTCGTGGACGAGCGCGTCGAGCCGGGTCTCCTCCCGAGCCCGGGCCGTCGCGTAGGCGGCGCGAGCCAGGGTGCGGCGTGCGGCGGCGGCGGCGGCATCCTGGGCCCGTCCTCCGCGCAGGGCGACCATGACGAGTGCGACGAAGATTGCGACGAACGCGGCGATGTACAGCGAGTCCTGCAGGGCCACGTCGAGGTTCACCCCGCCGGAGGCCTCGAACCGCACGAAGGCGAGCAGTGCGGCATTGACGCCGACGGTGGTCCACGCGAGGGCAGGAGGGAAGGCGATCGCCCCCGCGACCGCGCCCAGCATCGTGGTGCTGAGCGGCCACGGCGACATCGCGGTGGGCAGCGGGAACTGCACCATGGCCGGGAGCCACGTGGCCACGATCACCAGGTACCCGATCGTGTACGCACCCGCGATCCGCCGCAGGGCCGCGAGGCTGAGCCAGCGGCAGATGATCGCCGCCACCACGGGCGTGCCGAACATGAGGATGCCCGCGGCGATCAGCCACGCCGTGGCGACGTACTCGGCCTGCGCGACCATCTGACCCACCGTGATGGCGAAGAACACGCCGCCCGCGAACCCGAACACCATGACCACGGTGCGCATCACGCGCGTCGCCGCAAGAGTACCGTCGGGCTCGATCGCGGTGGTCATGCGTCCGGGCCGGGGATGAGGCGGTCCTCCACCGCTCGCTTGTACAGGTCGATCTTGGTGTGCGCCGGGCGCCCCGCCATCGCGTACTTGGAGCGGATGCGGCGGATGTACTCGGAGACGGTGTTCGCCGACAGTCCCGCTCGACTGGCCACCGTGACGGATTTCTCTCCCGAGGCGTAGAGCGCGAGCACCTCCTGCTCCTTCGGGCTCAGGCGGGCGGACTCGATGTCGGGGTCGGAGTCGAGGGCGGCCGCCCACTCGGTGGTGGCGATCGGCTCCCCGCCGGACGCCCGTCGAACGGCGTCGAGGATGGCCTCCCTCGAGTCGGACTTGCGCACGATCCCCAGCACCCCCGCCTTCGACGCGGCACGCAGGTCGGCGGGGTTGTCGGCCGCGGTGAAGGCGAGCACGCGGGCGCCGTGGGAATGGAGGACGTCCAGGTTGTGAGTGATCGTGGAGCCGTCGGAGAGCCGGATGTCGAGGATCACGAGGTCGATGTGGTCGAGTTCGGACAGGATGTCGTCGATCGTCGAACCGCTGGCGACAACGCTGAGGTCGGGCTCGTTCCCGACCAACCACGCGAAGCCCAGACGCACCGTCTCGTGGTCATCCACGTGGGCGAGACGGATCGCGGGCGCGCTCGCGAGACCGGTCGTCACGGGCAGGGCCTCCATCGATCAGGTCATCGGATATTGAGAGACTGTCACGCGCAGGGCGGCTACGCAAAAACCGATCGTCCTGTCCCCCGTACGGGTGTCATGAGAACTGACTACTCGCCCTGACGTAGACAGGTCTGTCAGTATTCGACTATCCCGACGCTCTACCCGAACTTGGAGTGGACATGCAAGCACCCGCCATCGATGATCACGTGACAACCAAGCTGTACTCCTGGTACACGATCGTCTCGGCGTGGGAGCCTCCGGGGGAGGGATTCGAGGGCATCTGCGCGACCTGCGCGCAGTCGGCGCTCGCGTGCCGCATCGACGTCGCGGCGTGGCCGCACGACGTCATCCACCAGCTGGTCGAAGCGCTCATCGCGGTGATCGACGACGTGCAGGCCTCCCACGACGAGGAGTCCGAGGACTCTGCCGCCGCAGACCCGCTGTTCGGCCGACGGGCGGTCTCGGGCATCCTCGAGCGCTACGCCGCCGACATCGAGGACGTGCTGGAGCAGTGCCTCTCCGAGCGCCTGCAGACCTACCTGACCGACCAGGTCGACTCGGACGATTGGGACGCTACGCGCCGAGCGGCATCCTGAGCGGCCAGTCGTCGCCCGCGAGGATCACCTGAGTGGCCTCGCCGCTGGTCGCGTGCATGAAGATCGGCGCCATGAGGTTGGCCGACGGCCCTTCCTCGTTGAGGGTCGTGACGACCAGCACCCGCACGTCCGAGGTTCCGGCGGCCCCGATCGACTCGAGCTGCTCGACGCTGACTTCGGGTTTGTAGTCGGGGAGGTACACGGGCGCGTCGATGACGAACAGACGGATGTCGGGGGCCCGGTGGGCGCGGAGCGTGTACAGGCCGTCCGCGTCGTCCACCGGCTCGAGGTCGAAGTCGACCAGCGGCGACAGCCCGGGCGGCGGGGCGATGAAGGTGACGACGCCGCTCATGAGAGGAACGACATGAGTGTCGGCTGCAGAGCGCGCGCCGTGACGGCGAGAGCGGTCTGGTAGGCGACCTCCTGCGACTTCAGTTCGAGGATGACCTTGCTCAGGTCGACGTCCTCGACATCCGCCCGTTGGCTCTCCAGTGAGCCGAACTGTGTCATGTTCAACTCCTTGCCTGCCTCGAGCTGGTTGTACCGGGTGCCCACCCGGGACTGCTCTCCCAGTATGGAGGAGAGGGCGCTGTCCACTCCGGCGATATGTGCGCTGACATCGACGCCCGCGCGGAGGTCGGCAGCGATCCGGTCGATGAGCGCGAACGCCGAGGTGGCTCCGGTGCCGAACGCGGTGGCACCGTCCACGTCGACGCGCACGGTCGTGGTGTCGCTGATGCGCCGCTCGACGGCGCTCCCGGCGACGCCCGTGTACCCGTAGGCGGCGGAGAAGGCCTCGCCCGCGTCCGAGTTGCCGGCGAAGATCGAGCGGCCCGCGTACTTCGTGTTCGCCTCCGCGAGCAGCTGGGACTTGAGGGAGTCGAGCTGGGTGGCGATCGCCTCGCGCGAGGTCGCGTTGAGGGTGCCGGAGTTCGCGCCCTGCACGGTGAGGTCCCGTACCGCCTGAAGGGTGTCGGTCGCACTCGAGAGGGCGCTGTCGGCGGTGGAGAGCCAAGCGAGACCGTCCGTGATGTTGGTGCCGTACTGGGTGAGCGCCCGCTGGTCGGAGCGGATGCGCATCGACTCCGCGGCGCCGGCCGGGTCGTCGGAGGGCTTGGTGATGTTCTTCTGGCTGCTGGCCTGGTTCTGCAGCGCGGCGAGCGTCGCCTTCGACGACTGCATGTTGAGCTGCGCCGAGTGCAGCAGCATCTGGCTGGTGATCCTCTGGACCATCGTTATCTCCCCACGAGTCCGGTGCGGTTGATGAGGGTGTCGAGCATCTCGTCGATCGCCGTCATCACTCTCGCAGCACCCTGGTAGGCGTGCTGGTAGGTGATGAGCTGTGTCGTCTCCTCGTCCATGTCGACACTCGTCTCCGACAGCAGCGACGAGGTGGCGGATGCCGAGGCGCGCGTCGCCGTCGCAGCCTGGTCGGTCGCCCGCTTGGTATCGATGCCGACGCGCACGACGAAGTCCGACCACGCGGCGTCCGGACCGGTCGCGGACTTGCCGATCGCCGCGATCTTGTCGGCCATGCCGCCGCTGAGCCCGCCGGCCGAGGGGATGCCCGCGGCAATGCCGCTCGCATCGGTGGGGATCACGGTGAGGCCCAGGGCGGCCGGTCTGCCCGCGGCGAGGGAGAAGAAGTCGAGCCCGGTCACGCCGGCGGTCGTGGCGCCCGTCGAGTGGATCGCGTTGACCTGGGTCGCGAGCTGGGTGGCGAGGGCGTTGTAGTTCTCGGCCGCCGACACGATGCTGCCCCCGGACGTCGCGGTGCCCGGCGCCAGCGCCGCGACGGACGCCGCGAGGGCGCCGCCTGACAGGGCTGCGGACTGACCGGGACGGTGGGCCCACTCGATCTGCACAGTCGAGGTGTTGGCGTCGGCGAGCGTTGTCGCCCCCGCAAGCACGAGGGTGTGCGTCTTCGACCCGGAGACGAGGGGGTTGCCCCCGACGAGCACGTCGGCCGAGCCGTCCGCGCGGTCGATGACGGTAGCGCCGGCGAGGTTGGCCAGCGTCGTGGTGAGCTTCGCGCGCTGGTCGAGCATCTCGTTGGGCGACTGGCCGGCGGCGGCCGCCTGGCGGATCTGGTCATTGAGCGCGGCTACCTGGGTGGCGATGCCGTTGATCTGGGTGACCATGCCCTGGGCCTGGCTGCGCGTCGCGTCGAACGTGTCGACGGCGTCGGAGTAGCCCTGCGCGATGCGGCCCGCGAGCACGGTGGCGGCGGAGAGGAGCACCCCGGAGGCGGAGGCCTCGCCCGCGTGGTTGGAGAGGTTCTGCCACGACGACCAGAACGTGTTGAGGGTCTTCGCGAGACCGGTCTCGCCGGGCTCGCCCATCGACGCCTCCAGCGAGTCCATGACCTTCGATGTCGTTCCGGCGTAGCCGCTCGAGGCGGAGGCGGTGCGCACCCGGCTCTCCAGCAGCGCGTTGCCGAGCCGCTGGATCTGGTCGACGGTCACGCCCGTGCCGCCGCGGAAGAGGGTGTCGAGCGGGCCGATGCCGGCGAGCGATCCGTTGGCCGACTGGCTCACCCGCTGGCGCGTGTAGCCCTCGGTGTTCACATTGGCGAGGTTCTGGCCGACGGTGTCGATGCCTGCCCGGGCCGCAGTGAGTCCGGTGTACGCGGCACTCAGGCCGCCGAACGTGCTCATGCCTCGTTGTCCAGCAGGCGCGCGCGGGGGCTGGCGATGTCGGCAGCCCCGGTGGCGTCGTACGTGCCGCTGTCGGTGACGATGTGGGCGAGGGTCTCCTGCGTCGACCGCGACGCGGCGCGCAGGAACTGCAGGTTGCTGTCGCGCAGGGCGGCGATTCCGCTCGCGAGTTCGTTGAGCGCCTGGAGGTGGGAGGTGAACGTCTCCTTCCACGCGGCGGACGGCGCGTGGGTGATGATCTCCTTGAGAGTGGCATCCTCGCTCGTGCCCCACTCGGCGGCGACGCCGGCGACCTCGAGCGAGCGCTCGAGTGCGGACTGGCGGAGGCGGGCGAGAACCTGCTCGACCTCGCGGGTGGCGAAGGGCAGCCACCGGGTGCGACCGGCACTCAGGAGGAGCTGCTCCTCCTCGAGTTTGAACATGAGGAGCTCGAGCATCTCGCGCTCGCGCCAGAGGAGCGCAGACAGTTCATGGGCTCCCATGGGCGAGTGGTCTCCTTCCGGATACTCGGGGCTGACCCTCTTCGGCTCGATCTTCGCATAGAGCGTTCGATTGGGCATACAGAGAACTGTCGGCAGGAATCCGTGTCGCGTTAGGGAAAATTCCACTTAGCACGAAATCGGGGTACAAGACCCGGTCGACACGCGCACCCGTTATGGGGGGTGCGGGCGGTGGTGTCAACCCCCAAAATTACTGATTGTCACCGGTGAGGGCTTACCCAAGCACCCCTCCTCACCCCGGTATCCCGACGAAATTGCCAAACGGTCTCGATGTGTAGACCGGTTTTTGCACGACGGTGACTTCTGGGGAGACTCCGGTGAATCGAGAACAACGCAACAAGCTTGTTGTGGACAACCTGCCATTGGTGGGCTACCTCGTGCGCGATCTGTGCGCACGCGCCACGCACCTCTCCCGCGACGACCTGGCGGCGGCCGGCGCTCTCGCCCTCGTCACGTCGGCGGACGCGTTCGATCCGACGCTCGGCGTTCCGTTCGGCGCCTTCGCCCGCCGCCGCATCATCGGCTCGTTCGCCGACACCATGCGCACGGACGACTGGGCCACCCGCAGCGCGCGCCGTCGCATCCGCGAGACCCTCGCCGTGCAGGAGACCCTGACCGCCTCGCTCGGCCGCGCCCCGAGCGTCGACGAGATCGCGTCCACCCTCGGTGTCGACCGGCAGACTGCGACGGATGCCCTGACCGACGCCTCGCGCACCGTGAGCACCCTCGACGAGGTCAACACCGATCTGCTCATCGCCGACAACTCGACGCCAGAGGAGACTGTGGTCACGCAGGAGCGCACGGTGTTCGTCCGCTCCACCGTCGCGGCCCTGCCCGACGACATGCGCTACATCATCGAGCAGATCTACTTCGAGGAGCGCACGGTCAAGGAGCTCGCCGAGGAGCTGGGCTTCACCCACTCCGCGATCTCGCAGAAGCGCGCCGAGGCCGTGCGGCTCATCCGCGACGGCCTCTCCACCCACTACGCGGAGGACGAGCGCGCTGCCGCCGCCGTCGCCGAGTCCCGCATCGCGCCCGTGCGCCGTGCCGCATACCTCGCTCGTGTCGCCGAGTACGCCAAGGCCGGAATGGTCGCGGACCTCGACTCGAGCTGGGCGGAGTCCGCAGTCTCCTGACCCCCCTTTCGGGAAGTTAACTAACGTCACTCCAGTAACAACCGAATGTCACCAGTGCCGGACCACGGATGGACCGGCTCACCCCAGCCCAATCACGGAGGAAATCACCATGGGTATGTCAATCAACACCAACATCGCGGCGAACAACTCGTACCGCAACCTCACCAACACGCAGAACGACCTGTCCAAGTCGCTGGAGAAGCTCTCCAGTGGTCTTCGCATCAACCGCGCAGCGGACGACGCGGCAGGCCTTGCGATCTCCGAGGCCCTCAAGTCGCAGGTCGGTGGCCTCACGGTCGCCTCCCGCAACGCCCAGGACGGCATCTCGGTCATCCAGACCGCTGAAGGCTCGCTCTCCGAGGTCCACACCATCCTGCAGCGCGTCCGCGACCTCGCCGTCCAGGCCGGCAACGACTCGAACAACGCGACGTCGCGTGCCGCGATCACCACCGAGGTGTCCGCGCTCACGACGGAGCTCGGCCGCATCGCCGGTGCCACCGACTTCAACGGCACCAAGCTGCTCGACGGTTCCTCCAGCGCGCTGAGCTTCCAGGTCGGCGCCAACGGCGACGCAGCGAGCCGCATCAGCGTCAACCTCACCAACATCGCCGGTCTGGCCGCGGGCCTCACCACCGGTGGCGCCGGCGCGAAGTTCGACGTCGTCACCCCGACGGCTGTGACGGGCGCCCAGGCGTTCACCGTCACGGACGGCACCACCAACACGACCGTCACCGCGACGCTGGGTGCCGCCGGCACCTACAAGACGGTGCAGGACGTGGCGAACGCGCTCAACGCCGACACCGGGTTCAAGAGCAAGCTCAACGCGACCGTCAACAAGGACAACCAGCTCGTCGTGAGCGCCCTCTCCGGCGGCGCTGTCGTCGGTGGTGGCACCGCCGGCACGCAGGCCTCGTCCGGTACCGGTACGGGCACGAGCGCCACCGTTGCCGGTGGTGTGCTCGACTTCACCAACGCGATCACGTCCGCCGCCGCCATCACGGCGATCGACGCTCGCATCTCGTCGGTGTCGACCGCGCGTGCCGACCTCGGTGCCCAGCAGAACCGCTTCGAGAGCGTCATCCGCAACCTGGCAGTCTCGAAGGAGAACCTGTCGGCGGCCGGATCGCGCATCCGCGACACCGACATGGCGGAGGAGATGGTCAAGTACACGCGTGCCAACATCCTGCAGCAGGCCGGCACCGCGATGCTCGCCCAGGCGAACCAGAGCACCTCTGGCGTCCTGTCGCTCCTGCGCTAGTCACCAGTCGTACCTCAACTGAACTGACGCACATCCTCTCGTGGTGACGTCGGGGGGCCCGCAAGGGCCTCCCGCCGTCGCCGCGGAGGATGGCTTCCCCCAGACCGGAAGGGACACCATGGGATCACTCGCTATCGACGGGCTCGTCAGCGGCCTGGACACCACGTCCCTCATCAACCAGCTGATGGCCGTCGAGGCCCAGCCCCAGACCCTGCTCAAGGCGAAGGTCTCCACCACCCAGTCGCTCGTGAGCGCCTTCCAGAGCCTCAACACCTCGGTCGCCTCCCTCTCCCTGCTCGCGACGAAGACCGCCCTCCCCGCCTCGGTAGACCTGTTCGCGGCGACCTCGAGCGCGACGAGCGTCTCGGTCACCGCGGCCGCGGGATCGTCGGCGGGCCAGATGGACCTCAAGGTCACCTCCGTCGCCAAGGCGCAGGTCTCCGTGTCGGCCGCGATGACCCAGTGGCCCGACAGCCCCGCCACCTTCACGATCGTCAAGGCCGACGGCACCAAGACCGAGATCACGGCCGCCTCCACCGCGATGTCCGACATCGCCGACGCCATCAACGCCTCCTCGGCCGGCGTCAAGGCCTCCCGCGTGGCCGCGGGCAAGGACGCCGGTACGGGCGACCAGCTCTACCGCCTGCAGTTCACGTCGGCGAAGACCGGCGCGGAGTCCGCGTTCCAGGTGTTCCGCGGAACCTCCGCCGATGTCACCGGCGGCACCGCCACGAACCTCCTCACCTCGACCGGCGCGGCCACCGTGACCACCGCGAGCGACGCCTCGGTGACCCTCTGGGCCGGTACCGCCGCCGAGCAGGTCATCACCTCCTCCACCAACGCGTTCGCGGACATCCTGCCCGGCGTCACGGTCACCGTCTCCAAGGTCGAGGCCTCCCCGGTGTCCATCGCCGTCGCGAAGGACACCGCGGGCATCAGTTCGCTCGCCTCGAACCTGGTGGCCAACCTCTCCGCGGTCTTCAACCTCATCAGCAGCAAGTCGACGGTCACTCCCACGACGACCTCGACCGGCGCCGCCGGCACTTCGGCGGGCGTCTTCACCGGCAACAGCGTCGCCCGCGAGGTCAATGCGAAGCTCATCGCCGCGGCGTCGGCGCCCGTGAACGGCCGCTCGCCCTCGGAGATCGGCATCACGATCACCAAGGACGGCACGATCGAGTACGACGCCGCGAAGTTCGGCGCCGCCCTCGCGGCCGACCCGGCCGCCACGCAGACCATGTTCCAGACGATCGCTGGCCGGGTGGCAACGGCGGCGGACGCGGTCTCCAACCAGTACACCGGCACGGTCACCCAGGTGATCAAGGGCCAGCAGTCGTCGCTGACCTCCCTCAACGACCAGATCGCCGACTGGGATGTGCGTCTCGCCTCCCAGCGCGTCGGCCTGGAACGCACCTATTCGGCACTGGAAGTGCAGCTCAGCAACCTCCAGGCCCAATCCAGCTGGCTCACCTCCCAGCTGGCCGCCCTCGACACGAGTACGAGTTGATCATGACCATGACGCACGATCCCCGCCTCGCGCGGGCACAGTACAACCAGGACGCGATCCTCTCGGCGTCGCCGAACCGGCTGCTCACCATGCTGTTCGACCGGCTCCTGCTCGATCTGCAGCGCGCAGAGGCCGCGCAGAGCGAGCAGGACTGGAACCGGGCATCCCCGTACCTGACCCACGCCCAGGACATCGTCGCCGAGCTCGCGGGCACCCTCGACGTGGAGCGCTGGGACGGCGGGCAGAACCTGCTCGCGATCTACCTGTTCTCGTCGACGAAGCTCGTCAGCGCCAACGTCGAGCACTCGATCGAGCGCACCCGCGAGGTCATCCAGATCATGGAGCCCCTGCGCCAGACCTGGCACGAGGCCGCGGCCATCGTCGCCGAGCAGTCCACCGCCCTGCACGCCGCCCGCAGCACGGGGGAATTCGGCTTTGCCTGATCGCGAGGCGGTCACGGCGTCCTGGCGGCTCATCCTGTCCGAGCTGGAGAACGACCTGGCTCGCCTGAACTCGGGGGAGGTGCTCGACGATGGCGGCCGCATAGTCTCCGCGGACTGGTCACCCCCCACGCTCGTCGGCCCTCTGCCCGACGAGTACGCGCACACGGTGCGCGACCTGATCGACCGACAGCGCGTCACGCTCGAGGCCCTCGAGGAGGCCCGCCGGAAGACCGCGGAGCATCTGGCGGCGCTTCGCGCGGCCGAACCCCCGCGCGGCCAGCAGCCGGTGTACCTCGACGTGGAAGGTTGAACCACAACCCGAAGCGAATTTCGGAATTCTGCTTACGCGCTTGACTGGACGGTCGATAGATACAACAGAGCACGGATAGCTCGACCCCCTTGGCCACGGATCGGCCGTTCTTTTCCTTAACTGTGAAACGGATCTCCGTGTTCGACTCGGTCACCATGAACGCACTCACCAGTGCTCTCGATGGTCTCTCGGCGCGGCAGCGCGCGGTCGCGAACAACATCGCGAATGTCAACACTCCGGGCTACCACGCACAGCGCGTCTCATTCGAGGATGCCCTGGCCGAGTCGGTCAAGAACGGCAGCGGCGTCACGGCGCCCACCACGAAGGAATCCCTCGACCCCACCCGGATCGACGGCAACAACGTGAACCTCGACACCGAGACGCTGTCGAACATCGACACCGTCCTCCGGTTCCAGTTCGCCTCGAACGCGACCAGCGCCCAGTTCAGCATCATGCGCGCGGCACTCGGGGGCAACTGATGGTCGACGCGATCGGCATCGCCGGCACCGCGCTCACGGTGCACCGCAAGTGGCTCGACGCCGTCTCCGACAACATCGCCAACGTCAACACCGTGCGCGCCACCTCGGAGGAGGCGTTCAAGGCGCACTACGTCATCGCCCAGGCTGGCGAGGGTACGACCGGCGTGTACGTCGAGGGCGGTGCGTACTCGAACTCCGAGGGGCGCATGGTCTACGAGCCCGACCACCCCCTCGCCGACGCCGAGGGATACGTGCGCTACCCCGACATCGACCTCGGCCAGCAGATGGGCCAGCTCATCATGGCCCAGCGCGGCTACGAAGCGAACGCCGCGGTCGTCGACCGCGCGAAGACCGTGTACGAAGCAGCAATCCAGATTGGCAGGGGCTGATGGTCCTCCCCATCGCGTCGGTGACGCCGGTCGCTCCCACGAGCTACCTCGACACCACCATGACGACGTCCGGTTCGAAGGGTGCGGCCGACTTCGGCTCGACCCTCGCGGGCGCCGTGGACAACCTGCAGCAGCTGCAGTCCACCTCCGACTCGCTCGCGGTCAAGGCCGTCACCGGTGACCTGAGCGACATCCACCAGGCCACCATCGCCGCCACCCGCGCGCAGGTGACGATGGAGGTCGTGGCCGCCGTCCGCAACAAGGGCATCGAGGCCTTCAACGACATCATGAGGATGCAGGCCTGATGCCCAAGGAAGTCACCGCGGCATTCGGCCGGTTCACGAACGCCCTGCGGGAGTTCACGGTCGGGCAGCGGACCATCGCCATCATCGGCGTCGCCGTGCTCGTCGTCGGAGCTGTCGCCCTCGGCGCATGGTTCACGCGTTCCACCTACTCGCCGCTGTTCTCCGGGCTCAGCGGCTCCGACGCGAGCGCGATCGTCGACCAGCTCGACGCCGACGGCGTCTCGTACCAGCTCACCGACGGGGGCGCGACGATCCTCGTACCCGACGACGCGGTCAACTCGGCCCGACTCAAGGCCGCCGCCGCGGGCCTGCCGAGCCTCGACAACGGCGGCTACGCGCTGCTCGACGCGATGGGCGTCACCGCCTCCGAGTTCCAGCAGTCGGTGACCTACAAGCGCGCGATCGAGGGCGAGCTCGCATCGACGATCGAGTCGATCAAGGGCGTGCGCACCGCGTCGGTCAAGCTCGCGATCCCCGAGCAGACGGTGTTCGTCTCCGAGAAGCAGGACCCGACCGCCTCCGTGTTCGTCGACACCGAGTCCGGTGTCACCCTCAGTACCGACCAGGTGCAGTCGATCACCCACCTCACCGCGGCGTCGGTCGACGGCCTCACCCCCGAGAACGTGTCGGTGGTCTCCGCCGACGGCACCGTGCTCTCCGCGGTCGGAACTGGTACGACCGGCACCACCGACCAGCAGGCGGGCACCTACGAGGACCGCGTGCGTTCCTCGGTGCAGAGCATGCTCGACCGCGTGGTCGGCGTCGGCAACGCGACGGTCGTCGTGGCGGCGAGCATGAGCCTGCAGTCGGGCTCCCGCGTCGAGGAGACCTTCACGACCCCCGAAGACAGCCCGGTGCTGCAGGAGTCGACCACCAACCAGAACTACACGGGCACAGGGGCGGGCAACGGCACCGGCGTGCTCGGCGCCGACAGCATCGCCGTCCCGGCCGACACGACCACCGGCACCGACGGCAACTACACGACCGAGAGCGCCGACCGCACCAACGCGATCAACAAGGTCACCGAGACCACCCAGATCCCGGCCGGCGAGATCGAGCGCCAGACGGTGTCCGTCGCGGTCGACAAGGATGCCGCTGCCGGCATGTCCGCCGCAACACTCGAGGGACTCGTGGCCGCCGCTGCCGGCATCAACGCCGACCGCGGCGACGAGGTCAAGGTCGAGCTCGTGTCGTTCGCCAAGGTGGACAGCGGAACCGCTGCCACCGCACTCGAGGAGGCGCGCGCCTCCGAGCTGCAGGTCAGCATCACCCAGATCATCACCACCGCCGTACCTGTTGCCGGCGCGATCATCGTGCTGATCATCCTGATGAGCGGCATCCGCGGCTACCGCAAGCGCAAGGACAAGCAGGCCTCGACCGACCTCGGCGAGATGACGCAGGTGCGCGAGACGCTCGAGGCGGGTCACGCCCCGGCCCTCGACGCCGCCGCGATGGCGGGGCTGCTCCCGCCCGTGCAGCCGCTGGTCGCCGCTCCGTCCGCCTTCGCCGACTTCGGCCCCGACCTCGACGACAACGGGGTGGAGCGCATGCGCCAGGAGATCGACAGCCTCGCGGCATCGAGCCCCGAGCGCATGGCCGACCACCTGCGCACGCTCATGGATGACCGGAGTCGCGCATGAAGACCATGAGCGGCATGGAGACCGCTGCCCTCGTCATCATGCAGATGTCGCCTGGCCACGCAGCCCAG
>Ga0247740_1000496_pt1 | contig 18972 bp, 19 predicted proteins | sample UWRJL148409B2_FD_180942 | JGI IMG/M metagenome (GOLD analysis project Ga0247740, IMG submission 180942) | Plant litter microbial communities from Arlington Agricultural Research Station in Wisconsin, United States - UWRJ-L148-409B-2 | ecosystem: Environmental > Terrestrial > Plant litter >...
GATCGACCGAGACATTGCGCAGATTGTTCTCGCGGGCGCCGCGTACGCGGATGACGTCGTGGGAATCAGCTGTGTTCACGGTGTCCACTTAACCAGAGACCGCGGACAGAATGCTTCCTCAATCCTCCGGAAGTGCATCCAGGATCGGCAGTTGGCCCTTGAGGAGCTTCACGCGCGCCTCGTCGAGGTCGAACCAGCCCGCGGCATCCAACTCGGGGAACTCCTGCAGTCGTCCCGAGCGCGGCGGCCACTCCATCTCGAAGAGGTTGCTGCCGACGAACTGCACGTCGACCTCGGTCTCCGCCGCGAACACGGTGAGCCGCTTGCCCGACGGCTGCCGGAATTCGCCCAACAGCTCGTAGGGTTCGTCGGGGGCGGGAGTGCCGACCTCCTCCTCGAACTCGCGCAGCGCTGCGGCCAGCGGTGTCTCGTCCGGTTCGTAGAGGCCCTTCGGGATCGACCACGCCGCGGCGTCCTTGCGCGACCAGAATGGGCCGCCCATGTGCGCGAGGAAGACCTGGCGCACGGGCATCCGGCGATGCAGAAGGATGCCCGCGCTCATCTCGACCATGGCGTCGACGTTACCCGCCCGCGCTCGACTCGCCTGACCTGGTTCGCTTCTCCGGAGTTCTTCGCCGCCACGCCGGATTCACCCGTTGCGGGTGTGACTTCGGCCCAGTTACTCCGGAGAAGCGCACGCGGGCGCGCGGGGCGGGCGAGCGGCGAGGATGCCCCGCCCGCGAGCTACGCGCTGAATCCGCCGTCGACCGGCAGCACGACTCCGCTGATGTGGCTCGCGCGGTCGCTGAGCAGCCACGCCGCGGTGTTGCCGACCTCGGTGGTGGTGCCCGCCTTGCGCAGGGGAGTAGCGGCAATGCGCGCCTCGACCCCGCCGGGGATGGCGAGCCGGGTTGCGTCGAGCATGGGCGTCTCGATCGGACCGGGAGCTATCGCGTTGACTCGGATCCCGAGCGGGCCGTTGTCGTGGGCGGCGGTGCGGGTCAGGCCGATCACCGCGTGCTTGGTGGCCTGGTAGGCGCCCATGCCCGAGCTGCCCCGGAGTCCGCCGATGCTGCTCACGTTCACGATCGAGCCGCCGGTCTCGCGCATCGCCCGCACCTCCTCGCGGATGCACAGCCACACGCCCTTCACATTGACGGCCATGATTCGGTCGAAGTCGTCCTCGGTGACCGCGTCGAGCTTGCCCGAACCGGTCAATCCCGCGTTGTTGAAGGCGCCGTCGAGCCGGCCGAACGTGGAGAGCGCGGTGTCCACGAAGCGCGCGACGTCGGCGCCGACGCTCACGTCGCCCGTGACGTAGGTCGCCGGGAGCCCCTCCGCGGTGAGCTCGTCGGTGATCGCCCGCAGCCCCTCCTCGGAGCGGGCGGCGAGCACGACGGAAGCTCCGTCGCGCGCGAACACGCGGGCGGCGTCGGCGCCGATCCCGGCGCTCGCGCCGACCACGAGGACGACTTTGCCCTCGAGCAGTGGTGCGGTCATGACAGTTCCTTTCGACGTACTGGGAAGGCTACGCGTACCGCACGGTGCGGCCGGCTGCGGCGGTGGCGGCGAGGCCTGCGCCGAGGATGCTCGCGTCATTGCCCATCAGGGTGAACGAGTAGCCCGCGTCGACGGACGCCTGCACGGCCGCCGCGGTGGGTCCTCCCGCGTTGCCGATGTGCACTCCGGCCGCCCGCGTGTCACGGATCGCGCCCGCAATGAGCTCGACTACACGCGGGTCGGCCTCGGTGCTGCCCTCGCTCTGGGACAGGTCCGCCGCCCCGATGAGCAGGCAGTCGACGCCCTCGACAGCGGCGATGGCGCCGGCATTGCGCGCCGCCTCTCCGCTCTCGATCTGGGCGATGAGCACCACTTCGTCCTGGCCGTACCGCACGTAGTCCTCGCGGGACATCGCGCCCCACCGCCCGGCGCGGCTGGTCGATCCCACGCCCCGGGTGCCGAGCGGCGGGAAGCGCACCGCGGCCGCGGCTGCACGGGCCTGCTCGACCGTGTCCACGTGCGGCAGCATGATCCCTTCGGCACCGGCGTCGAGTACCCGCTGCACGATGCCCGCGTCGAGCGAAGGGATGCGTACGATCGGCGCGACTCCCGCGAACAGCGCCGTGCCAATGTGCCGGTACGCCGACTCGAGGTCCATGGCGGAGTGCTCGAGGTCGATGACGACGAAGTCGAAGCCGGCGAGGGCGACGAGCTCCATGCTCTCCATCGCCGGGAGCTTCACCCAGGTGCCGATGGCGGGGGCATCCGGATTCGCCAGCGCCGCGCGGAAGAGCGACGTCGGGTGGGGGAGCGTGGTCATTTCGCCGGGTAGTCCTCAGCATTGAGCACCCAGCCGGACGCGGAGAAGTCCTCGCGCGGGGCGGAGAAGATGTCGATCAGCTGCTGGTGCGACCCGATCCCCTGGGTGGTGTGCACGGTGGGCGGCGGGATGATGCAGATCGAGGGCGTGGCGATCCCACGGCTCTCGTCGGGCCGCCACTGGGTCGAGTCCGGACCCCAGGGGTACCGGATGTGGTGCACGAAGCTGCCCTTCACGGCGAGGGAGACCTGCTCGAAGTCGTCGTGGAAGTGCGGGGACAGCTTGTACATGTCGCGCGGCCCGGGCTCCTCGGCGAGGAAGTTCACCATGAGATTGGTCGTACGGAAGATGCGGCCGAACCGCCCGGGAGCGATGGGCGTGTCTGCGAGCCGATAGACCCGAAGCCGGAACCCGCCGACCGGGTCGGGCCAGGGCAGGAGCGGCGTCGCGCGCTGGTCGGGCTCCGCATAGGCATCGGCGTTCAACGACCCCTCGCGCAGGTCGTCGGCGACCGACGAGAACAGGCGGATGAGGATGCCGTCGCCCACGACCTCGATCACACTGTCCCCGGGCGGCACGACGACGAAGGCCTCCTCGGCCACCTCGGCGGTCTCGCCGCCGGCGATCACGTGGATCGGAGCGCTCTCGGAGTACATCAGCACGGCGTACTCGTCGGGCTGGCCGGTGCGGGTGAAGACGTCGCCCGCCTCGGCGACCGTGTACGCGACCACGAGGTTCGCCGCGCGCGCAAGCCACGTCCTGCTGCCGCCGGGCTCGACCGAGGTCGGTTCGAGGTTGAGGAACTCGATCCACTGCGAGGGCTTGATGGGCGTCGAGGGGTCCACCGCGGGCGCCGGCGCGGCGGTCGCGAGGGTTGAGCGGATGTCGTCCTTGGCGTACATGGTCATGGCGGGTCCTTACTTCGTGAGCGTGACGCCGGCGAGGCCCTTGAGGCCGAGCATCCTTCGGGCGTCATCGGGGGTGGCGATGGGGCGGCCGAGGTCCTCGACCACCGCGCGGATCTTGGCGACCTGCTGGGCGTTGCTCGTGGCGAGCTCGCCCTTGCCGATCCAGAGGCTGTCCTCGAGTCCGACGCGGACGTGGCCGCCGAGCCAAGCACTGTGCGTGCCGAACTGCATCTGGTTGCGGCCGGCCGCGAACGCCGAGAAGTAGTAGTCGTCGCCGAAGAGCTTGTCGGCCATCGCGACCATGTGGGTGAGGTTCTCGTGGTCGGCGCCGATGCCGCCGAGGATGCCGAACACGCCCTGGATGAGGAAGGGGGGCTCGATCAGTCCCTTGTCGATGAAGTACGCGAGCGAGTAGAGGTGCCCGATGTCGTAGCACTCGAACTCGAATCGCGTGCCGAGGCCCCCGCCGAGGGTGCGCAGCGTGTGCTCGATGCGGTCGAACGAGTTGATGAACGGGTGCGAGTAGGTGTTGAGCACGTACTGCTCCTCCCAGTCGTGCTTCCAGTCGGTGATCCTGTCGGCGATGCCCGAGTAGACGAAGTTCATCGAGCCCATGTTGAGCGAGGCGAGCTCGGGAGCGAAGCGCAGGGCACCCGCGAGGCGTTCATCCATGCTCATCGCCGATGACCCGCCCGTAGTGATGTTGATCACGACGTCGGTCTTCTCGAGGATGGCCGGGATGATCTGCTCGTAGATCTCCGCCTCCCACGCGGGGCGCCCGTCGGGGTGCCGCGCATGGAGGTGGATGATCGCGGAGCCCGCGTCGACCGCCTCGAGGGCGGACGCCACCACCTCGTCGGCGCTGAGCGGGATGTACGGGCTCTGCGACGGGACGTTGACGGAACCGGTGACGGCGGTGCTGATGATCACCTTCTCGGCGGTGCGCATCAGTTGGTCTCTTCGAGCCCGAGGAGGAACGCCGTGTTGCGGCAGATCATCTGGCGGATGTCGTTCTCCTTCACGCCGTGGTCGAGCAGCTGCTGGATCACGTAGATGTAGCCGTCGACGGGCAGCGGGTTGGTCTTCTGCCCGAGGTCGGAGTCGATGATGGTGCGCTCGGGGCCGACCTTCTCGATCCAGTTCACGAGCTGCGAGATCGGGAAGCCTGGTGCGGGGACCGCCGGGTGGTACATCGACATCTCGTGCTCGACGAAGGCGCCGTACCCGAGCATCTCCTCGACGTCGGTCTCGGAGGCGTTCACGATGAAGTCGGGGTGGTGGAGGATCAGGCGGCGCACGCCGTTCTCCTTGGCCGTCGCGAAGAAGGCCTTCATCGACTCGGCGTCGAGGTGCCCGCCCGTGAGGAGGATGTCTGCTTCGGCGACGAGCTGGGTCACGCGGACGGTCTCTGCTGAGACGTTGCCCTCGGAGGCCCAGATCGACTCCTCCTTCTCCTCGAGGTTGGAGCCGGCGGTGGGGAATCCGTCGTCGTGGCTGTGGGCGGCGATGTGCTGGGCTGCGGAGACCGTCGGACCCCACACGGCGCGGCCGCCCATCTGGATTGCCACGGCCACCGCCGAAGGGTTGATCCCGCCGACCTCGGAGTTGAGCGCGACGCCGCCGTAGGCAGGGGTGGGGGCATCCTTCAGCTGGTCCTGCATGGCGAGCAGGTCCATCACCGTGTTGTGGTGGTGCGACTTGATGAGGATCGCGCGCATGTTGATGCGGGCGGCGTCGTACGAGGCCTCGACGTGGTTGAGGCGGCGCGGGAACGGGCTCGGCCCGGAGTGTACGTGCAGGTCGACGGCACCGTCCAGGACCTTGAGAAGGGCGGGGGACGGGGTGAGCGAGTCGTCGGAGACGAGCATCCGAGAACCTCCTTGTTGTTCGGATTGTGTAAGTGATGTTCAGAATACGGATATCACCGACCCTTGTCCAACCGGATTTCGCGAGCTTGACGTCAGCCTTCGAGCAACCTATGTTCATATTCTGAAATAGCTGATTGCAGTACGAACATCCCGAGAACCTCAACGAGGAGGTGCCCATGGCCCGCACGATCGCAGAATCCGACGACGGTGACGCCGAGGTGATCGCCCTTCCCGGCGCCGACCGGGGGGCCATCCAGTCCATCGAGCGTGCGGCTATGGTGCTCGCGCTGTTCGACCAGCACACGCGTGCTCTTACGCCCGCCCTGGTTGCCGACCGCCTCGGTCTCAACCGCACCACCGCGCACCGGTACCTGCAGTCGCTGCAGGCCTCCGGGTTCCTCAACCCCGCCTACGGTCCGGGCCCACTCGTCGACCAGCTGTCATCGCTGGTCTCGACGCGCCAACAGATCCTCTCCCTCGCGCCGACCGTCATGCGGCAGCTCGCCGACCGCAGCGGTCTGACGTCCGTGCTGAGCTTCCTCGGCCGCTCCGGCGCCGTGGTGAGCATCGTCGAGGAGGCCAACGCGGGCACGATAGTTCTGACGGTGCGGGTCGGCACGGTGCTCGAGCTCAAGGCAGCCCAGTCGCGCGTGCTCCTCGCCTTCCAGTCCGACCCCAACGTCGTCTCGCGCATGCACGCGGGCCTCAACGGCATCGAGGCCCGCCAGGAACAGGCGGAGCTCGCACTCGTGCGCCGCGACCGGGTGGCGTGGGCCGATCTCGGTCGCGTCGGGCTCGCGTCCGTGGCGGTCCCGGTGTTCGGCAGCTCCGACGTGCAGGCTGCCATGGCGGTCCTCGGAACCACCACCATGCTCCCGCCCTCCGAGCTCTCCTCGACACCCGTCCAGCTGCTCCGTGAGGCCGCGGACCAGCTCAGCTCCCTCGTCACGATCTAGAACGGAAAGAACACCCCCATGACTACGACGTCACGAACCCGACGGGCGCCGGCCCCGAGCTGGCTACTCCTCGTTCCGGCGCTCGGGCTGCTCGCCGCGATCCTGCTGGTGCCGCTCGGGCAGAGCCTGCTGCGCAGCGTCGGCTCGCCCGACTTCACGCTCGACCACTACACGAGTCTGTTCACCGACGGGGTGACCCTCACCGTCCTGGGGCGCACCGCGCAGACGGCGATCATCGTCACGCTCGTGACGTTCCTGCTCGGCTACCCGTACGCGTACCTCATGACCCGCGTCGGTCCGAGGATGCGCGGGGTGCTGCTCACGATCGTGCTCATCCCGTTCTGGACCTCGGTGATGGCCCGCAACTTCGCGTGGATCATCCTGCTCCAGCGCGGGGGCCCCGTGCAGAGCGTGTTTGAGTTCTTCGGCGCGGGCAACGTCGTCTTCTACGGCAGCGCCGTCGGTGTGACCGTGGCGATGTGTCAGGTCCTGCTGCCGTTCATGGTGCTGCCCCTGTTCAGCTCCCTCGGCTCGATCGACCGCAAGCTCCTCCTCGCCGCACGCGGGCTCGGCTCGCCGCCGCTCGTCGCGTTCTGGAAGATCTACTGGCCGCTCTCCCGCGGTGGGGTCGTCTCCGGTCTGATCCTGGTGTTCACGCTGAGCCTCGGCTTCTACGTGACGCCGGCGCTGCTCGGCTCGCCGCAGCAGTCGCTCATCGCCCAGCTCCTCGCGCAGCGCACCACCCAGCTACTCGACTTCGCGGGCGCTGGCGCGCTGGGGATGCTCGTGCTCGTGGTCACCCTCGTGCTCGTCGCCTGGGCCAACCGGTTCGGCGGCAGCATCTCCGCAATCGGCGCCGTCGCCGTGACTCCCACGAAGGACAACTCATGAAGCGCAAGGACCGTGGCGTCGACCCGATCCCGTGGTGGCTCAAGACCCTCGGAGTCATCGTCGCCCTCTACTTCATCCTCCCCACGCTCGTGGTGATCCCGCTGAGCTTCAGTGCCGACCAGTCGTTCCAGTTCCCGCCCACCGAGTTCTCGCTGCGCTGGTACCAGAACTTCTTCACCAACCCCGTGTGGCTGGGGTCGCTCGGCAACTCGTTGCTCGTGGCGGTCCTCGCCGCGCTGCTCGCGACCATGGTGGGCACCGCCGCCGCTGTCGGGCTCAGCCGCCTGACCGGCAGGCTCGCGGGATTCGCGCGCACGCTACTCATGGTCTCGATGGTCACGCCCGCGATCGTGGTCGCGGTCGCCATCTACATCACGTTCCTGCAGTGGCACCTCACCGGTTCCCTCGGGGGTTATGTGCTCGCGCACGCGGCGATCGGCGTGCCCTTCGTGCTCGTCGCCGTCACCAGCGCGCTGGGCGGATTCGATCCGAAGCTGCTGCGGGCATCGGCATCCCTGGGTGCCTCGCCGGTGCGCTCGTTCATCCGCGTCACGATGCCGCTCATCAGCAGGGGCATCCTCAGCGGTGCCATCTTCGCTTTCGTCACCTCGTTCGACGAGGTCGTGATCGCGCTGTTCCTCAGGTCGCCCACCTTCCAGACGCTGCCGGTGCAGATGTACAACAGCGTCACGTTCGAGCTTGACCCCACCATTTCCGCGTCGTCGAGCCTCGTCGTCGTCGTGGTGACCGCCATCTTCCTGGTGCCGCAACTTCTCGGCAACCGCAAGAAGACCCGTTAGGAGACCGCCTTGACCATCTCGAGCACGCTCGCACCCGCCGACCCCGCGACCAAGCAGGGGACCCAGATCCAACTCACGGACGTCACGAAGGACTACGGACTGGCCATCCCCGCCGTCGAGAACATCTCGCTGACCATCGAGCCGGGGGAGTTCATGACCCTGCTCGGGCCCAGCGGTTCGGGCAAGACCACGACACTCAACCTCATCGCGGGGTTCGAGACGCTCACCACCGGCACCATCTCGCTCAACGGCGCCGACGTCGGCAACCTGCCCCCGCACAAGCGGAATCTCGGCATGCTGTTCCAGAACTACGCCCTGTTCCCGCACATGACCGTCGCGCAGAACGTCGCCTACCCGCTGCGGGAGCGCAAGATCGCGAAGGACGAGATCGCGCGGCGGGTGGCTGAGGTGCTAGAGCTCGTTCAGCTGCCCGGGCGCGACGACAACTACCCGTCTCAGCTCTCGGGAGGCCAGCAGCAGCGCGTGGCGCTTGCCCGCGCCATCGTGTTCAACCCGAAGGCGCTTCTGCTCGACGAGCCGCTCGGAGCCCTCGACCGCAATCTGCGTGGCGCATTGCAGGCAGAGATCCGGCGGATCCACCGCGAGGTGGGTTCGACCTTCGTCTTCGTCACGCACGACCAGGAGGAGGCGATGAACCTCTCCGACCGCATCGCGCTGTTCAACAACGGTCACATCGAGCAGGTGGGCTCGCCGGAGGAGCTGTACCGCGCGCCCGAGACCCTGTTCACGGCGAAGTTCCTCGGAGACTCGAACGTCTTCGACCTCGGCGACGCGTCGTTCGACTCGCGGGTGGGGTGGGAGGAGCAGTCCTGGTCGATCGACCCCGCCACGGTGTCGAGCCACCCGGGAGTGCTGTCGCGCAGTGCGGTGGTCGTGCGGCCGGAGGACGTCGGGATTGTTCAGGACCGGGCATCCGTGCCGGCGGGCGCCAACTCGATCAGCGCGACCGTGCGCGACCTCGAGTACATGGGCTCGCACCGCATCGCCCTGCTCGCCCTCGGGCGGTCGGGCCAGGCGGGACGGGCGCGCATCGACGCCCTCGACTCCACTCTCGCGCTCGGCGACGAGGTCACGGCGTGGTGGAAGCCCGAGCGTCAGCGCATTGTGGCGGCATAAGTCGTCCGCATTGTGAACGCGGCTCGACCACATACGCACAAATTGGTAACGAAACACCCCGAAACGCTTGAATCTCGCAAAAGCGCGTAGGTAGTGTTCAAAATGTGAGACTCAGAATCGTATTCTGAACAAATAGTGCCCGGTCAAACCGGGCCCAACACCCGGAGGAAATGACAATGGTGTCCAGATCCAAGACCGCCCTGGTGGGCGTGAGCATGCTCGCCGTGGCGGGCGTGCTCGTCGGCTGTGCCGCACCCGCCGAAACGCCCGCGGGCGACGCAACGGTCGAACCGTCGCAGACCATCACCTACGTGGGGTACGGCGGAGACGGCCAGGCCGCGCAGATCCAGGCCTGGCAGGCGCCCTACACGGCCGCGCACCCGAACATCACGTTCATCAACACCGCACCGCCGGACATCGCGCAGGTCAAGGCGCAGGTCGAGAACAACGCGGTGCAGTGGGACGTCATGGCGATCGCGCCCTACGCCGCCCAGCAGAACTGCGGGACCCTGTTCGAGAAGCTCGACCTCGAAGATGTGGACCAGACCAACCTGGTGCCCGGCAGCGTAGGGGAGTGCTACATCGCGAACTGGATCAACGCGACCCCGGTCGCGTACCGCACCGACGCCTTCCCCGCCGGCAAGGGGCCGAAGACCGTCGAGGACTTCTTCGACACGAAGAAGTTCCCGGGCCAGCGCGGCATCGTGACCAACCTGCAGAACGGCATCCTCGAGTACCCGCTTCTCGCGGACGGCGTCAAGCCCGACGACCTGTACCCGCTCGACGTCGACCGGGCGCTCGACAAGCTCGACACGATCCGCGACGTGACCACGTTCGCGCCGAACGTCGGGGCCCTCCAGCAGGCCGTCGCGGCCGACCAGGTGGACATGTTCCTCCTCCCGGACTCCCGCCTCGTGCCGCTGCTCAAGAGCGGCCAGGACATCACGATCGTCTGGGATGTCACCGTCGCCTCGCTCAACGCGTTCGCGGTGCCGCTGGGCTCGACCAAGAAGGAGGCCACCGAGGCCTTCCTCAAGACGGTCACGGAGCCCGAGCAGGTGGCCAAGATCTCCGAGCTGCTGGGCGTCGCGCCGATCAACTCGGAGGCCAAGCCCAAGCTCGACGAGTTCGCATCGCAGGTCGAGGTGTACGGCGCCGTCAACACCGGGGACACGGTGGTGCAGGACGTGGAGTGGTACTCGAAGAACTTCAACGACGCCTCCACCAAACTGACCACCTGGCTCGCGGGATGATCGACGGGCCCACGCTCGCGCCGAGCCGCTCGAAGGCTGTTCTCCATCTGAACTACGATTCAGCAATGGCGAACACCGAGAGCAGCGAAGCGTCCAGTTCCGACATTCAGGCAGTCGCTCGGGTCGGCCAGATCTGCGCCCTGTTCGGTCCTCACACGACCGAGCTCACGGCAGCGGATGTGGCTGACCGGCTGGGCCTGAACCGTACGACGGCGTACCGCTACTGCGCGTCGCTCGTCACGGCCGGAATCCTCGAGCGCGGGCCCCGTCGCGGCACCTTCATCCTGGGCGGGCTCATGCTCCAGCTCGGGATCCACGCCCTCGGTCGCCGGCGCGTCGTGGAGATCGCGCCCCCGTACCTCGCGGAGCTGAGCACCGCCGTCAGCATGACGGCAGTGCTCAGCCTCTGGGGTGCGCGCGGACCGGTGGTCGCCCTGGTCGACGAGGACAAGAGCCGCACGGTCGTCGTGACCGTGCGGGCCGGATCCCTCCTCGACCTCACGGCCGCCCAGACCCGCGTGTTCCTCGCGCACCAGTCCGATCAGCACGCGATCGACTGGATGACCGAGGACTCGTCGGACGCGGAGCGGTCGGAACTCGAGGCTGCCGTGTACACGGCCCGCCGCACCGGGTTCTCCGTCGCCAACCACTCCGGTGGGGTCTTCGGTGTCGCCGCTCCGGTCTTCGACGAGTACGGCATCACCGCCACCGTCGCACTCCTGGGTGCCGACCAGTCGGCGGACCTGACCCCGGGGTCACCCATTCTCACCCAGCTCCTGGGAACCGCGGCCGCGCTCAGTGCAGAACTGGGTGGCGGCCGAGAAGGACAGAACAGTGCCGACCGACAGAGTGCCGACCTACGATGAACTCGCGCGGGCCACGCCGGCCGGCTCGAGCTGGGACGTCTTCGGACGTGACGACCAGCTCGGCACCATCAACTTCCTCACCCCGGAGCGCGTAGCCGCCGCCGCCCGCCTGGTCCGCACGGGCCGCCGCTTCGGACTTGACCACCCACTCACGGCGTTCGAGCCGTACCCGACCGGCACCCGCCGTCCGCTGGAGCACACCGTGTTCTCGAACAACGAGTGGCACCGCGACGACTGGGTCGACTCCTTCTACCTCCAGTCGTCATCGCAGATCGATGCGCTACGGCACATCGGGCATCCCGAGCACGGCTTCTACAACGGGCTGGCCGCCGAGCAGAACTCGCCCGCTTCGGTCGAGCTCGGCGTGCACAACTACGCGGCGGCCGGCATCGCTGGGCGCGGGGTGCTGCTCGACGTGCCACGGTTCTTCGCCTTGCAGGGAATCGACTACGACCCGGCGTCGACTGTCGTCATCTCGGCACGGATGCTCGACGACATAGCCGAGAGCCAGTCGGTGTCCTGGCACGGGGGCGACATGCTGCTGCTGCGCACCGCCTGGGCCGAGCAGTACCTGGCCAAGACACCTGCCCAGCGGCTCGAGACCCCGTGGCGGCAGTCGCCAGGTCTTGCCCAGCGGGAGGAGGTCCTCCGCTGGCTGTGGGACCACGAGATCGCGCTCGTCGCGGCCGACAACCTCGCCGTCGAGGCCGATCCTGTGATCGAGTCGGACTTCCGTACGCCGGGGGAGAAGCCTCCCGAGAAGGGCGTCGACCACAGCGGGATGCTCCACCGCCCGCTCATCGCGCTGCTCGGTATGGCGCTCGGGGAGTTGTGGAAGCTCGACGACCTGGCGGCGGACTGCGCCGCCGACGGTGTCTACGACTTCCTCCTCACCTGCAAGCCGCTCAATCTTCCCGGCGGGGTGGGTTCCCCTCCCAACGCCATCGCCATCAAATAGGAGAACCATGACCCTGCCCCAGACAGGCACGTTGCGCCTGCCCGCGCGCGTCCACTTCGGCTACGGCACGCGGGCGCAGCTGCCCGAACTGCTGGCGCTCCACGGCACTCGCGTGCTGGCGGTCGTCGACCCCTTCCTCACCGGGACGGAGATCTTCGGCGAGGTGCTCGCAAGCCTGCGGGCTGCGGGACTCGAGGTCTCGGTGTACAGCGACATCAAGCCCGAGCTGCCGGTGGCTTCGCTCGACGTCGCGGGGGAGTTCGCCCGCTCCTTCGCGCCGGACGTGGTCCTCGCCGTGGGCGGCGGCAGTGCGCTCGACGCGGCCAAGCTCGTCGGGCTTCTGGCCGCGCACGGCGGACCGCTCTCGCGCTACTACGGCGAGAACGCGGTACCCGGGCCTATCGTGCCGATCGTGGCCGTGCCGACGACGGCCGGGACAGGGTCCGAGGTCACCCCCGTCGCGGTGATCTCCGACCCGGAACGCGAGCTCAAGGTGGGGATCTCGAGCCCGTACCTCATCCCTGTCGCGGCGGTCGTGGACCCGGAGTTCACCTTCGGAGCGCCGGCGAGCGTCACCGCGTTCTCGGGGATCGATGCCCTCGTGCACCTCGTCGAGTCGTACACGGCAGCTCCGCTCGCACTCGACTGGACGGGCACCGTTCCCGTCTTCACCGGGCGCAACCTGTTCTCCGAGCTGATCGCGCTGCAGGGCATCCGTCAGCTCGGCACGTGGCTGCCGATCGCCGTCGCCGAGCCCGACAACCGGCGCGCGCGCGAGGAGGTCGCCTTCGGCAGCCTGCTCGGGGGCATGTCGTTCGGCCCCACCGGCACCCACCTGTCGCACGCGCTGCAGTATCCGCTCGGCGCGCTGTCGAAGACGCCGCACGGGCTGGGGACCGGCCTCATGCTGCCCTACGTGCTCGACGCGTTCCGGGGCGATCCCGAGTTCGACGAGCGGCTGGAGGCGATCGGTGCCGCCCTCGGAGGCGATGCCGTCGACACGATCGTCGCCATCAACGCGTCGATCGGCGTGCCAGCCACCCTCGCGGAGATCGGGATCACCCGCGACCAGTTGCCCCGGATCGCTGAACTCGCGCTCGCCTCCGCACGACTCATCGCCATCTCGCCGGTGCCCGCCACGTCCGAGCTCCTGCTGGCCATCCTCGACAACGCCCTCATCGGCACGCTCAGCGGAAGGACCGCAGCATGACCTACCTCGCCGACCTCTTCATCGACGGTGTCTGGCGGCCGGGATCGTCGGGCGAGCGCTTCGACGTCGTCGACCCCTCCGACCTCACCGTGATCGAGCGCTTCGCGGTCGCCACCGAGGCCGATTGCATGGCCGCCGTCGACGCGGCAGCGGCCGCCCAGGAATCGTGGGCGGCCACGGCGCCGCGCGAGCGCAGTGAACTGCTCCGCGCCGCCTACGACGTGCTCACCGACGAGGTCGAGGTGTTCGCCGAGGTCATGGTCCGCGAGAACGGCAAGTCGTGGTCGGACGCGATGGGCGAGGCGAACTACGCCAAGGAGTTCTTCCGCTGGTTCGCCGAGGAGGCCGTGCGCGTTCCCGGCGACTACCGCCTCTCGCCCGGCGGCGACAAGCGCATCGTGGTCGACCGCCAGCCGATCGGCGTCTCGCTGCTCATCACGCCCTGGAACTTCCCGGCAGCGATGGCCACGCGCAAACTCGCGCCAGCACTGGCGGCAGGATGCACGACCATCCTCAAACCCGCCCGCGAGACGCCGCTCACCGCTGCTTACATGGTGGAGGTGCTGCGCCGCGTCGGGGTTCCCCGCGGCGTCGTGAATCTGGTCACGCCGGTGCCGACCGGACCGCTCGTCGCGAAGATGATCGCCCGGCCGGAGGTGCGCAAGCTCTCGTTCACCGGCTCGACCGAGGTGGGCCGCGACCTGCTGCGCGAGTGTGCGGAGACCGTCGTGAGCGCATCGATGGAGTTGGGCGGCAACGCCCCCGTCATCGTCCTCCCCGGCGCGGACCTCGACGTGACGGTCGAAGGCGCCCTGCAGGCGAAGATGCGCAACGGAGGCTCGGCGTGCACGGCGGCGAACCGCTTCTACGTGCACTCCTCCCTGCATGATGCGTTCGTGGAGCGCTTCTCCGCGGGCCTCTCCGAGTACACCGCGGGCCCGGGCCTCGACAGGGGCAACCGCCTGGGGGCGCTCGTCTCGGTCGCCGAGCGCGACAAAGTGGCGGCACTCGTCACCACCGCCGTCGCCGAGGGTGCAACGATCGTCCTCGGGGGAGAGAGCCACGAGGGTGGCGCGTTCTACGACGCCACGCTGCTGACCGGCGTCGCCCATGGCTCGACCATCAACGCGACCGAGATCTTCGGGCCGGTGACCGCCGTGGTGCAGTACGACGACGTCGATGAGGCGGTGCGCATGGCCAACGACACCATCTACGGTCTGATGGCCTACGTCTTCGGCGAGGAGCGCTCGGCCCTGGCGGTGGCGCGCCGGCTCGAGGCGGGCATGGTCGCGGTCAACCGCGGCGTGGTGAGCGACCCGGCCGCGCCGTTCGGCGGCGTCAAGCAGAGCGGCCTCGGCCGAGAGGGCAGCTCCGAGGGCATCCTGGAGTTCCTCGAGGAGAAGTACATCGCGCTGACGGCCTAGCCCGGCGAGCATGCCCCAGGGTTCAGCCGAGGAGATCCTGCAGCGCCGCGAGCGCGAGAGCGTCGTCCTCGATGCCGCCGCCCTCGTGCCCGTTGTACGGCCACACCGTGATCTCCTTGGGACCGGCGTAGTTGTTGTACGCGCCGAACACCGTCGAGGGCGGGCAGGTCGAATCCATGAGTGCCGCCGAGAAGCGGGCGGGAGCGGTGGCGCGCTTGGCGAAGTTCACCCCGTCGAAGTAGGAGAGGGTCTCGTGCACGCGGGCCGCGCTGCCGCGATGGACGGCGAGGTAGCGGCCGATCTCCTTGTACGGGTCGTTGTCGGTGATCACGGTGGCGCGGGGGAAGTCGCAGAGGAACGGCACGTACGCCACGACGGCGGCGAGGTCGGGCACCAGGGCCGACGCCGCGAGCGCGATACCGCCGCCCTGACTTCCGCCGATCACCGCGAGGCGGGTGGAGTCGATGAGGTCGAGCGCCCGCGCGGCCTCGACGGCGCGAACTGCGTCGGTGAAGACGCGGCGGTAGTAGTACGTCTGCGGGCTCTCGATGCCGCGGGTCATGACACCGGGGACCGCCGGGCCCGTAATGGCGTCATCCGCGGTGGCACCGACGCTCCATGAGGAGCCCTGCCCCCGGGTGTCCATAATCAGGTGGGCGTACCCGGCCGTCGACCACAGCAGGTTCTCCAGTGCGTGGCCGCGGCCGCCGCCGTACCCGACGAACTGGACGACGGTCGGTAGTGGGCGGTGGGTGCCGGCGGGAACCTTGAGCCACGCCCGAACGGTCTGGCCACCGAATCCGGCGAAGCTCAGGTCGAAGACCTCTACCGCCGTGAGCCCGGTCGCAACCGGGTCCACGGTCACCGCAAGATCGAACTCGCGGGCCTCTGCCAGGGTGGTGCGCCAGAACTCGTCGAAGTCGGCCGGATCGGACTGGAAGCTCAGGTACGCGCGCAGCTCCGCCTCGGGAAGATCGGTGAACATGGCCTCATCCTTTCAGACCGCTCTGCGCGAGGCCCTCCACGAACTGCTTCTGCGCGATCACGAACACCACGAGCACCGGCACCGCGGTCATGGTTGCCGCTGCGAGCTGCACGTTCCAGAGCTGGCCGCCGTACGCATCGGTGTACCGCGTGAGAGCCTGGGGGAGTGTGAAGAGCTCGGGCGACTGAAGGTACACCGTCGGCTCGAGGTACAGGTTCCAGATGTGCAGGAACGTGAAGATCGCGACGGCGGCGAGAGCGCTGCCCGCGAGCGGCATCGCGATGCGCCACCACATCTGCAGCCGCCCGAGCCCGTCCAGCCGCGCAGCCTCCTCGAGTTCGACGGGCAGTGCGATGAAGAACTGCCGCATGATGAACGTCGCGAGCACGCTCGGTGCCCCGAACGTCGACACGAGGAGCAACGGCCAATGAGTGTTGACCAGACCGAGCGCGTTGAAGATCTGGAACATCGGTACGATCGTCACCTCGCTCGGGATGAGCAGGCCGATCAGCACTACGAGGAACAGGATGTTCTGGCCGCGGAAACGGATCCGGGCGAAGGCGTACCCCGCGAGCGACGAGATGAGCATCGTGCCCGCGGTGACGAGGATCGAGATGTACAGCGAGTTGAAGTACTGCCGCGCGAACGGCTGCAGCTCGAACGCCTTCGTATACGCGTCGAGGGTCGGCGTCGCCGGGAACAGCGTCGGCGGGAACGCGAAGATCTCGTTGATCGGCTTGAGCGACGACGTGATCATCCACAGCGTAGGGAGCACGAAGGGGATCGCCAGAACGGCAAGGGCGAGGTAGAGGATGACGCGGCGCACGATGAGCGCCTGCGACCGGGCCTTGGGTTCAGTTCTCATAGAACACCCACTTCTTTCGGAGCTGCCACTGCACGACGGTCAGGGCGAGCACGATGAGGAACAGCACGATCGAGAGCACCGAGCCGTAGCCGAACTCGCCGAAGAGGAACGCCTGCTGGAACAGGTAGTAGACGAGGACGGTGGTGGAGATGCCCGGCCCGCCCTGCGTCAGTACCGCGATCTGGGCGAACACCTGCAGCGACCCCACGATCGTGATGATGAGCGTGAGCAGGATGGTGGGGGAGATGAGCGGCACGACGATCCGTCCGAACACGGCGCGCGAGCTGGCGCCATCGACGGTGGCCGCCTCCTTGAGTTCGGTTGGAACTCCCTGGAGGGCCGCGAGGAAGAGCACCATGTTCAGCCCGACGTTCTTGAACACCTGGACGATGACGACGGCGGCCATCGCGGTCGGCCCCTCGCGCAGCCAGTTCGGCCCGTCTATCCCGATCACCTGGAGGGCGCCGTTGATCCCGCCGTTGTCCTGGAACAGGAAGCCCCAGACGATCGTCCACGCGACCAGGGACACCACCACGGGGGAGAAGAACAGGGTGCGGAAGAACGTGATGCCGCGTCCCGAGCGGTTCAGCAGCACCGCGAGCAGGAGGGCGAGAGCGATGTTGAAGATCACGAGCGCGATCGAGAACACGGCCGTGGACTGCATCACCGGTGCGATCTGTGGATCGCTCAGGAACCGCTCGAAGTTGTCGACGCCCACGAAGGTGAAGGTGTTCGCGAGCACGTTCCACTCGTGGAAGCTGAAGTAGACGACGAGCCCGAGCGGGATCAGCACGAAGGCGATGATCCCGAGAACCTGGGGTGCGACGAATGCGTAGCCGGTCAGCGAGTCCCGCTGCTGGTGCGTGAGGCGGCGGCGACCGCCGGACCGGGGGGTGACCCGGTCCGGCGATGCCGTGGTGGTGGAGGACACGAAGGGCTAATCCCCCAGGAGCGGTTCGACCGCGTCGCAGACGCCCGCCAGCGACTCCTCGATGTCGGCGTCCGGGGTCCAGATCGCGTCCAGCGCGGCTCGCACCGTCTGGCCGACCTTCGCGGAATCCGTGTGGCCCGGTCGGACAACGCCGGTGGCGATCCCCGGCACGACGACATCCTCGATCTGCTCCGCGCTCAACACGGGGTTGGCAGCCGCGAGCGTCTCCGCGTTCAGCTGCGAGTCGCGAGCCGGCGGGAACCACTGCGCGAGCTTCTTCGAGTTCTCCGGGTTGGAGAAGTACGCGAGGAACTCGGCGGCGGTCTCCGTGTTCTTGCCCTGGGTCATCACACCGATGCCGGCCTGGCCGACCATGGAGTACTCGCCCGCAGGTCCCTCTGGCAGCGGCAGCAGGTTCCACGCGAAGCCGCCTTCGGCCAGCAGGGATGCCCGTGAGATCTGCGTGACGGTGAATGCCGACTCACCCGCGAAGAAGTCCGCGGTGGTACCCGGTCCCGGCATCGACTTCTTGTCGAAGGCCGCCTCGTGCAGGAACGTGAAGGCATCCACCATCTCGTCCGACGTGAACTCGCAGGTGGCGCCGTCATCGCCCCACGGCGCCGCGCCCCAACCCATCCACACCGAGGCGAGGTTGTCCCATGTCGTGTAGTCGAAGTCGCGGATGACGAATCCCGCCTTGCCCGTCGCGGCGTTGACTGCGGAACCGATGTCGGAGATGTCCTCCCAGTTCCACTTTCCGTCCGCCTGCAGCTCGGCCGAGGTCGGCTGACCCGCAGCGGCGAGGAGGTCGTCGTTCGCGAACACCACGAAGGGCGAGGTGGAGAACGGGTAGGCGATGAGCTGCCCGTCCTTCTTCCACAGCGCCGTCGCGGCCTCGTTGAGGTCGTCGAACTCGTAGCCGTCCGTCGCCTCGAGAGCGGGCTGGATGTCGACGAGTGCACCGGTGCTCACGAAGTCGGGAGCGGCGTTCTCGAGGATCCATGCCAAGTCGGGCGCCTTGCCGCCGGCGACCTGGGTCGTCAACGTCGTCGTGTAGTCCTCGAACGGCAGCGGGTCGAACGTGATCGACTTCACCTCGGGGTGGTCGGCGATGTAGTCGTCGGCGATCGAGTCGAACAGGGCGAGCTGGTCTTCGTTGGACGTCCAGACCGTCATACGCAGTTCGACGTTCTCGGGCTCGGCTTCGGGCGCCGCGGGGGCGCATCCCGCGAGCACAAGCGATGCGCTAGCGAGCAGTCCGGCCGCGGTCAGCAACTTTGCTGATCTCATGGGTATCTCCTTGGTTTAGTAGCCGGTGACGTCGGGCCAGTGCAGCTCGACGCCGTGGCGGGTGAGAAGGGATTGGAAATCCTCGAGGTGCCGAGGATCGTGGCGGACCGCGCGGGGATCAACCGCGCGGTCCAGGCAGAAGACCGCTAGCCAGCCCGCTACCTCGCCGATGTTCCACTCCACCGGATGGAGGCGGAACGCCCCATTGGTGATGTGGGTGGTACCGACGTTCTTGCCCGCGGGGAGCAGGTTGTCCAGGCGAACCGGGATCAGCGCTCCGAGCGGAATCTCGAACGGCGCCGAGGCGACG
>Ga0247740_1000498_pt1 | contig 18874 bp, 14 predicted proteins | sample UWRJL148409B2_FD_180942 | JGI IMG/M metagenome (GOLD analysis project Ga0247740, IMG submission 180942) | Plant litter microbial communities from Arlington Agricultural Research Station in Wisconsin, United States - UWRJ-L148-409B-2 | ecosystem: Environmental > Terrestrial > Plant litter >...
ATTCCCGTGAGCTCGGCCACACCGCAGCTCGTGTTCGGGCAGTCACTCTTGGACAGTGAAGACGATGCGGCGCGCTACTTCTTGCTCATCCGCTGCCTCAAGATCTTGCAGGGCAACGCCTCTGCGTTGTCGCGCACCGCGCCCATCGACCTGTGGCCCGTGCTCGCGGCGCACCTCAGCAACTTTGCACCCAATTGGATCCCTCAGGGGGTGGAAGCCAAAAAGCTGGCCGACGCGCAGCGACGCATTCAGGCGGCCATGACCGCGAAAGTCGACGACGACGTACCGGCGTTGGCATTGGAAGTGATCGGCGCGATTGGCAATCGAGCGAGCCTCTTGGGCACCGCCATTCATCAGTGGGGCAATCGCACCGCGCTGCTCTCCGCCGGCTCGCTCGTCGCGTCGCTACGTGGTGTGGCCTTCGCGGTAGGGCAACCGGGGGGGCCGCCGAAAGAAGGACCAGAGCGCGTGAAGTGGATCGTGCGTAACCCAGAGGCGCGGGATCTAGCGACCTTCGGCGTCGGGGAGCAATACGCGGAGGCCCGCTCGCGGCTCGGACTGAGCCGTTGAACGCGATGCTCAGGTCTTCTTCGGCCGTGGCAGATTCAAGCGTTCGACGCGATTGATCAACGTCCGGCGAGAGACGCCGAGCAACTTTGCGGCACGCGTCTGATTGCCACCGCATTGCTCGAGCGCGCGCAGTACGCGCTGCCGCTCTTCTTCCGAGTCGATGCCGGGCAGGCTCGGCTCGCTGCGTGGCGCGCTGCTCGGTGGTTCGGCCAGCGCACGCTCCTCGCTGAACTTGGGTACGCGCAGCGGAGCGAACACTTGGGTTCGGTCTTGCTCTTCGGACGGGAACTCGTCGGCGTCGATCTCGTTCAGCGGTTGCTGCGGTGTCTGCGGGATTTGCGCCGCAGTGATCACGCCGTTTTCACACAAGAATGGCGCGCGCTCCATGATGTTCTTGAGTTCACGCACGTTGCCCGGCCACGAGTAAGCGTGCATCGCCCGTAGCGCGCTATCGGTCAGCTCGGGCATGGGCAACCCCGAGCGCTCGCAGAAGCGATACAGGAACAAGCGCGCGAGCGGCTCGATCTCGAGCGGCCGACGACGCAAGGGCGGGATACTGAACTCGACGCCAGCGATGCGGTAGTAGAGATCGTTGCGGAAACGGCCGGCCTGGACCTCGACGCGCAAGTCGCGATTGGTCGCCCACACGAAGCGCACGTCGATCGGCCGCGGCTTGGTCGCCCCCACGCGGAGCACCGAGCGCTCCTCGAGCACGCGCAAAAGCTTGGCTTGAATGGACAGCGGCATCTCGCCGATTTCGTCCAAGAACACCGTGCCTCCGTCGGTCGATTCGAGCAGACCGGCTTTGGTTTGATTGGCACCGGTGAACGCGCCGCGCTCATGACCGAACAACTGCGACTCGAGCAGAGACTCCGATAGCGCCGCGCAGTTCAAGCGCAGCAGCGGGCGTCCGCGGCGGCTCGAGCGTTGGTGGATCGTTTCGGCAAACACTTCCTTACCGGAGCCGGTCTCGCCGGTGATGAGTACCGAGATCCCGCTTTGCGCCGCGCGCAGCGCGATTTCGTAGGCGCGTTTCATCTCCGGATCGAGCAGCACCGCGGGGCCTTCACCGGGCGGATGCGTCGAGAGGGCGCGCACGTTACGCGTGCTCGCGGGGCGCCGCGACTGCACCATAATCAGCGCCGAACCCGCGCGCACGAAGTCGCCCGGTTCGAGCAGCCGCCGCTCCCCGCCGCGCAGGCGAGCCTCTGCCTCGTTGCGCCGGGTGGGGGCCTCCAAAGTGTCTTCGGGATCGACGCGAAATAGCAGCGTGCCGTTGGCGCTGCCCAGATCTTCGACTTCGATCCCGTCGGCGACGTGAATCAGCAAGTGGTACCGGGACACCGACTGCTCGTCGATTCGAACGTCGTTGTCGATGCCGCGCCCGACGCGCAGCGTGCCTCTCTCCGGCAGCGGATGAATGGTGCACGTCTGACGAACGTAGACGAGCGCCTCGAGCGCACCTTGGTGGGGGTTCGGGCCAGGCCGATGAGTAAAAGTAGCGTCGTTCACGCGCGTGTTCTCAGCCTAGTCGACCGCTGCATTTCTGCCTGCAAAACGGCAGGCAGTAGCTGAAATTGATGGGCGCACAGCCGATGTTTACGCCTGCTCGGGCGCGTACTCGCACGATTGGCTACCTCCACACACGTGAAATCCGGCCCGCGAGCGCGCGTTTTTGCCTCGCTCAAGACGGGACAGTCGGCGATAACCTTAGGCTATACTCAGCCGTTAGAGTTTGCATTGACTGAGACTTCATTGAAACCCGGCAACAAGCTGGGCAGGTTCCAACTACTCGTCCCGATCGGGTCGGGCGGCATGGGCCGAGTGTGGGTCGCGCGCGAGGAGAACACCGGGCGACTCTTCGCGCTCAAGACCACCCTCGGTAACGAGAAGGCGGCGGGCGAGTATTGGAACGTGCTCCTCGACGAAGCCCGGCTCGCCGCACAAGTGCAACACCGCAGCGTGTGCACCATTCACGCGTTCGAGATCGACGAGCAGCTCGGCATCCCGTACTTGGTGATGGACTTTTCCGACGGCGGCTCGCTCTACGAGCTGCTGGACGCTTGTGCCGGACATCGTCTCGAGCCGCACTTGGCCGTGAGCATCGCCGCTCAACTGTGTGACGCGCTGCAAGTCGCCCATGACTTGTGCGACGAGCACGGCGCGCTGCTCGGCGTCGTGCACCGCGACGTTTCACCGCAGAACATCTTGATTTCGGCAAGCGGGCACGTGCAGCTGACGGACTTCGGCGTCGCCAAGGCACGCGGCCGCTTGCACGCGCCCACCGCCACTGGCGAGATCAAGGGCAAGCTGTCGTACATGGCTCCGGAGCAAGTCACGCAACGGGACGTCGATCGACGAGCCGACGTGTTCGCGCTCGGTTGCGTGCTGTACGAAGCAACCGTCGGCGAGCGGCCCTTCCACGGCGACGACGCCGTAGCGACGCTCTACCAGCTTCTCGAACAACCGCTGATTTTACCGAGCGCGCGCTTACCGGGCTATCCAGAAGATTTGGAAGCCATCGTACGCAAGGCGCTGGAGCGTGATCCGGCACAGCGCTATCAAAGTGCCGATGAGCTCGGCAGCGCGCTTTCGCAATGGATGGCCAATCAAGGCCGACTCGTCACCGAACGCGATATCGCCGCCGTCGTGAACGAATGCCTAGGCACGTCGATAGCCGAGCGCGCGCAACGCATCGAGTCGGCAGAGCATGAAATCGACGCGCCGCCGCTCCCGGGGCCGCCTGCAGAACAGACCTTGGGCGGCTCGAGCGCGACCACTAGCGGCGAGCGCGCGCGCAAATCGAAGCGCATCTGGTGGGCCGTCGCTGCCGCCAGTACGGCCTTGGTCGTCGCCGGTTCGCTGGCCCTCAGCGGCGGCCGCGGCACTGTTCCGTTGCCCGTTGCCAGCGCGAGCGCAACGGTGACACCGAGCGCCGTGCCCGAGACGCCCAAGACGGCGGCCGCCGTGATCACCAGCAGCTCGATCACGGTCACGCTGCGCGCCTACCCGCCGCGCGCTGTGCTGTACGTCGATGATGGCCCCGCTCTCACCAATCCGTACCAGCTGACGGTCGCTCCAGATGCAAACGCACACATCGTGCGCGCGTCCGCCGCAGGCTTTGCCGATCGCGTAGAAGAGCTGCGCTTGGACGCGAGTAAGGAAATTCAGCTGACGCTTTCTGCGCTTCCCCCAGGCGCGCATCCGCCGAGCGTGAAGCCGAGAAACGGCTCGCAGGTATCGACTGCCACGACGACCACCGCGCCGCCGCAAGGCACGGGTGACATGCCGAGAGTGAATACCAAGCGCCCGCGCGTGCTCGATCCCGACAACCCGTTCGCAGAGCCCTGATCAGAAAAACCGCGAACCTACATTTGCCCCGCGTCGGAATCCGTGGCGGACGGATGAAGATACGGTTAGTGTAGTGGTTTATATGGACCGCAGGGGCGTAAGAACCGAGCACGCAGTCAACGCGCCTCCCGCAGGAACCCCCGCGGAAGGCAGCGGCTCTAGCGAGTCCGCGCGCGTTCAGGTGGGGCAGCTGATCGGCCGCTACCGCTTGCTATTCCCGATTGCCGCAGGCGGCATGGCCGAAGTTTGGGCGGCCAAGCCCGAAGGCACCGGCATCTCACGCGCCGTCGCGCTCAAGCTCGTACGCCCGGAGTTCGCGATCGAAGCCGAGTACGCGCGCATGTTCATCGACGAGGCCGTGGTCGCCTCGGCCATTCGGCATCCCAATATTTGCGAGACGTACGAGCTCGGCCGTGACGAGAACTTGCTGTTCATGGTCATGGAGTGGGTCGCGGGCGATACCCTGAGCGGGTTGATGCGCGGCAGCGCCTTGACCCCACTACCCCTCGAGATCGCCGTGCGCATTTGTTCGGAGGCGTGCGCCGGTCTCCACGCCGCCCACGAAGCCAAAGATGGTGACGGCAACAGCCTCGGCATCGTGCACCGCGACATCTCGCCGCCGAACATTCTCGTATCGGTCAATGGCCACGTCAAAGTCAGTGACTTCGGCATCGCGAAGGCCGCAAACCAGTTGCACGCGCGCACACGCACGGGAGAGATCAAAGGCAAACTGGCGTACATTCCGCCAGAACAGGTGCTCGGTCACGGCATCGATCGCCGCGTCGACGTGTATGCGATGGGCTGCGTGTTGTACGTGTGCACGCTCGGGCGCCGCCCCTTCGGCAGCGGCGGCGAGGCGCTCGGAAAAATCGTGCGCGGCTTGTACAAGAAGCCACGCGATCTAGACCCCGAGTATCCCGAAGAGCTGGAGCGGATCGTGATGCGCGCTCTCGCGAGCGACCGTGAGCAGCGCTACCAAACCGCTGAAGAGATGCGCTTCGAGCTGGAGCAGTGGCTACTCACACGCCCCCGCCCCACGCAGCACGGTGACGTCGCACGCCTCGTTCGCGAACGCATCAGTGACGAACGCCGCAAGATGATCGACGCGCTCGTCAACGTGAGCCGCGCCATTCCGGAAGCGCTGACCAATCGCTTCATCTCGCCGGCGGACAAGACCGCAACGCCCACGGCAACGAGCGGCATCGTCATGCAGCCCGCCGCCCTCGCCCGTCTCAAAAACCCGGCATACGCGCCGACGTTGACCCCGGCCCCGCACACGGCGGAAGACGAGCCCACGCTGCTGGCCGACGCTGCACGCGCGGCGCTCACGCCGCCCGCCGAACCATCCGTCACGGCGACGATCGCAGACCCAGTTCGCAGGAACATCTTGCCTTGGGCGGTAGCCGCCATCGCCATCGCCCTCGCGTTGCTCTCGTTGCTCCTCAGCAAGCGTTGACGTGAAGGAAAAATCTCGCTGAGGAACCGAGCGCCGTCACGCACTGGTGCACGCGCGCCGCGGCGAGGCAGCCCCCCTAAAATCGAGCCGGGGGCGCTCGCGTTCCAGCATCGCAACCCGCGGCCCGCGCGCTGACCGCACTGGCCCGCCCGCTCAGCGCGGCTTGACCGAGACCAGGTTGATCTCGATGAACTGGCCGTCGTTCATCGGGCGCGGAATGCCGTCGATCGCGTACTTTTCGTAGTCGACGATCTCGCACTCCGTTCGTCGTCTCGAGGGTTCCGGCGCACGGAGCAGCGACACGCAGGCCGTCTACCTGAGACGCAGTATCCAGAAAGATTGCTCGCGCCGCTCGAACCTCCGCCGCCTGCCAGCGGGCGGCTACCACTGGCTCGCCCGATCTCGCCAGCCGCGCGCTGCCGCTGCCGCTGGCGCCGCGCCGCCCGTAGCGGCACCGCCCGCGTTCAGACCGCTCGAACCCGCGCCACCGCCCACTGCGAACGCGCCCGCGCTTCCGCCCGATTGCAGGCGCCCGTGCCTGCCTCGAGCCGCCGGCTGACGTTGTTCCGGCACTGCCGATGCTCTCCAGTGCGGAGTCGGATTCACCACATGCGACGACTGCCAAGGAGCGGCACGATGACCGGCACGAGAACATTCCGCGAATTCCATTCTTCAACGCCCACACGCCAGCAGCGCGCAGCCTCGCTCGTGGCTAGCATTGGCGGAAGGTAGGCTGCCTTGACCAACAATCGGCCCGCACTCGGTTCGGTGCACGCTTCAACTTGCCAGTACGCGCGGATGACCAGCGGTCGAATCCCCACATCACCGACTCGCCACGCTCGATTTGCGCATTTTGTTGAGCAACTTTCGATCGCCGGGGGCGCTGTCTATTACCGAGTGCGCGGTCAACGCGAAGCGCGCGGTGCAGCTCCCATGCAGTGTTTCCTGGAGATCCGTCGATGACTAGAAGTTCCAAGCTCGCCTCCCCGCCCTTGCTGCTCGCCGGCTCGGCGGTGCTGGCACTCTCGCTGGCGCTCGGCTGCTCTACTGGCGCGATCGGCGATGACGTCCAAGCGGGCGGTTCCCCGGGGGTGCCACCAGTCCCCGCCTCGGGAGCAAGCAGCGCAGGCGGGCCTTCTGCAGGCTCTGGGTCGAGCGCGGGCGGACCGCCGTCGGCGACCTGCGACGGCAACGTCGTGTCGGACAACAAGCGGGTCGTGAGGCTGAGCTTCAACCAAATCTCGCGCACCATCCACGCGCTGCTTGGGGACACGTTCGGCTCGAAGGTGGACGTTGAATACGAGCTGGGGGCGGAATCTTCCACTGCGCGCACTTTCCCGCCGCTCTCGAGCCCCCAAGAGGGCAGCACGATCACCACTGGCATTTGGCAAAAAGTGGACTTGATCGCGGCGACCGCGGGCAGTTACACGCTCGCCAACCTCAATCAGGTGACCGGCTGTGGCGCCACCCCAACTGACGCCTGCGCGCAAACATTCGTGCAAGGTTTTGCCGAGAAGGCGTACCGCCGCCCGCTCACCGCAACGGAATCGGCGTCGATCCTTCAGGTGTACAGCGAAGTAAAGACTATCTACGGAACCATCCCGGAGGCGGTCCAGCACAGCATGTATGCCATCATGCAATCGCCGGAGCTCCTGTACCGAACGGAGATCGGCGAGACCAAGGACCAGACCGGCCCGCTCGCCCCCTATGAGCTCGCGAGCTCGCTCTCGTACTTCTTGTCGGACGGTCCACCGGATGCCGAGCTGCTCGCCGCAGCTCGCGACAAAAAGCTGGCCTCGCCCGCCGACATCGCCGCGCAGGTGGATCGCATCTTGGTCACCCCCACCGCGCGCAAGAATCTGGAAGGAGCGATTTTTTCGTACTTCCAGGTCGACAATCTAGCGACGGTCAAAATCGACGATCCCGCGTTCACTTCCGGCACCCAGGCCAAGCCGTTCACGGGTGTTCGTGAATCCGCGTACCGCGAGGTCGAGCTGTTCTTGGCCAATACTCTCTGGAGCGGCCAACTCACCAACATCCTGACGACGAAGAAGTCGTGGGTGAACACGACGCTGGCAAAAATTTACAATGTCACCCTACCCGGTCAGACCGATGAAACCCAATTCGTCGAGACAGAGTTGCCAGCGAACCGCGGCGGCTTGCTAACGCAGGTCGGTTTCCTGGCGTCGAATTCACGCCCGGACGTGCCCTCGGTCGTGGCGCGTGGGCTGGTGGTCAACAAGGCGATGCTTTGCCAAACCAACCCGCCCTTTCCGACGGACCCGGCCCTGGTGGCCGCGATCGAAGAGGCGGGCACGAAGCTCGCCTCGGTCTCCGAGCGTGAGCGCGCCGCGTACCGCGCAGCGACGTCTCCTTGCTCCGGTTGTCATCACACGTTCGATGCCTACGGCCTCGCGCTGGACACCTACGACAGCATTGGTCGCTATCGCACGATGGACCCAGAGGGCCGTCCGATCGACCCGTCTGTCACCCTGCCCGCATTGTTCGACAACGAAATTGCCACCGACACGATCGTCATGCAGAACAAGATCGCCGCAAACCCGGGCTTCACGGCTTGCTTCAGCAAGAACATGTTGAATTGGGCCATGGCCGAGGGTTCACAATTGACGCCCACGAGCTGCGCCACGCAAGCCATCGTGAGCGGGTTCGACAAGAGCGACAAGAGCCTCAGCTCGTTGCTACGCGAAGTCGCGATATCCAAAGCATTCACTCACCGCAACGCGGGAGGCACCCTATGAAATCCTATCGTTTCGCGCGCCGTTCATTCATCGCCGGTATCGGGGGCGCGTTTGCGCTCGAGATCCTGCTGCGCAACATGGAAGCCGCGGCTCAGGGCGCGACCTCACCGGCGCGCATGCTCCTCACTCACTTTCCCATCGGCACTTATCGCCAAAGCTACCTTCCGAAGGGTAGCCAAACCGACTTCACCCTGTCCCCGATCCTGCAGCCTTTCGAGAGCCTGAAGAGCGATATGATCGCGCTTTACGGCTTCCAAGATCGCTTGAATTGCCCGGGTGGCGGCGGTCACGAAGCAGGCACCCCCTTCACCACCACCGGCGCCAACTCCCCCGGCACACGCGCCAACGGCGGTGAAGGCGACGACGGCGTCGCGGGCGGGCCGTCTTTCGACCAAATTTTCTTGAAGCACGTGCAGGGCCTGAAGCAGAGCGGCGCTGGCTACATCAACACGCTCGCCGACGCCCGCGTCGATTCACTGGAGACCTCGACGCAGTGCCTCTCCTATGGTGAAGGCGTCCCGGGCAGCGCGAACTACCAAAGTCGCTCGATCAAAGCGGCGAACCCCGGCGGGAACATCACCGAATTCACGCCCAACTTGCCGGAGCTCAGCCCCGCCAACGCGTACGCCAAGTTGTTCAGCAACTTCATTCCCGGCGGCTCCACGGCGGGCAACAACGAGGCCGCGCTCAAGGCGCTCAAGGCCAGGAAGAGCGTGCTCGACCACACCTTGCGCGAACTTGCCGCGTTGAAAGCGCTCGCCCCCGCGAGCGAAGCCGACAAGATCGACGCGCACGCGAGCGCGGTCCGCGAGGTCGAAAAGCAGCTCGTCGAGCAGCTCGAGAACGGCGCGACCGGTGGCGGCGCCGTGTGCACGAAGCCGACGGCGCCGGACGCCTCGTTGAAGGGGCAAAGCGGCTCGAAGTTCAACTACGGCGTCGGAAACGAAGTCGCGTCCACCTCGGATGAAGCCCTTCACGAGCGCATCGGCAAGGCCCACGCAGCCGTGATTTTGGCGGCGTTTCAGTGCGACATCATCCGCGTCGCGAGCTTCCAGTGGTCACCGGGGACCAATCACGTGTCCTTCAAAGGCAAATACCCGGCGGACCCGGAGCGGAGCTTCATGCATCACCCCATGAGCCATCGCATCGGATCGCAATCGTTCTTCAACGGCGCGCCTCAAACGGGGACGAGTGCCGATGCCTCGCTCTACCAATTCCTAGTTGCGATCAACGCCTGGTACAACCAGAAGACGGCCGATATCCTGACGACGTTCAAGAACGCCAAAGACGGCTTCGGCAACAGCGTCTTGGACCACACGGTAGTACCGTACCTCACCGAGGTGGGTGATCCGTCTCACTCGCGTGGGCCAAAGGCTTCGCTCATTTTCGGCGGAAAAGCGCTGGGCATGAAGGGCGGCCAATTCATGAACTTCGAAAGCAACGTCCGTCCGCAAGTCGATGTCTGGCTGACGGTTGCGCAGGCATTGCTCAAGACCGACGACCCACTGAGCGTCCTCCCGACGACGGAGAAGTTCGTGCGCTCGGGCGCGGGCCCAATCAAAGGTCTGTGGGCAAAGCCCGCCTGAACTACGCACCAATTTCGCCTTGGATCACGCAGCGCGTAAAGTCGAGCAAGTTGAACGGTCGATACAGTGGCAAGCTGGGCAAACGAGCCTTGTCCGCTCAGCGCAACTGAGGTAGGCCTACTGTACAACGTGCGAGCGCTACCCCTCGCACCCCGATACGTGGCATCCCCTCAGCTACGGCTAGACAGCGCTGCGAGCACCCGACCGAGTGGCGCACCAACCGAGCCATCCGAAATTTCGGATGCCGCGTTGGCTGAGCAGCTGCAGGTACGGTCACCCGCAGCCGCGCGCGTGGCATGGCAGCGCTACTCGCCGCTGGTACGTCGCATCCTGGCGCGCGCGCTCGGCCCCGAACGAGACCTCGAAGACTCGGTCCAAGAGGTGTTCCTGTGCCTGTTCAACAAGGCTCCGGAGCTCAGGAACCCGGAGGCCCTGCGAGCGTTCATCGTCTCCATCGCGATTCGCACCCTGCGGCACGAAATTCGTCGGCGTAAGGTGCGCCGCTGGCTCAGGCTCGACGGCAACGGCACGGTAGAAGATCTGCGATCAGTAAGCCCTGATCCAGACGCGCGCGAGGCGCTCACCCGCTTCTACGCGCTGCTCGACCGCATCAATACGAGAGACCGCACCGTATTCGTGCTGCACGTGATCGAAGGGATGGATGTCGAAGCCATCGCCAAAGCGCTCGCGGTTTCGGTGCCGACGGTTCGGCGCTGCTTGACTCGCGCTCGCGATCGCATCGCCTTGCTCGCCGAGCGTGATCCGCTGCTCGTCGACTACGTGGCGAAATTCCAAGGTGCGGTACCATGAAGTCCGAACCCGGTCGCTATTCGGTCGTCGAGCGAATGGTCTTCTTGGCTCGCCAGCTCGGCACGAAGAGCCCAGAACCCAGTCGTGAGGCGCAATTCGTGTCCGCGCTCGAGCGGCACATCGCGGGCTACTGGCGGTGGCCGTTCCAGCGCCGCCAGGCCGCCTGGGCGTTGGCGTTTGCGGCCGCCAGCTTCGGGATCTTTTTCTGGCTGAGAGCGACCGGCGGGGCTCCGCTGAGCTATCGAGTGAGCGACGGCCAGTTGAGTGAAGCCTTCATCGTGGGGAAAGCCGGCACCAGCGTCGCCTTCTCGGACGGCTCGCGACTCGATCTGGCGCGAGGCGCACAAGCTCGCATCGACGAAGTTACCTCGCATGGGGCCCGGGTCGAGCTGGGCGACGGCGAGATCGCACTCGACATCATCAAAGCCGAAGGCAACGCCTGGTTCGTCGAAGCCGGCCCGTACGAAGTGCGCGTGACGGGCACCGCGTTCGACGTGCGCTGGAACAAGGAGAAAAATAGCCTCGAGGTCGACCTGCATCGCGGCTCGGTGGTGGTCACGGGCCCCCACATCGACGGACCCCTGCGCCTGCAACCTGGGCAGCGGTTGACGAGCGCGACCCACGGCAGCACTGCCGTGACGCGCCGTAGTGCGCAAGCCGCGCTCGGCTCGCCGCGCACTAAGCTCGATACCCCGGTCGAACCTGCCGCAGCGGCCGACCCCGAGCAGGCAGCCGACCCCAGCGCCGCCGCTCCGGAACTTGGCGCAGCTGCGCTCGACCGCCGAGAACCTGCAACCACCGCGGGGGCGGCCGCGGTCTGGTCACGCTTGGTCGCTCAGGGTGAATTTCAGCAGGTATTGGCGGCGGCTCGAACGCGCGGCATCGACAACGTACTCTCGACGGGCCCGCAAAAGGAGCTAGCCGCGCTGGCCGACGCCGCGCGCTACGGGCGCAACACCGAGCTTGCCCGCCGCACCTTGCTTGCGGAGCGCAAGCGCTTTCCCAAAGCCGCCGCCGCTCGCGGCGTCGCCTTCTTCCTCGGAGGCATCGAAGCCGACGGCTCCGCCGCTGCGCTCAGCTGGTACGAGACCTATCTTTCGGAATCGCCGAGTGGCTCCTACGCTCCCCAAGCGCTCGGCCGCCGCATGATGCTCGTGCATCGCCGTAGCGGCACCGCGGCGTCTGCACCACTCGCGCGTGATTACCTGAAGCGCTTCGCGCAGGGGCCTTACGCCTCCGCGGCTCACAAGATCCTGGAGCAGTCGCCAGAATGAAGCGAGCGCGTGGGCGCATCGTGCTCGCACTGGCCATCTTTGCGTCGTGGGCTCAGCCGGCTGAAGCCGACTCTGCGAATCGCGTCGTGTTGCTCACGATCGAGAGCGAGCAAGACCTGACGGCGCTGGAGCTGCTGGCGCGCCTGCGCGGCGAGTTGCACGCCGCCGAGTTGGAAGTGATCGTCGAGCCGGTGGCCACGGACGCCGACTTGCGCGTCGCGGTCGAGGCGAGCCCATCCGAAGCCGAGCCAGCCGCGGTGATCGCGGTGCGTTACCTACGAGCCGCGCCGCCCAACCCCGCAGGTGCCGAGGTCTGGATTTCGGACCGGTTGACCAGCACGACGTTGATGCAAGTGGTTCGCTTGAGCTCGCCTCAGGTGAACCCGGCGCCGCGCCTCGCGGTGCAAGTTGCGGAGGTGCTCAAGGCGCGCCTCGCGCTGTTGTGGGTGAAGCCTGCGCCGCTCCCGCCGCCCACGCCCCTACCTCCTGCAGATCCGGAGCCGCCCACGGCTGAAGCGCCGAGTTCTCGGTTGCTGCTCGGGCTCGGGCTGGGCGTGGCCCATCACGCGAGGGGCAACGTATGGAGCTGGTTCCCCTCGCTACGAGCTGGCTACGAGCCGCCGAGCAATGGCTGGTCGACTGCTTCCATCCAAGTCGTGGGCACGTGGACCCCCGACGAAACGACGTTCGAGAACGGAGCGGGCGCCGCACACATCCGGCAGGCGTTGGTCTCGGCACAAGCGTCGCTCCGTTTTCTTCCGCACTCGCCAGTGCAACCGCTCATTTCCGCGGGCGTCGGCGCGTTTCACGTGCGCGTGCGGGGCGAGAGCTCGGCGCCGTACGCGGCAACCACCGCGAGCACTTGGTCCGCCGCAACCACTTTGGGAACGGGGCTCTGGGTGCAGCCGAGCTCCGATATCGCATGGCTACTCGAGGCTCAGGCCCTCACCGCCTTGTCACCGACAGAAGTGCGCATTGGGCCAGATAAGCTGGCCACGCTCGGTTTGCCGGCCTTCATCCTCGGAACGAGCGTCATCGGTCGCTATTGACGGTGATGGCCTCCGGCTCGTTACTACGGCCACCGCGCGCGAACGTCAGCGACCGATCTTCGCGTCGGGTCCGGCCTGGGCGCTAGCGCTCAGCTCCGCGGCCGAAAGCGCGCGGTCATAAATTCTAAACTCGGAAAAGCTGCCTTCGAAGCCAGCGTCGGCCAAGTACTGGGAGCGCCCCAGCCAGTTGTTCACGTCGTACACATCCGACAGCACCCCTTGAAAGCGTGTGGAAGTGACTTCCAGCCCGCCGACGAACAATGACGACAACTGGGCTGACGGATCGATCACTACCGCCACGTGCGTCAGCTCGCCTGTCGGAAACGCGTCAGGGCCCGTCATCAGGATCTCTTTGCTCTGAATGGGCGGCGGGCGGAATGCAAACCGGGCCTTCGGTATCAACGCCAGAAAAACGTAACTGCGAGGCTGACCATTGCGACTGCCATCGGCCCCCGTCTCGTCTTCACCAAAATCGAACACTCGCTGCCAGGCGTCACCCCCCGCCCAGGTCACCCACGCCTCGATGGTCACCTGCGTCAAGCCGTCCAGCAGGTGGTTCGGCAGATCCACGTATTGATTGCTGTCCTTGCCCGCGAGCAGCACCGTGCCCGCGGCTTCGCCCTCTCCGTATGCGGCACCGACCAGCACGCCATTCATACCGCGCACTGAGTCGATGACCTCGACGCCGTTTGCCGATATGTCGAAGCTGTAGCGGTGGATCAACCCCGAGTCGTCGACAGTTCCCGCGTCCAGCTCGGCTCTGCCGCCGGAGCCCGAGCCGCCGCCGCCGCTCGAGCGGTCGCCACCGGCTCCGGCCGTGCCGCCCGAGCTCACGCCGCCGCCGGTGCCGGCGCACAGGCTGGATGAACAGCTCACAGCGTCGATCTTTTGCGGACCGCATGCAGCCGTCGCACTCACGAGGAGGAGCGACAGTAGCTTCGACATTCGCCCGTCAGGCACGCCGCAGCTCGCTCGCATAGACCAGAAACTTGGTCTCTGGCCCGTTGGTCCATAGCCACGCAGACGTCACGTCGAACGACTCGAAGCTCGCGCACAGCACCGGGTCATCGTTCAATAGGCCCACGATTCGCTTCGGATCGGCAAAGTCGAACACCTTGCCGACTTTCGAGAGCTGCGCGAGGAGCGCTCGCTGGTCAACGCCGGGTTCGAGGTCGTGTAGCGGGTGGAGCTGGCCGGAGCTGACGTCCGTTGCGAGGAGCGCGCGCCCTGAGGGCTTCGTCAGCGCGGCGAGCGTGCGCAAATGGGTCAAGTTCAGCGTCCAACGAACGGCCTCGAACAAGCGGTGCTGGTCCGTCAGCACGTTCAACAGCGAGAGCTGCATTTGGCTCAGCATGCAGGCAGACAACACGACATCGAAGGACTGCGCGATTCGCTCACGCACCTGACGCGCCGTGACCTCCGCATGCCCCATCAATTCTTCGGGAGTGACTCGAAGCTGGGCCCACCGGTCGATGCGATCGAGCAAACCCGACAGATCAACGGGCGCATGCAGAACCAGGCGAGCCCGCGTTGTGGGCTCATGGCGCGCGGCGGCTCGCTCCAGTGCTGCGCCGTCGAGATCGACCAAGTGCACCGCAGCGTAGCAACCGGTCAGCGCGTCCAAGTCGAGGTCGAAGCAATTGCCGGCTCCGAGGACGCACAGCGTGCCTTGCGCATGGACGGGCGCCGCCGCCGTTGCCAAATCCGTCAACCGCTGGCGGTGCTCGCTGAACGACGAGAAATGCGGCAGAGCACTCAAATTAGCGAGTGCCTGCTCGGCTGCTTGGTCTAGCCCACTCGCCATGCCACGTAGACGTGGATAGCAGCTTGCGGGATAGTTACCCACATTTATACGCCTTTGCGCGCGACATCCCGAGCGTACCGCGTCAGAGCAATTTTTGACTGGTTGGCGTTTTGTTCTTCCGTGATCACGCTTCGGACTACAGCGCCACTGCGGGAACAGCCCGCATTCGGTGACGGTGCTGCAAGTCCAAAAGGAACAACCCGATGCGCAGACTCACTCACCGTGTCCCCCTGTTCCTGCTCGCGTTCAACCTGATTGACTGCTCGGGAACCGACGGCGCGGACATGAACGCAATTGGCGGTGCGGGGTCACTCCCAGCCGGGGGAGCCAGTCCTGGAGTCAGCGGCGCGCCCGCGAATGCGGGAGGGGGCACTGGTGGCACGACCGGAGGAGCGGGAGGCGGCCCGGCCGGTGGAGCCAGCAGTAGCGCAGGCAGCAGCGCGCTCGCAGGCGGCACGAGCAGCGCCGGGGCGAGCGGCAGCGCGGGAACGACCGGCGTCGCGGGCGGCGCCGGCTCCGCGGGCGGTCCGTCGGTCCCGCCGCTCGACTGCGGCAGCGAAGGCTGGGCGGTAGAGAACCACGGTCCGCCCAAAAATCGCGTCAACTACGTGATCCTCGGGGACGGCTACACCGCGACCACGGTCAACACCGAGCTGGTGAGCCACATCAACGCCATGCTGAAGCGTCGCTTCGAGCACGAGAGCGGACAACCCTACGGGCGCTACCGCAAGTTCGTGAACATCTGCGTGATGAAGGCAATCAGCCAGAACAATGGCATCGGCAATGGGCCTACGGCTTTCGGGGGAGGCAACGGGGGCGATCGCCTGGCCGCGGTGGATGACGCCAAGGTCAACGACTACCTGAAGACCAAACTCCCCGCGACCTTCGAGGTCGATTGGAAAGCGGTCGTCCTCAATCAAAGCAAGTGGGAGAACACCGGCGCTCGGTTGATGCTCTGGTCCGGCGCGCACGAAGAAGCGCCCGGCGCTGCACTGCATGAAGGCGGGCATGGTTTTCATCAATTGGCCGACGAATATTGCGCCAAAGCGGCGGGCGTCAGCTGCGGCAACGACACCAACAAGACCGGCACGGCGGGCAAAGCCGAAGCCGAAATCAACTCCGCCGGCGATCCGACCACGACCGACGGCAAGTGGACGGCGTGGCTTGGCACCACCCAAAAAGGCCTCAACGTGCCCGACATGGGCGCAACCGGAGTTCAGGGCACCTTCGTGGGTAGCCGCTACCTGGACGCAGGTCAGTATCGACCGAGCTTGAACTCGATGATGAACAGCTTGTTCACCCTCGACCTCAACACCAGCTTCAACTCGATCTCGCGCGAGCAAATCATCTTCAGCATTTGGCGCGCGGTCACACCCATCGACTCGACGGAGCCGCCCGCGGGCGCGGTCTCGAGCGCAACCGCACTGACCGTCAACGTGATCGACCCCGCCGTGATCAATGTCGATTGGACGGTCGACGGAGTAACGACGACCAACGGCGGCACCACCTTTTCGCTCGCGCAGCTCGCTTCGGGCACGCACACCATCTCCGCGAAGGCCTACGACAACGCATCGACAGACCTCGTGAAGAACCGCACCAGCACCTGCCCCGCCAGCGTTTCCGGCGGCTATTGCCATGGCACGTCGTGGAAGCGCTCCGAGCAGACCGTTACCTGGACCGTAACGAAACCATGACGGCCGAGCCGGCCGTAGTATCGAATAACCTCCGGCTCTTCGCTGGAGCGGCGGTGATCGCCGCGGCGGCCCTGTACGTTTGGGCCACTCGGTCTTCCCCCCAACTGACGGAACGGGCACCGACGCCGATCACGGAATCCGAGGACCGCATCCACGCAAACACACGGCCCGCGGCGGGGCCTGCACAGCTGGAGCTCGCGTCAGACGGGATCCCCATCATGCCCGCTGGCTCGGCCCCCACGCCCTCGCCCGAGCCACGCCACCCGCACCCCATCACCGCGCAACATGAGCGCATCTACCGCGAGAACAACCTGACGTTCGCGCTCGACGGCGCGGTCGACGTCGAAGACGCACCTGGAATCCGCCGCTTGCTCGCTCGCTATCGCGATGAATTTCCCGAGGACTCACTGGTCCTGCAGCAGGGCTACGCCATCATTGCCGACTGCTTGGAGCACCCGAGCTCGGCCACGCGCGCCGCCGCGCAGCGCTTCTACGATACCGAGCTCGCGTCAGCGCTGCGCCGGCATGTGCGGCGTCACTGCCTCGAGCGCTGACGCCGGCGGCCAAGCGCGACGCCGAACATGAGTAGCCCGAGCAGTGCTTCCGGCTCGAGCAGCCCCGCTCGCGAGCCGCTCATGTGGCACCGGCAGCCGCCCGCCTGACGTGGCCCACCGTAAGTTGGATCTTCCTCGGGCACCCCCGCGCCTCCCGCGCTGGGCATCGTGCTCGGCCCCCCGGCGACTGAGCCTGCATCCGGATCTTCACCGCTTGCTCCGGCCTCACCCGTGGGACCGCCGGTCTCGAGGATCGGTTCCGCGTTGGCAGCCGCAAAGGCGGGCAAGATGAAGTCGTCTTTGTAGGGCCCAACCTGCGTGTAGAAGTCCTTGGCCGTGGTGGCGAAGCAGGGTCCAACGACTTGGGAGAACACCCCCACCACCGCGTTCTGGTCGCTGAGCGCCGGGCCACCGCTGTCTCCATGGCACGCCACTGCGCCTTCGACCTCGAACGTGCGGGCGGGGATCTTGTCTCCCTCGGGGCGAAACACGCTCGAACCCACCTTGCTGATCTTGATGCCGCTGCGGGTCACGCGCGTACCGAAGCCGTTTTGTTCGTCAGCGCCGTAGCCGACGACGCGGATCGTGTCGCCCCTCGCGTTGCCCGAGTTCAAGCGGATCGCGAAGATGGGCACCCCCGTCACGGCGCGATCGAGCACCACCATGGCGATGTCGTTCCGACAGATCGAGGGTGATTGCAGGGTGAAGACCTGCTTGCCCAGTGCGGCAACCGGCGCGGTATCGATCGCTCCGACGCGGATGCTGATCGCACTGGGCGTCAGCGGCGGCCCGATTTGACCGCCCTTGCTACCCTCGACGAGCTCACCATCCGACGTGCACGAAAAGGTATCGTCGACGAACTGGGCAACGCAGTGGCGTGCCGTCAGCAGCAGGTTTTCGGCCACCAAAGTGCCGGTGCAGTTCTGGATGACACTGCCCGCGTTGCTGCGCACCTGAACGATGCCGTCGTCTTCCACTCCGGAAGCCTCGCCGTAGGCGATCGCCAACTGGGCTTGGTCGACAGGTTCCAGCGAGGCCTCGCCGCAACCAGCGAGGCCGACGCCCAGGAGACCAATGACGAGTAGGCCCTTCACGGCGTTACGTACGCCGAGAGGCATCCGGGAACGCCCGCCGCGGGCTCGGTGAAGGTGTGCGCGTCTGGATCGTAGATCAACCCGTCAGAGCGATACAGGTAGGTGGCCGATGGCTTTTCCATGCACCAGGCGGAGGTGGTCGTGACCCTCGTGCCGCTCGTGCGGTCGAAATTCGGGGGACCCATCGTGCCGTACAGCGACATGCGGTACGTCAGCTTGCTCAAGCTGTCGACGGTAGCGCCCAGTGCAGCGGGACCAATGTCCACTGATTCCGTCGGGTTCGTGGCGAAGATTCTCGTCTGGAGCTGCTCGGTCACGTCATCGCCAGTGGGCGCCTTCGTACTGCCTTTGGCATAGGCTGCGGCGAGCGAATACAGAGCCGAGTAGGCGCCATCATAGTAATTCTCGGTACCGGCCAGTTGTAGCGAGCCTTGATAGGACCCTTTCAAGCGCGCGAGGTAAGCGTTGTACAGTTGCTTCGATTTGGCGTCCTGGGCTTCGGCATAGTTAACGCCGACCAAGCGTTGCGCAAGGGGCGGCGTCTTGTCGTCGTTGTCCGTCACCGACTTCAACAGCTCGCTCGTGTTGTAGAGCAAATGCGACAGCAAGTAGTAGGGCGGCTTGGGCTTGGGAGTGGCGCTCGATGCCTTGAGGATGTTCTCCACCGAGCTCATCACGAGCGGAAACTCGCTGGTGGCCATGCCGATCACGATGTCCGGCGGATGCTGCGTCAGATCGTCGACGGCATTCTGAAAGTTCGGGCTCGCGTGGGTTCGAGCCGACTCGATTTTTACTTGGCGGAACTCACCGCTATCGATCTGCGAGATTGCGGACTTTCCGTTGAAGGTCAGCAAAGTCTCGGGGTGGTTTTCG
>Ga0247740_1000500_pt1 | contig 18819 bp, 21 predicted proteins | sample UWRJL148409B2_FD_180942 | JGI IMG/M metagenome (GOLD analysis project Ga0247740, IMG submission 180942) | Plant litter microbial communities from Arlington Agricultural Research Station in Wisconsin, United States - UWRJ-L148-409B-2 | ecosystem: Environmental > Terrestrial > Plant litter >...
CGGGATTTCACCATCGCGTCCTTGCACGACGGAGTCCGACGTCGTGTACGTTGCCACGTTTACTTCACGCTCTTGATCGGAACAATCGCAACCGCGGCCAGGATCGCCATAACGGCGGCGAACCCGTATAGCACCGGGTACCCCGCGATGCTGATCACGAGGCTCGCGATGAGCGGAGCGATGACCTGCCCGCCAGCTTGGGCGATATTGAGAACGCCGAGGTCTTTGCCCGCGTCTGACGATTTGGGCAGCACTTGCGTCATCAGGGCCTGGTCGACGGCGAGGTAGATTCCGAAGCCGAGGCCGCCCATGGCGACCGACACGAGCGCGCCGGTCACGGTCGGCGAAATGATCGGCACGATGGCGCTGACCGCGACGACCACGGAAGCGACGATCACGAATGGCTTGCGGCGGCCCACGCGGTCAGAGAGCACCCCCGACGGAACGAGCGCAACGATGATGCCGAGAGCGAGGATGGCCGTGGCGATGGGGAACACGGCATTCGCGCCGTCGAGACCGAGCCCGATGTAGTCATCAAGAATGTAGAGCTGGAACGACACGATCGACCAATAGCCAACGATGAGAACGAGGCGGGCAACGAAGGCCCAGAAGAAGTCGGGGTGCTTGCGCGGGTCGACGAAGAAGCCCTTGAGGGTTTCTGCCCACGACACGCGTTCTGCGACGGGGCCTACCTCGTCGAACTTGCGGTCGCGAAGGGCGAGGGCAGCGGGTATGCCGCCGATGAGCACGAGCGCGGCCATCACCATAAAACCGACGGCGAGCGTCGAGACGAACTGCGAAGCGACAACGACTCCGACGAGACCACCGACGAAGATGCCGAGCGAGCCGAGGGCGGAGAAGACCCCGCGGCGCGCGACCGGCGTTCGGTCGGGAACTATCGCGCTGAGCGGTCCGGTGATCATGCTGTAGAACAGCGACACCACCGCCGCAAAGACAACGATGAGCAGTACCGAGCTCACACTGGCGAGACCGAGAAAGGTAACGGTTAGCCCGACAACCCCGCCGAGGACCCACGGAACGCGGCGCCCCAGTCGTGAGCGGGTGCGGTCTGAGAGCATTCCCCACACGGGCTGCGTAACGACCGCAACGACCGCCGCCACCGCGCCGGCGAGGCCGAGCACGGCGACCTTGTTATCGGGGTCGACGTTTGCGATGAGGTTCGGAATGAGCGAGTTCGCAACACCGCCGTTAGCGATGTTGACAAACAGTTGAACGCCGAAGAAGGCGGTCATCACCCCGCCGAGCCCCTTCGTGCGCTCGGCGACCTTGGTCAGTGTGTCGGTCATTGTTCTTCCTTCCACGCCTGGCGCTCCATTGCGGCAGGATCGTTCTCGAGTGCGTCGACCGTGTTGAAGATCATGGTCGCGCGGTCGGTGTCATACGCGGGCCAACCGGGGTCACCCGTGCGCGCGAAGTCGACGAAAGCCGTGTGCATGCGCGTGGCAAGCTGCTGTGGCGCGTCCGCGCCAAGAGTCGCGATGCCTGCGGGGCCAACCGCGCGCATGGCTGCCAGATCATCGCGCATAAACGGAACTTCGAGAGCGTGGTTGGCGCCGAGCGACGGTGGAAACATCGGGCTTTCCCATAAAAATTCATAGACGTGGGATGTCGCGGTTCGCGCGTCGACGAGTGCGAGCGTTGGCATCCGAAACGCAAAATCGGTCCATGCAGCCTCGACGAGTTGCACCGAACTGCTGAGGCGACGCGGGCCGTCACGATACGCACGCTCGACCGCGCCGTCGGCCCCGAGCAAGGCCAGCATCTGCGCGCCCACCGCATCGGGAATCCCGTCGATCATGCCGACACCGGCAAGGAAACCGGTCGCTTCATTGCGCAGGGTTCCCGTCATGAAGGGAACTGTCGAATCGGATGCCGCTGCCAACGGCGAGACCGGCATACTCGCGGTGCCGTACACGGCCCTGAAGGGACTGACCGTAAACGATTCCCTTCCCCACTGCGCAAAATCGAAGAACTCGAGCGCCATCGGGATCGTTTCGGCGACCGTACGCTCTAGCGGAACCGCAGCGAACGCCTCCCGGGTCGGCTCCACTCCCAGCCTCTCAGCGAGACGCTCTGTTACTCGCAGGGCGCTTTCCTTCGTCGCCGCAGCGATAGGCGTTCCGCTCATCGCTATTGCCTGCGCGAAGAGGCCTCGTGCGGCCGGCATCGCCATCAGGTCGATGACGGCGACACCACCGCCGGACTGGCCGAAGATTGTCACGCGCGAGGGGTCGCCACCGAACGCGACGATGTTGCGCTGCACCCACTCAAGGGCCGCTATTTGATCGAGCAACCCAAGGTTCTCGATGCCGTCGTCGAAGAACGTGAACCCGTCGATGCCCAGTCGGTAGTTGATGCCGACGTGAACAAAACCGTCACGGGCGAAGGTGTAGCCGTCGTGCGCGGGCGCTGACCCGGTGCCCGTGATGAACCCGCCGCCGTGGATCCAGACGAGAACAGGCAGTCCAACGGCAGCCGGGTCGGGGGTCCACACATCGAGGGTCAGGCAGTCTTCGCCCTGATGTGCTGGATTGAAGTAGGGGTCGAAAGGATCACCCTCGAAGCGGCCCTGGGGCACCCCGGCACCGAACTCAGCAGTGTCACGCACGCCTTCCCAGGCGGCCGGGGGAACGGGCGGCTGAAAGCGATTCTCGCCGAATGGGGGCGACGCATAAGGGATGCTGCGGAATCGAACCGCTCTCCGGTCTTCGACTCCTGCGACGATGCCCGACTCCGTGCGAGCGATCAATAGTTTATGCACCACAATGTGCCTCCCTGATTGACCGTTAACTTATCACGTCAAATCGCAGAGAGAAAGGGTAAGTGGATAGCTTTTCTAGTATTGGCTATTAACTTATGAGGATCGCAAACATCAGGTCCGCACTATCGTCACTGGAAAGCACGCGCCGATCGACGGCCTCGAGCGCTCGATCGTCGACAACGGCGAGTCCCGCGCGCATACGCACTCGCACGCCTTCGAGCGGCACGGCGGGTGCGTTCGCAGCGCAGAGCGCAAGCCATTCCGCGAGGTAGTCGTCGACAGCGATGACGAGATCATGAATCTCGTCTTCGGGAAGGTTCGTCATCTCGTCAGCGAGGCTGCTCGTCCACGACGGGTGCTCTGTGCTGAGTTCAAGCGAGGAGATGACCGCGAGCTGGAGCGCTTCGCGCGAAGAAGTTGCGCGCGCTGACGCCTGCTGCAGCGACGCCATCAACCAACTCGCTGCGCGACGCAGCACGGCCGCAAAAAGATCGGCCTTGCCCGAGAAATGCAGGTAAACCGTATTCGGGCTCACTCCGGCTACTAGCGCGATTTCTTCGATGCCGACAGCGTGGTATCCGCCGCGCTGCACGATGAGCATGGCACCCACATCAAGAAGGGCCGATCGACGCGTCGCCCAGGGGCGCGAGACGGCGTCTTCGGTAGCGACATCCAACAAAATAAGCGGCTGCCTGGGAACAAAAGTTGCGACGGCATTCAGTGCTCGCTCGAGATGGGCAACCTGCTCTCGTGGCTCGAGAGGGCTCTCGTAGAAGCCCGTGCTCGACGCCGCGGCCAGGGCTCCTCGAGCGAGAAGACGTGCGAGCTCGGGCGAACCTGCACCTTCGAATAGGCCACCGAGCGCGCTTGCGACAGCCGCGAGTCGCCGCTCGATCGACCGGTCGGGGTCAACGAGTCGGCGTCGGCGATCGGTGTTCCACAGCAGACCGAGAGTCGGGTATTCGACAGCGATACGCGCCAGACCGGCGATCGCCTGCTGTGCCGTTTCAGCGTCTGCGATGCAGGTCTCGAGGTGTCGCAGGTTTACCTCAAGTGTTGCCGTGTAGAGGTCGTCCTTATTGCGAAAGTGGCGGTAGAGGGCAGGGGCGGTGACCCCAAGATCGCCCGCTATGTCTTCGAGGCTCGTGCGCGCATACCCCCGCTTGTGAAACCGCACTCCCGCTGCGGCGAGAATCGTGTCTCGCCTGTTCTTGGGTCGCGTGCGCATTTCATCGGTCACGGCCACAGCCTAAGCCGATTGCGCTGGTCAGACCGCTGTCGGTAGTGCTCATGCGGGCGCTAGCTCAAAAAATGCTTAGAGCCGTTGGCACTCTCGCCGGCCGAGTGCTAAAAAATTTATGGGTCTTACACGCCCATCGTGAGACCTTCATTCGGTTACGAAAGGAGATTGATCATGTCCAACCCATTCGATGCTCTGAGCCAGTTCGACCGCCTCGCGTCCAGCGTCTTCGACACGGCTCGAACTCCTCGCCTGATGCCGGTAGACCTCTTTCGTGAGGGCGACCAGTACGTGTTGAGCGCCGACCTTCCGGGCATCGACCCCGCTTCGGTCGACCTCGACGTGGACGGCCAGTTGCTGACGATTCGTGCTGAACGTCAGCGCCCTGCCGACGAGCAGGTCAAGTGGCTCACACACGAGCGACCGCACGGCAGCTACATGCGCCAGTTCACGCTGGGTAACGGCGTCGACGCCGAGAGGATCACGGCAAACTACGAGCACGGCGTGCTGTCGGTCATCATTCCAGTCGCCGAACGCGCGAAGCCGCGCAAGATCCAGGTCGCCGCTGCCAGCGATGACAAGAAGCAGGTGGGTGCGTGAAGGCGGCGATGACCCCGCTCGTTCGGGCTAGCCGGATGGCGCCCACGCCCGGTCTTCGACTGCCGACAGTTCGCTCACGGCTCACGCCCCAGCTCTCGCATCCCACATCGGTGAGACGCGACTCGGTGCGAGTCGAGCGAAAGCTTCAACGAACGGCCCCGTAAAACTACGAATGCCCCGATCATGGTCGGGGCATTCGTATGTTTACTCGCGGGCGACACTGCGCGGTAGTCGAGAGCGCGGGCAGCAGATCGACTGAGAGTGCGACGCGCGCTGTTGATCCGCGCGCACGGCGCGACTAGCGTCGGCGCTTCATAAGAGATGAGGCGCACACGTGAACGAGAACCGACGACACCTCGAGCGAACCGCGATTGCGCTTTTCGTCGGCTCGGCCCTCGTGATGGCGATCCTCTGCGCGGCGATCATCATCTCTGGTTGGTTTGCCGGGGTAATCGACGACGAGCCCGAGCGGGTGTTCTGGGCCGGCGCGATACTCGAGCTGCTTATGGTGTTTGTCTTCGGTGCCGCGGCGTTTCCGGGTGGGGATGACGACGCCCGCGCCATCCATCGCGTTCGCTTGCTTGTTCGCGTGGGGCTCGTCATGTTCGTTGTCGCGCCGGTGCTCTGCCTGGGTGCACTCGTTGTGAACTTCTACACGTGAGCGGGGTGAGCAACCCGACCGCGAATGAAGATCAACGCGATAAGCGCCGCAACGAAAAAGATGATGTTGAACGGCCCGGCAATGTCGAGAATCGGGCTGTGCGCCACCCCGGAGCTCGCGTCGACGGCGCCCGCGGCGAGAAAGGTCGTGGGGTCGGTCATCGCGTGAGCGAGCATTGCCCACACGAGGTTGCCGGTTACGCGCATCACGAGGTACATAAGAATGCCGAATCCGAACGTGTAAACGACTGTCAACAGCACAACGATCACCGGCTGGCCCACGAGCAGGTTGATCGAGTGCGAGAGGGCAAAGAGCAGGGCTGAGCTAACCGCGACGATCCACTCGCGGTGCCCCGCGTCGCGCAAGATCTTGACCACTATTCCGCGGTAGAGAAGCTCCTCTGCAAACCCGATAAGCAGCCCGACGAAAAGGCTCGTGGCGACAACGTCGGCACCGTAGAAGCCGTAGTCGATGCCGACGAAACGCAAAACGATGGGGGTGATGACGAGCACAACGAAGAACCACATCCACCAACGGCCACCGATGGGCTGCTTCGCGAAGAGCGGGCGCAACCAGCCAACCGAGGCAATGAAGACGAGAAGAATTATCGAACCGACGACGATTGCTGCCCCGAGGCCAAAGAACACACTCGCGGGTGTTGCGAAGAGGTTGTCTTGATCGATCTGATCGCCGACGAAAGGCCCGAGTGCGAGCCCGGCGAGTTGGTACAGCACGATGTAGCCGACGACCGCGACGAGCGCCTTCCAGAACCTGCCCGAATTCCAGAAACGCTTCCAGCCATTGGATTGCTCGATCATGGTGGTGCCCCCGCTCCCGATTTGGCGGGCAGTCGCCCGCTGGCAAAAGGGTAGAGCAGTCTGTCTATCGGGCGAAAGGCCCGCCTACCGACCGGCGCTGCATCGTGCAACCCCCGAGGCAAAAGTGACACCCCGCGTAGTCTGGCCGAATGCCCAATGCGAAAACCGCCGCCCGTTCCTCCCGAAACAGCACGCCCCTGCGCGCCATCGCCCGATCAGGCTTCGCGGTCAACGGAGTCGTCAACGCGATCATCGGGTTTATAGCGATCGGCATTGCGGTCAGCGGAGGCGGCAGCGCCGACCAGTCGGGTGCGTTCGCCGCGATCGGTTCGACGACCATCGGCGTCATCGCGCTGTGGTTCGTCGCCATCGCCCTTGCCGCTCTGGGCCTCTGGTACCTGATCGGCTCGTTCTTCATCCACGACGAAGACCCCAAGAAGCGCGCCGCGAACATCGCCGTAGAGGCCGGCAAGGGCATCGCGTACCTCGCCTTCGCCGCGACGGCGTTCGGCTTCGCTGTCGGCGGTGGAAGCGACAGCTCGAAGCAGTCGACCTCGTTCACGGCCGACCTGCTCGCGACTCCGGGAGGCGTCTTTCTCGTTGTGATCATTGGCCTCGCCATCTGCGGCATTGGCATCTACATGGTGCGCAAGGGTCTGACCCGCAAGTTCGAAGAAGACCTCACGATGCCCGCCGGCACCGCCGCGAAGGGTGTGCGCGCCCTCGGCATCATCGGTTACGTCGCCCGCGGCGTCGCCATGTTCACCGTCGGAGTCTTGTTCGTCGTCGCAGCGTTCACCGCGGATTCAAGCAAAGCAACCGGCTTGGATGGCGCGCTCAAAGCCCTGGCCGCGTTGCCGTTCGGCCAGGTCATCCTCGTTGTCGTCGGACTCGGCTTCATCGCGTACGGCGCCTACAGCGTCGCTCGCGCACGGCTCGCAAAACTCAACTAGTCGCCGGTGGGGCGCTGCCGCTGCTGCTTCGTCTCCGAGCGTCGCTTCTTCGCCGCGAGGTGACGACGGGCCGAGCCCCTGGTCGGCCTTGTTGCGCGCCGAAGCGGCCCGGGCGGCGCGAGGGCTTCCCTCACCAAAACGGCGAGCGTCTCGAGCGCGGTCTCACGATTGCGCAACTGAGAACGCTGCGTCGAGACGGTCACGGTGATCGCACCGTTGACGAGACGGCGCCCGAGTTTCGTCAGCAGCAGGTCGCGCTGTTCGTCGCTGAGCACGCCCGACTCGACAACACTCCAGGTCAGCTGAACCCGGCTGTCCGACGTGTTGACATGCTGCCCGCCCGGCCCGGATGAGCGCGAGAACTTCCAGCGCAACTCGGAGTCGGGGATGCTGAGGGCTGCCGACACCTCGAGATCCATGCGGCAACTTTACGCCGCCAGGTGAAAGGTCTCCGCGAAGCGATCGAGCAGCGCCCCGCGACCCCGCAACACTTCGACGGCGCCGGTGGCGAGGGCACGATCGGGCGCGAGCTCGCCAGAGATCACGCGATGGATGCCGCTGCTCGCGGCGAAGGCGAGGTCAACGGGCCCGTCTTCGCGTGCCACGGCGAGGGTGGCGCCATCCACTCGTATGAGCAACTCTGCGTCGCCGAAACTCGCCGCGTACGTGGTGGCCGGAAGGTCGGCAGCGACGTTCGCGCGAAATGCCGTGCGCAGGTCGATCGCCATCGAGTCGGGCGTGATGACCTGTTCAAGACGCGGCTCGTCGAGGGCCTTGAAGCCCCAGGCTCCGAGCGCGAGAACGACCGGCTCGAGCTCGCGGCCGTACGCCGTGAGCTCGTAGACGATGACGCGCGAGTGCGGCACCCGGTGAATGATGCCCGCCGCCTGCAGCTCTTTCAGGCGCGCCGAGAGGATGTTGCTCGGAATGCGCGCGAGCCCGCCCGCGAGGTCGCCGTAGCGGCGCGGCCCCACGAGCAGATCGCGAATGATGAGCAACGACCAGCGCTCGCCCACGAGTTCGAGCGCTCGTGTGACGCCGCCGTACTGTCCGTAGTCGCGCGCGGCCAAGGGGCCCTACTCCTGCTGGGCGGCGAAGGCCTCGGGGCCTTGAGCGGCGGCGACCGGATCCATCCAGCCGAAGTCGAGCACGTTTCCGTCGGGGTCGGTGATGCCGCGCTGGTACATAAAGCCGTAGTCGGTGGCCTCTCCGGGCTGCGTACCGCCCGCCGCAATGCCCGCTTCGACCGTCGCGTCGACAGCTTCGCGGCTGTCGAGGAAGATCGCCGTCGACACCGACGGGTTCTTGGCGTTGTCACCGATGGGTAGCGCGGTGAACGTCTGAAAGTACTCACGCGTCAGAATCATGAAGTAGTTGTGGCCGTCTTCGACAACGACACACGCCGCATTGTGATCGGTGAACTGGGGGTTGATGCTGAACCCAAGGGCTTCGTAAAAGGCCATTGCGCGGTCGAGGTCGTTGACGGGCAGGTTGACAAACATCTGGGGCATTTCGATCTCCTTTGATTGCTTCGTTGCGAGTGAGTCCACACTTGCAAAAAACAAGTAGCGCGTCAAGGGGGTAATTCCGTAGCCTCGAGTCATGAGCTTCAGCATCGAAGACCTTGTTGTGCCGACCGAGATCACGCCCGACTGGATCGCGATGGTGCGCGTGCGCAACGACGTCGAAGCAGAGGCCGTGGGCAACTATGACCTCGCCCGCGAGCCGGGTGAACTACTGCCGAAGTGGCAGAATCCGCTCGCGCGCAAGGCGATGGTTCTCGCCCGCGTCGATGGCGAGATCGTCGGTCGCGGCGTCTATGAGACCGATACCGACAGCCCAACGACCTGGGTATCGGTCGAGGTGCTTCCGGCCTTTCGCAACCGCGGCATCGGTGCGGCCCTGCACGACCGGCTCGTCGAACTCGCGCGCGCGGAGGGCAAAACGAGCATGCAGGATTACGTCACCGAAAAGGCCTCAGATACCACCGACGTCATTCCATCGCCCACCGGCTTCGGCTCCGTCCCGCGCGACACCGCCTCAAGCCGATTTCTGTTGAAGCACGGCTACGCCCTCGAGCAGGTCGGGCGCATGAGTCGCCTCGTACTCCCCATCGACATCTCAGCACTGCATTCAGAGGCGATGGATGTCGCGGGGCCCGACTACGAGGTGCGCACCTACGTCGGCCGCACTCCAGAAGACCTGCTCGAAGACATGGCAGCGCTGCGCCGAAGCATGTCTGATGCGCCCAGCGGCGGAATGGACACCGAGAGTGCCTGGACTGCCGACCGCGTACGCGCCGACGACGATGCGATGGAGAGCTCCCCGCGCACAATGCTCACCGCGATCGTGCACCACGCCCCCACCGGAGCGGTAGCGGGCTACACCGAGCTCGACGTGCCACCCGAGCCGCACCGGCCGATCGCGCAGGGAGATACGATCGTCGTCGCAGCCCACCGAGGTCACCGTCTCGGCATGCTGCTCAAACTCGCCAACATCGCGCAGCTTGCCGAGGTCGCGCCGGGGCATCCGTCGATCACAACCTCGAACGCGGTCGACAACACACACATGCTCGCGGTCAACGAGGCAGTCGGTTTCGTCGCCTGGGCGACGATGGGGGCGTGGAAGAAGTCACTCTAGCCCTCGACATGTTTACAGCGTCTACATAAACTGAGGCATGGCCACGACAGACGACGCTCCCGCCGCCTCCGCGACATCCATCAATGCGAGTGAACCGCCGCCCGGCGGCGCGCGCACCTTCGCGCAGGTTCTTGTGAACACCGCAGTTGCGAACGTCACAACCAGCTACCTCTGGTGGGCGCTCACATTCTGGGTCTATCTCGAGACGCGCTCGGTGCTCGCGACCGGCATCATCGGCGGCGCGTACATGCTGCTCGTTGCCGTGTGCTCGATGGCTTTCGGTACAATCGTCGACCGCCACCGCAAGCACCGGGTGATGGTTTTCGCCGGGGCGTTTACGCTCGTCGCCTTCTCGATCAGCCTGGGTTTCTACGCGGCGTTTGACGAGGCGGTGCTGCTCGACCTCGGCGGGCCGATGTTCTGGCTGTTCAGCGGCGTGATCCTGATCGGCGCTGTCGTCGAGAACATGCGCAACATCGCCCTGTCGACGGTTGTCACACTGCTCATTCCCGTCGACCGGCATGCAAACGCGAATGGGCTCGTTGGCACCGTGCAGGGCCTCGCGTTTATGGTCACGAGTGTGTTCAGCGGTCTGTCGATCGGCCTTCTCGGCATGGGTTGGACCCTCATCATCGCGATCGCGCTTTCTGCGGCCGCGCTCGTGCACCTGCTCTTTCTCGACATCCCCGAAAAGCAGCCCGCCGTTGACGAGAACCGCCCGCTCATCGATCTGCGCGGCAGCGTCACCGCGGTTCGCGCGGCCACCGGGCTGTTTGCTCTCATCATCTTCTCGACCTTCAACAACCTCATCGGCGGCGTCTACATGGCGCTCATGGACCCGTACGGGCTCGAGCTCTTTCCGGTGGAGTGGTGGGGCGTTGTGCTCGGTTTCACGTCGACCGGGTTCATCATCGGAGGTCTGCTCGTCGCAAAGTTCGGCCTCGGCAAGAACCCGATTCGCACGCTGCTGCTGCTCGTGATTGTTATGGGAGTGCTCGGCTCTCTCTTCACAATTCGCGAGTGGTGGTGGCTCTACGCCGTCGGCATCTGGATGTACATGACGCTCATCCCCGCCGTCGAGGCAGCCGAGCAGACGGTCATCCAGAAGGTTGTGCCGTTCGAGACCCAGGGTCGGGTGTTCGGTTTCGCCGCAGCATTTGAGTCGGCCGCGGCCCCGGTCACCGCGTTTCTCATCGCGCCGATCGCCGAGTTCGTGATCATTCCATTTATGAATTCGGATGCCGGTCGCTCAAGTTTCGGCTGGCTGCTGGGTGACGGCACGGCCCGAGGAATCGCACTGGTCTTTTTCATCGCGGGCATCATCATGGTGCTCGCGGCGATCGCGGCGTTCTTCACCAGGTCATATCGAAAGATCTCGGCCGAGTACCTCGCCGCCGAGCCGCAAGCCGAAGACGTTGCAGAGCAGACGGCGTGATCGCCTAGCGCTTGGAACGAAGCGGGTGCGGCGACCAGGCGTAAATCTGGGAGCTGGCAAGGGCAAGCCAGACGAATTGCGCGAGCACCGCGATCCAAAGCAGGGCAACGCCGATTGTGGCTGAGGGCGCGAAGACTCCCCCGAAGAAACCAACGATTACAAGAGCGCCGAGCACAATGCTGAGGGTCGCACGCCCGCGATTACCGATACCGCGACTCCAGGCCGCGTGAGCGAAAGCCGCGACGGCGACCGCGACGAATCCGAGCCCCCCGAAAAGCAGATGAAGGATGCCGCTCAGCGAGAACTCGCCACCGACCGATCCGGGCGGGAACCCGGGCACCGGGTCGGGTGCGAAGATCGCGCTGAGGATAAGCGCGGTGCCGTAGAAGCCCGTTAGCACGCCCATTGCGAGCCCGCGGCCGTTGCGGATCGCACGCAGTACACCGAGTGCAGCGGCGATCACCATTACGCCGGTGAGCCCGAGATTCGCCCGCTGCAGCCACCCAAGATCGCCGAGCATAAGAAGTGACAGGGCGTGCTGGGTCAGGTCGAAGCCCGGCCGCGTGATGGCGAGCACAAGCCCGAAGACCAGATAGAACGGGCCTGCAACAACGCCCCACCCGAGCAGGCTGCGGGTCACGACCGCGCTGTGATCAAGGTCTGGGTCTGATGCCATGTCAATCTCCTGCACTTTGGAGTGCAATAGCGCACCCGCGTGTAATCTAGCCGCGGGATATGCCGCCACGCAATCCCTAAGGAGCCCCATGTCAGCGCGCGAAGACCCGAGGTCCGTTCGGTCACGCCAAGCGATCATCGGGGCCGCTCGCCAGGTGTTTCTCCGCGACGGCTATCGAGGCGCCACTCTCGATCAGGTCGCCCTCGAGGCGGGTGTCGCCAAGCGCACGATCTACAACCTGTTCACCGACAAAGACGAGCTCTTTCACGCGACGATACTCAGCGCGATCAATATCGCCGACGAGTTCGCACGATCTCTCGCGACCGCGGTGCAGCAGATCGAAGACCCCGCAGCCGAGTTGCCAGCGATCGGCGCCCGCCTCGCCGAGTCGACACTGCTTGGCCCGGCCGTTCCGCTGCGCAGGCTACTGGTTATGGAGTCTGCAGGATTTCCCGACCTCGTCGCCGAGTATCGAGACCGCGCGCCCGAAGCCGTGATGGCGGCACTCGCGCGACTCTTCGCAACGATGGCCGCGTCGGGTGCGCTCCGCCCTCTCGATGCGAAGCTCGCCGCCGAACACTTCGCGTTTCTCGTGATGGGTGCCGACCTCGACCGGGGCACCTTCACCGGCGAGCACCCACCTGCAGCTCGCGTCGCGAAGCGAGCTCGCGACGGCGTCGACGTGTTTCTACGGGCATACCTGCCCGACTGAGATCAGTTGATGATCTCGCCGCGCTCGTGTGCACGAAGGGCAGCGATCCGGTCGCGCCACTGCTGCAGTGCTTCGGGCGCTAGTCGTGCCCAGTCATCGACCTCGCGAACCACCCTGAGCGGCGAGGCGCTGCGGTATGACCGGGTTGGATTACCCGAAAACCTCTTGTCGGTCACGTTGGGGTCGTTCTCGAACTCGCCGGTCGGCTCGACCTCGTAGACGCGCGGAAGCCCCTCACCTGCTGCGAGCTCGGCGGCCAGCCCCGCGCCATCCACTATCGCAGTGAAATAGATGTGATTCATCACGATCTCGGGCCGGTAGTTCGAGCGGAAGCCCGCACTGAGCAGGTCGCCCACACGCACGTCGGCCTTCGTTCCGTGAAAGAACGGGCCGTCATCGAGCACCGCGCTCATGGTGCAACGGGATCGCTCGCGAAGATCTCGGCCGGGCGGTCGCCGAAGTCGGGCCGGGTGAACTTGTAATCGCCCGAGAGCAGCGGCGACGAGATCATAAAGTCGGCGCTCGAGATGTTGCACGCGACGGCCGTGTTCCAGACGGCGGCGATGCGCAGCAGGGCCTTGACGTCGGGGTCGTGCGGCTGGGGTTCCAGGGGATCCCAGAAGAAGATCAACAGGTCGATCTTGCCCTCGGCGATCAGGGCACCGATCTGCTGGTCTCCGCCCACCGGGCCGCTCAGAAGGCGCGTCACCGACAAGCCGAGCTCGAATTCGAGAAGGGTTCCGGTGGTTCCGGTCGCGAAGAGGTCGTGGTTGACAAGAGTCTCGCGGTTGAAGGCGGCCCATCGAATGAGCTCGGCCTTCTTGTTGTCGTGCGCCACGAGGGCGACGCGTCGTCTGTTGCCTTTTGTCATAACGACCTCCAATTGCGCGATGGTCTCAGTATGAAGCGAGCTCCGCGACATCCAATAGAAAATTTATGGATGTCGCGGAGCCTCGTTTACGGAACGATGACCGCGCGGCCCGCCAGCTTTCCGTTGTGTAGCTTGTCGTAGGCCTCGCCCGCCGTGTCGAACGAGAACTGCTCGACCTCAATGGCGATGGCACCGCTGCGTGCCAGCTCGACGACCTCGATCATCTCGGAACGGCTGCCCCAGTTGACGACGCGCACCTTCACGTCGAGCGGGAGGGTGAGGTAGCCAACGCCGAGCGCGCCACCGGCCACACCCACGATGACAATCTCGCCGTCGATGCGCACCATCGACTTGGCGAGGTCGAGCGTCGGCTGAATTCCCACGAAGTCGAAGATCGCGTCGGCGCCGCGACCGCCGGTGAGTTCGCGGATGCTGTCGGCGCCCTCCTGGTTGGAGTGGAATGCCTCGTGCGCGCCGACCTTCTTGGCGAGGGCGAGCTTCTCGTCGTTGACATCGAGCACAATGACGCGCGCCGAGGTCATGGCACGAAGGATCTGGATGGCGACATGGCCGAGACCACCGGCGCCGATGACAACCGCGGTTGTGCCGGGAACGAGCTTCGCGACCGACACCTTGATCGCGTGGTACGGGGTGAGCGCCGCGTCGGTGAGCGATGCGCTCTGCACGGGGTCAAGGTCGCCGAGCGGAACGAGGTGGCGAACGTCGTCGATGATCATGTACTCGGCCATTGCGCCGTCGTGGTTGATGCCGGGTGCGTCGATGCCGCGCTCGCAGTTGTTCTCGTTGCCGAGCGAGCACTGGTAGCAGCGGCCGCAGCCCCACGGCCCGTAGACGAGAACGGACTCGCCGACCTCAACACCGGTGGTGCCCGCGCCGAGCTTGTCGACAATTCCGGCGCCCTCGTGGCCGAGAGTCAGCGGAAGAGTGAAGGCCCCCTCGCGGGCGGCCATGATGAATTCATCGGAGTGGCAGGCGCCCGCGGCGGTCACGCGCAGTCGCACCTGGCCGGGGCCGGGTTCGGGTGTTTCGATTTCAACGAGTTCGGGGCGGGAACCGACTGTGCGGTACTGCAGGGCCTTCATGGCTTTTCTTTCTGCGTGCGCCACTGTCCACCGGTGCGATGCCGGCGCGGGAACAGGCGCATCAATTCTGCCACTTAACCGACAAGTGTCGGACAGCCCGCACGGAGGCGCGGCGTCTAGGGTTCAGTATGAGTAAAACTGGATTACTGCGCCTCGGCGTCATGGCAACATCACGCAAAACCGACGAACGACGCCTGCCGATCCACCCCGCGCACCTCGAACGCATCGACGCGGATCTGCGCGCGCAGATGATTCTCGAGCGTGGCTACGGCCTGCGCTTCGGCATTCACGACGACGAGCTCGAACCCCTCGTCGGCGCCATGGCCAGCCGCGAAGAGATCATCGCGCTGGCCGACATCGTTCTGCTTCCGAAGCCGCAGGCCTCTGACCTCGAAGACCTACGCGACGGCCAGACTCTCTGGGGCTGGCCGCATTGCGTTCAAGACCGCGCGATCACCCAACTCGCCATCGACAAGAAACTCACCCTCATCGCGTGGGAAGCAATGAACCACTGGCAGTCCGACGGTGGCTACGGCCTTCACGTGTTCCACAAGAACAACGAGCTCGCCGGCTACTGCTCGGTGCTGCACGCGCTGCAGCTGTGCGGATCGACGGGCGACTACGGTCGCCGCCTGAGCGCCGCGGTCATCGGCTTCGGCGCGACGGCACGAGGCGCGGTCACCGCCCTCAACGCGCACGGCATTCACGACGTTCGTGTGCTGACGAACCGCGGCGTCGCGGCCGTCGGGTCACCTATCCCCTCGGTCGACATCATCCAGTTCGAGCACAACGACGAAGCACCCTACGAGAGCATCGTCAACACCGAAGACGGCCCGGTGCACCTCGCGCCCTACCTTGCCGAGAACGACATCGTCGTCAACTGCACGCTGCAAGACCCGAACGCTCCCCTGACCTACCTCGGCCTCGACGACCTCGACGCGTTCCGCCCGGGCAGCCTCATCGTCGACGTGTCGGTTGACGAGGGCATGGGCTTCAGCTGGGCGAAGCCGACGACGTTCGCCGACCCGATGTTCACCGTCGGCGACTCGACCAACTACTACGCGGTCGACCACAGCCCGTCGCTGCTGTGGAACTCGACGACCTGGGAGATCAGCGAAGCCCTCCTGCCTTTCTTGCGCATCGCGATGGAAGGCCCGACAGCCTGGGCCGCATCAGACACAATCAGCCGTGCAATCGAGATCGAGAACGGACACATCCGCAACGAGGCGATCCTGAAGTTCCAGGGGCGCTCGGCGGAGTACCCCCACGCCTAGATCGCGATGATGGATGCCGTTAGCCGGCGTCGAGATAGCGCGCGATGAGTCGCGTCTGCGCCTCCCACCCGCCGTCGTTTTGCTCGCGTGCGGCATCGCGCAGGTTCGGTTCAAGCGCGTCGAACCCCGACTCGGTGATCGTCAGCTCGACACCGCGCGTGGCTTCGGCAAGCTCGAATATGACAGTTGTGAGCGCCTGAGATTCTGGGCTGGGGTTCCAGCGGAATGCGAACCTCCTCATCGGCTCGAGCTCGTCGATGTGGAGCGCTAGCGGTGTTCCCGCGAAGGGTTGCTGGCTCGCAGCGACTTCCGCATCGACTGCCGTCGGCACGATGCGACCGCTCGCGATCTCACCCACCGTGAACGGTGTATCCCACTCGGCACCGAACCACGCCCCGAACTCGGGCGGATCAGTGATGGCCATCCAAACGCGCTCGAGCGGTGCGTCGAGCGTCGTGCTCTTGATTACGTCGTCGGTCACAATCACGCCTCCTCGTTGAGTACGCGGCCACGATAATGCGGCTCACGGCGAGAGACAAGGGCGCCGGTGCTGCGTCGTACAGTTGGCACATGACTGACGTGCATCTCGAGGGAATCACCGTGCTCGCCGACGACGTGCACCGGCTTGCCGACTTCTTCGACGGTGTGCTTGGCCTTGCGGTCGTCGTGCGCGAAGCGCACTATGTCGAGTTGAGCTCACCAGGAGTGCGCTTTGCAATCTTCTCGCGTAGCGGAATGGGGCCGAACACCGGCAACCACCCCTCGTTTTTCGAGTCCCGGCGCGGCCAGTCGTTCGAGCTCAACTTTCAGTGCGCGGCAGTGAGCGACGTCGACCGCATCTTCGACGATTTGGTCACCCGAGGAGCCGAGCCCGTCGCACGCCCGACGGCAACTGCGTGGGGGCATCACACGGGATTCTTCGCCGACCCCGAGGGCAATATCCACTCGCTGTTTGCTGAGCTGCCCGCCTAGCGCCGGGCCGGCACGCGAGCCGCGACATCCATTCGCCTTCGCTCTTAGCTTTTCGTGAGGTCCTGCGCGAGCATCACGAGGATGCCGCTCGGCCCGCGCAGGTAGGTGAGCTTGTAGACGTCTTGGTAGTTGGCGACGCCGCGCAGCGGATAGCAGCCGTGCTTCGCGGCGATCGCGAGCGATGCGTCGATGTCGTCGACCGAGAAGGCAACGCGGTGCATGCCGATTTCGTTGGCGACGGTCGGCTCGGTCTCGATTGCCGCGGGGTGGATGTACTCAAACAGTTCGAGCTGCCCGTGCCCGTCGGGGGTCTGCAACATGGCAATCTTCGCGTGGTTGCCATCGAGGCCAACCGCCGTGTCTGCCCACTCGCCGCTCACCGTGTCGCTGCCGATGACGCTTAGCCCGAGGTCTGTGAAGAAGGCGATCGCCTCCTCGAGGTCGCGAACGGCGATGCCGACGTTTTCGAGCTTTATTGCCATGCGACCGATGCTATTTCGCGGCGTCCTGCGCCGCCAGCAGTTCGTCAACCCGCGCGTCGAGCTCGCTTGACGTGTAGTCATGACCGTCACGCACAACGAGCGAGATTGCGCTCAACGCTTCAATGGAGTCGAGCGGGTTCGCGTCGAGAAGCAGCAGGTCGGCATTCATACCGGCGCTTACGCGGCCCATTGTGTCTGACTGGCCAAGGTACGACGCGGGGTTGGATGTCGCGGCCCGCAGTATCTCGAGCGACGACAGCCCCGCGCGCCCCAACTCGCGAAACTCACCGGCGATCGTGCTGCCGACGCCCTGACCGTTGTTGTCGGTGCCGGTCATGATGGGGGCACCCTCTCTCGCCCAGATTCCGATGGTCTGAAGAATGCGGTCGTAGTACTCATGGAACACATCGAGGTCTGCCTGCGGCGTCGCACTGAACTTCTCGATCTCGTCGATCTCTTTCTTGCGATCGGCGGCCGGCATCATCTGCAGCCACGGGTCGTTGATGTACTCGGGGTCATCCAAGCGGTATTTGGTGCGCACGCCGATGAGTGTCGGAACGTTCCAGGTATCGCGCTTCGCGAAGTCGGCGCCCATAGCGGCCGCCCGATCTTCGGAGTAGGTGTCGAAGGTCTCCTTGAGAACGAGCAGCTGGTCTGCGTCGGTCGAGTTCGTGGCCGGGCCGAGGAAGCCCTCCTTGAGGAAGGCGTCGAACGCCGCCCCGGCGAACGGCAGCTTGACGGCCCACGACGGAAACGGCAGACCCTTGGGGGCCTTCGCCCACAGCTCGTTGGCCTTCGACGACAGGCTGAGAAACACGCTCAGGCCCGTGCCGAGATGCTCGATGGAGTCAAAGCCTGCCGCAGCGGCCTCGTCGATGCGCACGGGCGGCGGCATGTGCCCGGCGATGCGAAGTCCGCGCTCGTGTGCGGCATCGATCGCGGCGTAAAAGATCTCTGGCTCGGTGAGAACCATCTTGATGAAGTCGGCGCCGTTGTCCCACTGTCGAGCAACCTCGTCACGCACACCCTCGACGGTGTTCGCGTTGAAAGGCAACAGCAGTTCGCCGGGCATGCCCAGCAGCCGGGGCGCCCGCTCGTTGAATCCGAGCCGGCTCTCGGCGCGGTTGGCGAGCATCGTCGCCGAGCCTTCCATCTGGCGGATGCCGGTGATGCCCTGCGCGAGCATCAGCGCGAAGCCGAGTTCGGGATTCGCCGCCTGTAACACGTGCGTGTGCATCTCATTGAAGCCCGGAACCGCGAATCGGCCGGCTCCATCAACAATGCGCATGGATGTCTCAACGGGCATGCTCGACGTCGGCGCAACCGCTTCGATGCGGCCCTCAGTCACGATGATGGAGTGCTGCGGCAGGATGCTGCCGTCGACCGGGTCGATGACCGAAACGTTGTCGATGCGGAGCGCTCGTGCGTCGGTGCCCACCGTGCGAGGCGGCACCGAAGGCAGGTTTGCGCTTCGAATACCCTCGGCCGCGAGCGCGCCCAGCCCGACGAGGGCGACGCCTGTTCCGGCCCGCTTGAGAAAAGTTCGGCGGCTGCTCGCGGGTTTTGTGGCGTTCTCGTTCGTTGTCAGATTGTCACTGGG
>Ga0247740_1000501_pt1 | contig 18811 bp, 16 predicted proteins | sample UWRJL148409B2_FD_180942 | JGI IMG/M metagenome (GOLD analysis project Ga0247740, IMG submission 180942) | Plant litter microbial communities from Arlington Agricultural Research Station in Wisconsin, United States - UWRJ-L148-409B-2 | ecosystem: Environmental > Terrestrial > Plant litter >...
GCGGCCGCCGCTTCGGCGTCGGCTCTCGGCGGCAGCGGTGATTCGTCGATGACGCACTCGTGGCTCATCACGGGCCCACCCGGTTCGGGGCGGTCGAACCTCGCCTACGCGTTCGCGACGGCCCTGCTGAGCACGGGCGACGAAGAGCAAGACGCTGCGACCGCCCGCCAGGTCGCCGCGCGCACCCACCCCGACCTCGGTGTTCTCAGCACCGAAAAGGTCATCATCACGATGGAAGAGGTCAAGAACGCGGTCGCGACCTCGCAGTTCTCGCCGTCGGTCGGGCGATACCGCGTCATGATCATCGAAGACGCCGACCGCATGGTCGAGCGCACGAGCAACGTTTTGCTCAAGGCACTCGAAGAGCCACCGCCACGCACCGTGTGGATTCTGTGTGCGCCGAGCGCTGCCGACCTCATTCCGACTATCCGTTCCCGCGTGCGTACGGTGCGGCTTCGGGTTCCCTCGGTCGACGAGGTCGCCGAGCTCATTGCGAATCGCGACGGCATCGACCTGCCGACGGCGACCCGCGCAGCTCGTGAGGCCCAGAGCCACATCGGCATGGCGCACCGCCTCGCCACGAATGCCGACGCACGCGAGCGTCGGGCGAAGACGCTCGAGATCGCGCTCGGTATTCGCACCGTGTCGAACGCGGTTGTTGCTGCCGCAAGCCTTCTCGCGCTCGCGACCGACGACGCGAAGTCGATCACCGAGGAGAAAGACGCCGAAGAGCGCGAGAGCGCTCTGCGGTCGCTCGGCATTGCGCCGGGTGGAACGATTCCGCCCCAGCTGCGCGTGCAGATCAAGAATCTCGAAGAAGACCAGAAGCGCCGTGCGACGCGCAGCCTGCGCGACGGCATCGACCGGATCATGGTCGACCTTCTCTCGCTCTATCGTGACATTCTGCTTCTGCAGCTCGGCGTAGAGTCAGAGCCCATCAACCTCAGCATCCACAGCAAGCTACTGACCGCGGCCGCCAGTGGCACTGCTCAAGAGACACTTGCGACGATGGATGCCATAGCCACAGCCCGCCGCCGCATCGAGAGCAACGTGAGCCCCGCGCTCGCGCTCGAGGCAATGCTCATCTCGGCGCGACGACCGGAGACAACTCGATGACACGCACCCTTTCCGCAATCGCCGCCGCGACAATCGCGACCCTGATTCTGGGAGGGTGCACACTTCTCGGGCAGGCCGCGCCCACGGAGTCGACACCGACCGGTGAGAACGTCGCTGCCGATCTCGAACCGTTCTACAGCCAGGTACTGACGTGGGAGTCGTGCGGCGAGGGCATCCAGTGCTCGACCGCCGAGGCTCCGCTCGACTGGGCCGACCCGGCCCGCGAATCCATCGAACTTGCCCTGTCGCGGCAAGTGGCGACAGGCAGCGACCGGCTCGGTTCACTGCTCGTCAACCCCGGTGGGCCGGGCGCTTCGGGCCGCGATCTCATCATCGACTCCGTCGATTTCGCAACGAGCGAGCGGTTGCAGTCGAGCTACGACATCGTCGGATTCGACCCGCGGGGAGTGGGCGCGTCATCCGCCATCTCTTGTTATGACGACCCGTTCGATCTCGACACCTACCTCTTCGATATCACCGAGGGCGAGTTCGGCAGCGACGAGTGGCTCGACAACTCGGAGAAGATCGGCGAGAACCTCGGCCAAGACTGCCTTGAGTTCACCGGTGAGCTTCTCGGCTACGTCGACACCGTGAGTGCCGCCCGCGACCTTGACCTGCTGCGCGCGGTTCTCGGCGACAAGAAGCTCAACTACCTCGGTTTCTCGTACGGAACGATTCTCGGCGCGACGTTCGCCGAGCTCTACCCGACAAAGACCGGGCACCTCGTTCTCGATGGAGCGCTCGACCCCGAGTCGACGGGCTTCGATGTCACGCGCACCCAGACCGAGGGCTTCGAGAGCGCGCTCCACGCATTTATGGTCGACTGCGAAACTCAGGATGACTGCCCGTTCCCCGGAACAGCCGACGACTCAATGAAGCGCGTGCGCGCGCTTCTCGACAAGCTCGACGCGAGCCCGCTGCGCCACACCGACGGTCGTGAGCTCGGCAGCAGCACGATGGCGACGGCGATCATCCTTCCGCTCTACAACCTCGACACGTGGGCCTACCTGCGCACGCTCTTCACCGAGGTGCAGCAGGGCGGCACGGAGGTCGCGTTTATCCTCGCCGACGCGTACAACACGCGCGAAGACGGCAAGTACGGCGACAACTCGTTCGAGGCGCGCGTCTCGATCAACTGCCTCGACTACGGCTCGTCGGGAACGCGTGAAGAGTGGCGCGAGCAGGCCGCCGAGCTCACCGAGCTGGCGCCCGTGTTCGGCCCCCAGTTCTCCTACGGCGAGACGACGTGCCTCAACTGGCCGTTCCCGCCCAAGCGTGAGTTTGCCCCGATTCACGCGACCGGCTCGGGTGAGATTCTCGTTGTCGGCACGACCAACGACCCCGCGACTCCGTACGTGTGGTCGCAGGCACTCGCAGAGCAACTCGACAACGGCCATCTCATCACTCGCGAGGGCGAGGGTCACACGGGCTACAACAAGGGCAATGCCTGCGTGGATGGCGCGGTCGACGACTATTTAACAGCGGGCACTGTTCCGACATCCGATCCGCAATGCTGAGGCGTGCCGTCGCTGTCGCCGCAACCGGGGCGGTCGTGGCGCTCACGCTCTGCGGTTGCCTGGCGGGCGGCCCCGCGACATCCACGCCCACGGGTGAAGATGTTGCAGCGAACGTTGCGCCCTACTATGAGCAGACGCTCGAGTGGGTTGACTGCGATAACGGCGCGCAGTGCACAACAGTGCGCGTACCTCTCGATTGGAGCAACCCCTCGTCAGCGACCGACATCTCGCTCGCTCTCGCGCGTCACACGGCAACCGGAACAGCGAAGGGTTCGCTCTTCGTAAACCCCGGCGGCCCGGGAGCTTCGGGCTACGACCTCGTGCACGACGATGTCGACTACGCGGTAAGTGCAGACCTGCAAGAGAGTTTCGATGTCATCGGGTGGGACCCCCGCGGTGTCGGTCGCTCGACACCCGTCACGTGCTACGACGACGCTGACCTCGACGAGTTCTTCTACGGGCTGCCCTCGGCCGCCCCGGATTCGCCGGAATGGCTCGAGCAGGCGACGGCTTCGGCGGCCGCTTTCGGTGCGGCCTGCCTTGAGGGCACCGGGCCGGCGCTCGAATTCATCGACACGCAGAGCACGGTGCGCGACCTCGACCTCATGCGGGCTCTCGTCGGCGACGAGAAACTCAACTACCTCGGCTACTCGTACGGCAGCGATATTGGTATGTACTACATCGACACGTTTCCGGCGAAGGTGGGCCGGGTTGTGCTCGATGGCGCGACCGACTCGACGGTTACCTCGTTCGACGTATCGCTCACTCAGTCGATCGGATTCGAGCGATCGCTGCGCGCGTATCTTGAGGCGTGCCCCTCGCTCGATGAGTGCCCCTTTACCGGCAATGTGCCGGATGACCTTGCCACGGTACGGTCGCTCTACGACGCGCTCGACGCGAGCCCCATTGCGGCTCCTGACGGTCGCGAGATGGATGGCGGAGTTCTCGACATCGCAATGATCATGGGGCTGTACTCGGCCGACTACTGGCCCGAGCTCAACGACCTTTTCGCCGAGGTGCTGCGTGGCGAGACCGGGACGGCCTTTTACCTCGCCGACAGCTACTACGGGCGCGACACCGACGGCACGTATATCGACAATTCGCTCGAGGCATTCATCGCGATCTCGTGCATCGACTACCCGGTCGAGACCGACCCGCACGTTCTTGCGGCTCAGGACGCCGAGCTTCTCAAGGCCGCGCCGACGACGACGCGTCTGACGCAGGGTGGCGATCTCGTGTGTGAGAACTGGCCGTTCGCTTATCGCGGTGGGCCGGCCACTGCGGTGACCGGAGCGGGCGCTGCCCCGGTGCTCGTCGTCTCGACGACGGGCGACCCCGCGACTCCCTACGAGTGGGGCGTCGCTCTCGCTGACCAGCTCGAGAGCGCGCAGCTCGTGACGTTCAACGGCGAGGGCCACACGGCTTACGGCCAGGGCAACGAGTGCGTCGTCTCGACGGTTGATGAGTACTTCTTGACGGGGGCCGTTCCCTCCAGCGACCCCGACTGCTGACGCGCTGCAATTTTGCACACCATGCAATAATTGACCCATGACGAGTCACGCCGAACCCGGCCTACGCGAACGCAAGAGGCTTGCCACCCGGCGCGCCATCCAGGTCGCGGTTCTCGACCTCGCCGCCGACCGCGGTCTCGACAAGGTGACTGTCGACGAGGTCAGCCGCGTCGTTGACATCTCGCCGCGCACGTTCTTCAACTACTTCGCGACGAAAGAAGACGCCGTCGTCGGAGACGGCATCAGCCTGCCGCCCACCGAGGTCGTGAGTCGGTTCGTCGACGGCCAAGACGACTTTCTCACCGGGATCGAGGCACTTCTCGTCGCGACCGCAGAGTTCTCGACCGAAGACCTCGAACTCTCGCAGCGACGCAAAGCACTGTTGCGCAATCATCCCCAGCTCTTCGCCCGCCGGATGGCGACGATGCGCGGATTCGAAGACGAGCTCGCGGCTATCGTGCGCGACAGACTGCTCGTCGATAACCCGAGCCTTGACCCCGATTCCGAGCTCCTCAAGGAACGCGCTCGACTCATCTCGATCGTCGCCTTCGGAACAATGCGTCACGCGTGGACGGCCTGGGCGCACGAAGAGAACTCCGTCGCGCTTGCCGATCGCGTGCGCTCGTCGTTCGCGCACCTTCGCGCACTGCTCGCGCCAATAGCGAGTGACGAAGCACCTCAAAATATCGGCTAAGCTTTCATGCTGTGCCTCGGCTAATCCCGGGCCACGCCGCCTTAGCTCAGTCGGTAGAGCATCTCACTCGTAATGAGAAGGTCGTCAGTTCGATTCTGACAGGCGGCTCCGTTTCTTATTCTTCGTACAACCGGTCGACCGATCAGGCGGGCTGCGCGTCAGTGAAGCGCTCCCAAATGAAGTTGTCGATCGCTTCGAGGTGCTCTTCGTCGAGGTCGGGAAGAGCAAAGTTCAATCGAGCCGAGTGCTCGATCAGCTCAGCGCCGACACCTATCCCGTACACACGCACGTAGTGCGCCGCCTCTCGACGCCAGGCAAAGGTGCCGTCGGTCAGAATCTGTTCGCCGTCAGCTATCGATATCGCCGCGTCAAAAACATCGGCGGTCGCCGACCCGCCATTGAGCAGCGCCCCGTCTTCGAGGTAGCAAACAACCTTCCGCCTGAGTTCGGGTGACTCAATCGGTGCTTGCCCCGTAAGGGCGGCGCGAATGCGTGCAGGATCGCGAACGACGTACATGAGTGGCCACACCGGCGAGACGGCGCCGGGGTGCGGTGCGTCGAGGCACCAAAGCAGATCGATGGATGTCTCGGCTCGCCACTCGGCGTACTCGTCGTCGGTGAAATACACGCTCTGGCTTGAGTTGTTGCAGATGCTGTTGAGGGCACCTGAGCCGTCTACGCGGCGCAACAGCATGTCGCCGGGAAAGCTGTCGAAGTCGTCGAGCGCTGCGAGAAGCGAGGTCCGAGTCTCAGGAGTGAGGCGGTACTTGCGGGTGATGTGACCGTACGCCGCACGGTGGCTGCCAATCTCGTGGTCGGCGAGCAGGGCGAAGAGGCCAGTGCGTGCGCGACGATCGTCTCCTGCGCCGAGCTCGATCGTTGCCGAGCTGGCGAGCGCGCCATCCATGAGCTCGACAAAGAGCTCTCGGGAGTCTGGTCGGATCGTAAAGTAGTGGGCTCTGCGTTCGTCTGTCATGGTCTCGGGTTGCTAGAGGGCGGGGCTGGCCGTCGACCAACCTGACAGAGTTCCACGACTAGCGCCAAAGCACAACGGTTGGTGCGCGCTGATTGGTCGATCAACGAGCGTCACGCGATTCATAATGAGAGAGTCGTCAGTGCGATTTCGGGCGGCTTCGCACAAGGACGGGAAAACCTGATCATGAAGCTGAAGCCACGCGACGAGTTCACGTCGCGCGAGAATCGCTACTCATTGGGCGTCGACGAGCTGTCGGGGCGCCATTACGCGTCCATCCCCGTCACCATTCGAGTCGTCGACTACGACGAGTACTACGAGCTGAGCGACGACGAGTACGCGCGGCTCCTGGCCGACCCAGTGAGCGCACTGTCGTTTGTCGAAGAATGTCGCCGGCACGAGCACGACGAGCTTCTTATGCAGAAGCCGGGTTGGAACCGCGGCACACCGCTCTGAGGGCTCACCGGCCAAGGCGTGCGCGCTATCCGGTTGGCTGCGCGCCGTGGCGACATGGCGCGCGGGTGACGCCATGGCGCGCGCTCAGGAAAGCCGCGACATCCACCCCGGCGTGCTGATTGTGCGCCTCGGAGGCTTCCGTTCTGTGAAGAAAAATCTGGATTGATTATCGCTTTCATGCGATGAGTTTGCGAGACTTGAGAGGTACCAACCGTTTCGTCACACGCGCTTCACGGAGCGCGGCCTGGGGGATAGGCGGGCGGTCATACGACCCGTCGTGTGACCTCGGCTCGTTCCGCAAGGAAGGATGTTATGTCTCACATCGCCACTTCGCGGAAAAAAGTGCTCGCGTGACAACTGCCGCTCCCGAAGCAGAAATCCGCGAGAATCGGCGGCAAAGGGCCGTTGAGAGTCTCGGTTTCACCGAGGCCGCGCGCCTTCCGCAGCTTGACCGCGTCGCCCGCATAGCTCGCGCGACATTCGGCGTGGACTTCTCCTCGATCACCGTCTTTGACAATGATCGCGCGCTCTTCGTCGGTGGCGGAGGGTTCGAGGGCGTTGAGTCTCCGAGGGCAGACAGCCCGTGCCAGCTCGTCGTCAATTCCGGCGAAATTGTGACGACCGACGACGCGCGCACTGACCCGCGGTTCGACAACATCGCGAACATTCGTGTGCCGAATTCCGCCTTCTACGTCGGGCATCCGCTGACCGACGCCTCCGGCAACGTTGTCGGCTCTCTCTGCCTCGTCAACCAGGAACCTCGCAAGCTCTCGGAGAACGAAATGCAGGTCTTTATCGACCTCGCGGCCTGGGCGCAGGCGGAGATGCTCGCCGACGCCGAGGCGATTCACGCTCGAGACACCCAGCAGGCTCTCTTGCCAGGGGCACCTCTCGAGCACGGCGGAGTGCGGGTCACGGGTGTGTGCGTACCCGCGAACAGCGTCGGCGGTGACTATTTCGACTACGGCCCCTTCGACTCTCTCGTGCACGTGGCAATCGGCGACGTTATGGGTAAAGGCACCGGCGCCGCGATCATCGGCGCATCCACGCGCTCGGCCTGCCGCGCTGTTGTTCCCATGATCAGCGATGGCGAATCGCTCGGGCAGGGAGTCGACCGTATCGAGCGCGCGGTCATCAACGATCTGCAGCGCACGAACACGTTCGTCACGTACTTTCATGCCGTCATCGACGAGGCTGCAGACCGGCTGTACTACGTCGACGCGGGAGCGGGACTGACGCTGCTCGTGCGCGCCAACGGAGAGACCGAGCAACTCACTGGCGACGGACTCCCGCTCGGTATCGAACTGCAGGAGCACGCGACCTACTCGCGCGAGCTCTCTGCTGGCGATCGCATCGTTCTTGTGAGCGACGGGTTGCTCGACATCGTCGATGACCAGCGGGACTGGATCGGTGAGGTGGAAGCGCTCGTGCGGGCTGAGGCCACCGGCGCCGACGCTGTTCGCAGCATCGCGGCGGTGAGCCGGGCGCGCGTGCCCATTGATGACGTGACGGTCGTTGTTGTGGAGTACCGCCCGTGACAATGGAAGCGACCCGGCGCGATAAGCGTCGGCTTGAGCAAACGACCTCGCGACGCCGCGCGGCGGTGATCCGCATAGTTGTTGTGCTCGCCGCCTCGTCGGGGCTGAACTACGTCGTCTGGCGCTGGCTGGCCTCGGTCAACTGGGAGTCGTGGTGGATCGCCGTGCCCCTCGTGCTCGCCGAGACGTACAGCCTCATCGACTCGCTGCTCTTCGGGCTCGCCGCGTGGCGCATTCGCGAGCGCGGCGAACCGCCGGCGCCGCCCGCCGCCGGCTACACGGTCGACGTTTTTGTCACGACCTACAACGAGCCCGTTGACCTTGTCGTTCGAACCGCACGTGCCGCGATCGACATCGCCTACCCGCACACGACCTGGATTCTCGATGACGGTGACCGTGCTGAGGTGCGCGACGCCGCCGAGGCACTCGGCATCGGCGTGATCACGCGCTCCGCCGACTGGGTCGACCGCCCGCGGCACGCCAAGGCGGGCAACCTCAACAACGCTCTTCTCGCTACAGAGGGCGAGTTCGTTCTCGTTCTCGACGCCGACCAGGTACCCGACCCGCTCATTCTCGACCGCACGCTGGGCTACTTCAAAGACCCCCTCGTCGCCCTCGTGCAGACACCGCAGTGGTTTGAAAACGTTCCCGACTCCGACCCGCTCGGCAGCCAGGCACCCCTGTTCTACGGGCCGATCCAGCAGTCGAAAGACGGCTGGAATGCCGCCTTTTTCTGCGGCTCGAACGCCATCCTGCGGCGTGAGGCCCTGATGCAGCTCGGCATCTCGCGCTACGTCGCCGAGGTTGAGCAGTCCGTCTACCGGGCGATAACGACCTCACGGCGCTTGCTCGCCCGCGCCCGCCAGGAGGCGCAGGGCGACAGGCGCGTCACCCTTGCTCTTCGTCGCGCCGCCGAGATCGTTGAGACCGCGCGGGCGGAGATCATTCGCGGTGACGGCATTTCGGATGTTACCTACCGCTTTCAGCGAGGCATCCAAGTCATCGCAAGTGAGTACGCCGACTCGGAGATTGCGCTTATGCGCGACAACCTGCGCGAGCTCGCCGCTCTCTCGAACGAGCCCGATGCATTCGCGAGCATCGACGACGCGGCCCTCGAACTTCTCGCGAGCCCCGACACGTCACCCATCGCGGCGATCGAGGCGATCTCGCTGCTCACCAAGGCGCTCGACGTCGACCGCGGTGACGAGGCTCAGGCGATTATGCCGATGGCGACGATCTCGGTGACCGAGGACATGGCGACATCGATGCGGCTTCACGGCCTGGGGTGGCGCTCGGCCTACCACCACGAAGTACTGGCGAACGGGCTCGCCCCCGAAGATCTCGAGACGATGCTCGGCCAGCGACTGCGCTGGGCCCAGGGCACCATGCAGGTCTTCTTTCGCGAGAACCCGCTGCTGCAACGCCGTCTCACGCCCGGGCAACGGCTTATGTACTTCAGCACGATGTGGAGCTACTTCTCGGGCTTCCCCGCCCTCGTCTACGTCACGGCGCCCGTGCTGTGTCTCGCGTTCGGCGTCATTCCGGTTACCGCGTACAGCCTCGACTTCTTCGCACGGTTCCTTCCGTTTCTCGTTCTCAACCAGTTGCTGTTCTGGGTTGTCGCGGCGGGTCGGCCGACGTGGCGAGGCGCGCAATACTCGCTCGCGCTCTTCCCCGTCTGGATCGAGTCGGTGACCTCCGCGGTGAAGAACGTGTTCTTCGGCCAGCCATTGGGCTTTCGCGTGACATCCAAGACCAGGGTCGAAAACGGCCGCCCGCGCTGGGATCTCGTCAAGCCACAGCTCTACGTCATGGCTGCGCTCGTTGTCGCGCTCATCGTCGTCGGTATTCGCATCGCCGTCGGACAGGCGGAGGGCATCGCGCCGTACGTCAACATCGTGTGGGTCATCTACGACCTCGCTGTATTCAGCATCATCATCCGTGCCGTGCTCTACCGGGGTCCGGCCGCCACCGCAAAGGAGACTCCATGACGTCAATCGACGTACGCGAAGCCGACGGAGGGGTGGTGCTTGCCCCGAGCGGCCGGCTCACAGTCGTGACAGCACCGCAATTGCGTGCAGCTGTCGCTGAACGAATCTTTGCGGGCGATCGCATCATCGTCGTCGACCTGTCGACAACAGAGTTCGTTGACTCGTCGGGGCTCGGCGCTCTCGTCTCGTGCCTCAAATCGGCGCGCCAGGCGGGCGGCGACCTTCGGATCGTGGCACCGACCGACCAGGTCGCAATGGTCTTGAGAATGACGAATCTCGACCGCATCCTTCAACCCCGCGCGTCAGTTGACGACGCTCTTCGCGGTTAGGGCAACGGCGCGATGAGCGAGCGCAGGGTCGTCGAGTTTGCGGCGACTATCGAGAGCATTGACGTTGTGCAGGCCGAGTTTGACGCCTGGTGGACGTCTCTTGACGACCCGAAGCTCGAGAAGCGGTTCGCGCTCGAGATTGCTGTCGTCGAGATCGCGACGAACATTGTCGAGCACACGCACCGCGCAGAGGGCAGCACGGGGCGTCGCTACGAGCTCACTCTCGACGCTGATGAGGTGGCGTACACCGCGGTCTTCAGCGACAACGGCATGCCCGTCGATATTGACCTGAGCACCGTCACTATGGCCGATGTCGAAGACGAAAACGGCCGCGGGCTCGCCCTCGCCATCGCTGCCCTCGACAGTCTCGACTACCGTCGCGCCGAGGGGCGCAACATCTGGACGCTGGTGTGCAAGCGCTGATGCGTCGCGCGGCCGGGGTGCTTGCACTCGTTGTTGCGGCGCTCGCCGTTGGCCCTGCCGCGATCGCCGCTGCCGCGCCTCAACCCGACGAGGTCTGGTTCGGACCCGACCTCGACTGGAGCAGCGATGCTCCCGACGGCTACGCCGATCGGCTCGGCGAGACCCCGTCGATGTACGAACTCACGCTCACCTACCCGATCGACGCCGATGCGGCGACCCAGTGGCGCACCGCCGCACGAGCCGCAGCAACGCAGGGAAGCGTGCTCGTTCTGAGCCTCCTGCCGTCGAAGGCGCTCGACACGTTGACGACCGCGCACGCCGCGGCCGCCGAGCTTCTGCTCAGCGAGATGAACGACCAGTACGGCACCCAGCAGCTTGTGCGGTTTGCGCCCGAGATGAATGGCACCTGGATCTCGTGGGGGCAGCAACCCACCGAGTACGTCGACGCTTTCGAGACGTTCGCCGACACCGTGCACAACGGCGACTCCGATGCACTGATGGTGTGGGCGCCGTCGTACGGCTCTGGCTACCCGTTCGGCCTAGCCGAGGGCCGGCTCGACTCGCTGTCGGCGACCGACAAGGCGAAGCTCGATACCAACGACGACGGCCGGCTCACCGAGGCCGACGACCCGTACGACCCCTATTACCCGGGCGACGACGCCGTCGACTGGGTCGGGCTCACGATGTTCTACTTCGGCAAGGGCGAGGCGACGGCGTCGGCCGGCGTCGAGGTTCCGCTGACGAGCAACGAGCTCGCCGTCGATGATGAGGTCGAACAGCGCTTCGACGAGACATGGGGCTACATCGTCGATCAGCAAGCCAACTTCTACGACAGGTTCGCTGTCGGTCACAACCGCCCTCTTCTTCTTGATACCGGAGCTTTGTACGACGACGAATTGGATGGCGCGACCGAACTCGACGTCAAGCGCGGGTGGTGGCGGCAGATCCTCGCCGCGATCGCAGATCGACCAATGATCAAGGGCGTCACCTGGCTCGAGGTCGAGCGTGAGGAGGCCGAGGCTGGCGGCGACGAGGTCGACTGGCGCGCGACTGAGGATCGTGAGATCGCCGCGGCGCTTCTGTCGGATCTGCGTGCGGACGATCGCATCCAACTCGGCGCTGTTACTGACCTCGTGACGAAAGACGATGGCAATGGCGCGACCGTGCAGATTCGGGAAACCGATGACACAAAGACCGGCGGCGACCAGATGGACTTCATCGTCTGGTGTGCTGCTGGCCTCGCCCTCGCTTTTCTCGCCTCGGCGCTCGTCGGGCGGTTTGTGCCGAGCTGGCGTTACAACGACGACGGTTCTCCGGGGCGCGACCTGCGCATCGACCTGTTTCGCGGGTTCATCATTCTCGCGGTGGTCATCACCCACATCGAGGTCGCTGGGCCGCTGTCGTACGTGACGCTGCACGCGGTCGGCGCGATTACCGGCGCTGAGATGTTCGTTTTTCTCTCCGGCCTTGTGCTCGGAATGGTCTACCCGCTCGGCGTGCGCAAGTTCGGCGAGCTCAAGGCCGCGACCGGCGCGTTCCGTCGAGCGGGCAAGCAGTATGTCGTCACGCTCGTCATCATTCTCATCGTCTTCGTGCTGAGTTTTGTGCCGTTTCTCGGGGCTGACGCCATAACAACGTTCACCGATCGCGGCACGGGCGAAGACGGGCTCGGAGCCGAGGGGCGAACCTACGATCTCTATCCGAACGTCGATCGCCTTCTCGACTACCCACCGCCCTGGTACGCGGTGCGACAGTTTCTGCTGCTCGAGATGGGCCCGTGGCCGTTCAACATCATGGGTCTGTTCGTTGTGCTGAGCCTCACGATCCCCGCGGCGATGTGGCTCATTCGTCGCAAGTTGTGGTGGGTAGTGCTCGCGATCAGTTGGGCGCTGTACGTCTGGCGCAGCCTCGTTCCCGACGCCCCGGCGCTTCCCTCGCAGTTCGAGGCGGTCTTCCCGCTCTTCCTCTGGCAGGTGCTCTTCGCGCACGGGCTCGTCATCGGCTACTACCGGCGGCAGATCCAGAGCGCGCTCACGAGCCTGCCGGGCAAGATCATCACGGGTGTTGTTGTCGTCGCGTATGCCGGTTTTCTCGTCTACCTGTGGTTCGGCTACAACTACGGCTTCGACCCGACGCCGTTTCCGTCGTCGCTCTACGAATCGCTCTACGGCACCGCCTACCAGCGCGTCGACATGCAGTGGGGTCGTCTCGCAGATGTTGTGCTGATGGTCGTCTGCACCTACGCGATTCTCACCGTGTTCTGGAAGCCGATCAATGCCGTGATCGGCTGGCTGTGGATCCCGCTCGGCCAGGCCAGTCTCTACGTCTTCGTCTGGCAGGTGTTCTTCGCGCTCGCCGTTGCCTCGATCCCCGGTCTTGATCGCACGAACTGGGTCATCGGAACCGCGATTCACGTCGGCCTCATCATGCTGGTCTGGGTGATGGTGAAGAAGAAGTTCCTGTTCAAGGTGATTCCGCGATAGGGCGAAAGTAGCCGCTCGGACCACCCCGAATACATCGGGCGATGGATGTCGCGCCGCTGGCATAAGGCCACGCTTGCCCTATGACTCCGCACCTCGGCACAGCAGGCTGGCTCATCGGCGCCATTGTTCTCGTCACGGCCGCGGTTGTCTCGGCCTTCACTATCGGCTGGTACGCGCCGATTGTGCTCGCTCTTGGTGCCGTTGCGGCAGCGATTATCTGGCTCGTTCGGCTGCGCCAGTCGTTCCGCAGTTTCTAAAACCGTCCATAATGGAAGCGCTCTCGTTCGAGGGCGGGGACAGATCGAGGACGATATGAGCACATCACTCCGCTGGGGAATCCTGGGCACGGGCGGCATCGCCAAGGCCTTTGTTGCCGACCTTCTCGCAAACGGGTTCACCGTCACTGCCGTTGGTTCGAGAAGCCAAGAATCGGCAGACGCCTTCGCGGCCGAGCACGGTATCGCAACCGCGCACCCCTCGTACGAAGCCCTCGCGTCTGACCCCAATGTTGACGCGATCTACATCTCTACCCCGCACCCCTTCCACGCCGAGAACGCGAAGACCGCGCTGAGCTCGGGCAAGCACGTGCTCGTGGAGAAGCCCTTTACGCTCAACGCGCACGAGGCCTCCGAGGTTGTCGACCTCGCGTCAGAGAGCGGCCTTGTTGTTGTCGAGGCGATGTGGGCGCGCTGGCTGCCGCACATGGTTCGACTGCGCGAGATCGTCGCCGCGGGAACCATCGGCGAAGTGCGCACCGTCATCGCCGACCACAACCAGAGCCTGCCCACCGACCCGAACCACCGCCTGCAGAACCCCGCCCTCGGCGGCGGCGCGCTGCTCGACCTGGGTATCTACCCCGTCTCGTTCGCGTGGGACATGCTCGGTGCCCCGACGAGTGTCTATGCCATCTCGAGCCCCACGCCCACGGGAGTCGACCGCCAGACCGCCATCCTGCTCGGCTACGCCAACGGGGCACAGGCAGTGCTACACACGGCTCTCGACACCGTCGGCCCGAACACCGCCTCGGTCATCGGAACAGACGGATGGGTTCGCATCGATACCGTCTTCTACAACCCGACATCGTTCACCGTCTTCAACACGGCGGGCGAGGTAGTCGAGACCTTCGACGAGACCGTGAGCAACCGCGGCATGCAGTACGAAGCGTGGGAACTCGAGCGTCGCGTCGCGGAGGGCGAGAGCGCGAGCGATGTGCTTCCGGCGAGCGAGAGCGTCGCGATCATGGCAACGCTCGACGAGATCCGTCGGCAGATCGGGCTCACCTACCCGAGTGAGTAGGCGCTCATTGCGCTGCCGCTAGCATGGGCGAGTGACCGACCCGCACGAACCGCTGACCCGCCGCGCCTCGCGCGAAGCGAACAAGCGAGGCATGCGAGCACGTGAGGGGGCGCAACCGTCGATGCCTGAGGGCGCTGCGCGTTCCGGCCTCGCGGGCGTGTTTGCGCGACATCCACGAATCTGGCTTGGATCGGCGCTGGGGCTCGCGTTTGTGCTGCTCGGCACCGGTGCTGTCGTCGCTGGTGTGTCGAGCGGAGTAACCGCAACATTCACCGGTCCGGCCTCCGTTGTCGATGAGACCGTGCCTCGCGCCGTTCCCGAGACGCAGCCTGCGGCGACCCGCCTGCGCACCTGCTCGGTCAAGAGCATCGCGGGCGACGACCGGCTTAAAACCCTGCACGCCTCGGTGATCAACGACGCGACGGGTGAGGTGCTGTTCGCACGAAAGGGCGACGACCCAGCGCGCACGGCGAGCGTTCTCAAGTTCTTCACCGGAGCCGCGGCGATCAGCGTGCTCGGCCCCGATTATGAGATTAGAACTACCGTGTACGAGGGCAGCTCGCCGGGGTCTGTCGTGCTTGTCGGCCGCGGCGACACAACGCTCAGCCGAATGACATCGGGTGAGAGCGTGTACAAGGGCGCACCGAAGCTCGCGACTCTCGCCGACGAGGTCGTTACCGCGTACGCGGCAAAGTACCCCGACGTACCCATCACCGAACTCATCGTTGACGCGAGCTACTGGGATCCGAAAGACAACTGGGAAGAAAGCTGGAACCGCAGCGACCAGGTCAACGGCTACCAGGCCGAGGTCACGGCGCTGCAGGTCGACGGCGACCGTGCTGATCCAACCGTGCAGAACAGCTCGCGCAGCACCGACCCGGTGAAGCGTGCGAGCATCGCGTTTGCGAACGCTCTCGCCACGGCGGCGGGCACCCCAGCGCCGACGATCAGCTCGGGCACGGCGGCATCCACAACAAAACTCGGCGAGGTGACGTCGCAGCCGGTGAGCAAGCTCGTCGCGCAGATGGTCGCGAAGAGCGACGGCGCGCTCGCCGAAACCCTCGCGCGCATTGTCTCTGTCGAGATGGGGCTCGACGGGTCGTCGGCGTCGCTGCAGCGGGCGATCCCGAGTGCAATAAAGGCTCTCGGCGGCGAGCTGGGTGACGTGACGATCATCGACGGGTCGGGGCTCAGCAAGAAGAATGGCGTCTCGCCGACCGACATGGCGCGGTTCATCGGCATTGTGAAGAACGGCTCGAGCGACCTCGATGTTGTGTACAAGGCTCTCGCCGTCGCGGGGGAGACCGGCGGCCTCACCGAGCGCTTCGTCGGCTCGGCTGCGAAGGGCCACGTCACGGCGAAGGTCGGGCGCATCTCGACGGCCGTCACTCTCGCCGGTGTGATCGACGCCGCAGACGGCACAACACTGACTTTCGCGTTTTACGCCGTGAAAGAGGGCATCCCCGACACCGCCAAGGCGGCGATCGATGAGCTCACGACGGCCGTCTATGAGTGCGGTGACAACCTCGCGAACAACTAGGTTCGCGCGCCTAAACTTGAGCCCATGACTCGCGCTCTTTTTATCATCGACGTGCAGAATGACTTCACCGAAGGCGGTGCGCTCGGGGTCGAAGGCGGCGCCGCGGTGGCTGCAGGGGTGACCGAGCTTCTCACAAACAATCCCGGCGCCTACGACCACGTCTTTGCGTCGCGCGACTGGCACGACGGCGACAATGACAACGGCGGGCACTTCGCCCACGGCGACCCCGACTTCGTCGACACCTGGCCGGTGCACTGCGTCTCGGGCACCTCCGGCGCCGAGTACCACGCGGCTCTCGACACTTCGAACGTCGATGTTCACGTGCAGAAGGGGCAGGGCAAGCCCGCCTACTCGATCTTCGAGGGAACAACCGGCGATGGCGAGACGGTGCCGCAGAAACTCGACGAGCTCGGAATCACCGACATCGACGTTGTCGGCATCGCTACCGACTACTGCGTGCGGGCTTCTGCCCTCGACGCCGTTGCCGCTGGTCGCACCGTGCGCGTTCTCACCGACCTCGTTGCGGGTGTCGCCGCCGACTCGAGCGCTGCAGCGCTCGTCGAACTCGAGGCCGCCGGGGTCGAGGTAGTGCCCTCCGTATGACCGATATCTTCAACGGCGAGGTGGATGTCGCGCCCACGCGTGCCCGCGTCGCGCCCGTTGTCGTCGGGCTCATCGGCCTCGGTATCGCGTTCGGACTCATCGCCGCCGTTGTGCTCTCGGCGGGCATCCTCGCCGGAAGCTGGTTTCAGGGCGCCGTCGTCACGGCAACCTTCGGCGGCTCGCTGAGCTCAGTCGCGCAGGTCGAGACGGCGACTGGAGTCGACCTGCCGACCGGAAGCCGCGTGCAGGCGCCCGTCGACGACTCGCTCACCGTCATCGCGCAGGTCGCGCTGCCCACCGACGCCGCCGACCCGTTCGTCGGAACCGACTACGTCGAGTCGTCTGACGTTCCCCGCTACCTGCTGCGCATCTGGGGCGACGAGCTCGAAGACCCCCGCTACTTTGTGACGCCCGAGGGTGACGCTGCACTCACCGGCATCTACGACGGCACTCGGGTCATCAGCTTCACCGAGCCGGCCGAGTAATGCCGGTCATCCCCATCGCGGATCTCACCGATCCGCGCCTCGCCGACTACGCCCATCTGACGGATGTCGCGCTCAAGAAGTCGCGCGGTTCAGAACACGGGCTGTACCTCGCCGAGTCGCTCATCGTCTTCGAACGCGCGCTGCGGGCCGGCCACGAGCCGCGCTCTGTGCTGTCGCTCGGTGGTTCAATCGACGAGGTGCTGCAGCTTGTGGGCGACCGCGACATCCCGATCTTCACAGGCCCGGGCGAGCTGCTCGAAGAGCTCACGGGCTACGTTCTGCACCGCGGAATCATTGCCTCGATGCACAGGCCGCAGTTGCCGACGGTTTCGTCTCTACTCGAGACAGCGAAGCGGGTCGTTGTGCTCGAGAACGTCGCGGACCCCACAAATGTCGGAGCCATCTTTCGCTCAGTGGCCGCGATCGGTGCCGATGCGGTGTTCGTCACCCCGCGCTGCTCAGACCCGTTCTACCGGCGCGCCATCCGTGTCTCGATGGGCACCGTGTTGCAGGTTCCCTGGACAAGAATCGGTGACTGGGATGTCGCGGGGCCGCAGTTTGCGGCAGCCGGATTCCATGTCGCCGCCCTCGCCCTGAGCGATGACTCGGTGACACTGCGCGAGTTCGCGGCGACCGCCCCCGAGCGCGTCGCGCTTGTGCTGGGTGCCGAGGGTGACGGACTCACGCCCGAGGCGCTCGAGGCTGCCGACACAATCGTGCGCATCCCCATGGCCCACGGCATCGACAGCCTCAACGTCGCCGCGACGGCGGCCGTGGCGATGTACGCGCTCGTGCCCTGACGCGGCCCTCGCACCGTCGAAAACTGCTCCAAGGCGCACGTTTTGGCGCAGATTTCGACGGAAGCACATCGCAGCTCGGTTCGATTACGTCGAAAAGTGCTCCAAGCGTCGTGTTATGGAGCACTTTTCGACGACGACGCGAGTCGCGGTGAGGCGAGCGGTTTCGGTACGCTCGCCGGCGCTCGCTACTCAGCCAGCGAGAACGTTTAGACCAGCAGCTGGTGCTTAGCGAGCTCCTTGTACAGGGGCGTCGTCTTGACGAGCTCGGAGTGCGTGCCAACTCCGACGACCTTGCCGTGGTCGAGCACAACAATCTGGTCGGAGTCGACGACCGTCGAGAGCCGGTGCGCGATGACGATGAGCGTACGGTTCTCCGCGACGGCGTCGATGGCTTCGCGCAGCATTTGCTCGTTGAGTCCGTCGAGCGATGAGGTCGATTCGTCGAGCAGCAGAATCGGGGGAGCCGCGAGCAGAGTGCGCGCGATTGCGAGGCGCTGGCGCTCTCCGCCCGAAAGCATCACGCCGTCTTCACCGACTGCGGCATCGAGCCCCTGCGGGTTGCGGTCGAGAACCTCGCCGAGATTGACCGAGTGCAGCACGGCGACGCACTGCTCGTCGGTCGCGGTGGGCGAACCGAGCAGCAGGTTCTGGCGGATCGTCCCGGCGAGCACCGGGGCATCCTGCTCGACGTAGCCGATCTGCGAGCGCAGGTCTTCGCGGTCGAGCGCGCGAACGTCGACGCCACCGAGGCGCACGACTCCGGCGTTGGGATCGTAGAACCGCTCAATGAGGGCAAGCACTGTGCTCTTGCCAGCGCCCGAGGGGCCGACGAGCGCCGTGCGCTGGCCGCGCGGGGCGCTGAACGAGACGCCGCGCAGCACCGTGAGGTCGGTGGGTGCCTCGACTGCGTCAGCGACAGTGTCGTCAGACGCAACGCGCAACGCGACGGCTTCTTTCGGGTACGTGAATTCAACGTTCTCGAACGAGATCGCGTCGGCTGACTGCACGGGAGCCGCAGCATCCGCCGCGAGACGTTCGTCGTCTTCTTTCTCGGAG
>Ga0247740_1000502_pt1 | contig 18804 bp, 15 predicted proteins | sample UWRJL148409B2_FD_180942 | JGI IMG/M metagenome (GOLD analysis project Ga0247740, IMG submission 180942) | Plant litter microbial communities from Arlington Agricultural Research Station in Wisconsin, United States - UWRJ-L148-409B-2 | ecosystem: Environmental > Terrestrial > Plant litter >...
CACGAACGACGCCAAGATCCCTTCGCGCTCACTGTCGGTGGCGTTGGCGAGCGCCTCTGCTTTTGGGATCTTCAGCACGAACAAGCGGTCTGCGCCAGGTTTACGGACCAGCCAGACCGAGCCGATGCCGCCTTCGCCCAAGGGCTTCACCAGCTCGTAGCCATGGATGACCTTCGGCTCTGGCTTCTTGGCTTTGGGTGGCGGCGGCGGCGTACGTCGAATCGCGGCGCGCACCGCGCCTTCGAGCAAGGCCGAAGCGACCGGGCCGAGAGACGCGAACCAAACATCGAGCAGCGACAACTCACGCGCGCGAATCGCGCGAGCGACCAAGGCCGCGATGCGCGGCGCGTTTTCGGTCGCGCTGCGCGAGAGCGAGTCCTCCTTGCGATTCTCTTCGTTCGCGTGCAAGGCTTTCACGGGGTCGGCGAGCGCGCCCTGTAAGCGTTCGCCCGCGAGCACGAGCTCCAAGCAGACCGCCTCCAAGTTCGGCTTCGGGCCCGCGGCGGACTCGAAATTGAGCAATGCGTCGGCCAAGCCGGTCAGCGCGTGGGCAAGCTCGGTGTTCAGCGCATGCAAAGACTCCAGCGCTTCGGCCGCGGCAATGCCCCACTGGCCGTCGCTCGTGCCGGACGAGACTGCGGTTCGCAAGAGCTCGGCGCGCTCACAGCAACGCGCGAGAGCGCCCTCCGCCATCATCGGCAGGGCGGTTGCCAGCTGCAGCAGCATGGCGGGGCGGTCGATGACCAGCGCCCACCACGCAGCGAACGGTCCCAGCCACTCCATATCATCGACCTCGCCGAGGGCGGTGCCGCGCGTGGTGTCGACCAAGCGCCAGAACAGCGCGCTGAGCGCGGCCTTGAGGGGCGCCGGCAGATCACGTGAACCGTCGGCCAGACCCTCGATCTTACGCAGCCAATGGCAGGTGTCGTGCGCAGTTGGTCCGCGCCCGGGGCCTAGATCGGTCGCTTCACCGCAGGCATCGAGCGCGTACCCGCCGAGCCGGATGGCCAAGACTTCGAGCGGCAAGTCCGCATTCGGATCACCACCGCCCAACTGGCGACGCTCTTTCAGGAGATCGAGGATCTCCGCCGGCGCGCTGGCCACGAGCGTCCACGTGTCTTCCAGGTCCGGCTCATCGATCGGCTCGCCCGCGGGCCGCGTAGCGAGCATGGGACCCCACAGCCGGAGCGCGAAGGCGCGCGCACAGCCTTCCAGCGCATTGATCGCGGCCGAGCGCTGGCGCAGGCGCCCGCTCGGATCGAGCGCAATCCGGCGCGCCTCGACGAAGGTCGCGGCCAGCGAAGTCGCGAAGCGCGCGGCGCGCGCGTCCGCCTCTTCATCGTCGTACTGCGCGGCTACGCGCATCAAGTTTTCGAGTCCGAGCTCGAGATCGAGCGGATCGCGCTCGGCACCGTCGATGGCGTCGGTCAACGCGGTGACTTCGATCCAGCGCCGCGATTCATCCAGCGAGGCCGGCCGCGCGCACCACGCGAGCTCGCGCAGCTCGCGCAGCGGAGCTTCGATCTCGGGCAACTTTTGCCCGCGCCGCCAGAGCACCGAAAGGCCGCGCGCGAGCGCGCGCGCCGCAATCGCGCCGCCATCACCGGCCAAGATACGCTTGGCCAAGCGCTCCCACAGCGCGCGGCGTTCGAAGAACAAGTACGGTGTAGCCGCCGCGACGGCCGCCAACGCCCAATCCACCTCACTCGGCGAGTCGAGGATGGACACCAACTGGCTGGACAAGAATTTCAGTCGCTCTGCGGGCAATGACGCGAACGCGGTCAGCGCGCGCTGACGGAGCAGCGGCGATTCACCGAGCACCCAATCGAGCAGCGTGCCCTCCAATTGCTCGATTTGCCCTGTGAGGCGGCCAAGCGCGCGCGCCGCGTGGACCCACACCAACGGCTCCGGGTGCAGCAAGAGCGGTTGCAAAACTTGCAACGCGCGACCGACCAGCTCCTGATCGGCCTGTGGCGACAAGGCGCCCACGGTGATTTCCAAGCAGCGCGCGGCGAGCACTCGGCCGCGCAATGCGCCGCGGGCGGGGTTGCGCACCAGCTCTTCGAACGTATCGGGCGACGCCCACAGCCAGCGCCCGAACGCGGGGACCTCACGCGCGCTCGCGCCCGCCTCCCAGATCAGGATCTCGAGCCGCGCGCGCGCCTCGGCGTTGCTCGGCAAACGCAGATCGGCACCCGTACCCAAGAGCGGCGCGCAGCCCAGCGCGTCGAGCAGTGGCCCTTCGATCACGCGATCGGCCGCCACCGCGGCGACCCGCTCCTCATAGCCGGGTATCGCGCGGGCCTTGCCGAGCAGCGCCGAGAGCTCGATGTCCTTGCGCCAGGTTGACGCATAACACCACAGCAAGAGCAGAGCGCCGCTCGGCGAAGCGAAGCGCTCGGCCAACGCACTCACGCCCTCGTCCGTATGAGTGAGTGGCGGCAACTCGCGGGCCAACGAATCCGCCGCAGCGCCTAGCGCTGGGGGTAAAACTCGGTCGGGCTGGCTTCCGGCCGACACGCGCAGGCGGATGCGCCAGCGATCGCGCACGGCCTCCTCCAGCTCGGGTTGTCCGACGAGCGCAGCGGCGAGAGTGGAGAACGCTTGTTCGGCCTGGGGCGAGAGCATGGCGAACCTCACACACTACACCGGCCCTTTCGGCGCCGGGAGTGGGTGCTCTCCTCGAGCGCTTTTTTGGCTCCAAGCGCGGTCAGCCGCCGGGCCTTGGGGAGGACGCAGGTTCGGCGTCGTCCAGCTTCTTCTCGATCTCTTTGACGTGCGCGGCGTCCATCCCGTTACGCATCTCACGCAGGGCGCGGCGCGCTTCTTTTGGCCTCAGCGCGCCACGCTCGAAGTCGATGCAGATGATGCACATGCTTCGAGCGTAGCAGGCTTTGGCGCTCAGGGCAGCGGCGCGAGGAGTGCGCTCGGCACGGGGTCACCGCTGAGTGTCTTCAGAAACTCCACCAAATCCGCCTGCTCGGTCTCGCTTAGCTCAAGTGGGGTCAGCAGGGGATCCTTGGTACTGCCGGCGACGGCTTCACCGCCGCCCGCGTTGTAGAAGGCGATCACGGAGGCCAGGTCCGCGAGCTGCCCGGCGTGCATGTACGGCGCGGTGTCCTTGACCTCGCGTAGGCTGGGCGTTCTGAACGCGGATCGCGTGAGCTCGTCGGTCATGGGGTTCGTGAGGTTGGCCAAGCGACCCGTATCCGTCTTGTCGCTGAATGCGCCATCGATGTTGAGCGCGCTCGCCTTGAGCGCGCCACCGTCGTTGAAGCGCCCATTGTCGGCGCCCAACCCGCCCAAGTTGTGGAACTTGTTGTCGGTGAACGACGGACCATTGTGACACGCGGTGCACTTGGCCTTGCCCACGAACAAGAGCGACCCGCGTAGCGCCGATTCGGACAGACCCCCGCCGCAATTGGCGACGTACTTGTCGAACGGCGCATTTCGGCTGACCAGCTTGCGCATGTATGCCTGAATCGCTTTGCCGTAGTTGACGATGATGCGGTTCACCGCGACCTTGTCTTCAGCGCTCGTGTTGGTGTCCCAGTTGCTGGTATCGCCCGGCTTGCCGCTGGCGGGAAAGCGCGCGGCATCGACAGCCGCGGGGTCCAAAGCGGCTGGCAACGCCCCGAAGATCGCCTCATAGGGCGCCTTGTAGTTGTCGTAGATGAAGTGCGCGAGCTTCAGTCGGGTCGAGTTCATGGTCACCGCGTTCTCGGCGACCGCGAGCGGTAGCTCCCACTGCGCGGCGAAGCGCCCAGCCCAGTTGGTCCACACGTAGAACGAGCTATTGACCAGCGCGGGCGCATTGCGTGTGTGGAGCCCCGTGCCCAGCGTCACGTTGAACGGGGTTCGACCGTCGGACATCGCGCCGCCGAGATGGCAGGTCGCGCAGGCCACTTTCCCCGTGTCACCGACCGCCCCGAGCTCTCCTGCCACTGTCAACGGGCCTGAATAACCCTTGTCGAAGAACAACTGCTGGCCGAGCGTAGCGGCGGCCGCGTTGTCCGCGAAGAGATTGGTCGGATCTGCGGGGACCGCCGGCAAGGGCGAGAGCGCCTTCAGCGCGGGGTTCACGACGCACGTCTCGAGTGCGCCTGCCTCACCGCCCATGCCCCCGTCTGTCCCCGCAGCGCCGCCTGCCGAATCACCCCCCGCCGAATCACCGCCTGCCGAGTCACCGGCCGTGCCCAGGCCAGCCTCGCCCCCCAGGCCCGCCGCCGCGCTTCCACCGCTGCCACCGCCCGCCTTGCCGCTGCTACCCGCGTGTGCGCCTGCCGAGCCGCTTTCGCCGCTCTTCCCTGCGGTCCCGCCATCGGTGCCGTCACTCCCGCACGCGCCCAACGCCCCCGCGCCGACGACCGCGAACAGCACTGACACGGCTCCCAAATTGACTCGTCCCCGTGTTGACATGCGCTGCGCCAAGCAGTTCGCGTGCCAGCGGGTGAACTCTGCACTTTGGCTACTTTCCAAGGGACGTTTTGATTTGTGCGCAACGAGCTTGCGCGCTTTGCGCAAGCCAGTTGCGCACACGAATTGCGCAGTTCGTGCTGGCGAATGAGCATCGGAAAAATTTGTTTTTTATGGTCGCGCGCCGCGTCGCTCGGCGGCGCAGCCTTCGGCGGCGAGTTTCGATGCCAGACTGTGGCGGCTAAGAGCGGTTTTAGGACCCGCTCAAAGTCTGCGCGGGCCCGGGAGCTCCCCCGCGGCTCGATTTCTGCCGCTCACGAGCGCCGAAAGCGCCAAAAGTCATAGCCGCGGCGCGCGCTTCGCTCTAACCCTCTGGCGATGCTTTTCATCGTCATCGGCGCCATCTTGGGGCTTTGCTTGCGCGGTTTCGTCGGCCTCGTCTTGGGTGGGCTTTTGGGCAGCGTGATCAGCTACCTCACGCTTCGCGAGCGGTTACGCCGCGTGCAGCGCCAGTTCGTCGATACCACCTTTGCCGTAATGGGCGCCCTGTGCAAGGCCGATGGCGTCGTCACGCGCGACGAAATTCAGGTCGTCGAGCAAATCTTCGCGTTGCTGCGGCTAGCGCCGGAGCAGAAGGACGCCGCGCGCGGGGCCTTCACTCGCGGCAAAGCTCCCGAGTTCGACCTCGACGCCACGGTCAGCCTGTTCGCCGGTGCAGCGCCGCCTGGCAGCATGTTGTTCCAGTTGTTCTTACAGCTGCAGCTCATGGCGGTCGCCGCGGATGGACAGGTGCATCCGGCCGAGCAGGTGATGCTGCTGCGCGTTGCGCGTCAGCTGGGGCTCGACGAGCGTGACCTCGCGCGGCTGGAGGCGTTGCTCCGGGCCGCTGCCAGCGGCGGCGGGGCCCCCAGTGCCGCGCAATCTCAGCAGCGGCTCGCGGATGCGTACGCGGTATTGGGCGTCTCGCCCGAGGCCACCGAGAGCGAAATCAAGACTGCCTATCGCAAAATGATCAGTGAAAATCATCCCGACAAGCTTGCGTCCAAGGGCTTGCCCGAGAGCATGCGCGCGGTGGCGGAGGCGCGTGCCCGAGAGATCAACGCAGCGTACGATCTGATCAAGAGCGCACGAAAGTTTGCGTGAGCGTGGGCCAAGGCGCGCTCAGCGCTTGCGCGGCCGCGTGACCCCCAGCTCGCTCAATCGGTATACGAGCGTGCGCCGCGAAATTCCGAGAATTTCCGCAGCGCGGGTCTGATTGCCGGCGGATTGTTCGAGCGCGTCGGCAATGCGTTGCCGCTCGATGGCCTGCAACTCACCGCGGGCGCGTAAAATCACGTCGGCCCGGCTGTTCTCCAGCGCGGGGGGCGTGGATGACGAGCGACCCTGGGCGCGACTCAGAACGCGCGCCGGCAAGTGCTCCGGCAGCAGTACCTCACCCGAGCAGAGCACGGCGCCGCGCTCGATCACGTTTCGGAGCTCACGCACGTTACCGGGCCAAGCGTAGCTTTCCAGCACTTCCAGCACTTCGGTCGAGAGGCTGAGGCTCGTCTGCCGACCGAGCTCCGCGTTGCAGCGAGCGAGGAACATCCGACTCAAGGCGGCGATCTCGGCGGGGCGTTGGCGCAGGGGTGGGATCGTGAAGCTGATGCCATTCAAGCGGTGATACAGGTCCTCACGGAAGGTCCCGGCTTCGGCCTCGGCTTCGATGTCACGGTTCGTCGCGGCGACGAAGCGCACGTCGACCGCGCGTTCGGCGCGGGCCCCGACACGCAGCACGCGCTTGTCCTCCAAAACTCGCAACAACTTGGTCTGGATGGATGGCGGAAGATCCGCGATTTCGTCGAGGAAAACCGTGCCGCCCGCGGCGCTCTCCAGCAACCCCGCGCGCGCCTGCAAGGCACCCGTGAAGGCGCCCTTCTCGTGGCCGAACAACTCGGACTCCAAGAGCGTTTCGGTCAGGGCCGCGCAGTTGAGCGCGATGAACGGTCCACTCTGGCGCGCGGAGAGGTTGTGCAGTGCACGAGCGAGCAGCTCCTTGCCGACGCCCGTCTCGCCGAGCACGAGCACGTTGATCGACGAGGCGGCGGCGCGCGCCGCTTGGTCGTACAAGGCCTGCATGTTCGAGTCGAGCACGACCACGCCGTCCGAGGCCGCGAAGGCGGGCGAACGCATGCTCGGCGCGACCTGATTCTCTTTCTCCAGCGCGGCTCGACCGCGGGCCGCCAGCTCCGAAACGCGACGCATACGGACGCGCACCGCTCCCAGTAAGTCACTGGCGGTGTAGGGCTTGGTCAGGTAGTCGTCTGCGCCGAGGTTCATGCCTGCGCGGATGTCGGTTCGCTCGGCCTTGGCGGTCAAGAAGATGAACGGCGTCGGTGCAATCTCTGGATCTGCGCGAATGGCGCGAAAAACCGCGTATCCGTCCAGCTTCGGCAGCGCAATGTCGCACACGACGAGATCGGGAATTCGAGCTTTGGCAAGGGCGATGCCATCCGCTCCGTCTCGAGCGGAGATGACTTCGAACCCCTCTTCGGTCAACAGTTCGAGCACATTGGCCCGGATCACCGGGTCGTCTTCTACGACGAGGACTCGACCGTTCGTGGGGGTCATTGCTCGCTGCCCAAACCCGCGCCGAGCGGCGCCCGGGGCACGAGCACCACGAACTTGGTCCCGCGCCCTAGCCGGCTCTCCACTTCAACGGTCCCGTTTTGCACGTCGAGCGCTTTCTTTACCACGGTTAGTCCGAGGCCACTGCCCTCGATTTGATTGGCGTTGCTGGCCCGGAAAAAGCTGTCGAATAGCCTCGGGAGGTCTGGCTCCGGGATGCCGATGCCTCGATCTTCGACCGTGAAGCGGTAGCGATCCTCGCCTGCGCTGACGTCGAAGTCGATCGGACTCTCTAGCGGAGAATATTTGAGCGCGTTGCCGAGCAGGTTACCGACGACTTCCGACAGTAGTCGCTCGTCCAGTGTAACCATTGGGTCGCCTTCGAAGCGGAAGCGGATCGAATGGCTGCGCCCGGATGAATGCTCCAGCGACTCGATCAAATTCCGGCAGAATTCTTCCAGATTGAGCGTTACGGGCGAGGGGCGGAGTACGCCCGCTTCCGCGCGACCGATGATCAGAATGTCGTCTAGCAGGCGATTCATGCTGCCCGCGGCGGAACGGATGCGGCCGAGGTGATCGACGCGTCGCTCTGCGGCCCAGCGATCTCCGTACTTCTCCAGCAAATCGGCGGATGAAACGATCACGCTCAGGGGCGTTCGGAACTCGTGCGAGGTCATCGCCACGAAGCGCGTCTTCAATTCCCCGAGTTGCCGCTCTTTCTCGCGCTCGTGGGCGAGGGCGGTGTTGGCTCGGCGCAGCTCGGCGCTGACGAGCTCTAGTGCCGATGCCGAGCGGCGCACGCGCAAAATCACGTCCGTCAGCCCGAGGGCGACGCTGACCAACGCCAAGCCAAACAGCACTTGCCGGATGACCAGGGCGCGCGCGATCGCAGACCGGTAGTGCCTCGAATAGGCTTCCTCCAGCGCCAGCGCCGAGCGCGGGAGAGGTACCGCCAAGATCGACTGCACGGTCCGATCGGTGATGGGCTTTTTATCGAGCTCGATTCAAACGCCCCGTGCGCCATCCTAGCGGGCAAGGGTAACCCGAGACCCCAAAACCGCCAAGGGGTCCGCGTCAGGCGCTCGCTCGACTGAACGCGGGCTCGGTCAAATAGATGACTATGGTGAGTTGCTCGCAATAGCGCACGCTGGGCCGCGTGAACCAGAGTTTGCGTTACACTCGGTGCAGTGCACGCCTACCCCGCTCAGCTTGCCGACTTCGTGATCGACCATTGGCCAGGGGCAATCCCGCTGACGCTCGATCGACGCGCCCTGACGGAGCTGCTATCGACCTGCTTTCAAGCGTCACTCGCGCATGAAGAAGGCCGCAACGTGCGCTTTCGTCTCGTCTCCGCGAGCGCGGAAGAGCTGTCGCGCGCGGCGCTCACGAGTGACTTTCTGCGGCTCGAATTCAGCGAATCGCAGCTATTCAGCCCAGATAGTGCGCGTCGCCTGAGCCCGGCCGTGCCCTTCCATTCCAGCCTGATCGGCGTCTCGCAACGCGCTGACGAATGGTGGATGTGGGGCATCGTGCACACGGGCGCCGACTGGCTCGCGCCTACCTGGGGTGGACGTAAACACCAGGAGAGCTTGGAATTGCCCATGGTGCACGTGCTCGGCGCGGGTCGCATCGGTGTGTACGCGGGCGGAGACCTCGTGGCTTCCCTCGAGCACGGCATGATCGAAGCCACCACCACCGACGTCTTCACCTCACGCTGGATTGGCAACTTGTTCAAAGGTGCGTTCACGCGCACGGCCGAGGCCAACGAGGCCGTGCGCCCGCAAGCCAACTTGGTGCGCGTGGTCTCGCAGCACATGGTCCGCCGCGCCATCTTCCTCATCCGCCAAGCCGGTCACGGCGGCTTGATCTTGTTCGCCGACACCGAGCTCATCGAAGCCTGCACCAACGGCGGCAAAGGACCGCTCAAGCTCAAGTACGAATTTGCCGATAACGAAGCGCGCCGTCGCTACCGCACGCTGCTCCAGCGCCTGTTCGAAGCGCTGGCAAAAAATGGCGACGGCGCCGTCGATCTCACGCGCTTCCTCGAAGCCGAGACACCCGACGTGTCCGGTGTCGAGCACTCGATTTTCGAACTCAGTCGCTTGGTCAGTGGGCTCGCCGCCGTCGACGGCGCGGTCGTGGTCAACAAACGCTTCGAACTGATCGGCTTCGGCGCCGAAGTCTCCGGCGAACTGCCCTATCCCGAATTCGTACACCAAGCGCTGGACGTCGAAGCCGAGCGTCGCTCGCTCGAACCCGCCAACTCAGTCGGCACCCGCCACCGCGCCGCTTACCGCTTCGTCACCGCGCACCCCGAAGGCCTTGCGATCGTGATCTCGATGGACGGCATCGTGCGCTTTGTCGCCAATATCGAGGGCAAGATCGTATATTGGGACCAGTTTTTGAACTGGTGAAGGCCTGAGGCCGCGCTCAGCGCCCCCCGCCCAAATGCTCACCCATGAAAATCACGTGCCTTGCGCGTGAGCCTTTGCGCGCCGCGACCCGCAGCACATCCACCCCGAAACCGGCGTTGGCCATGCGCCGCTCGAAGCGCGCATTGGGTCCGGAGGACCAGACCGCGAGTACGCCGCCCGGACGCAAGGCTTGGTAACAGGAGCGCACACCATGCTCACTGTACAGCCGCTGATTCTTGGCGCTGGAGAGCGCAACCGGGCCGTTGTCCACGTCCAGCAAGATGACATCGAAGGTGCGCGGGGAGTGCTTGATGGTGTCGTAGACATCACCCACCACGACTTCGCAGCGCTCGTCGTCGAGCGGATGGTCGTTCAGTTCGGCGAGGTGGGTGCGGTTCCAATCGACGAGCTTGGGCACGAGCTCCGCGACCATCACGCGCGCGTCAGGGCCGACGCGATCGAGGACGGCGCGCAGGGTGAAGCCGAGGCCGAGGCCGCCCACGAGTACCGCGTCCGGCTGCTCACAGCGCTCGAGCGCGTGCTCGGCGAGGGCCTCTTCGGAGTCGTGCATGCGGCTCGACATGAGCACTCGGCCGTCGACGCGGACGATCCACTCTTGGTCGTGGCGAGCGAGCACGAATTCACTGCCGCCTTCGATGCGCTGGCTATCGATTGTTTGCGATTCGAGCATGAAAGCCGTTTCTCCGAGGTCAGGACATTGGGCACAGACCCTCGCGCGGGACAAGCCGTGAGTCGGCTTTCCCTTCGGCTACTTGCCGAATACGCGCTGCCATACGGCCAAACGGAGCGCCTCCGCGAGGGGCCGCGCGCCCGGCGAGCTACGCGCGCGACGCCAGCTCGCCTCCTCGCGCGCAGAGGCCAGGGCGGCCGGACCGATCCGCGAGATTTCGTAATCGACCGCTTCGACTGCCGCTTCGATGCTGGAGAAGCGATCTTTTACTTTGCCGTCGAGGTTTACCTCCCAGCGCTTGCCACGCGCGCCGCGTGACAGGATCACGACCTCACTGGTCTTGCCCGCGCGGCGTTCGAAATGCAGGCCGAGGCCGTGGCGCCCGAGTGAGAACCAAGCGTTCGCCGAGATCGCCCGCACGTCTTCGTGCGCTCGTAGCGTGAGCGGGTCGAAGCTTTCGGCGCGCTGCTGTATTTCGGGCAAGGTGACAGCTCCCGCTTCCAGCTCGAAGCCTGGGCGGTCGAACAAGATTTGCTGCCAAACTCGGCGAGCCTCGCTCACGTCCTGCCCTTGCAGATCGAGCTCACGCGGCACCCCGAACAGCGACGGCAAGGAGCACAGGCTGAGCTGGGAGAGGTCCACGAAATCCAGGATCAGGCAGTCTTTTTTGCCCGGATGAAGGCGCGTGCCGCGGCCCACGCATTGCGCGTACAAGCCCTCGGAGCGAGTGGGGCGAGCCATGGCAATGCACGACACCCCTGGATCGTCGAAGCCCTCGGTGAGCACGGCCACGTTGCACAGGGCCTGCGTGATGCCCGCGCGAAATTCGGCCAGCGCTTTCGCGCGCTGATCGCTGGGCATGGCGCCGTGCACGATGCCCGCGGGCACGCCCAATACATTGAGCGAGCGGCACAAGTTCCGCGCATGGTTCACGGTCACGCAAAAGGCGATCGTGCGTCGGTCGCGCGCCAGCTCTTGAATCGAGCGTGCCACGAGCGCGTTGCGCTCCTCGATGTCGACCGCCTCGGCGAGCTCCTCTTCGCGGAAGTCGGCGCCGCCCGGGGACAGACGAGTCAGATCGGCGGCGGTCGAAATGCGGAAGCCACGGAGCGTCGACAGGTAGCCCGCGTCGATCAGGTCGGGCAGCGTGCGTGAGTAGACGATGCGTTCGAAGACATCGCCCAGGCCCTTGCCATCTCCGCGCGCGGTGGTGGCGGTGAAACCGAGCAACGTGCCCGACCAATCACGTTCGAAAACGCCGATCTGACGCAACACGCGCAAGTTGTCTTCGGCGGCGGCGTGGTGACACTCGTCGTAAATCACGAGGCCCACGTTGCGGCCGCGGATGACCTGCGCCAAACGCTCTTCATGCAGGGATCGAATCGAGCACACGAGCACTTTGGCGTCGTGCGCGCCGCGCTCTGCGCCGCGTTCGACGGCGACGACATCGGCGCCGCCGAGCGCGTGCTGAAGCTTCTCGCGCGCCTGGGAGAGCAGCTCTTCCCGGTGTGCCAGCACCAGCACTTGGCGCCGCGCGAGCTGGGCCAGCTGCGAGAAAATCACCGTTTTGCCCGCACCCGTCGGTAGGCATACGAGCATCCGCCGGACGCCCGAGCGACGCGCCTCGAGCACGGCCTCGATCGCCTCACGCTGATAAGGGCGAAGCGTGGGAGAAGTAGGAGGAGGTGTGGTCATCACTCATAAAATCAATGCCGTCATCGATCCGGCGATGAACAAGCAGCGCTGCACAGATATACTCGTACGCGAAGAGCCCTGTGTTGCCGGAATTCCGCCTTCTTGCCGCGGGATCGGTCACTATAGGAAATACAGCACTCATTGTCTGGTGGTTTTGGTGTGCGGTTCTCGACCTCACACTCGGAGGATTCTTTGATGCGCTTAGTACATGTCGCGCCAGTTTTCGTAGGCATCTTCATCGCACTGGCCTGCGGCTCGGTAGACGACCAATCGAAGGTCGATGGCACGGCGGCCACGGGTAACATCCTGACCGGCAACACCTCCGGGAACGGGACGCTCAATCCCGGCGGAGCAACCGGCGCGAATTCGAGCGGCGGCGGAGCCGCGGTGGATCCCAACTCTGCGTGCGCAACGAGCTCGGCCGATGGCGAAGCGATTCCGGTGGACCTGTACTTCATGGTCGACATCACCGGCTCGATGAACTGTCCGGTGCCGGACACCGGGCCTTGCGAGGTCGCCAACAACCCACCCGCCAATGGCGAGTCTCGTTGGACCGTGTTGTCCGCCGCGCTGAAGGCATTCGTGGCCGATCCGCAAAACCAGACCCTCGGCGTCGGCATGCGTTTCTTTCCCACCGGCGGCAACGGCGGCGGCAATGGCACGTGCAGCGCCAATTCCTACTCGCGGCCCAATGTCGGCATCGGCCCGCTGTCGATGACCGCTCAGCCGCTGACGATGGCGATCAACCAGCAGCGGCCCGGCGGAACCACCCCGACGGTGCCGTCGCTGACCGCCGCCATCGCGCACGCGACGGCGTGGCAGGCGTCCCATCCCACCCATCGCGTTGCCGTGGTGTACGCCACTGATGGCTACCCAAAGGGCTGCGAACCCAACAACACCATCCCGCTCGCGGCGGACGTCGCACTGAAGGGCGCGTCGGCCACGCCCAGCATCCCCACCTATGTTCTCGGCGTAGGTCCGAACCTGGCTGACTTGAACACGATCGCCGCGAGCGGCGGCACCAAGCAAGCGTTCTTGGTCGACACCACACAGAACGCCGCCGCGCAGCTGAGTGCTGCACTTGCCAGCATTCGCTCGACCACTGCGCTCGATTGCACGTACACGGTGCCCAAGCCCCCCGCCGGTCAAGCGCTCGACCCGAACCGCGTCAACGTCAACTACACCAACGCCGCGGGCGCAGTCACCACCGTGAGGAAAGACCCGGACGGCACCGCCTGCGCCGCGGGCAACGGCTGGCAGTACTCTTCGGACGGCACGCAGATTAACCTGTGCGGCAAAGCCTGTGCAGACGTCAAGGCCGACAAGGGCGGTAAGATCCAGGTGCTGTTCGGCTGTGCCACTCAGATTGGCGAGCCGCCGACCTGACTTTCTGCCTCGTGCGCTGCGACGAGTACCCGCAGCACCTCGCTGACGTCGCGCTCGAGGTGCGGACCGCGCACAATCGGCTCTTGGAACGCGACGCGCGCGCTCACCGCGCCGAGCGTGATGCGCAGCGCGGCAAGGCCTAGCTTGCCGCGCAACGGTCCGGCGACCGCGCTCGTGATCGCGACCAGCTTGTTCTCCAGCTCGCCCGTGCCGATCAACCAGTCGATCGCGTTCTTCAGGGAGCCGGGTAAGCTGTGGCCGTACTCCGGCATCGCGATCAAGAGCGCATCGCAGTTCGCGACGGCGCGCCGCAGCTCGGAGACCGCATTGGGGGATTGCTCTCGCTCGAGGTCGGGGTCGAAGTGCGGAAGATTGCGCAGGCCGTCGTACAGTTCGAGCTCGACGCCCGGCGGGGCGGCCGCGACGGCCGCGCGCAGTAAGCTCAAATTGCCTGATTTTGCCTGCAGGCTGCCGCAAATGGCCAAGATGCGCATGGCTCGACTACGGTGCCAAGTTTGCCATCAGCCGGCGCCAACCGTCGACACCCAGCGCACGCAGTGTGGCGATGTTTTTTTCGACGATCACGGACGCATCGGGGAATGCCGCAACGGCGCGGTCCACGCTCGCTTCGCGCAACAAGTGCAGCATCGGGTACGGCGAGCGGGTGACGCAGTTTGCCATGTCGTCGGCTTCGTTCCCTGCGTAGCGGTAGTCCGGGTGAAAGCTCGCGATCTGAAGTTGCCCCGAGAGCCCCATGTCCTCGAGCGCGAACTCCGCTACACCCAAAAAATCGTTGTAGTCCAGGAAATCAGGCAGCGCGCGCGGATGGATCAAGAGAGTGGTGTCGACGAGCGCGGGATCGGCGTCCATCAGCGCTTGCAGTTCGGACAATAGAACTTGCAGTAGTGCTTCAGGCTCCTCGACGGCAGTCACCACGTAGCGGATCTGACCTTTGACGTGCGCCGGTTTCGCGAACGGACACAGCTCGAGTCCAATCACCACCTCCGTCAGCCACGCGCGCGTGCGCGCGATCGCCATGTCGTCGCTCAACCAGGGTTCGCTCGCGGGCATCTGGCATCGGGTAGTGTCAAAACCGCGAACGCGCTAGCCTCGCGCCGCTCACCCATGTCTTCTGCGCTGTTTGCCCCGGTTTTTGCGATTGCGCCCACGCGCCGCCGTCGCTTCTTGTGGGCGGCCTGGTGGACCGCCGCCCCTTCGCGAAAGCCGTTTCAGAAGCCGGATGCCTTCGCTGGTGGAGCGCGCACTCGGGCCGAAGCGCAAGCCGCCGCCGAACGGGCCGCCAACTGCAAGCTGACGGAGATTGAAAGCGGTTGGGCGCGTGCCTGGTCCAACATCCTGATCGGCAAAGAACCGTGGACCTCCGGCGCCGATGCGCGAGCCAATGATGAAGCACCGCGAGCGCGGGTGACGAGCAACGCGACCTCTATTTGGCAAACGCTCGGCTTGCAGGCAAACGCATCGCTCGACGATATCAAACGAGCTTATCGCAGCCGCGCGTTGCAAACGCATCCCGATCGCGGCGGCACCGCCGAGGCTTTCCACGCGTTACAGAACGCGTACGAAGCGGCTGTCAAACGCAGGAAACATAGGCCGTCGCGTTGAACGCCGCGGTGGGAACCCTCATTCACCGTCGGGCGCGGGCGCTATGCTCGGCGCGGGTGTGACAATCGGAGCGGCAGGCTCCGCGGTGGGCGAAGGAACGACGGCCGGTACGCTCGTTGAGCCAGCCGCGCGCGCTGCTTCCACTTCGGCTGGAGCACTGCCCGACGCGCTGGCGGGCAGCGTGGGCGCGGCCCGCTTCACGCCGCGCGGCGCGAGCCTTCTTGGCGCAGCCGGCTGCGGCACGAGCGGAGCCGTGTCGGTCTCGACGCTCGCGCTGGGCGCGGCGGGGGCTTCGAACGTCGGCGCGAGTGCAGGCGCTTCACTGGCTTGAACCGATTGAGCGGGCGGTTCGGCGGTGCGCGCCGCGGGCTGTTTCAAGAGCCAAAGTGTGAACACCGCGGCCAGCGCCGCGGAGCCGAGTGCGGCCCACAGCACCGCGCGTCGAGAGCTGCGCTGGTCCGCGCGCCGTTCACTGGCGAGCAGCTCGTTCAGATCGCCCCATGCGCCGGGGCCGCGAGCTCGATCCAGCGCGCCATCGGCTTCAGCCGTGGTCGGTGCGAGCGAATTCGGGATCGTCGACTGCGGCTTCTGGTCGAGCGGCTCCGGCATTGGCGGCACGGGAGTCAGGCGCTGCGCGCTCGGGACTTCGCCTTCCCAGTCGGCGCGCGCCGCTTCGGAGAACGTCAGACTAGGCGTGGGACGGTCATAGACGGCCAGCGGTTGGCTATCGTCCGCGAGCGAAGGTGAGCTGGGGTGCCGCCCGGTCGCGAGCTCGTTCATCGCCGGGAAGCCGAAGGGCAGCGTGTTGCGGCGCCGCTGCGACTCCGCCTGCGCGGCCAATGGCGCCTGCGGCACTCGGCCCGACGGGGGCGGCTGACTGCGCGTGCCGGCCACCAAGCGCAGCTGCGGCACGTCGTTGATTCGAGTCCAGTCGTGCATCCCAATGCGCCAGACCAGCGATTGATCCGAAAGGCGTTCGGAGCGCAAGCCGTCGATCACTTCCAAGGTCGTCATCGGCACGACCACGTCGTCTGCCACGTTGACCAACCACTCCCCGGCCGTGTTCCCACTCGCCGTGCGTTTATCGCTGGAAGAGCCCACGAACGGCACCATAGCCAAATCGCGCGGCCGTGGGAGAAATTGGGGAAACGCCAGTGATATCGCGGCAATGATGGGCGAATGCGGGGCCGAGTGCTAGCGCTGCGGGACCACCGAAGGAGCAGCCGAATGCGCACTTTTTTGACGGACGACTGGGCTCTGAGCGTGCCGATCATCGGCGCACCGATGTCTCCGCAGGCCGGCGGTTCGTTGGTCGCGGCTCTCGCGCACTGCGGTGCACTGGGCATGATCGGCTTGGTGCCGGGAGCAGATTCAGTGGCGAGCTTGCGCGCCGACGTCAGTGAATTTCGACGTTTGGCCGCTAGCCGTCGCTTCGGCGTCGGACTGATTGCTTGGGCCGTCGAGGCACGCCCTGAGTTGCTGCAGGCCGCGCTCGAGGCAGAGCCGTTCGCGATCTCGATTTCGTTCGGCGACCCTGCGCCGTACGCGGCACGTATTCGCCAGGCCGGAGTAAAACTGATCTGCCAGGTGCAGGATCGCGAAAGCGCGTTGCGTGCCGAGGCGGCTGGTGCCGACTTGCTCGTGGCGCAGGGGACGGAAGCAGGGGGACACACGGGCGCAGTCGGTACGCTACCGCTGCTACAGGTCGTACTCGACCGCGTGTCCGTGCCAGTGGTCGCCGCGGGCGGCATTGCCAGCGGTCGGGGACTCGCGGCCGTGCTCGCCGCAGGCGCGCAAGGGGCGTGGATCGGCACGCCATTGCTGGCCGCGGAAGAAGCGCGCAATTCGCCGCGCGCACGCGAGCGGCTCGTGGCTGCAACGGAAACCGAGACGGTGCTCACCGCGGCCTTCGACGTGGCGCAGGGGATCCCTTGGCCCGCGCGGTTCCGCGGCCGCGCCCTGGCGAACGGCTTCACCGAGCGCTGGCACGGACACGAAGCCGAGTTGGCCGCCGACAGCTCGGCGCGCCAAGGTTTAGCTGCGGCGCTCGCGGCCCAAAATTACGACACGGCCCAGCTGTACGCGGGGCAAACCGTGGGTTTGCTGGAGCGAGTCGAGCCCGCAGCCGAAATCGTGCGGCGCATCGTGGCGGACGCCGAGCAGTGTTTGCAGATCGTCACGCGCGACCTATCTCGGGCTACTATCCCGCAATGATTCTCGAAGAATCGGCGGTCGAGCTCGAGACCCCGAACGGCGTCATGCGAACCCACGTGTCGAAGCCGGTCGCGCTCGGTCGTCACCCCGGCATCGTGTTGTTTTCCGAAATCTACCAGCGGACGGGTCCGATCAAACGTATGGCGGCCTTGCTCGCAGGGCACGGCTTCATCGTCCTCGTGCCGGAGATCTTTCACGAGCTGGAGCCCGCGGGCACGGTGCTCGCATACGACCCAGCCGGGACGGATAGCGGCAATCGGCACAAGGTCGGCAAAACCGTCGCGGCTTACGACGCCGACGCCCGGGCTTGCCTCGACCACCTGCAAGCGCGAGAAGATTGCGACGGCAGGCTGTTCAGCGCCGGCGTGTGCATCGGCGGGCACTTGGCTTATCGCTGCGCCCTCGATACGCGCGTACGCGCCGCCGCCTGCTTCTACGCGACCGACTTGCACAAGGGGTCGCTCGGCTTGGGCGGAGATGATTCACTGGCACGCACGGGCGAGATCGCCGGCGAACTGCTGATGGTATGGGGACGCCAAGATCCGCACGTTCCTGACGAAGGCCGCGCGCTGATTCAAGCCCGTCTTCGAGAAACCCAACGCCGGTTCACCTGGCATGAGTTCAACGCGGCACACGCCTTCTTGCGCGATGAAGGCCCACGCTACGATCCGGCCCTCGCATTGCTCTCGTATCGGCTGATAGTCGACCTGTTTCAGCAGGCCTAAATGAACGTAACGGTAACGCCCAGCGAGCCGCTGCCGGCCTGGCATTTGGAGCGCAAAGCGCTCAAATCACTGGGCCTAGCTCGACGTGAACGCTATCGCGCAGCGGAACCCTTTCCGCACGCGGTCTTCGACGGCTTTTTGGGCGAGGGTCACGCGCACGCGCTCGCGCAGCGCTTTCCGGGTCCGGAACATGGCGCGTGGATGCGGCGCGACTACCGGGAGCAATCGGCGCGCATGGGCCAACTGCAGCGCACGGGCTTCGAAGGTGTCGATGTTGGCGTGCGCCATTTGCTGGCCGAGCTTTCGGGCATGGCGTTCTTGGATTTCCTGGGCGCATTGAGCGGAATCGAGGGGTTGATCGCCGACCCGCATTTTCGCGGGGCCGGGCCTTCGCTGACTTTGCCCGGTGGCCACCTCGCGCTGCATGCAGACTTCAACCGCGATCGCACGCGCCACCTCGAGCGCAAGCTGACGGTGATCTATTACCTAGGCGTCGACTGGCAGGCGGAGTGGGGCGGCGAACTGGAGTTGTGGGACGCGGCGCGCACGCGCTGCCAAGCGAGCTACCTGCCCGTGCTCGACCGCTTGCTCGTGATGGATCACGGCGACCACTACTGGCACGGTCACCCTCGGCCGCTGACCTGCCCCGAGGGGCGCTTCCGCGCATCGGTCTCGGCCTATTATTACGTCGCCGCGCCGTCCCAGGACGAAGAAGACTCCCACGGCGCCATCTGGGTGGACTAACAGCGCCATTGTGCCTCAGTCGCCGCAAAGTCTCGGCGCTCGGCGCGTGTTTTGCAAATACCTCGAGCATGACGATATCCATCACCGGTCTCGTGGTTCTGTTGGTTGTCGCGGGCATCTGCGGCGGTATCGGTCGCGCCATCGGCGGAGGTACCGGCGGCGGTTTTTTCGTGTCGATCGCCGTCGGTTTCGTGGGCGCCTTGCTGGGCAGCTTCGTGGCGCATTACTTCCACCTGCCCGAGCTGCTGATGGTCACCATCGACAATCACCCGTTCCCTATCTTGTGGTC
>Ga0247740_1000503_pt1 | contig 18795 bp, 13 predicted proteins | sample UWRJL148409B2_FD_180942 | JGI IMG/M metagenome (GOLD analysis project Ga0247740, IMG submission 180942) | Plant litter microbial communities from Arlington Agricultural Research Station in Wisconsin, United States - UWRJ-L148-409B-2 | ecosystem: Environmental > Terrestrial > Plant litter >...
AAGACGCCATCAAGCTTGACGATGTCGCTAGGGTTGAGCTTGCTACGGCGCTCGATTTACTGCTTGAAGACTTTGCCAAACTTGAGCTAGCCGCAGAACTCAACTTGCTGCTTAATGAGCTAGATAGGGTAGAGCTGGCTAGTGAACTTGACTTAACGCTTGAAGACGAACTAATAAGGCTCGTACTTGATAGAGTGCTGACGGATTTACTTGATGATGCGGCCACAATTTCAACTGAACTCAAGCTGGAGTTGGTTATAGATACTGCGGCACTTGAGGTTTTACTGTTTGAGCTCATGGTAATTGCTGAACTGGCACTCGACGCAGTCTTACTTGAAGCAATCACGCTACTTCCTGAAGATTCTTCATTAGAATCTTGAGTTGGCGAAACGCTACTGATAATTGGTGCTTCAGCATTCAGCGCTTTAATTGATGAGCTTACACTTGTCTTTTCAGTTTCAAGGCCTGCAGAGCCGCCGCACGCCGTTAAAACTAGAGAAAAAACCAGGCCCCAGAAGGGCAGCTTGATGTTGTTCAGCTCAGAAGAAAGCATTTTTCTATACCATTAGATATTTGGAATTTGTCTGGGTGTGTCTTGATAAATGCTTGCTCCTTGCAAATTATGTTTTAGCATTTGGCTTATAAAGGTGTGAGCATTTTTAAAGGTATTTGTGAAAACCGAGATGGAAATTCCATAGATTGTGATAAGTGGTTGGCACAATGAAAGAAACTTATATTCGATATTGTTATATATGTATCAAAAAGGCTAATTATAGATAGCGTATTTTTTGCGGATTTGACTTCTAATTCATTGAAATTTCGTTGCTTGCAGGAGCAGTGATATCGTATTTTTTGATTAGATCGTAGAACGTAGGGCGAGTAATACCGAGTAACTTAGCCGCTGCAGAAATTTGATTGTCGGTCATGCTCAGGGCTCGCAAAATTGCCTGCTTTTCGGCTTCATGTCGAATTTGGCGAAGATTGAGTGACAAATCTGCGACAGGCGCCAGCCCAAGGTCTTCACAGCTGATGGTTTTTTCGTCAGCCATAATCACTGCGCGTTTTATTTTGTTTTCCATCTCGCGAATGTTACCGGGCCAGTTATAGGATTCTATCGTTTCTATCGCCTCTTGGGTAAAGCCGGTAATGTGCTGATTTTGTTCCTTGGCAAATTTTTGCATGAAATGGCGCGCAAGCAATATTTTGTCACCTTGCCGATCCCTAAGTGGGGGGATATCTACAGTCATTTCGCAGATGCGATAATAAAGATCCTCACGAAAGCTGCCTTGGTGCACCATATTTAGGATGTTTTTATTTGTCGCGCAGATAACGCGAACATCTACCGAAATCTCACTTCTGCCACCAACTCGTTCAATGACCCGCTCCTGCAGGAACCGAAGTAGTTTGGCTTGTAGATTCAGCGGCATATCACCGATTTCATCTAGAAATAAGGTGCCTTCATTAGCCGTTTCGACTTTACCGATGGTCAGCTTATTCGCGCCCGTAAAAGCACCTTTTTCGTAGCCAAACAACTCGCTTTCAATCAGGTTTTCCGGGACGGCGGCACAGTTAATAGCCACAAAGCGATGATGTCTGCGTGGACTCAATTGATGAATCGCCCGCGCCATAACTTCTTTACCTGTACCGCTCTCACCCAACAAAGTGCACGTTACGGTCGTCGGTGAAATTTTTTCCAGTTGGCGACACAGCTTTAGCATTTGCGGCGCGTTGGTGATCAAGCCCGCAAGAGGAGACTGGTGATTTGCATTAAGGCGACGATTTTCTGCCTCAAGTTCGGCGATTTGGAACGCGCGCTGTACGATTAAATCGAGCGTGGTTGGGTCGACTGGTTTTTGGTAATAATCATAAGCTCCCAAGCCCACAGCGCGAATCGCATTTTCGTGATCTGTCTTGCCGGTCATAACAACGATCTTGCTGGTTGGGGCGATCCGCAGAATGTCCTGTATACATTTGAACCCTTCATCCACACCATCTTCATCCGGCGGCAGGCCCAAATCCTGGATGATTACTGAGGCTTCATGAAGCCTTAGCGCAGCAATCGCATCAGAACGATTTTCGGCAAATACGGTTTCGTACTGATCAAAATGCCAGCGCAATTGGCTCTGCAGACCAAGGTCATCTTCGATGATAAGCAATATGGGTTTTGGATTTGGAAGGCTCATGCAGATTGATTAATCCATGCTATTCAGTGGAAGGGAGATGGTGATGGTAGTGCCTTCCCCTACCTCGCTCATCACATTGAGCGCGCCGCCCAATTCGCTGATGTATTCGCGCGATAAGTAGACTCCAATACCCATGCCCTTGCCTGATTTGGTCGTTTCAAAGGGTTTGAACAAACGGTTATGAATGAAGTCCCAGTCCATCCCGGAGCCGTTGTCTTCGATATTAATGACCGCCCGATCGTCAATGTAGACGAGTGTAACATGAACTCTACCGCCGGAAGGCGTCGCTTCCAGAGCGTTTTTAATGAAATTCGTGAAGGTCATTACCAGCCGGACTTGATCAGCGTTTAAGGTATGACTTGCCTGTGCAATACTGCTGCTCAGTTGCGGATTGTTGCGTGAACACTCGGCCACTGCCTGTTCAACTACTTCGGTCATGTTGAGGCATTTGACCAAATCCGACTCATCCCTTCGCAGCTTTTTCAGCAAGTTATTCATGCGATCAACGGAGTGGCTAATGGTTTTAATCGCATCTTCCACAAAGGCGGGATTGTCTTTGTGTTTTTCTGCGTTCTTAACCATAAGCGCCTGCTGCGCAATCAGGTTGTTGAGATCGTGGATGATGAACGCTACCAACTTATTGTAGGTATCGAATTGTTTGCCTTCTGCTAACTGATCGGCTTGATGGTGACGCTTTAGGTAGCTCGCAATTTGGCGCCCGATGGTTTTGAGGAGATCCAGATCTTCCCATGTAAGTGCGGCATCATCGGTAGGCTTGGTGAGCGCCATAAAGCCTACCAATTCTTCGCCCACAATTAGTGGAAATATCAGCCAAAGGTTAGGAAAGTTGCGCGCCCAATAGGGTAGCAAGTCGTTGTTTTGGCTGAGCGCTTCGTTATCGCCGCTATCGGGAAAATAAACCCATTCCAAATCCAGAAAAGCCTGGCAAAACAAACTGTTGGTGGGCTCTTCTTGCAAGTCTACAATCTTGGGCAAGTTCACTTGATAAACCGGCTCATAAAAGCCTTGTTTGAGCAACCAGATAGCACCGCCCGGCGCTTTGGTGGTAGACGCGACCGCAAAAAATGCGCGCTCGTTAACTTCGCTGGCATCGGCAGGCTGGGCAAGATAATTAATGATGCGCAGCCATTCACTACGATAATCATATTTCAGCCGGAACAGATGCTTATTAATGAGCACAGAAAGGCGCGACCGCAGGCTGCTTGATACAAATACAGTTGCGATAATTAACACAGCGCCCACTAGCACGAAGCTATAAATAACGGTGCCCCAATTTCCGCCGTAGAGACGAACGTAATAGCCACCTAAAGAGAGGGAGGTAATGAGTAAGCCAACGCCTATTAAGGAGGTCGTATAGAAAGCGATAGGTCGGGAAATATTAAAGTTCGCAGTGCGATTCGATTGTTGTAGCGGCACCAACCCACCTAACGCCATAAATAGACAGATGGCAATGGAAACGGCGGCGCGAGATTGCCACAGTAGGGGATCTATTCCCTGAAAAATCAGGCCGTGGGTATACAGATAAATATCGTAGATAAATATGGCGCCAAGACTCATACACAACAATTTGATTTGTCGATCATTGCTCGCGGCATAGCGATACAGCTGCTCAACGCTCACCAAGCTGATCACTGCAAGGCTCAATGCAAACCAAGGTGTGAGCGCAAAAATCGCCGCGCTATTCATCAACGCGAATACAAATATTAAGGCAGTTAACGGCCAGCCGGCACCAAATAGAATTTGTAAGCTGCGCGGAAATTGTTGCTGTTTACTTTGCTTTCGTAAGCTCGACGCAATCGCCAGAACCCAAGCGTTGTAGTGCAAGCATTCCACCAGTAATAACCAGTGAGTGGTTAATTGATGGCTAGAAAACGATATAGCGATAGCGGCAAGATGCAGCGTATTGATCGCCGCAGCCACAGCAAACGCAAACCCGCGCTGGTGATGCCAGAATTGGTAGAGATAAGTTAGCGTGAGTAATGTGGACACCACGGCAGCGCTAAGATAAGCCGTAAAAGTGACCGCTGTGTATTCCATGATAGAAGGTAATTCCTGAATAGGTTTTTTGCCCTAAGCATAGCATTGAGCTAAACCTTGCGGTATCTAGACGGTTATTCAGGTAAGCAATCGCGAACACTTTTGGCTATAATGGCCGCAAGCCCTGCCCCGACTCTTGATCGTTCAGTGGCCCCTGTGTGCGCTAGTCATGCGTGTAGAGTTTCGTTAGCTGTGCGTAAAGAATATAGATGAGGAAAAGACTGTGAGTTTGATGAAGAAATTGGTAGGAATTTTGATGGTTTCCGGTTTGGTAGCCGTGTCAGGCGTTTCCTACAGCGAAGGCACAACCACTGATTCCGTAAAAGAGCGCATCGCGCCAGTGGGTAAATCCTGTATGTCTGGTGAGCCATGTGCTGCTGCACCAGCTGCGCCTGCGTCAGCCGGCCCAAAATCAGGTAAGGATTTATATAGCACCGTGTGCACTACGTGTCATGGCACCGGCGTATTAAATGCGCCTAAATTTGGTAATGCTGGAGACTGGGGTCCTCGTATAGCTAAAGGTTTGGATACGCTTTATACCCATGCAATTGGAGGTTTTAATGCTATGCCTCCAAAGGGAACCTGTGCTGCTTGTAGTGATGATGAAATTAAAGGCGCCGTGAAGTACATGGTGGACAGTGCGAAGTAAGGTGATTCTCAAGTATTAAAGACGTGTTGTTCAAAGTAAAAGCCAGCTATTTATAGCTGGCTTTTTATTTATAGACGGAAAAGCTTTTTGCGAGGCATCGTTCGTTTTACGTTAGGGTTAAATGCGCTTCAATTACGAACTCGAATAATCTCATTATTATTCTGAAGGATTGACCAAGTGGTTGGATTTACTTGGTATGGCTAAATCGCTATTGATAGGTTAATCGCACCGTTACTATCTCTGATTCACTTCAAAACGGGCATGCGCGGTTAGTTACTCATTTTTTAAAATAAAATATTAAGGAATATTTATGAGCATTGAACAAGAACAACTACCACAGTCAAATCACGCTTCGCTCAATGAGCCCGCTTTTGAGGAGATCAAATTTTTTTCGCCGGGTTCGCGGATCAATCGGTTGCGTTACTGGGCGCATTCTGCCTTGATGATGATTCCATTTTATGTTGTGCTTGGAATAGGCGCTTTTCTTGCGCTTAAAGTATCCACAATATTTTGGGGAATTGTGGTTGTCGCATACATTGCATTGATAGTGTTTAGTTTTATTTTGATTATCCAGCGTCTGCATGATCTAGATAAATCCGGCTGGCTTTCTCTTCTAATTTTGGTGCCCTTGGCAAATCTTTATTTGTTAGTGTTGTTAATATTTTTTAAAGGCACCCCCGAGCGAAACACTTATGGTTTGCCAACCCCACCCAATAAAACCTGGCATTGGATTTTGGGATTGGGTCTTCCCATATTCTTTTTCGTGCTCGGAATTTTGGCTGCAATTGCGTTACCCACGTATCAAAATTACGCTTTACGCGCTCAACAAGAACAGATTCAAAACCTGGATTCAGCCAACGGCATCGAAGACGATTCTGTGGAAGAAGCTCCATTGGGCGATGAAGCTCTAGATGAGGAGGGAGCGGTTGATGACGATGTTATAGACGGCGAATTAAATCCGGATGAAAGCGAAGCAGTAGATAAAATTGTGGAAGATACTAACACAACCGATTCGGCGGAAACTCCCGACGCTGTTAAATAATGTGAATCTGTTTTGCATCAAATAAAGCAGCTTAGTGCTGCTTTATTTTTTAGAAGATCAATCAAATAAATTTAACAAACTGTTCAATGTTTCCGCGCCCTGAGCTGTGTTTTTTTCGACGTTATGTTCGCCAAAACCTTCGTATTCAACATCTTCTTTGGGCAGTTCATCTAAAAAGCGGCTGGGCGTGGTGGCGCTGTGTTCGCCAAATTGTTTGCGCTTTCCAGCTAACGTCATTGTTAAGGTTTTTTTGGCGCGGGTAATACCCACATAAGTGAGTCTGCGTTCTTCTTCAATATTATTTTCATCAATGCTATTGCGATGAGGTAACAAATCTTCCTCCATACCCACCATAAACACGTGCGGAAATTCCAAACCTTTAGATGCATGTAGTGTCATGAGTTGCACTTGGTCGCTCTCATCCTCTTCTTCCTGGCGCTCCAATAAATCCCGCAACACTAATTTTGCAATAGCATCTTGAATGCGTTTTTCATCGTCTTCATCATCGTCCTCAGTTTTATCCAAACTTTTTTGAAGCGACTCCACTAAATAAAAAACATTTTCGATGCGTTTTTCTGCGGCTTTACTGCTTGGCGAGTTTTGATGCATCCAGCCCACATAATCTATATCGTCAATCATTTCGCGAACCGAAATTATGGGATCGCTACTCGCACAATTTTTTGCAACCTGACGCATCCAATGTGAAAACCGAACCAGGCGCTCCAGATTTTTTTCCGGAATATGGCTTTGTAGACCGACTTCATCCAGGGCAGCAAATAAGCTGATTTGGCGTTGACTGGCGTAGCTGCCTAAGGCTTCCAATGTGCTGGTACCAATATGACGTCGCGGAGTATTAATGATGCGCAAAAATGCGTTGTCATCATCAGGGTTAACAAGTAAACGCAAATACGCCATCACATCTTTAATTTCAGTTTTTGCAAAAAAAGATGAGCCGCCGCTGATTTTATAGGGAATCTGATGATGCTGTAACTTCATCTCTAGAAGGCGTGCCTGATGATTGCCTCGGTAAAGAATTGCATAGTCACGAAATTTATTTTGTTTGCGTAAACGTTGCGTCAGAATTTCGGTAGCAACACGCTCGGCCTCGGCATCTTCGTGTGCACAACGTAAAACACGAATGTGATCACCAAGCCCCATCTCACTCCACAGGGCTTTATCAAATTCATGGGGATTATTTGCAATTAAATGGTTCGCAACTCGCAATATGCGGCTGGTTGAGCGATAATTCTGTTCCAGTTTAATGACTCGTAGTTGCGGGTAATCTACTTTAAGCTGCACCATATTTTCAGGGCGCGCACCACGCCAAGCATAAATGGATTGATCATCATCACCCACCACCGTCAGTGAACCACGGTTGCCTACTAATAATTGCACCAGCAAATATTGGCTTGAGTTGGTGTCCTGATATTCATCAACTAATAAGTAGCGAATTTTTTTTTGCCAGCGTATTAAAATATCATTGTGTTGTTGAAATAAATCGACAGGAATTAAAATTAAATCGTCAAAATCTACCGCATTGTAAGCGCGCAGTGCTTGATTATATTGCTGGTAAATTAGCGCTATAGTTTGTTCGCCCGGACTTTGAGCTGATTCAAGTGCACGCTTGGGTGTAATTAAATCATTTTTCCAATTTGATATTTTATTTTGCACCAAATTTAAATGATCGCTGTCGAGATCGCTATCTTTTAACATTAACTCTTTTAATAAGGAGCGCGCGTCTTCTGCATCAAAAATTGAAAAGCCCGGCTTAAATCCCAAACTTCTATATTCACGACGAATGATGTTAAGCCCGAGATTATGGAAGGTGGATACGGTTAAACCTTTTGCAGCACTTCCACGTACCAAGTTGCTCACGCGTTCTTTCATTTCGCGAGCGGCTTTATTTGTGAAGGTGAGCGCAGCAATGTGGCGTGCCGGAACATCACATGTTTGAATCAGGTAGGCAATTTTGCGGGTTATTACACTGGTTTTGCCGCTGCCCGCACCTGCAAGAACGAGACATGGGCCGTCAATATAAAGCACGGCTTCTTTTTGGCGAGCATTTAACTGAGTCACGAAATTTTGGATATCTGGATATAATGGGTGCTCATTGTAACAAGCGTGCGTTGCTATGCAATTATTCGTTTTTTTATAACCTTAAATTTTAAAAATGGTTTAAGCGTCTTTGTTTGTTATATGCGAACAAATCTTATTTATTCCAGCTTGAGCAGGGTGTATCGTTGGCTAAGGGTTGAAATCAATTACAACTGGGGCTAGCTTTTAATTGAGCGGATTCAATTAAAAGAAATGTGAGGCTATGGAAAGAACCATAAAAATTTTATTTATTGATCGGGAATACGGCGAATATCTGCTGATTGCAGACATTTTGACGCAGGTTCGTAATGTGACTTATGAACTCGTTTGGTGCGATCAACTTGAGACCGCTGCTGCTAAAATATTATCCAACGAATTCGATGTAGTGTTGCTTGATTTTTATTGGGGCGATATCAGCGCGCGCGATTTACTCAATAGTATAAAAGTTCAGGCGAATAAAACACCTGTTGTCATTATGACTGATGAAATGGAAATGGAAGTTGACCGCGATGTTATTCGTACCGGTGCTTCCGACTATCTTATTAAAGGTCAAATTGATGTTCAGCTATTAGAGCGAACCTTGCGTTATGCGATAGAGCGAAAGCAAACAGAAATTCATTTGGCTCGCCTCGCGCATTATGATCAATTAACGGATATTCCTAACCGAATTTTATTTCGTGATCGTTTGGAGCACGTTATACATTTGGCGAATCGCGACAAAACATCTTTTGCATTATTGTTTATTGACCTCAATGGCTTTAAACAAGTTAACGATAATTTCGGACACGATGCTGGTGATGCAATTATTCGCATTTGCGCTGATCGACTCAATACCTGCATGCGTCGAAGTGATTCGGTAGCGCGCATGGGTGGCGATGAATTTACCTTGTTGTTATCGCATATTGAAAGTCAAACTGACATTGCACATTTCGCTGAAAAAATTATCGCGCTTATTTCAACGCCTGCAGAAATTAATGGTTATGAAATTGTAGTTGGTTGCAGTATTGGTGTTGCTGTATACCCGCATGCAGGTCGTGATGCAGAAAGTTTATTAAAAAATGCTGACATGGCAATGTACAAAGCCAAACAAGAAGAGGGTAGCAGTTTTTGTTTTTTTACTGACGCCATGAATAAAAATGTACGACGTCAGTTGCGAATGGAATCCAGCTTACGTAAGGCGCTCAAAAAAAATCAATTTTTTCTGCAATATCAACCTCGCGTTGATGTGGAGACTCAAAAAATTGTCGCTGTGGAATCTTTGTTGCGCTGGGATAATCCCGATTTGGGTGTGTTAAGTGCGAGTGAGTTTATTGCAACAGCGGAAGACACAGGTTTAATTATCGCCATAGGTTACTGGGCGATTCGTCAGGCTTGTAGCGATCTAAAAGTTATTCAATCGCGCTTCGGCAGCGGTATAACTATGTCTATTAATCTCTCCATGCGCCAATTCAAAGATGAGCATTTGGTGCATGAAATAGCGAGTATTTTCGAAGATTATAATATCCAGGCTGGCGATATTGAATTTGAACTTACCGAATCATCATTTATGGAAAATATTGAATTGGTCAGTTTGTGCATGCGGCCGCTCGCATTTTTTGGAATTAATTTCGCGCTGGATAATTTTGGAACCGGCAGCTCATCATTTTTACATTTGCAACGATTACCGATTAGCTCGGTAAAATTAGCGTCACGGTTATTGCTTGAGTTGCAACGCAATGCAAGCGATCGTCGCTTGGTGGCCGCAATGATAAATCTTGCACATAATCTTGGAAAAATTGTTGTTGCTGAAGGCGTAGAAACTATCGAGCAGCGACGTTGGTTGTATGAGTCGGGGTGCAAGCAAATGCAAGGCTTTCATTTTGCACCACCGCAATTACTCGACGATTTGTGTAACACATTGCAAACATATGAGACCGGTGTTATTGACGATCCAGCGTGCGGTAGCTCAGCGCTTCGCTGATATTTTCAGTATCTGGGTGATTTTTTTCTTGCATATCAGCCAAGGTTCGCGCCACTTTCAATACGCGATGATAAGCGCGGGTGGATAACCCCATTTTTGTTATTGCGTGTTCCAAAAGTGCTTTATCGCCATCACTTAATTGGCAATGTTTTTCCAGCTCGGGCGCCGTTAATAAATTATTTGCTTTGCCTTGGCGATTAATTTGACGCGCACGTGTAATTTCAACGCGCTCGCGAATGTGTGCACTACTTTCACCTTCACTTTTGCTGTGCAATTCACCTTGTCGTAATGCGCGAACTGGAACATGCATGTCGATCCTGTCCAGCATAGGTCCAGAAATTCGATCGCGATAACGACGCACTTGATCGACAGTGCAGCGGCTGTAAACCATAAATTTATATGAGAGTATAAGACCCAGTACGGCTTATTTTCACAGCTTTATGTGAGAATATACTTTTTCTGGGAAGGTAATATCCCAGCTAATACAACGTTATGTGAGAACGTTACATGCTGAGACGCGATATCCCTCTGAACTATCGAAATATTACTGGTGTCGCCAGTTCAGTTAAAGACACCGCCCCAACCGCATTTGAATCCCCCTTGGAACGCGATTTTATCGAGCTCTTGCGTTTCGATGTTTTGTCTATTGCCTCTTACCACACTCAAATGCCTGTAATTTTTTATACCGAAGGCGGTAAAAAGCGCCGATACACTCCGGATGTTTTCGTAAAGTACGAAGACGGTCGTCAAGTTATGTACGAAGTTAAGCCGCGCGAAGTGATAAAAAATAACTGGCTAACATTGAAGCCCAAGTTCAAGCAAGCCATACGGTACGGTAAAGAGCACGGATATTCTTTTAGGATCGTAACCGAAGTTGAGATTAGAACGCCGTATCTCAAAAACGTTAAATTTCTGAGTAGTTTCAAACGTCCAGACGGCTATGACCCCCGTTATAAAGATCTTGTCGAAGCTCTACGCATGTTGGAAACCAGCACTCCGACTGAATTGACTAAAAGCATCGTGAAGAGCAAATCCGAGCAAGCAGTTCTTCTCCATACATTGTGGCGATTAGTGGCTGACAATATTGTCGGAGTTGATCTATCCGAGCCGTTAACAATGGATAGTCCGATCTGGTATCGACTCGAAGGGGATTGTTAATGAACGCTAGAACCCCACAAATTTTGAACATAGCCAAAGGCTCAACGCTTTGGTGTGAAGGTCATCAATATACTGTCACTGCGCTGCTTGACCTGAAAAGGGTTTTGGCGAGGTCTCATACGGATGGGTGTTCTAGAGAGCTTCCTATCTCATCCTTAAGGGCCTCGAAAGAAGAAAGTAAGCATGCTGAAGCGGTGAATCTTGTCGATGTTCCTCCAGAACAGTGGGCGCTTGCCGAAAAACGCTTTGAAATAATCAAACCATTGCTTGCAAAGCCAAAGTTTTATCGATCTCAAGCCGATGTAAAAGCGCGCGCGGCAGAATGCAATGTCGGTCTATCAACACTCTATCGATGGCTGGATCTTTATGAAGCCACAGGCTTAATGAGCGCACTTATCCGTCCCACGCGATCTGATCGAGGAAGGTCGCGTGTATCCGCCAAAATTGAAGAAGTTATTAACGACGTCATTCAAGACGTTTACCTTACCGAGCAACGCATTAAAGCTACCAGTGTCGCCGAGGAGGTTGAGGCACGTTGTCGTAAACTTGGAATCAAGCCTCCGCATATCAATACCGTTAGAAATCGTATCAATGCATTACCTGAGCTTCTACGGGTTAGAAAGCGCCAGGGGCGCCATGTAGCAAAATCTTACGCCCCAATCCAGGGCCATTTCCCTGGGGCTGAGTGGCCTTTAGCTTATGTTCAAATCGATCATACGCCTTTAGACATCATTCTGGTGGATGATCAGATGCGCCGACCGGTGGGGCGACCTTACATTACACTTGCAATAGACGTCTTTAGTCGAATGGTTGCTGGGTTCTACCTTTCCTACGATCCTCCTAGCTGTTTTACCGTCGGTATGTGTATCGCACATTCTGTTTTACCAAAAGATGAGTCGTTGGTGGAATTTAATGTTGCCTCCGAGTGGCCCGTTCAGGGAAAAATGAAAACGATTCATGTGGACAACGCCCTTGAATTTCGAAGCGATGTTCTTAAACGAGCGTGCAATCAGCACCAAATTAATATCGAGTGGCGTCCTGTTCGCGAGCCTCAGTATGGCGGGCATGTTGAGCGTTTTTTTAGAACGCTCAATACGAAAATCCACGAGCTGCCAGGAACTACGTTTTCAAGCGTTGAAGAGCGTGATCGTTATAAATCAGAAAAGTATTCTGCCTTCACATTATCAGAATTTGAAGCATGGTTAACTACGTTTATCGTAGACAAATATCATCAAGCATTTCACTCCGAGATTAATAGAAGTCCAATAAGCCGATTCGAGCAAGGGATATTAGGTGACCCCAGTGCCAAAATTTTAGGTGTCGGGATGGCTCCTAGGGTGGTGGATCGAGAAAGTTTTCGTATTGATTTCATGCCCTACATAAAACGTAGTATTCAGAATTACGGGATGCGTAATCACAAAATTTTTTACTACCATGATGTATTACGTCCGTGGATAAATGCTAAGGATCCTGAAAATAAAAATAAAAAACGTTTATTTGTCTTTCACTACGACCCACGAGATGTTTCAAAATATTATTTCTGGGACCCTGAAATTAAACAATATTTCTCGATTCCTTATAGAGACAGGTCGCATCCTTCCTTGTCTATGTGGGAGTTGAGAGATGCAAATAAAAAAGTTCGCGATGAGGGGTTGGCAAATATTAATGAGGATTTGATTTTTGATGCACACGAGCGATTAAAAATCATGACTGCAGAAGCAGTACAAAAAACGGAAACTGAGCGAAAAAAGCAACGACGTGAAGTGCAGCGCAAGCGTGATCATGATCGACAAATTTCTCGCACTGGTCAAGCCAAAAGATTATCCATAGTACATGTAGAGCCAATCATAGACGACGAGATTGATGAGGAGATTCTGCCCTTTGACAGCATCAGTGAGTAATAACACCTTCGTTGAGCCGACTAGGATCAGTGCCAACGCATTGGCGGCTACGCAATTGCCGTTGGGTGAGCGCATTACATACATTAGGAAGAAAAAATGGTTTGGGTATCCTTTAGCAACTGAAACCTTAGATAAGCTGGAAGACCTTTTAACTTATCCACGATCTGACCGGATGCCGAATTTGCTGATAACCGGAGACACTAACAATGGGAAGACTTCACTTATCAAGGAATTTATCAAGCGTTATCCGGCCCAAGATAATCCCGATGGCGGGACGATAAAGGTCCCTGTTTTTTTCACGCAAGCTCCTCCAATTCCCGACGAAGGACGATTTTACGATGAGATGCTGGAGGCATTGTTCGCACCTTATCGATCGACTGACAAGATTGGGAAAAAGGAGAAAATGGTGCTTCGGCTTTTAAAAGTAATTGATGCACGGATGTTAGTGATCGATGAAATACACAACATCCTGGCGGGACCAATAAATCGGCAGCAGGCGTTTCTGAATGCGATGAAAAATCTCGGTAACAATTTACAAATTCCCATCGTCGCCCTGGGAACTAAGGAAGCATTCCGTGCAATACACACTGACGACCAACTCGCAAATCGCTTCAAAAGTGTATATCTACCAAAATGGGAGTATGGCGTCGAGTATCGCCGCTTGCTCTCAACATTTGAGTATACATTGGCTTTGAAAGAACCATCGAATTTGAGCGACAAACAAATTGCGTCGGAAATATTAAGGATGAGCGAAGGTGTTATCGGTGAAGTTGCCGAAATTATTTCTGAAGCAGCGGCTTATGCACTCAGAAATCATCAGGAAGCAATAACGCTTGATATTCTGCGTGATATTAAATGGGTACTACCGTCTAAACGCGCGAAGATGGTTTGACATGCCCATGTCTGGAAATATATGGCCAGTACATTTCCCACCTTACCAAGATGAAGCGTTTACCTCTTGGTTTTCTCGTTTATCTCTTTATCATTTTCAGGTCCCGTCTACTTTTTTTAAATATAACATTCCCTATCGAGTGGATTCCTGGAAGCAAGATCTTGATGTCGTGTGTCCTGATGTGATATTGACCGAAATTAGCAGAAAATGCAGTCAACAAAAATCTTCTTTGTATAAACACACGTTTCATTGCTGGCGAGATCGTTTCGATCCTTATGATGGAAGCTCCACGGCATTGCCAAGATGGATCACTCCCACTTTTATTCGCCGAAAGACAACACATCATCATGGATGGCGAATGTGTATCATGTGCATGCGTCATAAGCCTTATTTAAAATTATTTTCTCGCTTCCATTTTACCCTTGCCTGTGTTGAGCATAGAGTTGTACTAATCGACAAGTGTAGTTACTGCAACTACCCCGTTTCCTCACACAAGATCTTTGAACCGCTTTTTCGTGACGGCGTGAGTGATGGTTTAGCATTTTGTCATTATTGCGGACACGACTTTCGTCTAGACAAACCTGCGATCGCTTCCGAAGCTGAGATAGATTTAACGAGCTTCTGTACTCAAACTGTTGTAAAAGGTCATTGCGAAATTGGGATTAATAGTTTGCAATATTCGCATTTGTTTTTTGAAGGATTTCGTCTGGTTTGTAAGGCATTGTTGAGACCGAGGCTGCGAGAACTTTTAGATGCGCGGATACCCGAGTTTGATCCGAGCGTGTTCTATCAATACCACCAACATGAAATAGAATTTTTGTCCATCGAGGATGCCAGAAGAATTTTAGTGCTTGGCAAATGGTTGCTTGAAGAATGGCCATCACGCTTTCTGGACATAAGTACCGATCTAAAGTTATGTTATTCAGATTGGATACTGCCGCGAGACATTTTCCCATATTGGTTTGGTAGCGTCACAAACAAACATTTAAGGCGAGGACGTATCATTATGAAATGATGTTGAATTTTTATTGAATTTTGATGTTACCGCTCTTTCAGGGTGCACATCGTTCCATCGGTTCGCCATTTTTTCTACAATTAATTCAGCTCTTTCGCATATATTCCCCGAGTGTTTTTTTGCAAAGACGGTCAATCCAAGCGATTCAAACCGTTTTTTGTAGTTTTTAAAAGATGACTCCGCAAGCAAGAGCAATAACGATTCAAGGGTCGCGTTATTTATCAGTGAGCATGTTGCATTTGAAAATACGTAGGTTGCAAATTCTCTCTCGATGTCCATTTTTCCAGCGTGGTTTAAATACTCCCTTCTTTCAATCTCCAGAAGATAATGTACTCCGAGCTGAGACTGTACATTAAGTAGAAATGCTTTCCTTGCTATCGGCTTTTTGTCTTCGATTTTCATAACCGACCATTTGATGGTTTTCTTCCTTGAAGTCACAGGAAAGCGAGACAGTTTTGCATCTTTATCGATTGAAGCGGGGTTAACAACACTGTATTCAGTGGATGCAATAAATGTGTACTTCTTTAGTTCGTCAATAACCTTTTGAAAAGTTTCAAAATCGGGGGGGAGCTGCTCGTGCTCAGCTTCGTTTTTAGGATTAGCTTCATCTTGAGAGGTCTGCTTTGGCAAGATACAAATTGTGATGGCGTCACTATTGCCATGTGTTCCTGTGGAAGAAGATTGGTTGGGCAGGTTTTCTGCCGCCTCATCTTTAGCGTTAGGCGCCGCATGGGTTGTATGATCTTTAACTTGCTTTTCAATATCGATTTTAGGAAAGCGATAATCTTCTACATCTAAATAATCAGTCTGAACGTTGATACTCGGATTTGAAAAAGGATCATTCACCCCATCTTGCGTTGCCAACGGGGTCTCAAGTTTTTGCCTGTAGCCGACCGACTCTTTGCGATCGCCAGGCTCGTCTAGTGCGCCTGGTCCGCGATCGTTGTCACGAGTATAAATTAATTTACTGAATGGTCTGGCATGCGTGCACTGGATCAATGTGAGTAGCAATTTCCGTTTATTCTTTATGCCATCCGGGGTGGGCAGCTCTATACCCTGAGCAGAAATTTGTGTGTCACCCTCGAAGGGAAATCCAATTTTCAGTGGCAGATAACTTATTTTCTCGTTGTGCTGAAACTTCATTAATGCGTTCCACACATTGAGTATCTGCCGATGGGCATACTCATCTGAATACCAATGGCCGAGCATTGCTGCGTCGGCAGAGGGATAGTCCTGTCGAAGACAGATGGTTACTGTGCCAGTATTACGGTCAAATGAGCTTTTACTTAAATTGATGACTTCATTCAGATCGATCAACGTTGATGAGAATATTGCTTGGTTAAGTTTAGAGCTGCCTGAATAATAAAATCGCAATAGCTCCATCGTAGGTATGAGCACCGAATACGGATCACCGTCGCGCTCAATAGCAAGTAGCGGGGATTTCGATGCAAGACCAAATTTATAGATATAGGGAGGAATGGAAAACCCGCCATTTTCCGAGCTATCTCCCGGCAAAATAAAGCGGACTCGATCTGTCGAGATTGAAAGATCCTCGGTAATGTTTGAAAGGCGAGGTTTCCAAACAAGATTGCCGCCCCGAATAACGCATCCAGGACTAAAAAGGAACAATTCTCCAACTGAAATTTGGTAGAGCGTTTGTTCGGAGCTATCGACAGAGCCAGAGCTTAAGATTTCTTTATACCTGACCCCTTTAACGACTGGACTCAGCAATACGTTAATCAAATGATTTGTCGCGCAATTTGGATTTCGTTGTATGTTACCAATTGCATCAACTCGGTACGCTTGCTGCGCAGATCTCGGTAAAGTGCTCAGTGGTTTAAGTTCCAGCGGAGGCATTACGCGAACTCCTCAGTTTCTGAACGATTAGCTAATTCACGTAGAGGCACGCGCCCGTAATCTGTGGTGAAGGGCAGAAAAAATTCGATGAATATCGAAACTAATTTCGGCTCGGGAAATCTACGACTGTCTCTTGCTGCAGGATTCCAGTTTCGATCTTTTTCCAACCACCATCGAAATAGTTTTGCAGCGACATTGGCGGCATGTGATGGGTGAATGTTTTCTTCCCTAAGTTGATTCGCAGCTTTATGTACGCACCATGTTATGGCTGCAACAGTTTTAAATAGGCCAAACTCAATCACGCCGCGCTTGATATTCGAGATGGTTTCAGGACAGTCTTTAAACGGGATACTATGAAGAGCGCTCATTTTTCCGTAATAGTTTTTTGCTTCGTTGGTTGCAAGCTCTCCCCACAATCTTAAAACATCATCTCGTGAATTGGAGTCTTCCAACAAACTACGGGATTGCCTCTTTACGTGCTGTATCCAAGATGGATCGTCAGCTCCTAAAAAAATGTATTTCAGTTTATCGCTGTGAAAAACATGGGTTGTCGGAGAGGTCATTTCTATACAGTGTTCTATGCAACTTGTGTCCACATTTAGAAGGCCAGCATTTACAAGATTCTCCAGTTTCATTGACGTCGAAAAGTTGAAAATATCTGCGCTGGTAATTTGTTTGGATGCGCTGCTTCGCGCATTTGTTTTGTCACGATTAGTATCGTGAAAGCATGCAATGAATAGAAGATGTTTGGCATCGAGCAAATCTAGATCGATTGGCGGCTTCTCACAAACTAATGTTTCTCGATAGGCGGTAATTAGAAGGTTACGGTTCACATCGCGAATGGCGCTACATTCCAAGCAATCGCACATTGCGTCTGGATAATGCCCACACTTTACGCATCTTGGCAAATAGACTTTATAAGTTTCCTGTGTTAGCAATACTCGCTTGCTAAGAGGGATTTCCTTTCTTCCATAACCGACCTCTTTAAAACGTTCTGTCGAATTCGTTCGATTGGCGTAATTTGATGTGAGAGGAGTACCACAATGACTGCAGGGATTCTTATGTTGGTATTCACCAAAAAGTCGAAATATTTCTGTGCTTTTAGCTAAGCCGAAGAGTCGAGCAATCGCAGGTTGGCTGTGTTTTTCGATATAGTAGGCATGAAGGATGTCGGCCAAAGACGAGCATTGAGTCATTAGCTAGAGGGTCCGTAAAAATTTTCGAACTGTAGCGCAAGACGCAGAATTTTGCGGTAGAGTTATACGCCTTGTCTATGAAATATCTAACTTAATGTTGTGTATTCTCTAATAATTCCTAGTTTTGGCTTTCAATTTATATTTCCATGTGTTAGATTTTATTGGCATTAAGATGTTAGCTCAAGTTGTGATTACTGCGCTTACAGGCGTAAAGGACCACGGTAGAGATCATTGGAAGGTCTATGAACAGCAAAGTTTCTCCGCCCAAAACTCCATTATTTAGAACTCAAGTAGTAGAGGGAAAGACTAACCGTTTGCACGGTGATGTTTTGTTGCTTCCTCGTGCTAGTCACACGTTAGTAATCGCCCTTTTTTTAATTTGGTTCTTCGCGTTAGCAGTTTGGCTTATTAACAGCAACTATTCTCGAAAAGAGACGGTTGCCGGTTGGCTAGAACCAGCCTCGGGTATAGTGAGAATTTACCCTGAAACCTCCGGCCAGATCAGACAAATTTTGGTTAAGGAAGGCGAGGTAGTGCACCTGAACCAACCATTGATGATTATCAATGGTGACAGAACCCTTATCGGTGGTGATAACCTTGCCATTCGGCTTTTGAAAGAGTTCGAAAGTCAGCGCAATTTGCTAACCGAACAAATCCAGCGTGCGCGCAAAACCCAACAGGAGCGTGAGCAGAGCTTACGCCGACAAGTTGAATCTATAGAGCACAATTTGAACTTAATGGTCGAACAGCTGGCCATGTTAGATGCTCGACATGTGCTGATCAAAAACCA
>Ga0247740_1000505_pt1 | contig 18784 bp, 16 predicted proteins | sample UWRJL148409B2_FD_180942 | JGI IMG/M metagenome (GOLD analysis project Ga0247740, IMG submission 180942) | Plant litter microbial communities from Arlington Agricultural Research Station in Wisconsin, United States - UWRJ-L148-409B-2 | ecosystem: Environmental > Terrestrial > Plant litter >...
TACCAATTTCTTTCATGATTGCTTTAATCATGGTCGATTTTCCTTCACCATTTTTACCTACAAAAGCTACTTTTTCACCTCGTTCGATCACAATATTAGCATCTTTAAAAACAACATGATCTCCGTATGATTTAGAAAGTTCTTTTACCACAACAGGATATTGGCCTGAACGTGCCGCCGGAGGAAATTTTAATTTTAATGCAGAATTATCTACTTCATCAACTTGTACGATTACCAACTTTTCAAGCATTTTAACACGAGACTGAACGGCATCTGTTTTAGAGAATGTTCCTTTAAAACGGTCGATAAAAGCTCTGTTATCAGCAATCATTTTTTGTTGCTCATCGTAGGCTTTTTGCTGGTGTACACGACGATCTTTTCTTAATTCCAGGTAATGAGAATATTTAGCCTTATAATCGTAGATTCTTCCCATTGTCACTTCGATAGTACGATTGGTAATATTATCAACAAACGCTCTATCGTGCGAAATTACAACAACTGCTTTTGCTGAATTGATCAGGAATTCTTCCAGCCACTGAATACTTTCAATATCCATGTGGTTGGTTGGCTCATCCAGTAAAATTAAGTCCGGTTTTTGCAATAAAATTTTAGCCAATTCAATTCTCATTCTCCATCCTCCGGAAAATTCTGAAGTCTGACGAGCAAAATCTTCACGCTCAAAACCTAAACCTACTAAAATCTTCTCCACTTCAGCTTCGTAATTCACTTCTTCAATTGCATAAAATTTTTCGCTTAAGTCAGAAACTCTTTCGATCAATTTCATGTAAGCATCACTTTCGTAATCTGTACGAACGGTTAATTGTTCGTTGATTTCATCTATTTCAGCTTTCATTTTAAAAATTTCACCAAAAGCTTTAGATGCTTCCTCCATCACAGTCGAACCATCTTTGGTCAATAAATGCTGAGGCAAGTAAGCAATAACCGCTTCTTTTGGAGCCGAAATACTTCCTGTAGAAGGTTTACTCTGACCTGCAATTATTTTTAAAAGTGTCGATTTTCCCGCACCATTTTTACCCATAAGGGCAATTTTATCATTTTCATTTATAGCAAAAGAAACATCGCTAAATAGTGTAGTTCCACCAAACTGAACCGAAATATCGTTAACTGTAATCATTGAGATTTTTAGATTTTTAGACTGCTTAGATTTTTAGACTTCTCAGCAAGTATTTTTTTAAAAGCGCAAAGATAGATTAATTAGACTATTAGACAATATTATTTAAACCACAGCGCGCGCCATTTTTTAATATTACACCAATATTCCTACATCTTTAAAAATTTAGCCTTATCTTGTATTAGAATTAAAATCAGCAAAATATGAGAACGAAATTAAACGTGGTAGCCAGCCTAATTGCAGGATTACTGTTTGGATTTTCTGCAAATGCACAAAAAACCGTTATTAAAAAAGAAGCCTTACCGGCAAATGCGCAAACTTTTTTAAAGGCTCACTTTGGATCTAAAAAACCAAGCTACATACTAGAGGACAAAGAAATCCTCTCTACAGAATATAAAGTTCAGTACGACAATAAAATTGAAATAGAATTTGATAAAAAAGGAAACTGGAAAGAAGTTGATGGAAACAGCGGCAAAATCCCATCCTCCATAATTCCGAAAAAAATTGCTTCTTATGTAAAAACTAATTTTCCTAAAGAAAAGATAACGAAAATAGAAATAGGAACTTTTGGTTACGAAACAAAACTGACAAACGGTTTAGAATTAAAATTTAACTTAAAAGGAGATTTTACTAAACTCGATAACTAATATTTAATTTAAACATACAAACCCGACGAGTTTTAAAAACTTGTCGGGTTTGCTATATTATCTAAGTGACTAATTATCTCATTAAATTAATCCTTTCTCCATTTTTTAGTTTCTTCAAAAATGTGTTCTAAAATTGCAGATTCTGTTTCGTCGAAATCTATATTTCGTCTTCCCATCACTAATTTTGCAGTTTCGAAAGCTTTCTTGGTTACATAAGTAGTAAAACCTCCTGCACCTCCCCATGAAAAGCTAGGAACAAAATTACGAGGAAAACCACTCCCGAAAATATTAGTACTTACTCCTACTACAGTTCCGGTATTAAACATGGTATTGATTCCGCACTTACTATGATCTCCCATCATTAAACCACAAAACTGAAGTCCGGTTTTAGCAAAACCTTCGGTTTCGTAACTCCATAACTTTACTTCTTCGTAATTGTTTTTCAGGTTTGAATTGTTACTGTCTGCGCCAATATTACACCATTCTCCCAAAACTGAATCACCTAAAAACCCGTCGTGTCCTTTGTTTGAATTCGCAAAAAGAATCGAATTTTTAACCTCTCCTCCTATTCTTGATCCCGGACCTACTGTTGTTGCTCCGTACACTTTGGCATTTAGTTTTACCTGAGCATTCTCGCATAAAGCAAAAGGACCACGAATCACGGTTCCTTCCATAATTTCGGCATTCTTACCTATATATATAGGTCCTGTTGAAGCATTCAGCGTAACAAACTCTAATTTTGCTCCTTCTTCGATAAAAACATTCTCAGGCGCAATAACATTTACACTTTTCGGGATAGGCTGTGATTTTCTGTCTTCGGTTAGATAAATAAAATCTTCACGAATGGCAGCGTCGTTTTTAGAGAAAATATCCCATGTATGTTCTACAGTCAGAGCATCTCCGTTATATTGGATGATTTCGTAAGAATCAAAATCTACTTCTTCCTGATTTTCTGTGGTGAAAAAAGCGATGACATCATCCCCTTTAAAGATTGCCTGGTTTTCTTTTAAATCAGAAACCAGTTCTGCAAGCGCATCATTTGGTAAATATGCCGCATTGATCATTACATTTTCTTCCATTTCCACCATCGGAAATTTAGTTGACAAGTATTCTTCGGTAATAGTTGTAATGGTCGAACCTAAACGTGCTTCCCATTTTTGGCGAATCGTCATGATTCCCATTAGGATATCAGCAACAGGTCTTGTAAAGGTAAAAGGTAGTAAAGCATTCCGGACGGGACCGTCAAAAAGAATGTAATTCATAAATATAAAATTTGTACTTGTTAAAATCTTGATTTGGTTATCGAGATCAAAGTTACAAATATTTTATTTGTTCTATTAAAAGTACTCTTATTCAAAATAAGAAAATAATTGCTTTTTTGAGTAACATATTTTTATACTGATAATCATTTAACCGCAAAGAACGCAAAGTTTATATTATTAAGTTTTTGCAAAAAGTAAAGTTCGCAAAGCTTTGTATAGATTTAGCTTTGCGAACTTGTGTTTTCTAAATATAATGCCAGATAAAAATCTTTGCGCGCTTTGCGGTTAAATTTTACAATTCCATAAAAAAAGCCTTCCGATTGGAAGGCTTTATATAAGTTAAAACAGTTATTAGTTTTTAACGTGTTTTGCATATTTAGTTTTGAATTTATCAATACGTCCTGCAGTATCGATAAGTTTAGATTTACCAGTATAAAAAGGGTGAGATGTTCTAGAAATCTCCATTTTTACAACTGGATACTCAACTCCGTCAACTTCAATTGTTTCTTTTGTATCTGCAGTAGATTTAGTGATAAAAACTTCGTCATTTGACATGTCTTTAAATGCAACTAATCTGTAATTTTCTGGGTGAATTCCTTTTTTCATCTTTTCTTTTATTTTATTGTTTAGAGCATTTTTATTTTGAAGCTTTTTCATGGTTAGAAAAAGGTGTAAACAAAGGATACTCTTTTTTTGTTTAAAACTTTTAATTATTTGAGTTTGCAAATTTACAATTCTTTTTTAATCTACAAATGTTTATCCCACTTTTTTTTAGTTAAATTCAAAAAGCTTTTTTATCTCTCATATATTGGGAATTGCTATATTTGTGGATTAATTAAACTAATAATTATATGGATAAAAATATATCTCCTGCCAAGTCGGGAACTATGTACGGTCTTTTGTTCGGTGTTATAATGGTTTTGGAGTTTGTCATTATGTATGTAATTGGCATGAAATCATTAGTAAACTCAAGTGTTGGAGTAATTGTAAATATAGCCAACTATTTAGTTCTGCCTCTTATATTTATATACTTAGGTTGCAATCATTATAAGAAGGATATCAACAATGGATTCATATCTTTTTCTGAATGTTTAAAAACAGGAGTTTCAATTACTGTTATTGCAGGCTTGGTATATGCCATATTTAGTGTAATTTTTAATTTAATATTTCCTGAATTCATAAATGAAATGCTGGAAATTTCTAAAGAAGGAATGATAACTCAAAATCCTAATATAACATCACAAGAATTAGAAATGGGACTTAGCATGGTTAAAAAATTCATGAACCCATTAATTGTTCTTCCAGTAACACTTGTCATGTATTCATTAATTGGATTAATATATTCTCTAATTATTGGAGCAATAGTAAAGAATGACAAACCTTAAGTCTATAATAAAATATAAATGAATTTATCTATACTTATACCGCTTCTTAATGAAGAGGAATCACTTAAAGAACTCTATTCGTGGATTATTAAAGTGATGCAATCTAACAATTACTCTTATGAAATCATTTTTGTAGATGATGGAAGTACAGATAATTCTTGGAATATTATCGAAAGTTTTTCTAACGAAAACCCTAATGTAAAAGGAATTCGTTTCATGAAAAACTTTGGAAAATCGCAGGCCCTACATGCTGGTTTTGCAAAAGCGCAAGGTGACGTTATTATTACAATGGATGCCGATTTACAGGATAGTCCGGATGAGATTCCGGGATTATACGAAATGATAACCGCTCAGAAATTTGATTTGGTTTCAGGATGGAAAAAGAAACGTTACGACTCTGTTGTGGCAAAAAATCTTCCGTCTAAACTTTTCAACTGGGCAGCGAGAAAGACTTCGGGAGTTGAATTGAATGATTTCAATTGCGGATTAAAAGCTTACAAAAATACAGTTGTAAAGAATATTGAAGTTTCGGGCGAAATGCACCGATACATTCCTGTTTTGGCCAAAAATGCCGGTTTTAATAAAATTGGCGAAAAAGTAGTGATTCACCAGGCTCGTAAATACGGTGAAACCAAATTTGGAATGGAACGGTTTATAAACGGTTTCCTGGATTTGATTACGATTTGGTTTTTATCCAGATTCGGAAAAAGACCAATGCACCTATTTGGTGCAATGGGTTCGGTAATGTTTATTATCGGTTTTTTATCTGCCGCATATATTGGTGTTTCTAAATTATACCATATGTATAACGGAATGAAATATAGCCTCGTAACTAGTAATCCTTGGTTTTTTATCGCCTTAACAACCATGATTCTGGGAACTCAATTATTTCTTGCAGGTTTTCTTGGGGAGATTATTTTGAGAACTAAAAGTAACGAAGCGCGTTACAAAGTAGCCCGAGAGGTTAATTTTTAACATGAAGCCCTAGCCCTGATTACTTCACTATACTTCTATTTTTATTGGAGTTCAGTGAATTTCATTTGAAGGGAAAATCCTTTTTTGTTGTTTTTTCTACAACAAAAAAGATTGGAATGATAGCAGGATTAGCTCCTGAAAATTATTATTATTTTAAATTAAATATAAAAATATACGAATGATGAATATAGCACCTAATATCCTGAATGCTGTAAACGAATGGTTAACACCTACATTTGACAACGATACACAAGCTGCGGTTAAAGAATTAATGACTACATCGCCAAAAGAACTCGAGGAAAGTTTTTATAAAAATCTTGAATTTGGAACTGGAGGAATGCGTGGTGTTATGGGCGTTGGAAACAACAGAATCAACAAATATACGCTTGGAAAAAATACTCAGGGTTTATCTGATTATTTACACGAAGTTTTCCCAAACCAACCTTTAAAAGTAGTTATTGCTTATGATTGTCGTCATAACAGTAATACTTTGGCTAAAGTTGTAGCTGATGTTTTTTCGGCAAATGGAATTCACGTTTACTTATTCTCAGACTTAAGACCAACTCCTGAATTATCATTTGCACTTAAACATTTAGGATGTCAATGCGGAATCGTACTTACGGCTTCTCATAATCCGCCGGAATACAACGGATACAAAGTATATTGGGAAGATGGCGGACAAATTGTTCCTCCTCAGGATGCTGCAATTATCAATGTGATCGAAAATTTAAGCTACGATAAAATTAAATTCAATGCTAACGAAAGTCTGATTGAATACATTGATACTGAAATTGATAAGGCCTTTGTAAAATCATCTATCGAAAACGCAAGTTTTAATACTCCGGCTGAAGCCAAAGATAATTTACATATTGTTTTTACTTCATTGCACGGAACTTCTATAAAATCTATTCCGGATACCTTAGCGCAAGCGGGCTACAAAAATGTTCATATTGTACCGGAACAAGCAATTCCTGACGGAGATTTCCCAACAGTTAAATCTCCAAATCCTGAAGAGCCTGAAGCTTTGACTATGGCTTTGGCTTTGGCAGATAAAACCAATTCTGATATTGTTGTAGGAACAGATCCTGATTGTGACCGTCTTGGTGTTGCGGTTAGAAACAACGATGGCAAAATGATTTTGCTTAACGGAAATCAGACGATGATTTTGATGACTTCTTTTTTATTGAAACAATGGAAAAAAGCAGGTAAAATCAACGGTAAACAATTTGTAGGTTCTACGATTGTTTCGACTCCGATGATGATGGAACTGGCTACAAGTTATGGCGTAGAATGTAAAGTTGGTTTGACCGGTTTTAAATGGATTGCCAAAATGATCAAAGATTTCCCGGAACTTGAATTTATTGGCGGTGGCGAGGAAAGCTTTGGTTTTATGGTGGGTGACGCCGTGCGAGATAAAGATGCTGTTGCAGCTACTTTATTAATATGCGAAGTTGCGGCTCAGGCAAAAGCAGCAGGAAGCAGCGTTTACAATGAACTTTTACAGCTTTACGTAGAAAATGGTTTCTACAAAGAATACCTGGTTTCGTTAACCAAAAAAGGAATGGAAGGTTTGCAGGAAATCAATCAGATGATGATTAATTTACGTCAAAATCCTTTGAAAGAAATCAACGGACAAAGAGTAATTATGGTTGAAGATTATCAATCATCGATCGCTTTGAATTTATTGTCTGGTGAAGAATCTGCAATGGATATCCCGAAATCGAATGTATTGATTTATTATACTGAAGATGGTTCTAAAATTTGTGCAAGACCAAGCGGAACTGAGCCTAAAATTAAATTCTACATTAGTGTTAATGCAGAACTAGATTCAGTTGCTAATTTTGATGCTGCAGAAAGTTATTTAGACGAAAAAATACAAAACATCATTGCAGGAATGCAATTGAAATAAAAAATAATGAGTGATAAACCGGAAACAAATGAGCAGCCTGAACTATTAAATTCGATTATAGGATTAATAGACCAGACCCGTCATTTTGTTGCCAAAACGGTGAATCAGGAATTAACGCTGTTGTATTGGAAAATTGGAAAGACCATTAATGAAGAAATTCTAAAAAATGATCGTGCCGATTATGGGAAGAAAACAATTCAAAGCTTAAGTTCAGAATTATCAAAAAGATACGGAACGGGCTTTAGCAAAAGAAACATACATAGTTTCATAAAGCTAAGCACTGTTTTTCAAGACTATACAATTGTGCAGACAGTGTCTGCACAATTGAGTTGGTCACACTTGTATTCAATATTAGGAATTGAAAGTAACGTCAAACGCGAGTTTTACATTCAAATGAGCGTTCACGAACGTTGGAGCGTGAGAACTTTACAGGAACGCATTGATAGTATGCTTTTTGAAAGAACTGCCATTAGCAAAAAGCCCGAAGAAACTATTCTTAGTGATCTTGCTCTTTTAAAATCAGAAAAACAAATTAGTCCGGACCTCACCTTTAGAGACCCTTACTTTCTTGATTTTCTGGGACTGCATGACAGTTATTCTGAGAAGGATCTGGAAAGTTCTATTTTGGCACAATTGCAAAATTTCATTACCGAAATGGGAAGCGAGTTTGCTTTTCTTGCACGCCAAAAAAGAATAACTATTGATGATGAAGATTTCTATATCGATTTACTTTTTTATCATCGCGGACTTAGAAGATTGGTTGCTATTGACTTAAAACTAGGAAAATTTAAAGCCGGATACAAAGGCCAAATGGAGCTCTATTTACGTTGGTTAGAGAAAAACGAACAAAAAGAAGGTGAAAACAAACCAATTGGATTAATTTTGTGCAGTGAAAAATCTCCTGAACAAATAAATTATTTAATGCTTGACAATGACGAACAAATCAAAGTTTCAGCTTATTTAACACAATTACCAGAAAAAAAATTATTGCTAGAAAAACTGGAAAAAGCCATTGCTATAGCAGAAAATAATATCTATAAATAAATGAGTAACATAAAAAAAATAATCCCTTTTATATATCCGTATAAAAAATATGCATTCTTAAACATTTTTTTCAATGTTTTGTATGCGCTTTTTAGCACACTTTCGTTTGTTGCTTTAATACCGATGCTTCAGGTATTATTTGATAAAAACAAGCAAATTAATGTAAAACCGGTATATCAGGGAATTTTAAAAATTCAGGACTACGGTCAGGACTATTTAAGCTATTACATTACCACCACAAAAGGCACACATGAATCCGGATATGTTTTATCGATAATGGTCGCGATTATTATTTCGATCTTTTTGCTTAAAAATTTAGCCGATTATGCCGCTATGTTTTTTATCACTTTTTTGCGAAATGGTGTTTTAAGAGACATGCGAAATGCAATGTACAAGAAAACGCTTGAACTTCCTTTGGCTTTTTATTCTGAGAAAAGAAAAGGAGATGTTATTTCGAGAATTTCAGCAGACGTAAATGAGGTACAAAACTCATTTTTGGCCATTCTGGAACTTATTGTAAAAGAACCTCTGACTATCATCTTCACCATAACCACAATGTTGATTATCAGTCCTAAGCTAACGCTTTTTGTTTTTATTTTCATTCCTGTTTCCGGTTATATTATTTCATTAATTGGAAAACAGCTTAAAAAACAATCTACTAAAGCACAACAGGAACAAGGTACTTTTTTATCGACTATAGAAGAAACTATTGGAGGTTTGAAGGTTGTAAAAGGATATAATTCTGAAAATTATTTCAACAATGTTTTTCAAAATTCTACTGAACGTTTTTTTAATTTATCAAATAGTATTGGTAATCGCCAGAACTTAGCCTCTCCTGCAAGTGAATTTATGGGAATCACTGTAATTGCGATCTTATTATGGTACGGAGGACAAATGGTTTTAATCGACAAAAGCTTAGATAGCGCTGCTTTTATCGCCTATATGGGATTAGCCTACAATATCCTGACACCTGCAAAAGCAATCTCTAAAGCTTCTTACGGAGTAAAAAGAGGAAATGCGGCAGCAGAACGTGTTCTAGAAATTTTAGATCAGGAAAACCCAATTACTTCTAAACCTGATGCTATTGTAAAAACATCTTTTGATGATAGTATCGAAGTTAAAAATATCAATTTTAAATATCAGGACGAAACGGTTTTAAAAGACTTTTCGCTTAGTATTAAAAAAGGACAAACTGTAGCATTAGTTGGACAATCAGGAAGTGGAAAAAGTACTATTGCCAATTTAATGACCCGTTTTTATGATGTAAATGACGGTACTATTGCGATTGACGGCATCAACATAAAGGACATGAACCTGCAATCGCTGCGTGGCTTAATGGGATTGGTTACTCAGGACAGTATTTTGTTTAATGATACTATAAAAGCAAATATTTCGTTAGGAAAATTAGACGCTACAGATGATGAAATTATCGAGGCTCTAAAAATCGCGAATGCTTATGAATTTGTAAGCGAGTTACCTTTAGGAATCTACACTAACATTGGAGACAGCGGAAACAAACTTTCAGGAGGACAAAAACAACGTTTATCAATTGCCCGTGCGGTATTGAAAAATCCTCCGATTATGATTTTGGATGAAGCAACATCTGCTTTGGATACTGAAAGTGAAAAATTTGTTCAGGTGGCTTTAGAGAACATGATGCAAAACAGAACTTCGATTGTAATTGCGCACCGACTTTCGACCATTCAAAAAGCAGACCTGATTGTGGTAATGCAAAAAGGAAAAATCGTTGAGCAAGGAACACACGACGAATTGATTGCTCACAACGGAACTTACAATAAGCTGGTAACGATGCAGTCTTTTGAATCGTAAATAAAAGAATCAACGTTTAGCCACAGATTACACAGATTAACACGGATTATTTTTCTACTAAAGAATTAAAATCATATATTTATCTGTATAATCTGTGGCTTTTTTTTTTAGAATAAATCTTAAAACTCAAAAAAATGTATCTCAACAATCCAAATATAACGCTTCCTGATGATCCGGATACTATTGTTTGGAAATACTTGGACTTATCTAAATTTCTTGATTTATTATTGTCGAAGAAATTATTCATGTCCCGATCTGATAAATTCGAAGATCAGTATGAAGGTACTTTTAGCGAACCTACCTTTGAAGAGATTAAAAAACTGGCAATAGACAATCCTGACTTTTTAAATTATTACAAAACGCATCGCGAACAAGTCGCTATAAGCAGCTGGCACATCAATGAATACGAATCATTTGCCATGTGGCAGATTTTCACTCAAAACAGTGAAGGATTAGCGATTCAGTCTACTATTGGAAGATTGCAGAAAGCATTGAATCCCGAGAATAATTTTGACCAGTATATTGGCGAAGTCAACTATATCGATTATAAAAAAGAGTATATTCCGTTTGATGATTTGTTCTTCCCGTTTTTGTTTAAGAGAAAAAGTTTTCAGTACGAGCGTGAAGTCCGCATTATTACCGATACTTCAAAAAGTAATTTGAGACTAAATGACGGTTTAAAAATAAACGTCGATCTTAAACAATTAATTGAAAAAATCTATATTCATCCAAAATCTGAAAACTGGTATAAAAAGCTGGTTATTGAGCTCGTAGAACGATTAGGATTTGGTTTCGAGATCGAAAAATCTGATCTTGAGAGTGATATTTTGATTTAGATTTTTTTTTAAGTTGCTAAGATTCTGAGACCCTAAGGTTCTAAGTTTTTTTTTAGCCACTGATTACACAGATTAAAAGGATTTATATCTTATTGGCTGTGGATTTTAAATAATTTCTTAAAATATTAACCTAAACTGGACTAAAGTCCAGCTCTACAAAAGTTATCGAGCCTAATGGCTCTTTTTTTTTTGATCATAATTAAAAACAAGAAAACCATTTAGAAATTAATTTCCAAACGGTTTTATTTTGAATCAGATCTAAACTTTAATTTCAATCTAAAATCAGAAATCAGAAATCTAAAATTTAAATCGGCTTATAACTCTTCACTTCCCATTTTTTAGAAGCTAGATCAATATAGTTGTAATGCAAAACGTCATTTTTATCAAATTGTCCGTTTTGGTTGGTATCTTCTATTGTTCTAAAATAGAGACGGCTTTTAGATTCTACTAAACTCCAGTCTATTAATTCCTGAAAATCTTCGGAAATCTTTGTGAAATTTTCTCCGCTAATACTGCTTAGATATAATGTTTTAATATCTCCTGAATCAATTTTCCCATCTTTATTCGTATCGGCATCAGCCAATGTGTACACCATAATTTGGTTTTGAGTTCTGTCTGCAACTGCTTTCAAATAAGTAGCCGTTAAGATCAAAGCTGGCTTATCTGTCAAAGGACGAATAGAATCTGAATCGACTTTTTGAAACTTCAGGTTTTGCAAATATCCTGTAATTTCATATTCGCCTAAATTCGAAATTGTAAAGCTCACATCATTTACACTCGAAGATCCATAACGTGATTTCGTTCCTTTTTCGAAAACGCGTAAATCACCAACAGGATGTATTAAATAACTCGTCCCTTCCATCTGAATAGGCAAATCGGCTATTTCAATCTGCGTTGAATCTGTTTTGGATACAACATTTGATTTGTTGGCAGCATCATAAATCACTTTCGGTTTCTGAACGTCGTCTTTACAACTCACTAATGTTCCGACGATTGCCAAGGCTATATATGTTAAGGATTTTTTCATGTATGCTAATTATATTAGGATATCAAATATAGTATTTTTGATTGTATTATTTCGTTTTATTGAATTTTACTAAGGCAAAGATGTTGAGAACTACAATTCCCAGATAACCGAGAAAAAGATACCAATACCTTTTATGTAGTGCCGAAATATACTGAAATTGCCTTTCTTTTCGTTCTTTTAAGATATATTCTTTATTAGCCTCCCAATATCCACATGTAATAGGGACTATTTCTTCTAAATTTTTATCAGGCTTCGGTTTTGGCAACATTAAAACAAAAAAATCATTGTTATATTGTAGATAAGTAGGCATTTGTTCAATTGCTAAAATATCCCAAATTCTAACATAAACTTCATAAGTCATTTTATTTCCCAAATGAATCTGAACCCCATTTATAGTATCATTTTCACGATTCAACTTCCTTAAAACAGCCTGAAGATTTTCTAAATCTTTAGATTGCAAAACTTCAGAACTATTAAAGCTAAAAACCTGATAATTTCTTTTAATAGATTGCAAATTTGACTTGGCAATAGACTTTTCAGGAAAATAGATATTAATACATCCTTCGCTCTTAAAGACACCTGCTTTATACCAAGAATACAAACACAACAACGGAATAAAAACCAAAGATATTATTCCCGGCACGTAAAAAATTCGTTTTCGTTTTTCACGCTTATTTGTCATAACCTCGCATTCAGCTTTACATTAAAAACCCTTGAAGTCATATAATTTGGAATCGCGTATTGGTTTTTAGAGTACACATCACGAACCCAGGTATTGGTTATTGCGTTTTGATTATTAAAAAGATTGAAAATTTCTAACCCAACAGATAATTCTTTGAAGTTTTTCAACCATTTTGCCTTAGCCACTTTTGTACTATTGTCTACAAAAACTTTAGCAAAACCAACATCTACTCTGCGGTAATCGTTCAATCGGTTTTGATACAAATACGGATCTGAATATGCCGGCGCTCCACCTGGCAGACCAGTATTATAAACCAGATTAAGATATAATTTCACACTCGGAATATTCGGCATATAATCCTGAAACAGCATTGCGAATTTCAATCGTTGATCTGTTGGTCTGGCGATATATCCTTTATCTGCATAATTTTCTTCGGTTCTTAAATAACCAAAACTTATCCACGATTCAGTTCCCGGAACAAATTCTCCGTTCAGCCTGAAATCAAGACCTTGTGCGTAAGCAGTTGCATTATTATTGGCGATATAACGAATTCTCACATTATCGATCGAATATACATTGACATCTGAAAGTGATTTATAATACAATTCCGTTACCCATTTAAACGGGCGGTTCCACATCTTGAAATTATAGTCATTACTCAAAACAATATGCACGGATTCCTGCGCTTTTACATTTGGATTCACAACGCCATCCAGATCACGAAGTTCTCTATAGAAAGGCGGCTGATGATACAATCCTCCCGAAAGTCTGAAAACCATATCCATATCCCAATCCGGCTTAATTGCAAACTGAGCACGCGGACTAAAAACAACTTGATTTTTTCCTTCAACCGAGGCTCCGGAAACATTCCAACTCTGAAAACGAGCACCTACATTATACCAAATCTGATTGGATCCCAGTTCTGATTTCTTATTGTATTGGGCGTATCCCGAAAATCTGTTGATAGTATTAAAATTAGTCGCACGAACATCCTGATACGGCAAAAGTGGCCCTGTATAAGGTTCGTAAGGCTGATTGTTTTTAGGTAAAATAACAATAGGCGGATTAATAGAAAAACCTGCCGAGTCAATCATCTCCCACTCTACAATTCTGTCACGAATCGATTCTCTGGTATATTTTAAACCAAACTCTAACTGGCTGTCATTTTTCCATTCCTTAAAACCTTTAATCTCTGCATTCGCAATTAAAGCATCCAAATCATTTCTGGCGTGATTGAGCTGCGAACCAATTCCGCGTGTAAAATCGACTTGAGTTGATCCGTCGTCTCCTACATTTCCTAAACGATATTGTGCCAAAATATCAAAATGCTCCTCCTCTTTTGTATGAAACAGCGAACCTATAAATTTTAAAGTTAGACTTGGTGAAACCTTATAAGTTGTTTTTAAAGCACCAAAATACGTATCGTATTGATCTCGTTCTTTTCCTTCGTAATACACCGCCAGCGACATAGGCTGATCTATTGTTCCAAATTTTGTTTCGCGTGTTAATGGCTGATACAAATATTTATTCTGAGAAATATTACCTAAAAAACTCACCTGCCATTTATCCGAAATATCATAATTGACATTTGTCTGAATATCGGCAAAAGTAGGCGTATAATTAGTTTGCGTGTCCTGACTATTTACCAGCAAACTGTTGTTTCGATAACGAACTCCAGTCACCGCTGACCACTTTTTATTTTTAGAAACAGCATCAACAGAAATACTTCCGCCCAATAAACTAGCCTCTAACGAAGCACCAAACTCAGTTGGCTTTCTATAAGTAATATCTAAAACTGAAGATAATTTATCGCCAAATTTAGCTTGAAATCCTCCTGCCGAAAAATCAACATTCTGGACCAGATCTGTATTCGTAAAACTCAAACCTTCCTGTTGTCCGGAACGAATCAAAAACGGACGATAAACCTCTACTTCGTTTACATACACTAAATTTTCATCGTAATTACCACCACGAACTGCATATTGCGTACTGAGCTCATTGTTTGAATTTACTCCAGGCAATGTTTTTAGAATATTTTCGATTCCTGCGTTTGCTCCGGGAATTTTCTTGATTGTCGCCGCATCAACAGTAGCAATTCCCTGAACACGCTTTTTATTTTTGGTAGAAACAAAAACTTCTCCCATTTGCTCTTCTGAGCTGCTCATAACGGGATTAAAAACAAAAACTTCATTGGGATTTAAATTCACCGTAAGACTCATCATTTTTAAAGAAATATGAGTAAAAATCAACGAAGTTTTTTTGTTTGAAGGGATATTGATTTCAAAAAAACCATTTTCATCAGATTGCCTTGTGGTTCCTAAAGAAGTAATATTTACATCAGGAACAGGACGGTTATGATCATCTAAAATAACACCTTTTACATGAGCATTTTGAGCAAATGAAAAACACGTAATACATAAAAAAAGAAAAACGAATAATTGCTTATTATGGTTCAATCGCTTTGGTTTTATTTTTGTTGACTTCTAAAAAAACGAGTTTCAAAGATAGCAGAATTACCCACATTATCAATCACTTCTATTTTTAAAACATTTTCTCCATCCAGCAACAATTCATTATCAAAAGTGTGCGTAATTCTTCTTGCTTTATTTTCATATTCAAATAAAACCCAGTTTCCGTTTAAATATCCATTGTATGATTTTATGCCGGATGCAGCATCGCTAATCGTAAAATCGATTTTTTTCTGGTCACTTATCCATTTTCCTTCAACAGGTTTTGCAATCCTAATGACCGGAGCAATTGTATCGAGAACCAAACCGTATTGCCCCAGTATTTTAGCTTTTGCAGTAAAAACATCTCCTTTTCTAATGGTTCCGTTATAACTGGTACCTTTCCCGATATACAATTTATCACGCAAAGATTCAGGATAAACAGTATCTCTAATAGTAATGGTAAAATTCGAATGTACCGGAACCGTATCGTCATGAATATAGATTTTATTGTTCCTTACATCAAAATTCATATTAAAATCTTCATAGAAAGTTCCTGCGGGAAAGAAAACCGACATATTATCTTTCTCGAAATTGGAGTCCTTATTATATTTAATAAAATATTTCGACATAACAGGTTCCGCCTGTACAAGCGGTGTTGCAGTATCGTATTCAATTGGAACTGTAATTGAATTTTGATTCCCAAAATAATCAGAAACTTCAATTCTATACGTCGAAGCCAGATTGGGCTGCGCCGAAATTATACCGCGTTCTGAATCTGTTTTAACAATACTTAAAGCAAAAGGCGTTTTCATGAAAAGCTTTTGAATACGCTGACTTGTCTTTTTATATCTCGAATAATCAATAAAAGCATTGATGTAACGCATTTCGTCAAACGAATAGGTATTAAACTGATAATTATAATTTTGATTTCCGTTTAAAAAACCGGATACATTAAAGACCCCATTTTTATTATGAGAAACATCATCGTTATCAACTGCATTAATTCCAAAACCAATTTTTCCGTTTGTTTTTACTTTTCCTGCCAAATAAGTTCCGTCTTTTTGAAGTGTCATATTTACCAGCAAAGGCTGTTTCGACTGATTGACCGTTGCATTATCTAAAGGATAAACATATAAACTGGTAAGCGTAGGTTTTTGGGTGTCCTTAATATTTTTATCGAATCCAAAAAACAGTGGATTGATTACAAATTCTGTTTTACTATCCCGAATTTCAAAATGCAAGTGCGGCCCTTCAGAAGAACCTGTATTTCCGGAAAGCGCAATTATCTGTCCTTTTGTAACAGGCAATTCGTTTGGTTTCAGAAACATTTCGATTTCGTATGCTTTTTCTTTATAATGTGTTTTTTTTACATACTCCTGAATTTCATCCACAGTAGTTTGTAAATGTCCGTAAACTGAGGTATATCCGTTCGGGTGCGTAATATAGATACATTTTCCGTTGCCAAAAGTTGAGATTTTTATTCTTGAAACATAACCATCAGCAATTGCATGCACGCTTAAACCTTCTCTTTGATTGGTTTTTAAATCGAATCCCGCATGAAAATGATTGGGCCTTAACTCCCCGAAATTACCGGAAAGCTGCATCGGAATATCAAGCGGAGCACGAAAATCATTCTTTGGATATTGCGTCTGAGCAAAAATAAAAGGGCAAAAAAATAAGGTGAGTAGTGAGAATTTCATAAGCAACATTTTTGCTAAGATAAAAAAATAAGAAGCCAAAACCGAGTAAAAAGCTACAAAAATACAATTGATTGAATTTCATTTAATTGGTTATTTTTAATGTAAAAAAATCGATAAAAAATTGCATTAATAAAAAGGAATACTAACTTTGTATGATTAAGTAATGAATAGGATTTACAATGAGTGTAATTGCAGAAATAATTGATACTCTTGAATATAAAGTCGAAAAGCTTTTTGAGAAGTCAAAAGCTCTAGAAAAAAATAATCAGGTATTACGATTAGAACTAGCCAAAGCTGCGCAAATTATCCAGAAACAATCTGAAGAAATGGAGGCTTTGAAGAAGCAATATGATACACTTAAAATAGCCAATTCGTTGCTCGGCAGCGACAATAACAAGAGAGAGACAAAGCTTAAAATAAATTCATTAATTCGCGAAATTGATTACTGTATAGCACAACTATCAGACTAGAAAGACATGGACGGAAAGCTAAGAATTAAAATATCAATTGCAGACAGGGTTTACCCGCTAACGGTAGAACCTACTCAGGAAGAAGGACTTAGAAGTGCTTCAAAAAAAATTGATGCTATGATCAAGCAATTCGAAGAAAGTTACGCGGTTCGTGACAAACAAGATGTTCTGGCTATGTGTGCTTTGCAATTTGCATCACAAGTAGAACAAAAACAAATTGATAACGCAATCGATGGAGAAGAAACCATCGAAAGAATTAAAAGATTAAATTCGCTATTAGATCAATATCTCGAAAATTAAACGTTCTTTACAGAAACTAAGATACTGCCTACATTAGTTCACAATTGGTAAACTCAACACTAACAAATTAAAGTGAGTGAATCTTCGCTACTATAGTATGCCATGCTTCGGCAAGGAAACTTGAACAGTGAGTTAGCTCAAAACTTGTCTTTACGAGTTTATTCAAGCAATTAATGTAGGCTTTTTTTATATATAAATTTTAACAAACATGGACATAATAACGATCATTATTTCAGGTATTATAGGGATTGCGGCAGGTTTTGCAATAGCTAAAATTATCGAAAAAAGCAATATTTCTAATCTAATCAAGAACGCAAAAAAAGAGGCTTCTTCAATTTTAAAAGATGCTAATTTAGAAGCCGAAAACATTAAAAAAGATAAAATTCTTCAGGCAAAAGAAAAATTCATTGAATTAAAATCTGAGCACGAGCAAGTTATTTTAGCCAGAGACAAAAAAGTAGCCGAAGTAGAAAAAAGAGTTCGCGATAAAGAATCTCAAATTTCTAACGAACTTTCTAAAGCCAAAAAAGTAAACGACGATTTTGAAGCTAAAACAAACGAGTACAATAACAAAATTGAAGTTTTAGATAAAAAACAAGCTGAAGTTGACAAATTACACAAAAGTCAATTGCAGCAACTTGAAGTAATTTCAGGTCTTTCTGCAGAAGAAGCAAAAGAACAATTGGTGGAAGGCTTAAAAGCTGAAGCTAAAAGTAAAGCCATGTCTCATATTCAGGATACTATTGAAGAGGCAAAACTTACAGCTCAGCAAGAAGCGAAGAAAATCATCATCAACACTATTCAGAGAGTAGGTACAGAAGAAGCGGTTGAGAATTGCGTTTCTGTATTTAACATTGAATCTGATGATGTAAAAGGTAGAATTATTGGTCGTGAAGGTCGTAACATTAGAGCACTTGAAGCTGCAACGGGAGTAGAAATCATTGTTGATGATACGCCGGAAGCTATTATACTTTCTTGTTTTGATCCGGTTCGTAGAGAAATTGCACGTTTGTCATTGCACAAATTGGTAACTGACGGACGTATTCACCCGGCAAGAATTGAAGAAGTTGTAGCTAAAACAGCCAAACAAATCGATGACGAAATTATCGAAGTTGGTAAACGTACAGTTATTGAC
>Ga0247740_1000506_pt1 | contig 18781 bp, 17 predicted proteins | sample UWRJL148409B2_FD_180942 | JGI IMG/M metagenome (GOLD analysis project Ga0247740, IMG submission 180942) | Plant litter microbial communities from Arlington Agricultural Research Station in Wisconsin, United States - UWRJ-L148-409B-2 | ecosystem: Environmental > Terrestrial > Plant litter >...
CACCTCGGGCACGGCTCGCAGCGGCTCGGCCTCGGCTCCGGCTACGACGAGCAACGAGGCTACTTTCACTCGCTCAATTTTCGGCTCGCCTTGCACGACTTGAGCGATCCCGGCGCGGGCTTCCCCGACGGCTCGGAGATCGAGTTCCTGCCCATGCGCCTGCGCTACTACATCGAGTCGCCCAAGCTCAGCCTGGAAGAGCTCTCGCTGATCCGCGTGAAGTCGCTGACGCCCCTCGGTCGCTTCAGCCGCTCGTGGTCGTGGATGGTCGAGGCCGGCTCACGCCGTAACCACGACCGCGGTTGCGACAATTGCTACACCGCGCTCGGTAAGTTCGGCGCGGGCCTCACGGTGCAGCCGCTCTCGTTTTTGACCTTGTTCGCGCTCGCCAAGGCCGAGCTGAACGCGCCGCTGCATTCGGGCTACTTCGATATCTTCCGCCTCGCGGTAGGCCCCTATGGCGGCGTGCGGGCGCGCGTGGGCGACGTTGCGACGCTCCTCGTGACCGGACAGTGGGCGTACCTTCCGGGTCAGCACCCGTATCAAACTTGGGATCTCGCCGGGCAGCTGCGCGTCAATTACATGAAGGACTTCGCGCTCGGCGCCGAGGGCCGGATTTTCCCCCGCACGCAGTCGTTGGAAATTACTTCGTATATGTACTTCTGACGAAAAAAAACGGGCCGCGCGCAGTGAGCGACGCGGCCCGTTTTCCGAGCGGAGCTAGCGAAAATCAGCCGAGATTCGAGCAGCTCAGGCCGGCGTCGCTGGACAGCACGTTCACGACCGAGTCGCTCACCTGGATGTCCGTCGCCTTGGCGCTGCTGAAGATGGTGCGGAAGTTGCGCTGCAACTTGACGCCCACTGCGCGCGGATCGGAGCAGCCGGCGAGGGCCGACAAGCTCGAGATCGTCTCACCACGGCCACGCGCGATGTCTTTGGCGAGCGCGGCGCGGTTCGTCTGCACGAACGCCTTGGCGCTCTTCGCGTTGCCAGAACCGGTGTCGCAGTTGCTGGTGCCGGAGGAGATCGCGAACGTCTGATTCGCCGACGTGCCGTTGGTGGTGGCCGCGAAGATCTGGGTGAAACCAGAATCGGGCTTGAAGACCAGCGAACCCAAACCACAACCAGCCGGGCCGAACTTCGCGGCGCCGCCGGACTCCGTGCCAGCCACGCCAGCGTCTTTGGCGACCTCTTGGGTCGCATCCTTCGCTTCTTCGGCCTTCTCGTTGACCTTGTCGCCCGCGTCTTCAGCAGCTGCGTTGACCGCGACCAAAAGCAAGCCAGCACCGAACATCTTTACGATATTTCGCATCCGCATCCTCCAATGATTGCCCAAAATGGGCTCTTCCCAATACTGCGACCCCCTCGATCGAGTCAACGGCAGCTGAAAAATCAGCCATTGGGTTGGTTTACGGCCGGAACGGCCCCGCCCCGCTCCCCGACTCCCGTGAGCTGTTTTTGCCACAGCTTAGCCAGTTAAAAAGCCGGCAAGAGTTCGCCGCACGCGGCCCAGCTCTGCGCTCGCGCGGCTCCTTCGATCAGTGAGCTCGGCGACTCACTTCGGGCCAGTGGACGGTGCGAAACGCCGGCGCATGACGCGGATTCGGGGCGACGTTCCTCGGTTCGAAGGGCTGCGCCTCGACTGACCAGCCACGAAGGCCAGAGCTGCCTCCCGGCTGAGCCGACGAGCCGACGCGCGAGCCGACGTGCGTCTGGGTCGGCGGTGCAACTGGCGGCGCGCTCACCCGCGCGGGGCCGTCCGCGTATTCGAAATCAGCCACCAATCGAGGGGGGCTCCAAAGCTCCCGGCGGTAGCGCTCGAAGCTGCGCGCCGCGGCGTGGAGGCGCATCAGCGCGCCTTCTGCGATCAGTGGGGCCAGCGACGAGTCACTCGCGATCAATGGTTCGATCACCTCACGCTGCCACGCCGCCGAATGCAGCGCATCGAAGCGGGTGCTCGACGAATAGTAGTCCGGCGTTTCGACCGACAGGCCAAGTCGCAACAAGCCCGTTTGCACGAACTGCTTGCTCCTCGGCGCGGTGAGCTCGGCCACCCCCAGCGCGCCCAACGATTGGAAAGCGTAGTGCCGAGCCGTGGCCAGCGCGACCATGAGGTTGCCTAGCGCGAGCGACTCCCAGACCGCCGATTCCGGTTGGGGGGTGTGCTTGGGGCACTGGACCGCGCTGCGAGGCGTGTCAGTTGCGTGGCTGCGCACCATTTCGTCCCAATAGTTGCGGGCCAACTCCTGCTTGGGGCGGGCAGGCATGTTGACCTGCGTGAGCGCCACAAGATCGCCAAACGTCGTTTCGTTGCTTCGCTCTTGCTCCAGAAACCAGCACATTTGTTTCTGCGTGGCGTGCTCGGCCAGCCACGGGAAGAGCGGGTCAGTTTGCCCCAACTCGGATTCCCTCAAGCCCACGAACCAGTCCAAAAAGCCGCTCGGATCCTTCGGCACCGCGTTGGCCTGGGCGTGCACACAGGCGCGTTGTTCCTCGACGAATTGGCGCTCTAGACGGCGGATTGACGTTTCTTGCTCGAGCTCGGTCTCGAAGTCTCCGGCGGTACGGCGCGGGCGCAATCGTTGCGCATTGGCGCGCGCCAGGGTGCGATGCAGTGTCTCGACTCGAGTCAATTGGTCATCTCGAACAACGGGCACAGCACGGAGCATGCGCGCTCAATTGCAAATTCAGGGCCAGTCGATGGCTTCGACGCCGGGGCGAGAGGGAAGCTGATTGAGGCGGCTCAATCAGCCAAAGCGTGCAAGTAGCGGCGGCCCGTGCCGCGATCGACGAAGGCCACTGCTTCGAACCCACCGGATGTGCCTTGCAACCAAAGCCGCACATAGTCACGGGTCACGGGTGCATGACCCCACCACTCGACGGCATCCAGCCGCTGCTCGAAGCGCAAGTGTTCGATGGTATATAGGCTGTGATCGATAGCCAAACTGACGCCGACGCGCAGCGGGCCATGCAGCTCACAAGGCTCCGCCAAGAGCCGCGTGGGCGCGCCCGGTAGCTCGGCGAAGGAGGGCTCCGTTTTACGCAACCGGGCTTTCTTGGCTCCGGGTCGAGGCCTCGCCACCGGCTCTAGGTTGGCAGGGCTCAGCTTGCTCTTGGCTTCGGGCCGATGGGAATCAACCAGCTTGAGCGTGCCTACTTTTTCTTCACCCAGCTCGGCGGCAAGCTCGGCGATCAGCACGGGGATCTCGTCGTCAGCGGAGACACTCACGGTGCTGCCGGCCATGACTTGTGACAGCTCCAACTGGCGCGCGATGGCGGGCACCAACTTGGGGACCGACAAGCGCATGCCGAGTGACGGCGCGCCGAGCCGGCTACGTGCCAAGCGCGCGCTCAATACTCGGCGCATCTCGTCCGCCCGGTAGAGCGGGGCGGCCAGCTTGAAACGCAGCACGATTTCCGCCTTTTCACCGTGGAAACGGGCGATGGCCGGATCATGCACGATCGTCAGCAGGAGCGATTGCGCGGCCTCACCTCGACCGGTGAGGCGCGCACTGACGCGCGAGACCAGGCCGCCGAGCACGAAGAGCAGCGGCTCAGTGCCGATGACGGGTTCATCCCAAGCGCTGCTCTCGGTGATGGTGCGCTCGGGCGTGAAGGCCACGAGCGGCGCTCGGTCACGACCGGCACACAGCTCGGTCACGACCGCTGCGGATTCACCGAGCCGGCTGACCAAGGCTTGGCGCGGCAAAGCGCACAGCTCACCGATCGTGAACACGCCCAGGCGAGCGAACCACCCCGCGGTGTCTTCCGGCAGCGGCAGCGCGTGGATCGGCAAAGCCGCAAATGCCGGCACTGTGTGCTCTGAAGGCACCACACACACGCCGCGGTCTTCCGGATCTGCCGCGCTGGGGGTGAACCAATGAGCAAACGCACGCGCCAAGCGCGGACCGTCAGAGATGGCCACACGCACTGAATGGCCCATGGCACGTACGCGATTGGCGAACTCCGAGCCCAACGCAAGCTCTCCCCCCTGCAAATGGGCCGAGCCGGTGATGTCGACACACACGGTGTCCGGCGCATCGACCATGACGTTGGCGCCTAGGCTGAGCCCGACCTCGGCAATGCAGCCCAAAGTCTCCAGCACCTCCGCTTGGGTGACCTCACGCACGACCAGGCTCGAGACCAGCGCACAGGCCTCGGCAATGGTTTGCCCTTCACGAACGCCGTAACGCTTGGCGCTCTCGTTTACAGCGCTGAGCTTGGCCGTGGCATCGACCGGTCGCTGCTCGGCCACGGCCTCGGTGTTGGCCCCGGCCTTTGGCGCGCTGCCCGCCTTGGGCTCAGAGCCGGTGACGAGTACGACCCCCAAAGGCGGCTTGGCCTTGCCGCGTTGCAAACCCAAGAGCAGCCTTTTTTCAGCCAATTCACACAGGAGCTCGGGCAGCACCAATGCGAGCACACGCCGCTCTGTCGAAGGCCAGGCGGCTCGTTCAGGCGAGGCGGCGGACATTGCTCAACTCCCTCACTGGGTTCGACGCCTGCTCGTCACTCTTCCACGCGGGGCCGGTGCGGGCCCATGCGATGGAGCGCGGCGAAGAGACGCGGCCATGCTTGTCTTTCACCACGCGCACGCTGAGCTTGCCCTCACTCGGCCGCTCGAGTTCGATGCGTTGCGCCACGGGCAACGGCAAGGGCCGCTGCTCGGCCGCGTCCGTCAGTAAGATCACGCTGTTTGGGGTGCCATCAACCCCCATGGCGAGGCGGCGTACGACGCGCAGCCAGGCCGTGAGGTTGACGGCTAGGGGTTGGCCGGGCACGCCCAGTAGATCGATGATGGTGACCGCACACGCGCCGGACTCGACGATGCGCAGAGCCACGCGGCTCAATGCCTCGACCGAGGGGCGCACCACGAGCAGGCGATCGAGTGCCACCCCTGCCGCCGCCACACCGGGGCCATAAAGCGAGCCAGAGGGGTCGAGGAAGGCGCACCAGGGCACGCTGCCCCCGCGCTCCACCGCGGCTTGCTGGGCGGCATGGCAAGCCGCTAGGCCCAAGCTGGTGCCCAACGCCGAGCCGCCGTGCACACTGAGTTCGATGACCGCGCCTCGGGGCAGACCATTGTCCGGCAACACGCGGTTGAGCGCCTCAACTCCCAGGGAAAAGGCCGAGTTGGCGGCAGGGGGCTGGCCGGCTCCCGAGCCGATGCGCACGCCATGCTCACGCAAAGACGCGGTGGGGAGGCGTTCGAGGAGGTGTGCGGGAAGTGCCATCGGGATACTGAACATAATAACAGTTCCTCTCTCTGGCGCTAGTGATCCTAGCTCACCGCGCGGACATTCAATGTCCGCGTGAGAGCACCAAATGGCCGCGATTTCCGAGGCTTGAAACTGACGGGCGGCACTCACTCATGGCGGTCGAGGAGGGTGCATCCGCCGTGCCAACGACTGCTCGGGGGAACAGCCACCCGCACGTCCCCGAACCGACTACCAGATGATCCCAGCGTCGAACCAGGGCCCGTGCCGAAGCGAGAGCAGCATCCCCGCGGCGCTATCCATCAACAGCAACTCGGTGCCTTGGCGCTTGCTGTTGGCGAAAACGGGGCGACTCTTCAGGCACGCCCCGCGGCGTCCCGCCGCGACCGCGCAATATGCCGTACCGGGGGCCGCCGTGCCGATGCCAATGCTCCACTCCAGCCGTTGCTCGGGAACGGTGCGCAGCAGCATCTCCCCTCCTGGCAGCGCAATTACTCCCGCCCGCGTTTTTACGGCCAAGCCCCCCTCCGGAAAGGCGAACAGGTTGAGTACATCCCTATCCGTCAACGGCGCGACCAACGCGGGCGCAATACGAGCTTGCGCCGCCACCGCGTCGTCGTCGTCATCGTCAGGTCGCGTGAGCAAGAGTCCCGCGCTCTTTGCCAGCTCCCGTGTGGCGCGCAAATCTCGGCGCAACGCACTGATGTTCTTCTTCGCCGCGATCAACGGAGGCAAGATGCAGAGTGCCACCGAAGCGGCCGACGCGATGTCCCCGGAAGACACGGCGTTGCTGGTCACGATGCCCAGCTCGACCGCCGTCTTGGCATTGGCGACCAACGCCCGCGCATTGGCCGCGCCGTCGTTGATGGCGCGCAAGGACCCGACGAACACTTCGATCGCAGTGCGATAATGCGCGGCGGCCGCTTCGTCGTTCGCGCCGCTGACGGTCACGACGACGGTCGGCTTGGCACACGCGCCCTGGGGCGCCGCCGCGTCACACATCCCGGTGCAACCCGGCTGGCATTGCATCGAGCTTTGCGACGTCACTTTGGCTTGATTCCCGAGCTTGTTCTTGGCCTCGGTCATGACCGAAGCGGCCTGTCGATGCCGAGCGAGCCCTGCCAATCGAAGCCGTTCCCCACCAACATCTGCCACCCAGCTCGCCGACCGCATGAACGAGGCGGGTACGCAGCGGGGCCGGCGAATCGCGGCCGTGCACGGACTAGCGCGTGCTGCCGGCCGTTGAAATGCTATGAGTCAGCCGTGGCTTCGACCCAGCAACAGCTCGACTCCCTACGCGGCATCTTGCGCGACCTCGGGTCGGTGCTCGTGTGTTATTCGGGCGGCATCGACAGCGCGTTCGTGCTCGCGGTGGCCCATGCGGAACTCGGCCCGCGAGCGGTGGGCATGACCGCGGTCAGCCCAAGCTTGTCCCCGAGCGAGAAGGAAGACGCCGCGCGCATCGCCGCCAAGCTGGGCGCGGCGCACCGCTTCGTCGATTCCCATGAGCTCGATCGCCCGGGCTACGTTCAAAACGGTCCGGACCGCTGCTTTCATTGCAAGTCCGAGCTGTACGAGATCGCCGAAGCCAAGCGCCTCGAATGGCAACTCGCCGCGGTCGTCAACGGCACCAACCGCGACGACCTCGGTGACTACCGTCCCGGGCTCGAAGCCGCCAAGAACGCCGGCGCGCGCAGCCCCCTGGTAGAAGCCGGCATGACCAAGAGTGACGTCCGCGCCGCCGCCCTCGCCATCGGCATGGACGTTTGGGACAAGCCCGCCGCGGCCTGCCTTTCGAGCCGCATCCCTTACGGAACCAGCGTCACCACCGAGCGCCTCGCGCAAATCTCAGGGCTCGAAACGGAGCTCAAAACGCTGGGTTTCCGCCAAGTGCGCGTGCGCTGGCACGACAAGATCGCACGCATCGAGGTTGCCCTCGCCGAACTCGAACTGATGCTTACCCCCGGTGTGCGTGAAGCCGTAGTGAGCGGCGGCAAGAAGCACGGTTTTCAGTACGTCACACTCGACCTCGGAGGGTACCGTACGGGTTCCCACAACGAGGTATTGGTGGGGCGTGCCCTGCGCATCGTTTAGCGGCAAACGTTCACCGCCCTTGCCGATGCCCTCCGCGAAAGACCCCGACCATGAAGTACCTACACACGATGGTGCGCGTCGAAAACCTCGAGGCGTCCCTGGCCTTCTACGTGAATGCGCTCGGCCTGCGCGAGCTGCGCCGCAGCGAAAATGAAAAAGGCCGTTTCACGCTCGTCTTCCTCGCCGCCCCGGGTGACGACTCCGCTCAAGTCGAACTGACGTACAATTGGGATCCCGAAACGCTCAGCGGCGGCCGCAATTTCGGGCACCTCGCCTATCGCGTCGAGAACATCTACGAGACCTGCCAGCGCCTTCTAGACGCCGGCGTCGTGATCAATCGGCCCCCGCGTGATGGTCACATGGCGTTCGTGCGTTCGCCGGACAACATCTCGATCGAGCTGCTGCAGGCCGGCAATTCGCTGGCCCCCGCCGAACCCTGGGTGTCCATGCCCAATACCGGCAAATGGTGAATCAGCGCCGCTGAATTAGCCCGCGCCCGCCCGCACGACTTTTTGTACCGTGTCCCAGGTGCGCGTGGTCACATCCTTGCCGAACATCTTCTCGATCACGGTCATGAAGACCGGCCCCTTGTCGTTCTGGACGTAAGAGCTCAACGCGTCGCGTCCGCGCACGGTCCAGATGCGCGCGCCATCGCGGGCGGGCGGCAGCGCGATCGGCGCAGCCGGTGCGGTGCGTAAGAACGTGACCACCTTCTTCGAACCCGCAGGCAAACGAAATGCCGCGTACGGCTCGGCGTCGATCAGCTCCTGAAGCTCTTGGATCGAACGCACGATGATGCCGAACTTCTTCGTGGTCTTCAGTTCGACCGCGGCTTGAATCTTGGTTTCTATCGCCGTGTCACTCGCCCGCCGGCCCGCGAACACGACATTGCCGCTAGAAAGCAGCGTCTTCACGTCGCTATAGCCCGCATCTTCGAGCGCCGCCGTGAGCACCGGCATCTTCAGGTTCATCGGGCTGACTCCACGCAGAAAAGCGGCGTAACGAGGCATGCCCCGATCATAGACCGCACCCCGGGTGAGGTCACTTTCGACCCAAGGGCGGCAGGGCGGCGCGCGCACAAAAGCAAAACGGCCGAAGACTCGCGTCCCGGCCGTTCAGCTCGGCTATTCGCGCTGACGCTCAGCGCCTTCGCGGGCCGCCGCGGTCACCACCGCGACCACCGCGGTCACCGCCGCCACCCGGGCCGTCGCGGCGCGGGCCACGTTGGGGCGGACCGGCCTCGCGAGAACGAGCGATGCGCTCTTTGGCGGCTTCGCCTTCTTCACCCTCGGGCAAGGGCAAGAGCTCGCGGCGGGTCAGGCGGACCTTGCCGTCGCGTTCGACGCTGATCACTTTGACGTCGATCTTTTCGCCCTCTTTGAGCACGTCACCGGGCGACTCGATGCGTTCGTGCGCGATTTCGGACACGTGCAGCAGCGCTTCGTTGTTCGGCAAGATCTCGACGAACGCGCCGAAGTCGACCAGGCGCTTCACCACGCCGTGATAGATGCGGCCGACTTCCGGAACCGCCGTGAGGCCCTCGATGATCGCCAGCGCGCGCTTGACGGCATCCGAGTCCGAGCTGGCGATGGACACCGTGCCGTCGTCCTTCACGTCGACGGCGCAGCCCGTCTGGTCGACGATGCCTTTGATCGTCTTGCCGCCGGGGCCAATGATGATGCGGATCTGATCTGGCGCCACTTTCACGGTGGTGATGCGCGGCGCATGGCGATTGATCTCGGTGCGCGTGGTCGGCAGCGTGTCGAGCATGCGGCCGAGGATGTGCAGGCGGCCTTCACGAGCCTGCTCGAGCGCTTGCTCCATCACGTTGCGGCCGAGGCCGGCAATCTTGATGTCCATCTGGATGGCGGTGATGCCCTTTTCGGTGCCACAGACTTTGAAGTCCATGTCGCCGAGGTGGTCTTCATCACCCAAGATGTCGCTCAAGATCGCAAACTTCTCGCCTTCGGCGATCAAGCCCATGGCGATGCCTGCGACCGGACGGCGCAGGGGCACGCCGCAGTCCATCAAGCTGAGCGAGGCGCCGCACACCGACGCCATCGAGCTCGAGCCGTTCGACTCGAGGATCTCGCTGACGATGCGGATCGTGTACGGGAACTCGTCGTGCGTCGGGATCAAGCGCTGCACGGCGCGTTCGGCGAGGGCACCGTGGCCCACTTCACGACGGCCCGGGCCGCGCATCGGCTTGGTTTCACCGGTGCTGAAGGGCGGGAAGTTGTAGTGGAGCATGAAGCGCTTCCACGACTCACCGGTGAGGGCGTCGATCTTTTGCTCGTCGGTGGAGGTGCCCAACGTCGCGGTGACGATGGCTTGGGTCTCACCGCGTTGGAACAACGCCGAGCCGTGCACGCGGGGCAAGAGACCCACTTCGCAGCTGATCGGGCGGATGGTCTTGCCGTCGCGGCCGTCGATGCGCTTGCCGGTCTCGAGCACCATGGTGCGCACGACCTCGGCCTTGCGGTGCTCGATTTCGCCCTTGATCAGCTTCTCGGAAGCCGTGAACACGTCGAGGCCGAGCTCCTTCGTGAGCTCCTCGACGACGGCCTTTTTGATGACCGAGTATTGGTCGTAACGCTTCTTCTTCTCTTTGATCACGCTGGCCGCGCCGAGATCGGCGTCGGCGAGCTCGGCCACGCGCTTGGCGATGCCGGCGTCGAGCGACGGAGAAATGAACTCGCGCTTCGGCTTGCCAACCGCGGCGCGCATCTTCTCGATCAACGCCAAGATCGGCTGCGCTTGCTCGTGCGCGAAGAACAGCGCGTCGATCAGCTCTTTTTCGCTGCATTCGTCCGCGCCACCTTCGACCATCATGATCGCGTCTTTGCTGACGGCGACGGTGATGTCGAGGTCGGCCGCGGCGGCTTGGTCGAACGTCGGGTAGACGATCAGCTCACCGTCGACGCGCGATACGCGGATACCGACGATCGGGCCGGCCCACGGGATGTCGGAGATGTGCAGGGCAGCGCTCGCCCCCGTCATGGCCAGCACGTCGGTCGGGTTCGACTTGTCCGCGCTGAGCACGGTGGCGATGACCTGAGTGTCCTTCTTGAAGCCCTTCGGGAACAAGGGGCGCAGCGGGCGGTCCATCAAGCGCGAAGTGAGCACTTCATAGTCGCGCAGACGGCCTTCACGCTTGAAGAAGCCGCCGGGGATCTTGCCCGCGGCGTACGTCTTTTCGACGTACTCACAGGTCAAAGGAAAGAAATCGAGGCCCGGACGCTCTTCACTCGATACGGCGGTGACGAGCACGACGCTCTCGCCGAACGTGACGAGCACTGCACCGTGGGCCAACTTGGCCAAGCGACCGGTCTCGAACGTGAGCAGACGGCCGCCGATATTTACGGATTCACGAACAAACATGGATTGTGCGCCCCCTGGCGCGTGGGTGCCGCTGCGTGCGGTAAACGCCGAACACGAGCGCCCAATCTTCAGCCTCGATTCCTAGCTCGAACGGTCGTTCCCCTCGGCAGAAGGAGAGAGACGCGGCGTTCGGGCCACGAAGCGAAGTCGAAGGAGAGGCTGATCGCGGTCGGAAAAAACAAAACGCGAAAGCCCTCTCACCAACGGATGAGAGGGCTTTCTCGACTACTTGCGTAGGTTGAGTGAGCTGACGACCGTACGGTAGCGGTCGACGTTCGTCCGCTTCAGATAGTCGAGAAGGCGGCGCCGTTGCCCCACGAGCTTGAGCAGCCCGCGGCGCGAATGGTGGTCCTTCTTGTGCGTCTTGAAATGCTCAGTCAGGTATTCGATACGCTGGCTGAGGAGGGCTACCTGCACTTCCGACGAACCGGTGTCAGACTCGTGCAAGCGATACTTGGAAATTACGTCTTTTTTGACGTCCGCGTCCTGTGGCATGTTTCTAACTTTCTTCGAGTAGCCGTCTGTTAAACGGCGCGCGACACTATACGCGCCCGCCTTTGCCGGTCAACCCTCGCCGTCTCGGTTCTGGAGTCATCGGGCCAGCTGGCCGCTCACCGAGGTTTGTAGCTGAATTCGGCCAGATTGTGGCTTCGAATCGGTTGAAAACCGAACCTGGGGCCGCTCGATCACCGGCAGTTGAGCCACGCCTACTGGCTGAGCATCGTGATGCGCCCGTCCCTCAACGTGCTCGGAGCGAGACACGGCAGTGGCGATTGTGCGCAGCTCGGTGCCGACGAAACGAAGTCGAGCAGCACGTCCAAGGGATCGAGCTCGAGGTCGCGACGCGCGCTGGCTTCGGTCAGCGCGTCGAAGCCGCTGCCACCTTCCGCCAGGTACACACTCGTCACCAACGTATAGCCGGCGCTCGGGTCTAGCTCTAGACCCGAGCCCGCGCGCACCGCGAGCGCGCTCGAACTCGACCCTGAACATCTGAACGTGAGATTGAGGCCCGAGATCTGGACCGGCGTTTGGCACTTCCGCTCACGGGCGCTGCGCGCTTGTTGATTGAACAAGGCGCGCAACTGCGCCCCACTGAGCGTGAGGACGGTGAGCGCATCCGCAAAGGGCAACGCCGCGCTGAACTCGGTGCGGGTCAGCACACCGGGCGGCAGGTTGGCGCGTAGTCCCGTCGCATTGATCAACGCGAAGTCGGCGCCGCTGCGCTCGCGGATCGCGTCCGTCACGAGATCACCCAGTGCCGAATCACCCCCGTTCGTCGCGTAGCGCTCCACCGATCCGAGCGCGAACGCCCACGGCGTATCGAACCCCGCCGCACTGAGCCGTGCTCGATACGGCTCGAGCAGAGCGGCAAGCGCGGGGTCGTCCTCGATGGCTGCAGAAACGGCGATCAACGAATGCTCGGCCGAGACGACCGCCCGCCCGCGCTTCGGCTCCGAAGGGCGAGCCGATTCGGCGGGCGCGAGCTCCAAATCGAGCTCGCCCACGTAGCGGCCGAGCGCGCCCGAGTGCGCCAAGAACACGGTTCGAGGGGTGCAGCCGCGCTCCGCCTGCCGTGCAGGGCCACAATCGGAACGTTCCTGCGCCGCGTCCAGCGCGAGGTGTTGATGGCCGCCGAGCACCACGTCGAGCCCCGTTGTGTCGCCGATCAGGCGCTGGTCGCCTTCCAAGCCCAGGTGGCTGAGCGCGACCAAGACGTCCACCCGTGGCCGCAAGCGATCGATCTCGATCTGCACCGCCTCTGCCGTGGCCACGAGTTCGATCCCGTAGGGGTTGTCGGTGCGCGAAAGCCCGCTCGGGCTCGAAGCATTGGCGACGCCGATCACGCCCACTTTCACCCCTTGCGCGTCGAGCACGACACTCCGCAGGAGCGCGGACGCGAGCTCCGAGCCATTGTCAGCGAAGTTGCTGGCCAACACCGGAAAGTCTGCAAACTCTGCATGCGTGCTGGCAAAGGCCTCCGCCCCCAGCGAAAAGTCATGATTGCCCAGCGCCGCCGCGCCCAACCCCAGCGCGCTGAACGCGCGCAGCTCCGGCTCACCCCCGAATTCGGTGAATGCGGCCGTGCCCTCCACGAGATCTCCGCTGTCCAAGTACAAGTGGGCACGCGCCCCCGCGCGGATCGCCGCAATCACCCGGGCGATGCGCGCCACTCCGCCCACCTCGGCCTGCTCCCCCGCGGGCCCCAGCCCACGCGCGGCATCGAGATTGCTGATCAATTGTCGCTCGGGAAAGAGATGCGAGTGCAAATCCGCCGTGTGGATCAGCACCAACGAGGTAGGAGCCGCCTCACGTGGCCGTGCGTCGTGGGGCGCAGCGCAGCCGAGCAGCAGCGAGGCGACCCCAAAAACCAAAGCCCAAGTCCGCGACACCCCCTTCCATCGGTCAACCTCACGCCGAGTTGCCTTTCGCCGCAGACCGCCGAGCCGAGCTACTCGCCCGCGTCGAGCCGCTCGGCGAAGCGCTCGTGCAAGATGCGCTCGATATCGCGGGCGGTCTCGGCGTTGAAGCAGGTGCGGGCGATTTCTTCGGCTTCGGCCACGGTCACGCTGCCGACGGCTTCGCGAATTTCGGGGATGGCTGCGGCTTCCATGCTCAGTTCGCGGAGACCCATGCCCACGAGCAAGATCGCCGCGAGCGGATCGCTAGCCATGGCGCCGCACACCAAAACGGGGCGCGAGCGGTTCTTGCCAGCTTGAATCACCATGCGCACGAGGCGCAAAATGGCGGGATCGTAAAAGGAGGCCAAGTACGCGAGCTCGGGGCTCGAGCGGTCCACCGCGAGCGTGTACTGCACCAGATCATTGGTGCCGATGCTCATGAACTCGGTCTCGACCGCGAACTCTTCCGCCATCACCGCGGCGGAGGGAACTTCGACCATCATGCCGAGCGGGATGTGCTTGCTGCGCGTCTTGCCTTCGGCGTCGACCTCGCGCACCGCTTGCGCAAACAGTTGTTTGACTTGGCGCCATTCGCCCATGGAGGCGATCATCGGCACCATGACGCGCATTTGGCCGTGCGCGGAGGCGCGAATCATGGCCCTCAGCTGCGTGAGGAAGATGTCGGGCCGCGCCAAGCCTAAGCGCACCGCGCGCAGGCCGAGCGCGGGGTTCATTTCCGAAGCCACTTGGAACACGGACGCGGATTTGTCCCCGCCGATGTCGAAAGTGCGCAGGGTCACGGGCAAGGGCGCGAGTGCCTCCACCACGCGGCGATAAGTTTCGTACTGTTCGTCTTCGCTCGGCGGCTCGCTACGGTCGAGGTACAGGAACTCCGTGCGGTACAGCCCGATGCCGCGCGCGCCTTGTTCGAGCGCGCCTTCTGCTTCCGACGGTAGCTCGATGTTGGCGCGAAGTTCGACGCTTTGCCCGCAGCGCGTGCGGATCGGGCGGTCACGCGCTTCACGGCGGTGGCGCGCGACGTCACTGAAGCGGCCGGCGCGGGCCGCGGTGTCGGCGATCAAAGCCTCACTGGGCGTGATCCCCACCTGCCCGTGTACGCCGTCGACCACGATTAGGTCGCCCGTACCGACGCGTGTGAGCAAATTCGGCACGCCGACCACGGCCGGGATCTCCAGCGCGCGTGCCAAGATCGCGGTGTGACTGGTGCGTGTGCCGACCTCGGTCACGATCGCGAGCACGCGCTCTTTGGTCAGGCCCGCGGTCTCGGCGGGTGACAAATCATGGGCGACGAGCACGCCAGGCGCGCCGTCTTTGGGCAGCACGACCGCGCCTTGCTTGCCGGCCATGGTCCGGAGCAGGCGGTCTTCGACGAATTCGAAGTCATGGCTGCGCTCGGCCAAGTACGGGTCGCCGCTTTGGCGCAGCACGGCCGCCATGTCGGCGACCGCTAAATCCAGTGCCCATTCGGCGCACAGGTTGGCGCTGCCGATCTTGGTCTCGACGGCCGCGCGCAGCGTCTCGTCTTCGAGCATCAACACGTACGCTTCGAGGATCGAGGTCTCGGCCCGGCTCGCAGTGCCTTGCTTGGCGTCGAGGATGATGCGCAGCTCTCCCGCAGAGACGGCCACCGCGTCGTCGAAACGCGCGAGTTCGTCCGCGGCGGCCTCGGGCAAGATGTGACGGCGCACGATGCCCGACCGACGCGTGTCGACGATGATCACGTGGCCGATCGCGTAGCCAGCCGAGCCGGCGATGCCATCGAGCACCAGAGCGGCGCCGCTCTGGTGCATACTTGTGCCGTCGGGTCTCATGAGCCCTATTCGTCTTCTCCGAAACGGTTGTCGATCAGTTCGCCGAGTTTGAGCACGGCCTCGGCGGCATCGTCCCCGGTGGCCTCGATGTCGAGCTTCGTGCCTTTGGAGCCGCACAAGAGGAGCACGCCCATCACGCTCTTGGCGTTTGCGGCTTGGCCCGCGCGACTGACCAAGATCTCGCACGGATACTTCGAAGCGAGCTGCACGAGCTTGGTCGCGGCCCGCGCGTGCAAGCCGAGTTTGTTACGCACTTCGAACGTTCCACGCGAACTACTACTCATGGGGTACCAGCTCCTACTAACTTGTGGGGGGCAGTCGAATGATCGGGGTCGGCGCCCGGACCGGTCATGCCCACGCGGTCGATGTCGCGGTGCACGATATCGATCGAAACGCCGTCCCGCTTGCGTAGCAGCGCGCCCAGTTCATCCGTGATCACCACCGAACGATGCCGGCCCCCGGTGCACCCGATCGCGACCGTCAGATAACTTTTACCCTCGCGTTCGAACCGCGGCAGACAAAACTCGAGCAAGGATGCGACGCGCTCCAAGAACCCGCGGCAATCCGCCTGCGCCAGTACGTAATTTTTCACGGCTTCGGTCGCGCCCGACAATTCCTTCAGCTCCGGGACGAAGTACGGATTGTCGAGGAAGCGCACGTCGAACAGCAAATCGGCGTCGACCGGAGTGCCGAACTTGAAGCCAAAGGACACGAAGCGCGTGCGCATGTTCGGCGCGCTGCCCGCCCCCGGTCCGAAATGCGCGGTCACTTCACGGCGCAGCTCGTGCACACTGAGGCGAGTGGTATCGAAGACCAGCGTCGCGCGGCTGCGCAGCGGCATCAGCAGCTCGCGCTCGATGCGAATGCCGTCGAGCACGGCGGTGGCCGCGCGTTCGCTACCCGGTTCGAGCGTGGTGCTCAGCGGATGCGGGCGGCGAGTGCTGGAGAAGCGCCTGAGCAGCGCTTCGTCCGACGCATCCAGAAACAGCACCGAGAGCTCGCGTTCGCCGGGGACCTTCAGCGACTCGAGGGCCGCCGCTGCCGCGTCGAGAAAGCCGCGCACGCGCACGTCGATACCGATAGCGATGCGCCGCACGCCCACCGTCGCGAACGCCTCGAGCGTGCTCTTCATGACCGGCGTGGGCAGGTTATCGACGCAGAAAAAGCCCAAGTCTTCCAGCGCGTGCACCGCGGTCGACTTACCGGCGCCGCTGACACCGGTAACCACGACGACCCAGGTGCGCGCCGCGCTCTTCATCGGCGCTCCGGAGTGATCACGGGGGGCGGCGCCGAGCTCTCGTTGTGCGTCGGAGGAATGAAGCGGAACGAACCGCTGGGCGTGCGGTGCATCCGCTCTTCGGGCTCCTCCGGACGTAGCAGGCCCTTCTCTATCCGCTCGACGAACTCGCGGGCGGGGTGATGCCCGGCTTGGCGCAAGAGCTCGTTGCGCGCCGCGATCTCGATGATCGAGCTCATATTGCGGCCGGGCCGTACTGGCAGCACCACTTCCCGAATGGGCACGCCCAAGAGCTCGCGGTGGCGATCCTCCAAGCCGATACGGTCGTACGGGGCATCCGACTGCCAGAGCTGCAATTCGACGATTAGATCCAGGCGCTTGCGCTCGCGGATCGCCGTCACTCCGAACAGATCTTTGATGTTCAAGATGCCGAGCCCGCGCACCTCGATGTGATGCCGCAGCAACGCCGCCGGCTGGCCGAAAACCATGCTGGGCGGGCGGTAGTCGCACTCGATCACGTCGTCGGCCACGAGGCGATGCCCGCGCATCACGAGTTCCAGCGCGCACTCGCTCTTGCCGATGCCGCTCTTGCCCAAGAGCAACACCCCGACCTCGAATACATCGACCAATACGCCGTGAATGCGCGAGCGCGGCGCGAGCTGCTCATCCAAAAGGGTATGAACCGCGGTGATGACCTGTGACGAGCGCTCCGCGCAGACCACGAGCGGCGTGCCCGTGCGCTCGGCAGCGTTGCAGAAGGCGCGCGGAGGATCGACCCCGCGCGTGACCATCACGCAGCACACGTTGAGCGAGAAAAATACCTCGGCCGCGCGCAGTTGCTGCTCGGGCGTCAGTGACTCTGCGTAGCTGATCTCGGTTTCACCGAGGACCTGAATGCGGCTCGGCACCACACCGTGCACGTGCCCGACCAACGCCAAGCCGGACTTCTGAATGCGGGGGTGGCGGATCTCTCGTCCCAACCCGGCCGCTCCGGCGACCAAGCGCACGTTCAAGCCGAGGGCTGGATCGTCGAGCAGGGCTCGGACGCTCACCCCGTTCGGCAGCAGTGACGGGGGCTCCGAGTACACGCTTATTTCTCGCTCGCGTCGTGGGCCGCGATGAGGCCGTACACTTCTTCACGACTGCCCGCGCCGATCATGCGCGAGCGCGTGTGGTCGTCTCGGAGCAAGCGTGAGATGCGCGCCAGGGTGCGCAAGTGTTCGCCCGTGGCGCGCTTCGGCCCCACCACACCGAAGATGATGTGCACGCGTTTGCCGTCGATGGCATCGAAGTCGATGCCGCGCGGGCAAAGGATCAACGCGGAGGCCTGTTGCTCCGCGTGATCCAGGGCCGTGTGCGGGATAGCGACGCCATCACCGATGCCGGTGCTTTGCAGGCGTTCGCGCTCCATCAATAAGTCTTCCACCTCCGCCTGGGGAACGGACACCGCCGGCGACAGAAACTCGGCGAGCTTTTTCAGCGCAGCGTCCTTGTTCGGGATCTGCGTGCCGTCCGCATCGACGATGATGCGGTCGATTGTAAGAATGTCACAGAGTCGCATGGGCGGTCCGTGCTGCGCTCAGCGCTTGGCTTTCGCCACGCGCTTCTTGGCAGCCTTCTTCACGACCTTGGCCGCGCTCTTCACGCGCGGTGCATCCACCTCGAGATCGGGGACGCGCGCGACGGAGGATTTGCGCACGCTCTCGCCGCCTTTGGCCTTGGCCTTCGCCACGCCGTGCTGGCTGCGGATCTGTCGCTCGAGCTTGCCGAGCACCACGTCGATCGAGGCGTACATATCGTTCGTCGCCTCTTTGGCCTCCAGGTGTTCACCGCCGCTCGAGATGCGAACTTCGGCCATCTGTTTCAAGCGGTCCACGGACAAGGTCACTTTCGCGGTCATCGGCTGTCGAAGAAACTTCTGCAGCTTCTGGATCTTCTCCTCGGAGTAGCGTTTCAGGGCGTCGCTCGAATCCACGTGGCGAAAAGTGATGCTGATCATGTCTCTCCTGGGCTTTGGGGGCCTACGCCTTCAGTTTAGCCGAACTGCCGCGCGGGAAGCGAGTGCCTAGGGGCTTTACCCCTGCCCCAACGCGCTTTCTCTCCGGCGCCCGGCTGCACACATCGAACCCCACACCCACCCGACCCACACACGATCTTCGCCGCCTGGACCCATCGGGAGAGTTGGGCGCTCGCGATCCCGCATCGCAGCGCTCGTGGCGTCGCACTAACCGCGTGGACGGCCCCCAGAATTGAACCGCCGAAACGCCAAAACGCCAGAAGAAAGAGCGCGAGAGGGACTGGGGTTAGCGCGGCGAGCGAGGGACGAGTTGTTCACGACTCGGCCGTCCGCCAGATCGAAACGCGGGGGACTGACACGGTGCACACCAGAACCTGGGCGGAAGGCAGCGTAGGTCGCAAGCGCTCAGAAGGCCGGGTGCGGCGTATACAAAGCCGCGCACGGCGCGCCTCGCGACCCCCACCTTTCTCCCTCTTCTGGCGTTCTGGCGTTCTGGCGTTTTGGCGGTCAATCCCCTCCGGGAGCGCCCTCGGCCGCCCTACCCGTTACCGAGACGATCTCAAAAGAGCCGTTTGCGCTTGGAAGAGGCCAAGATGCCGAGCATTTCA
>Ga0247740_1000507_pt1 | contig 18752 bp, 20 predicted proteins | sample UWRJL148409B2_FD_180942 | JGI IMG/M metagenome (GOLD analysis project Ga0247740, IMG submission 180942) | Plant litter microbial communities from Arlington Agricultural Research Station in Wisconsin, United States - UWRJ-L148-409B-2 | ecosystem: Environmental > Terrestrial > Plant litter >...
GCGACCTGTGGCGCAGCTGGAACGAGGGCGCGCTCATCGCGGCGGGCGACCGGTACGCCGACGGCTCCAAGCTGAACACCGTGCAGCACCGCGGCGAGTACTTCGAGTTCGACGGCCCGCTCAACGCGATCCCATTCGACGACGGCGAGCCCGTCATCGTCTCACCCGGCGGATCCGGGCGCGGGCTCGGCTTCGCCGGCGCCAACTCGGAGGTGCAGCTCGCGCTCGCGCCCCTCGACCCCGAGAGCATCCGGGCGTACCGCGCGAAGATCCACGCCGCCGCCGTCGAGCGAGGGCGCCGGCCGAGCGACATCAAGATCCTGTTCGCGATCCAGCCCGTGATTGTCGGCAGCGCGGAGGAGGCCGACCGCCTCGTCGCGGCGTCGGCGAACCCGGATGACGCTGCCGTCCTGTACATCGCGGAGCGCCAGTCGAGCGACCTCGAGACAGACCTGACCGCCCTCGACTTCGACAGGCCGCTCGACCTCTCGGTGTTCGGCGACCACGTGTCGCAGGGCAGCATCGCGCGGCTCGTCGGCAAGCACGACCCGTCCACGCCGCTGCGGCAGTTGCTCGCCGCGCAGGCCAAGCTCGGGCGCCTCGGCCAGGGCGGGTTCGTCGGCACCGCCGTCGAGCTCGCTGACGTGATCGAAGACCTTGGGGAGTCCGCCGACAACGACGGCGTACTGCTCTGGGGCGACCTGCACCCGGTCACCGTGCACCGGATGCTCGACGAGTTGGTCCCGATTCTGCGGCGCAGGGGCATCCTTCGTACCGAGTACAGCTCGGGCGGTCTGCGCGGCAACCTCAGCGACTTCTGATGCGGCGCCCCTGATGCGGATCGGTGTTCTCGGCCTCGGCCGGATGGGGGCGCCGATCGCGCGTCGGCTCGGCTCGCAGTGGGAGGTGCTGACCTACGACCCCGTGGTGGCGCCCTCCGGGTCGGCGGTCGGGGTGGCGGCATCGGTCGACGTGCTCGTGACGGTGCTGCCGGGTGCCGCTGAGGTGGCCGAGCTCGGCCCCGTGCTCGCGGCGCTGCGCCCGGGCAGCCTGTGGCTCGACCTCACCAGCGGCGACCCGCGCGTGACCCGGCGTCTCGCGGCCCTACCGAAAATGCAGGAGATCGACGTCGTCGGGGCGCCGATGGCGGGTGGTCCGAGTGCGGCGGAGGCGAATCTCCTGCGTTTTCATGTGGGCGGCACGGCGGCAGCGGTGGCCCGAGCGCGCCCCGTGCTCGAGGCGCTCGGCAGCGTCGAGGTCGTCGGCGACGATGTCGGTGACGGGCACACCGCGAAGCTGCTCGCCAACCTGCTGTGGTTCGGGCAGGTCGTGGCGGTGACCGAGGCACTGCTGCTCGGGCAGTCGCTCGGCGTCGCGCCCGCCGTTCTGCGCCGCACTCTCGCGGGCGGCGCCGCGGGCAGCGTGTTCATCGACGAGTACCTCGACCGGCTACTCGAGGGCGACTACGCGGAGACGTTCGGGCTCGACCGCGTCGTCGAGGAGCTCGATACGCTCGCGTCCCTCGCCGGTGACGAGGGCGTTCCGTTCGAGCTCTCCGCCCTGGTCGCGCGGCTGCACCGCGAGGCGCTCGAGCGCTTCGGCGCCGTCGACGGGGAGCTGCTCGCGGCGAAGCTGCTCGAGGAGCGCGCGGGCCGCACCCTCCGCGGCTAGCGCGCGGGCATCCGTCGCTCGCCGTGCCGCCCGGGCCCGCCCACCGCTTGCCGCGCATCTTGCCCACCCGCTCGCCCGCGGTGCGCACTTCTGCGGAGAAACCGGCCTCAAGTCACAGCAGTTACCGGATTCGGGGGCGTTTCGATACAAAACTCCGGAGAAGTGAACAGGCAGGGATACCCGTGCGCGGGCGTCAGGCGCGCGCGTGCACCGGGCGCCGGGCGTTGGCTGCGTCGCTCACGGCGATCGTGCCGGCGCGGTCGAACGCGCCCTGGGTGCCGAAGGCCGCCTCGCCCACGCGGACGAGGAGCGGGAGCGGGAAGGGAGCGACGTCGACGGCGATGCCGAATCGCGGCTGCCCCTCGAGGGACGTGAACTCGAGTGCCTTCACCTCGCCGAGCTCGCTCCACGGCATGACGAAGATCTCGCGCGGTCGCACACCACTCGACCACGCCGCCATGCCGAGCTCGTCGATGACGGCGGCGACCCAGCGGTCGCTCACGTCGGCCGTGATGTCGTGGCGGTGCAGGTACATGGGCAGGTCGGGGGCGAGGCTGGGCTCGCGACGAGCGAGGAAGACGAGAGCGTTCGGACGGAGCCGACGGATGCGCACGAGGCCGATCCAGTTCCAGATGCCGGAGCCGCCCAGGCCCAGAAGCAGGAGCACGACGGCGATCACCGCGATTACCGGGCCGAAGCCGGTGTCGGAGACGGGCGAGTGCAGCAGGAGCACCACTGTCGCCCCCACGATGGTCGCGGCGAGGAGCGTCGCGACACCGATCAGCAGTGCCCTCCGCGAGAAGCGTGTCCGCGCCTGTTCCATCCTCCGAGCGTAGCGATTGCGGGAGTCCGATATATCGCTCAAGATGCTCCAGTACGGGGGCCAGTCGAGCCCCACTATCGGGTACGCGCGGGACCGAGAAATAGCGCTAGTCGCGCTCGAACCGCAGCACGTGCACCGCAGTGAGGTCCCAGCGCTGGGCGACGTGCCATCCCAGCGGCACGAGTGCCGCGATCGTCTCCCCGCGCAGGTCCCGCGCATTGCTCGTGATCAGATAGGCGACATCGGCGCCGAGGAGGCGCTCGGTCGAGGCGGCGATGGGTGCCCGCGTCTCCCACAGTTGTGCGGTCTGCGCCGCGGGGGTCCGCAGGGTCACATCGATGCTGTCGGCGAAGGCAGCCGGGTACGAGTACGCCATCACTCGGCTCGTCGCCGACGGGTGCCGCTGCACGTTGCCGTAGATGAAGGCGGTCGTGGTGCCGGGCCCGTCCGCCGCGCGCTCGGCCGAGATGAGGTCGGCGACCTGCGCCCACGACGAGTTCTCCTTCGACTCGGGCTGACGCTGCGCGACCATCTGCGGCACGGAGAGCACGACGAGAAGCCCGAGCACGGATGCCCCCGCCACCCGCCACCGGATGCCCGCGATCCCGACCGCAACAGCGACCGCGATGAACGGTGTTCCGAACGACAGGTACCGCGGGAGGTAGAGGGGCTCGTGCACGAGGCTCACGGCCACGAGGGCGACCGTGGGCAGGGCGAGCGCGGGGATGAGGGTCGCGAGCAGCCCGGGGCGCGGGCGGGCGAGCTGCCGGAGGACGCCGAGGAGCACGAGGCCCCACGCGAGGATCGCGAGCGGCCAGCTGTCGTGGAACCACTGGGTGCGGATCACGTCGGTCACGGTCTGCGACCCGACGGGACCGATCCACGCGACCTGGCCGTCCTGGCCCACGATCTCGAGGGCGAGCGGCAGGCCGACCAGCGCGGCCGCTCCGACGACGGTCGCCCACCTGCGCAGGTCGGCGAGGCTCCCCGGCCGGCCCCTGAGGGTCTTCCAGAGGAGTGTCGCGCCGTGGGCGAGTACGACGAGCGCGAGGTAGATGAAGACCGAGGATCCGATGAGGGCGACGACGCCGTAGGCGATCCAGCGTCGGCGGGAGCCGGACTGCGCCCAGATCAGCAGCACGGTCAGCAGCGCGGCGAAGAACGCGGTGAGGGCGTAGGACCGGCCCTCGCCGCCCATCCACGTGACGCGGGGGAGGACGGCGAACACGAGCCCGGCGATCAGTCCGAGGCGGGCGCCGCCCAGCTGTCGACCCAGTACCACCACGAGGGCGGCGGTCGCAGCCACGGCGAGGGCGCTGGGCATCCGGAGCGCGAGAGGGGAGTAGCCGACCAGGTCGAAGACGAGGTGCATGGCCACGTAGTACACGCCGTGCACCGCGTCGACGTTGCCGAGCATCGCCCAGAGTTCGGGCCAGCTGCGGGTGGTCGAGGTGATCGTCGCGGCCTCGTCGTACCAGACCGAGGGTGTGGTGATGCCGATGACGGCGATGGTGAAAGCGAGGAGTCCCACCAGGGTGGGGGCGGTCGCGCGGTGGCGGAGGATCGAGACCCGCCCGGCGCGAACGCGGGAAGGCCCGCTGCGCTGGTAGCGCGGCGGGCCTTCCGTTATTGCCATAGCTTCGAGGGTAGGTCTCGAAGATTAGGACTTGGCGTGAGCCGTGATCTTCGCGATTCCGACAACCAGCTCGTCGGTCACAGCGTCGGTGCCGAAGGTCTCGTTGAGGAGAGCGGCGGCGTCCGGGCTGATGAGCACCGTGGTGCCCTCGAGGACGGCGTTGCCGTCAGCGTCGGTCTCGAGCGGCTTGAGGGTCGAGCCGTCGAGGTTGAAGATGTAGACATCCTCGGCGACGAGCTCACCGTTGGCGGTGACCGTGCCGAACAGCTGCGAGGTTCCCGGGTCGATGCGGAAGTCGCTCAGGCCGACGACGATGTCGCCACCGGTCAGCGTGATGCCGGAGCCGTCGTGCGAGATGGAGCCCTGCACGTAGGGACGGTAGTCCTCGGCCGGGTCGTAGTAGTCGACGTTGCCGCCGGTGATCGGGAAGGCCAGGACGCCGTCGGTCAGGGTCGCGGTGCCGGTGATGCCGGGGGTGAGGCCGAGCGACGTGAGGGCGTCAACGAAGCCCTGGTCGAGTGCGACCTGCGTGTCGATTCCCTCGATGGAGGGGATCGAGGCGAGGGGCACCGGGTCAGCCTCGACCGACGGTGACGGAGCGGAGGTCTCCGCGGGGGTGGTCGCGGTGGTGCAACCGGCGAGTCCGCCGACGAGGAGGCTGGCCGAAACGAGCCCGATGGTGATCTTGGAGATGGTGCGCATGGCTTTCATTCCTTTGTGAGATGGTGCCGAGGTAACTCTTGCTGGGGGCTATTCCCCGGCTGTGATGAGTGTTCGGCTCCATCCACAGAAGCGATTGGTCCGTTACCGTTCCGTTACATATTCGGGCGAACTTCCGCGTGTTTCCGGGGTTCTCGAGCGGCGCCACGTTACGAAGACGATCACGACGACGGCAATCGCCACGGTCACGCGGGCGATCTCGACCGGCGGGAACAGCAGCCGCTCGGTCAGCGCGAGCGGCACCAGCAGCCACTCCCAGCGCCCCGTCATGGCGATCATCGGCACGAGCAGAAGGGCGTACCAGGGGTACCTCGGGCTCACGATCAACAGCGCGCCGCCGATCATGACGAGCTGGGCGAGCCACGGGTCATCCGGGTTCGATCTGATCCACACCACGACAGCGAGAGCCGCGAGAAGGATGCCCGAGATCACTGTCGCGGCGAGCCCGGGTACGACGGCCGAGAGCAGGATGAACCGCGTCCCCGTGGTGTACCCCTCCTCGCTCAGGTACCCGGGAAGGTACCCCAGCACCGACGGACCGCTCGCGATCACGTACGGCACGTAGAGGAGGGCGAACGTCGCGACTGCACCGACGATGACCTTGACGGGGTTGCGGCGCAGGAGGGCGAACGATCCGAGCACGGGGATGAGCTTGGCCGAGACGGCGACACCGAGGGCGATGCCGCCGAGCCACGGCCGCTTCGTCGACACCAGCAGCGTCGCGACGAGCACGAGCATCGCACCGAGGATGTCGATGTGCGAGTTGGTCACGCCCTCGGTCGCGACGAGCGGACACCATCCCCAGAGCGCCGCCCAGCGCGGGTCGCGGCCACGGGCCAGGAGAGCCCGCACGAGCAGGACGGTCACGCCGAGGGCGATCAGGAGCCCGGTGAGCTGCATCGGCCAGTACTCGGGGGAGGGGCCGACGACGAAGCGCTCGATCGCGAACACGATCTCGCTCGCGGGCGGGTAGATGGTGGTGACCTTGGAGCGGTTGATCGCGGTGCACAGCACGTCGCCGGTGCCGGGCTCCTTCACCGTCATGATGCGCGCACCCTCACAGACGAGTTCCCCCTCGGTGTTGGTCACGGGCGACGGGAACAGCCACTCGGTGCGAAGGTCCCGCAGGGCAGGGTCGGCCGGGGCATGGTCGTAGGGGGAGATGCCCGCGTTCTGCACGATGCCATCCCAGGCGTAGCGCGCGGAGTCGGTGCTCGTGTTGGGCGGGCCGGTCATCGCGGCGCCCCCGACCAGCACGGAGCCCGCGAGCACCAGCACTATAGCGGCCTTCGTGGGAACGCGCCGCAGTGCCAGGAAGGCGAGACCGAACAGCACCCACAGCCCTATGGTGAACAGAACGAGAGGCTCCAGCTCCCCGGTCTTGTCGTCGTAGTACGGCAGGAGCGTGATCGAGAGGGCAGTCGTCACGGCCAGCGCGATCACCGCTACTGCCGTGATGATGTTCCGCACCATGGTTGTTCGCACAGCTCATCCTGTCGGATGGGGCGACTGTTCCGAATACCCAGTGCCAACGCAACCAAGGAGGTCGCCCGCGTGCTACTGAAGTGGCAAGTCCAGCGCCTTCTGCACCAGATGCGCCACTCCCTCGCCGCGCCCTCCCGCAACCCGCGCACCGCGGTCGTGCTCGGGCGCCTCCTCGGCCTCGCTTTCATCGTGTGCTTCGGCACCGGCATCTACAGCCACTTCATCCAGGATCCGCTGCCGGGGATGGCGTTCCTCACCCGGCCGATCTGGCTGTACCAGGTGTCGCAGGGCATCCACATCACCGCGGGCATCCTCTGCTTCCCGCTGATCTTCGCGAAGCTCTACGCGGTCTTCCCCGAGCTGTTCCAGAGCCCCCCGGTGCGCTCCTTCCCGCACTTCCTGGAGCGGGCATCCATCGCCCTGTTCGTCGCTGCGTCGCTCGTGCAGATCACGATCGGCCTGCTGAACACCTACCAGTGGTACGCGCTGTTCCCCTTCCCGTTCCGGCAGACGCATTACGCGCTGTCGTTCGTGATCATCGGGTCGCTCGCGATCCACATCGGCCTCAAGCTGCCGGTGATCTCGCAGTACTGGCGCAAGAAGGACTCCTACGACTCGGACGGCACCCTCGTCGTGCACGAGCCCGACCCCGACTCCGAGTTCGACGTGCCCGACGAGCTGCGCCGCCTCACCGGCAAGCCGCAGGCCGCGGGCATCACCGGGAGGATCTTCGCCTGGATCGACAAGACCCCGGAGGCCGGTCGATCGGAGCCGATCAAAGACAAGTCACAGACCAGCCGCCGCGGCTTCTTCGCCACGGTCGGAATCGCCTCCGCAGCCCTCGTCACCTTCACCGCCGGCCAGTCGTTCCGAGTGTTCGGCGGCACCAACCTCTTCGGCGCCCGCAAGAACGATACCGGTCCGCAGAACCTGCCCGTCAACCGCACCGCCAAGAAGGCCGACGTGATCGAGCAGGCGATGTCGCCGAGCTGGCGGCTCACCGTGCTCAACGGCACCGAGACGAAGATGTTCACGCTCGACGAGCTGCGCGGGATGACCCAGACCAAGGTCGAGCTGCCCATCGCGTGCGTCGAGGGGTGGAGCCAGTACGCCACGTGGACCGGCCCGCGCCTCAAGGACCTGGTCGACATGGTCGGAGCGTCCAGCGCCGCCACCGTGAAGATCACGAGCCTCGAGCAGAACAGCAGCTACGCGGTCACCCGTATGCAGCCCGAGTTCGTCAGGGATGACCTCACCCTCGTCGCCCTGACCCTCAACGGCGAGGTGCTCGACATCGACCACGGGTATCCGGCCCGCATCATCTCGCCCGCCCGCCCGGGCGTGCTGCAGACCAAGTGGCTCAGCTCACTGGAGGTTCTCTCATGACCACTGTTCAGACGAATGCGGTGCGCCGCTGGCGGACCGGCCTCGTGATCTTCGGGATCGCCCTGCTGGGCCTCGGCGGGGTGGTGCTGCTCAACGACGTCAGCCCCACGAGGTACGTCGGGATCGCCATCTGGTTCGTGGGCGCGCTCATCCTGCACGACGGGGTTGCCGCGTTCGCGATCTTCGGGATCAGTATCGTCATGCGCCGGGCCGGCACCCGCATCCCCCTGCCCGTCATCGCGATCGTGCAGGGCGCGCTCGTGGTCGGCGCGATCGTCACGGCGATCGTCGTGCCCGAGATCCTCAAGAAGAACATCGGCTCGGCGAACCCCACGATCCTGCCCCTGGACTACGGGCTCAACCTCGTGCTGTTCTACGCGGGACTCGCGGTCATGACGGCCGCGGCGATCGCGGGCTACCTGGTCTTGGCGAGACGGCAGAAGCTGCGGTTGTCGATCTCCCACGACTGAACCTCGCGCAGTCCGAGCTGCGGCAGGAGGTCGAGCAGCGGTCCACGACCGATCTCGGCCCAGGGGAACGAGTCGCTCGTGCCGCCGCGGGAGTCGACGACCTGGCCCGTGTAGTGATCCTCGTGGTCGAAGTCACTGTCGAGCTCGACGACGATCTCGCCGGTCGCGGCCAGCAGGTCGCGACAGCGGGCGAGCAGGGCGGGGATGTCGCCACCGATGCCGATGTTGCCGTCGACGAGCAGTGCGGTCTGCCAGATGCCCTCGGCGGGCACGCTGTCGAACACCGAGCCCTGGTAGTACGAGCCGCCGAGCGAGCCGGCCATGGAGATTGCGGCGGCGGAGACATCGAGGCCCAGCGCGTGCAGTCCGAGGCCGAGGGCCGCCCGGACCATCCGGCCCGGGCCGCAGCCGATGTCGAGCACGGGGCCGGTGACGCTCGCAAGGAGCGTGAGGTCGGCCAGGTCGGCGTCCGCGTTCCAGCGGGAGACGTCCATGGTGACTCGATTCGTCGAGCGCGCGCGCACGTCGCGCAGGTACAGCAGTTCACCGCCGCGCAGTGCGCCGGCGTAGGGCTCGGCACCGCCGGCACCGAATGTCGCTTCGGCGAGGCTCACAGCGTGGCCTCGAATCCGAACAGGGTGCGGGCGAAGAGGGTGCGCGGCGCGAGGGCGGCGACTTCGCGCGCGCTCACGATCGTGTCCACGTCGGTGTGAGTGGGCAGGTGGCCCACCCTGAGACCGGCCGACTCGAGCCGATCCAGCTGGATGGCGCCCGTGTCATCCGTAGACATCGGGACGCCGCGGACGAGGTCGCCGCGCGGTTCGCGCATGCCGAGTGCCCAGAAGCCGCCGTCGTTGGCGGCACCGAACCAGGCGTCCACGTCGTCGGGCCAGGCGCCGAACGCGGGGGAGAGGTCGTCGGAGGTCAGTTGCGGGGTGTCCATGCCGATGAGCACCATGGGCCCGTCGCACTCGTCGAAGATCGCGCCGAGGCGCACATCAAGGGTCCCGCTCGTCTGCCCAGTCACGTTGTAGTCTTCGGAGCGCGGCGGTAGCCGGTTGCCCTCGAACAGCAGGATTCGGCGGTTCGCAGGTAACGATTGCATTGCGGCCAAGGTGTCGTCGATCGCGGCGGCAGCCAGCGTAGCGGCCTGCTCGAGGCTGAAGGGCGGGCTGAGGCGCGTTTTCGCCTTACCGGGCAGCGGCTCCTTGGCGATGAGCACGAGAGTCGTCATGCAGGGTTGTTCGGAGCCCTCCGCTGTGCGGCTAGGAGTCTCGACATGTCTTTTACCGCGGTGATGGTGCCGCGCAGTGTGCCGGTGACTTTCGAACGGCCGACGCGGGGCGAGTACGGGGTGTCGACCTCGGTCACCCGCCAGTGGAGGTCGTGCGCGCGCAGCACGAGTTCGAGCGGGTAGCCGCTGCGGCGGTCCTGCAGGTCGAGAGCCACGACGTCGGCCCGGCGCGCGGCCCGCATGGGGCCGAGATCGTGCAGCGGGATGCCCGTGGCCCGACGCATCAGCAGCGCAAGGGCCCGGTTGGCGACTCGTGCATGGAACGGCCACGCCCCGCGCGTCGTCGGTCGGCGCCTCCCCAGCACCAGATCGGACTGCCCGGCCACCACCGGGTCGACCACGAGCGGCAGGTCCCGCGGATCCATGGAGGCGTCGGCGTCGCAGAACGCCACGATCGGGGCCGTGGCGGCGAGTAGCCCGGCGTGGGCGGCCGACCCGAAACCACGAACGGGCTCGGTGATCACGGTGGCGCCGTGCGCGCGGGCGACGGCGGCGGAGTCATCGGTGGATCCGTTGTCGACGACGATCGCCCGGTAGCCCTCGGGGAGGCGCGAGAGCACCCAGGGGAGCGCCCCCGCTTCGTTGAGGCAGGGGAGGACGACGTCGACCGCGGTCACGAGACGGCCGCCCGCAGGGGGGCAGTCGCGAACTCCCTCATGCCCTCCTCGAACCCGACGGCGGGCTGCCACCCGAGCTCGGACTTCAGGCGGGCGGAGGACGCAGTGATGTGTCGCACATCCCCGAGCCGATACTCTCCCGTGATGATGGGCTGCTTCCCGCCGGCGTGCAGGCTCACCTGCTCCGCGAGTTCGCCGATCGTGTGCACGTCGCCGCTGCCGACGTTGAACGCGCGGAACGTGCCCGCGGCGCTCGCCGTCCACTCCAGGGCGGCGAGATTCGCGGAGGCGACGTCGCGCACGTGAACGAAGTCCCGTCGCTGCGCGCCGTCCTCGAAGACCCGAGGCGCCTCACCGCGTTCGACCGCCGAGCGGAAGAGCGACGCGACGCCGGCGTACGGCGTGTTCTGGGGCATCCCCGGGCCGTAGACGTTGTGGTACCTCAGAGCTGCGGCCGAGCCTCCAGTCGCGCGGACCCACGAGCTCGCGAGGTGCTCCTGGGCGAGCTTGCTCGACGCGTAGACGTTGCGGGGGTCGAGCGGAGCGCCCTCGTCGATGAGCCCGGGCACCAGCACGGCCCCGTTCTCGTCGAGCGGGTCGAATCGGCCGGCATCGAGGTCGGCGACGGCGCGCGGAGCGGGGCGGGTGAGCCCGTTGGGCCCCGTGTACGCGCCCTCTCCGTAGACGACCATCGAGCTGGCGAGAACGAGTCGACGGATGCCCGCCGCCGTCATGGCCGCGAGCAGCACCGCCGTACCCAGCTCGTTGGACCCGACGTAGTCGGGGGCGTCGGAGAAGTCGACGCCCAGCCCGACCTTCGCGGCCTGGTGGCACACGACGTCGACGCCGTCCAGGGCCGCAGCCACGGCGTCGGCGTCCCGCACATCGGCGCGCACGAACTCGACGCGCTCGTCGATGACGGGGTCGCCGCCGTGCACGTCGGCGCGGAGCGAGTCGAGCACGCGCACCCGCTGCTCCGCCTCGAGCGCAGCCGAGACGATCGCGCCGCCGATGAACCCGGCGCCGCCGGTGATCAGCACGGTCATACGGCGGCCCGCCCGAGCACCGCGGCCACCTCGGCCGCATCGATCAGGGGGTAGCCCGCGTAGTCCTCGGGGATCGCGGCGACGATCGACTCGATCGCGGCGATGATGCGCGGCTGGGCCTCCGCGAAGCGGGCGAACACGAGCTCGGACGTGGTCGCCTCCTCGGCCGGGGCTGCGTCGGCGTCGGTCACGTACGCAAGGTTGACCGTGCCGATGTTGAGCTCGGCGGCCAGCGGCACCTCGGGGTAGAGCGTCATGTTGATGATGTGCGCACCGGCGGCGCGGAACCACAGCGACTCCGCGCGGGTGGAGAAGCGCGGTCCCTGCACCACGACGACAGTGCCGGTGGGGATGACCGTGTCACCGAGTGCGGCGACTGCGAGGCCGTGCAGGCTCGGGCAGAACGGGTCGGCCGCGGGCAGGTGCTGCACCGACCCGCGGTCGTAGAACGTGTCGGAACGGCCGTGCGTGCGGTCGATGAACTGGTCCGCGAGCACGAACGACCCCGGCGGGTAGTCGGGGCTGACGCCGCCGACCGCCGCGCTCGAGACGATGGCGCGCACGCCCAGGGAGGCGAGCGCCCAGATGTTGGCGCGGTAGTTGATGAGGTGCGGGGCCACCGAGTGGTCGGCGCCGTGACGGGGGAGGAACGCGACCGGGCGTCCCGCGAGCATCCCCGCCGTCACGAGCGTGTCGCCGTACGGCGTCGCGATGGTGTGCCGCTGCGACTCCGCCTCGTCGAACAGGGAGTACAGGCCGGAGCCGCCGATCACGGCGATCTGGACGGAGGGGGTCATACCGGAAAGTCTGACACCCCTCGCCCCGCGCGCGCGTCAGCCGACGGCGAGCACGGCGATCGAGGCGATGGCGGTGCCGGCGAGGTACAGCCCTATGCCGCCCCTGATGGTGATGGACTTCTGCCGGGTAGCCACCGGCGCCGCCCACGCCAGCACCGGGCATCCGGCCCAGCCGAACCCGGCGATGCCGATGAAGGCGAACGCTGCGCCGACCCACCAGGCGACCTCCGCCGGCATGGGCAGTGCGCTCGGCCGCCAGCCCGACGACAGAAGACCGCTCAGAGGGATGCCCAGCGCGATGATGGCGGCGCCGAACCAGATGGTGCCGGTGAACGTGACGCGTCGCAGTTCGGCGACGGTGCTCTCCTCGGCGGCGAAGTCCTCGGCCGTGTCGGCCGGCCTGAGGTTGGTTTCGAGTGCGGTGGTCAAGACACTCCCCTTTCCCTTACCTCATTCGGGTTTACGCCCCCGTGCTGGTCGTGTCAACAGAGTGAGGTTTTCGGGGATTTCTCGCATTCCCCGAACGAGGGGTCTACCCTTGGAGGTGCCGGGCACGTTCGGGTACCTGCCCGGTGATCAAGGGGTGCCGACGGTGCGGCGTTCCGCGGGTACGGAACAGCCGCCGTCGGCATCGCTCGTGTCTCGAGCAACTAGCTCGGTGACACTTCCTTGACCGGCTCGGGGATCCTCAACAGCCCGGTGACCGTCGCCGCGGACTGCGAGAGCAGCTCCAGCCACTCGCGGTTCATCTCCGACGGCTCGGCGCTCGCGAACTCGAAGATCAGCGGGATCTGCGCGGAGACCCAGATACTGAGGCGGCCGCCGCCCTCGCTGTCCGGGCGGTCCCAGGAGAAGGTGAAGGGCTCACCGCGGCGCAGCTTGCTCACCATGACGAACTTGATGTGAGCCAACTCGCGGTCGTCGACCGGGATGGCGATCTGTGTTCGATCGGCGTAGTACAAGGTACCCATGGTTGCTGTCTCTTCGTCCCGGGGTCTGAGGGCTGAGGCTCAGCGTACTCCGATACTCAGGCCATGGTCGCGACGTCGATGACGAAGCGGTACCGAACATCCGAGGCCAGCACGCGCTCGTACGCCTCGTTGATGTAGTCGGCGGCGATGAGCTCGGTCTCCGGCGCGATGCCGTGCTCGGCGCAGAAGTCCAGCATCTCCTGCGTCTCGCGGATGCTGCCGATGCTCGAGCCCGCGAAGCTGCGGCGGTTGTCGAACAGCGTGAAGACCTGGATCGGCAGCGGCTCGGGCGGGGCGCCGACGTTCACGAGCACGCCGTCCAGAGCGAGCAGGCGGAGGTACGACTGGATGTCGATCTGTGCGCTCACCGAGTTGATGATGAGGTCGAAGCTGTTCGCCAGCTCCTCGAACGTCGCCGGGTCGCTCGTCGCGAAGTAGTGGTCGGCGCCCAGTCGCAGACCGTCCTCCTTCTTGCTGAGCGACTGCGAGAGCACGGTGACCTCGGCGCCCATGGCGTGCGCGATCTTGACGGCCATGTGGCCGAGTCCGCCCATCCCGACGACGGCGACGCGCTTGCCGGGGCCGGCGTTCCAGTGCGCGAGCGGGGAGTAGGTGGTGATGCCCGCGCACAGCAGCGGGGCGGCAGCCTCGTAGGGGATGCTCTCCGCAACCTTCAGCACGAAGTCCTCCACGACCACGATGTGGGTCGAGTAGCCGCCCTGCGTGATCGAGCCGTCGCGGTCGACTGCGGTGTACGTGCCTGTGTTGCCGTTCAAGCAGTACTGCTCGGCGCCGGCCAGGCAGTTCGCGCACTCGCGGCACGAGTTGACCATGCAGCCGACGCCGACGCGGTCGCCCACTTTGTGCAGGGTGACGGCGGAACCGACCTCGGTCACCTCGCCGACGATCTCGTGGCCCACCACCTGCGGGTAGGCGATGTCGCCCCACTCCCCGCGCACGGTGTGGATGTCGGAGTGGCAGATACCCGCGTACCGGATCTCGATCAGAACATCGTGCTCGCCCACGTCGCGGCGCTCGATGGTGGTCTTGATGAGGGGCTCGGTGGCGGAGGGGGCGGCGTAGGCGTTAACAGTCAGGGTCACACCCTCTACCCTGCCTCATCCACGGCGGCCGGAAGCGCATCGGCCAGCTCACGAGCGAGGTAGCCCGCGACGCCGGGCGGATTCCCGGCGATCTGGCCGGCCCTGAGATGGAGGTGCGTTCCCCAGACGGCGGCCTGGTCCGCGGTGGCGCCCCGTGCCGCGAGTCCTGCGACGGCACCGGCGAGCACGTCGCCGCTTCCCGAGGTTCCGAGGCCCGAAGTGTCACCCCGCACTGTCCACGTGCGCCCTCCCGGCGCGGCGACGGTGCCGAAGCACGTGACCACCGCGGTGTAGCGATCGGCCAGCTCGTCCAGTCCGTGCAGTTCGTCATCGAGGTCCCGGCCGAGCAGCAGCTCTGCTTCCTCGCGGTTGGGTGTGAGCACCAAGCGACCGGCTAGGGCGGCGGCCGCGTGCATCCGTGGAAGAATGCCGAGCGCGAACGCGTCGAGGATGACCACAGCCTCGGGGCCGAGCTGCGGCACCAGCCTGTCGAGGAGGTCCACGGCCTCGTCGGCGTCGTCGAGGCCGGGTCCGATGAGAACCGCGTCGGCCCGCTCGAACTCCGGATGCCCGCTCACAGCGGACCCGTCGATGCGACGGTGCCGGGTCTCGGCGAGCGACAGGGTCGCGCACTCCGGCACGGCCGTCGCGACGTGCGCCGCCACGGATTCGCCCACGGCCAGGGTCAGGCGACCTGCTCCGACACGGAGACTCGCCATGCCCGCGAGCATCGCCGCACCAGGGGACGACGCAGCCCCGCCCACGACGAGCACCTGCCCGCGTTCGTACTTCGAACCCGAGCTGCCGGGCAGGGGCCAGGCTGCCAGTAGCTCCCGAGTGACCTCAGTGGACATCCGATTCCTTGTCGCCGGGGTGAACCGTTACGGGCGCGTCGTGCTCCACCAGGTGCTCGGTCGACGCGAAGTCCACGAGCTCCCAGCCAGTTCCGGTGCGCGCGAGCCTCGTCACGGAGACGTTGGGCACGGCGTGGCTGAGGTCGAACTCGAGCACCTCCTGCTCGGTCCATCCGAGGCACAGGTGCAGGAAGAGGACGACCACGGCGTCGTGCGCCACGACCAGCACCCGCTGACCGTCGTGCCGGGCATCCACGTCGGTCATGAACGACCGCAGGCGCAATTGCACGTCGGCCCACGACTCACCGCCCGGCGGCCGGTAGTAGTACTTGCCGACCCAGCGGCGACGAACGGCCTCCTCGGGATAGCGGCTCTCCACACCCCGCGACGTGAGTGTGTCGAGGATGCCCAGCTCCCGGTCCCGCAGCCTCTCGTCGACCAAGGGGAGTCCGCTCCGCCCGGCGAGCTCGCTCGCGATGGCGGCGGTCTCGGCGGCGCGGCGGTAGGGCGAGCACCACACGGCGTCCGGGGGAGTGGGTGCGCCGGCCAGCCAGCGCCCCAGGGCGGCCGCCTGTTCGAGGCCGACCTCGGAGAGCGGCACGTCGGCGTCGCGGTTGCCCACGTCGATCACCTCGAGGCCTGCCGCCTCTGCCCGTGACGCCGCCACGTTCGCGGTGCTCTCGCCGTGGCGCACGAGCAGCAGTTCCTGGATCCCGCTCATGCCCTGCCCCGCACTCTCCTGATCCAGCGCCGATGGGGCAGCTCGGCGGGGAGGTGCTGGCGCAACGTGACCCCGGCCCGTCGGATCCGCAGGCCGAACGCGGCTGCGTCCTTGAACGGGCGGCCCGAGATTCCCACCAGCATGCCGTGGTCGAACATGATCCGGTCCTCCGGCGGGATGCGGTAGCTCAGGTCGAAGTCGTCGTGCAGGTCGGGCTCGTCGCGCGGCACCGAGGCGCTCACGCTCGTCCAGGTCGCTCGCCGCATCGCGAAGTTCGAACCGAAGACGGGAGTGTTGGCGACCGCAGCGCCCACGGTGACGAAGTACGGGTTGAGGTAGAGCAGGTGCGCCAGCCAACCCGCGAACGGCGACAGGTCGTAGAAGGTCGCGCTTCCGGTGACGGCAACGACATCCGGATGCTCGTCCAGCGCCAACTCGATATGCGCGAGCCACGTCCTCGGTGGGAACGAATCGGCGTCGCACCGCACGATGACGTCCCCCGCCGCGGCGTCGTAGCCTCGGGAGGCCGCGGCCGTGATGCCCGGGCGGTCTTCGGTGAGCACGGTCGCCCCGTAGCGCCGGGCGACGTCGGCCGTGGCATCCTTGCTGCCGTTGTCGACCACGATGATCTCGTCGGCCGGCCGGGTCTGCCGCTGCAGTGCGGCGAGGCAGCGCTCGAGCATCTCGGCATCGTCCTTGGCGGGGATGACGACGCTCATGGTCGGCATCAGATGGTCGCGACCGAACCGGAGTCGACCCGGTAGTTGGACCCGTTCACGAAGCTCGCGAGGCTCGAGCACAGGAACGTGATGACGGCGGCGACCTCGTCGGGCTCACCGCGGCGCTTGAGCTCCATGTACGGGCGCTCCTCGTCGAGGAACGACTCGATCGCCTCGTCGACGCTCGTGCCCTTCTCCTTCGCGCGCTTCTCCATCATCGCGTCGGTCATGGGCGTGTGGATGAACGCGGGGGAGACGCAGTTCACCAGCAGCCCCTCCTTGGCGTAGCTGCGCGAGAGGCCCTTCGCGAGGGCGAGGATACCGGCCTTCGCGGAGCAGTACGGGATCTCGTCGTCGTACGGCTGCACCGCGTCCTCCGAGGCGAGGAACACCAGCCGCCCCCAGCCGCCCTTGCGCAGCGAGGGGAGGAAGGCCTTCACCAGGCGCACCGGGCCCATGAGGTCGACCTCGAGCGTGTCGAGCCAGCCCTGGTCGTCGATCTCGTGGAAGAGGCCCTGCGCTCCGGTGATCCCGGCGGACTGCACGAGGATGTCGATGTCGCCCACCTCGTCGACGACCCGGTCGTGCAGGCTGGCGATCGACTCGAGGTCGGTGATGTCGGCGGCGATCGCGAACAGGCGCCCCTCCGGCGCCCCGAGCTTGGCCGCTGCCTCGTCGAGGGAGCCCTGCTCCTTGTCCGTGATGACGACGGTCACACCCTCCTCGAGGAGTCGTCGTGCGGTGTGCCAGCCGATGCCGGAGTCGGCGCCCGAGACGAGCGCGATCCTGCCGTTGATGTCGAGGTCCATTCCTCCACGGTAAGCAGCGGCCGCGGGCATCCCAAGGGCTTTACTTCGGGCGGCGCGCCGCCTAGGGGGTGGGGCCGCCGCCGTTCACGTTGAGCGTCTCGCCGATGACGAAGCTCGACTCGCCCGACGCGAGGAACACGTAGGCGGGCGCGAGTTCGGCGGGCTGGCCGGCGCGGCCGATGGGGGAGTCGTGGCCGTACTCCGGCAGCTGCTCGGGCGGGTAGCCCTGCGAGACCTGCAGCGCGGTCCAGGTGGGGCCGGGCGCGACGGCGTTGACACGGATGCCACGGGGCGCGAGCTGCTGCGCGAGCGCCTTCGAGAACGTGTTCACGGCACCCTTCGTCGTGGCGTAGTCGAGCAGGAACGGTAGCTGCTTGTACGCCTCGAGCGACGCCGTGCAGATGATGGTCGATCCGGGCTGGAGGTGGGGCACGGCCGCCTTGATCACCCAGAACATGCCGAACACGTTGGTGTGCATGGTGTCGGAGAACTGCTCGTCGGTGAGGTCGACGATGTCGTCGACCACGACCTGCTTGCCGGCGTTGCTCACGACGATGTCGAGGCCGCCAAGCGCCTCGACCGTTCGGGCCACGAGATCACGGCAGTACGCGGAGTCCTTGAGGTCGCCGGGGTAGGCGAACGCCTTCTGACCCGCGGCCTCGATCAGCGCGACGATGCGCTGGGCATCCTCTTCCTCCCCGGGCAGGTAGCTGATCGCGACGTCCGCACCCTCGCGGGCGTAGGCGATGGCGACCGCGCCGCCGATGCCGGAGTCGCCGCCCGTGATGAGCGCGCGGCGGCCCTGGAGCCGACCCGAGCCGCGGTAGGTGTCCTCGCCAAGGTTCGGCACCGGGTCCATTCGCGAGTCGAGCCCGGGCTCCGGCTGCTGCTGCACCGGAGGCGAGATCTTCGGGTAGCGGGTGCGCGGGTCGGTGAACTGGTACTGATCCATGTCAGCGGGTCTCCTGGATGGTGATGGCCGCGTTGACGAGGGCGAGGTGGCTCAACCCCTGCGGCAGGTTGCCGAGGAATGCGTTGGTCTCGGGATCGATCATCTCGGCGAAGATCCCGACGTCGTTGCCGAGGTCGACGAGCTCGTCCATGAGCGCTTGGGCTTCGGGGTGGCGGCCCACGCACGCGAGGGCGGCGGCGAGCCAGAACGAGCACGCGACGAACGCGCCCTCCTCCTGGTCGACGTCCGTGTAGCGGTACAGCAGCGCCCCGCGACCGAGCTCCTCGCGGAGCGCGTCGATGGTCGTGGACATCCGCCGGCCGCGATCGAAGCCGCTGGGCGCGTGCAGCAGCACCGACGCGTCCAAGTCTTCGGATCCCGCCCACGACACGTACGACTGCTTGCGCTCCGACCAGCAGTTGGCGCCGATCCACTCCGCGATCTGGTCGCGCTCGATGCGCCAGCGCTGGTCGGCGCCCTGGATCTCGCCGAGCTCGAAGAGCTTGATCGCGCTGTCGAGCGCCTGCCAGCACCCCATCTTCGATGAGGTGAAGTGGCGCTCCTCGGGCAGCTCCCACATGCCGGAGTCGGGCTGGTGCCACAGGTCGCAGACGAGGTCGGCCGTGGCGCCGAGCATCCTTCTCGTCTCGGTGTCGAGCACGTTGCCCGCCTCTACGT
>Ga0247740_1000509_pt1 | contig 18702 bp, 14 predicted proteins | sample UWRJL148409B2_FD_180942 | JGI IMG/M metagenome (GOLD analysis project Ga0247740, IMG submission 180942) | Plant litter microbial communities from Arlington Agricultural Research Station in Wisconsin, United States - UWRJ-L148-409B-2 | ecosystem: Environmental > Terrestrial > Plant litter >...
GTACCTGAACGCGTACAAGAACTTGCCGTTGTTCTTGGGGGTGGAGTCGGTCGGGCCGGGCCACGAGCACATCTCGATGTCCGTGATCACCGGTCAGGTGCCGAAGTCGATCGACACCGCCACCTTACCGACGACACCCGGCTATACTCCCGCTGGCAACGCGGAAGCGCTCGCGAAGTGGGAGTACTGCTTCGATCGCAATGACACCGACAAGAGCCGCGGCGCGAGCAATCAATTCGATTGCTCCGTCCCTGGTAGCGCAAACGACGCGGACCCGAGCTGGGATGCGACCGCCCGCAAGTTAATCCCGGCGGGTGGGGCCGGTACCGGCACGCGCGGTCACGCCAAGACCATCGAATCCCTGCGTTGGATGGCGGCTTACCATCCCGATGGCAGTTACTACGTGCCGGCCCATCTCGAACGCGCCGGACAGTTCAACCCGGATGGCAACAACGGCTTCAACGTCGAGCACCTGCGTGACCAAAACAACGCGGCGCCCAAGGTCGCGTTCGGCATGGAGACCCAGCCCGGCCACGGTGCCTCCGCCAACCGCGGTGAATACCAGGTGCTGCGCAACAACTTCGGCGCGAGCGTGGGCCAAGTCGACAGCGTGGGTGGCACGACCTACGGCGGCACTGGCGTGTACGGCGCCCAGCTCGGAGGCGTGTGGGACGCATTGCTCGGCGAGGGCCGGAATTTCTGGTTCTTCGCCAGCTCCGACTGGCACAACCGCGGCAGCTTCGCCCCGGACGACCGTCAGTCGACTCAAGACTTCTATCCCGGTGAGTATCAGCGCAACTACACGATGGTGAAGAGTGGTGCCGACAAGCTCCGCCCGCAGACGATCGTCGACGGGTTGCGCAGCGGCAACAACTACGCCGTAAGCGGTCAAATCATCGACCGCTTGGCGTTCGTCGCCTGCGTCGGCAAAACCGACGATGCGGTTGCGGGTATCGCAGCGGCGGCGGCAATGGCCAAGACCACCGTGTCAGTCGCCGGTTGCGCAACGATGGGCGAGAAGCTGCTCGTCCCCAGCGGATCCGAGATCGTGATTGGCGTTGCGGTTCGTGATCCGGCCGGTACGAACAATTCGCCTTACTCGTTCAACAATCCCTCGCTGCTCCAGATCTCCAAGAATCAGCCGCTCAACATGCCGGTTCTCGATCACATCGACCTGATCCGAGGCCTCGTCACCGGATACAAACAGCCGGGAAGCGCTGGCTATGCCGGTGAGTGGCCGCGCAACACAAACTGGTTGAAGGCAGACGGCACCACGCCCGCCGATTTGTCGGGTGTGCCCGACGCGGCCAAGAACATCAGTTCGACGATCTTGAAGACCTTCAACGGGCTGGGCTCGACGGGTTGGAAGGCGGTCACGGCCTCCGACACCACGACCTACCTGACGATGACCTTCCACACGGCGGGGGTCACGGCGTCGCAATATTACCGCTTGCGGGGTACCAACCTCCCGCCGGCAGTGCCCTTCGAGACCGACGCCAGCGGCAACCCACTGGCCGACGTGTACACCAACGCCGGCGATCCGACGCGCCTGCGCATTCCGTGCACCGTCGCGCATAGCGTCGGCAACCAGTTCGATGGTTGCCCGGACCACTTGACGGCCGCGACGGCTCCCAGCCCCATTGCGGGGACGAAGGCCGTCTCGTACGACGTCGCGGCCTGGTCGGACCTCTGGTTTTATGCCAACCCGATCTACATCGAGGTCACGGGCTCTGTCGTCGTCGCTGGCGTGAAGTGAGTCGCTGAGCCGAGCGTGCGCGCCCGGGGCAAACTTTTGCCTCGGGCGTTGCACGGCGCGGCGTCGCGCGCTCTCATGAGCGCATGTCCGACGCCCCGCCTGATCCGCCCCCCCTCGCCGCGATCCCTACGCTCATGTACGGGACGGCGTGGAAAGAAGAACGCACCGAGGCGCTCACGCGACTCGCGTTGCGAGCCGGCTTTCGCGCGATCGACACCGCCAATCAACGCAAGCACTACTTCGAGGCTGGCGTGGGCGCGGCCCTGAAGGGCGCGCTGCACGACGGCGAAGTGAGCCGTTCACAGCTCTTTCTGCAAAGCAAGTTCACGTTCATCGGCGGGCAGGACGAGCGCTTGCCCTACGATCGCAGCGCCCCGATCGCGCGGCAGGTGGCGCAGTCGTTCGAGAGCACGCTGCAGCATCTCGGTTGCGAGTACCTCGACTCGTACGTGTTGCACGGCCCTTCTTCTCGGCGCGGGCTCGAAGCGCCGGACTGGCAGGCGTGGCGCTCGATGGAGGCACTCGCTCAGGCAGGCAAAGTGCGATTTCTGGGCATCAGCAACGTCACGCTCGAACAACTGCAAGCGCTGTGCGACGGCGCCCGGGTCCGGCCCTCGTTCGTGCAAAACCGCTGTTACGCGAAGACAGGTTGGGATGGGCCGGTGCGCGCGCTGTGCACGGCGCAGGGCATTCGCTATCAGGGCTTTTCACTGCTCACCGCCAACCGCAGTGAGCTCGCGGCTCCGAGCGTCCAGCGCGTGGCGCATCGGTTGGGCCGTCCGATCGAGCAGATCGTATTTCGATTTTGCCAATTGCTCGGGATCTTGCCACTCACGGGGACCTCGCAGCTCGAACACATGCGTTTGGACTTGGCCGCAAGCGAACTCGAGCTACCGGACGAAGACTTCGCGGTGCTGAAAAATCTTTAGCGGGGTCGTTCCGGGCAGGATTCTTCTGCGCGGGCCCGCGTAACAAGTCGACACGGGCTGGCAAAAACCGAGCAATAACTGGCTCTCATTCTGCGCGCGTTGCCGCCGCTGCGCGCGGTCCGCTAAGCTCCCGTCTGCAAAATGCTCGTAAAAATGCCGTTGATTGCTCGAGTGTCACACCTCATTCAGGGCCGGGAGTGGGGCGTCCGCGTCGCTTCGTGCCTGTTCGCGGTTTCACTGCTCGCTGCTTGTTCGTCGTCGACGTCGGATCTGCCGTCCGGCGTGATCACGATCACGACCGGTCAAGAGACCGAAGCGTGGACGGTCGAGCCGGCCGCGCAGAGCGTCCAGGTCGAAATGGTGCAGGGCGAGGGCCGCACCACCCTGAGCACCGTCCCCGCGCCCGCGACCGAGATTTCGCTCGGCACCGGAGGACCATCGAGCGCCATTGCCAGCTTCGAGGCCACGGCCTTCGACGCCGATTCGAACGCGGTCATGCACGGTGTCACGATGCCGTTCTTCATTTTTGGCTTTGCCGGAGCCCAGCTGTCGCTGTTCATGGGGCGGAGCGGGGAAATGGCTCGGGCGCCGGGCGAGTTCACCGTCTCGCGCCAGCATGCGCAAGTCTCGATCTTGTCCCATACTTTTCTGTTGGTCTCCGGGGGTGATGGCACGGGTACGGATCCGACCGCATTCGAGGCCTACGACATGAGGACTTGGGCAGTGGTCGGTAATCAGCCCGCGTTGCCAAAGGCGCCGGAGAGCTGGGCCGTGACCGATCCCAACTTGCTCCTCATCGATCGCAATGGAGCCACCTGGCTGAACGTCGATACGGGCGCGACGACAGCCGTGACCGCGCCCAACGGCCTCGATTTCACGAAAATCGTCGGCGGGGAGACGCTGAGCGCCTCCGACGATACGCAGTACATCGTGGGGGCAACCCGCAACAGCGACGAGCCGACCGATCAGGTCCTGCGCGTCGACACGGACGGCACGCTGCGCCTGTTGCGGCTTTCGACACCGCGCCTTGGGGCCGCCGCGGCGATCGTCGATGGACAACTCCTGGTGGTGGGAGGCTCCGAAACTGGCGCGGGCGCAGAAGTCACGAACGCGGGTGGAACGGCGTTCATCGAGCTCGGTTATCCTTCGGATGCGCGACGTGGTGCGGCGGTGGTGGTCCCTCCGGACACGAAGGTTGCTATCTTGGCGGGTGGGCACGACCCAGAAACCGACGAGATCTCCGGCTTTCGCACGCTGGACCTCGACTGCAGTGAAGACTGCGCGGAGGTCGAGATCGCGAACGCTGAATTTGGCTTCGAACGTCCGCGACTGTTTGCTTTGAGCGATCGCCAGCTCTTGGCGGTTGGAGAAGTGCCGGACACCGGCGAGACCAAGGCATTTACCTTCGATATCGGCGTCGGTCGTGCATTCGAGGAAGTGCCATTGCGCACGCCGCGCAGGGGCGGGGCCGCGTTCTTGCTGCCCAACGGCCAGATCGGCATCTTGGGCGGGAAAGCCTTGGAAAACAACGCTGCCGCTTCGAGCCTGGAAGTCTATTTCCCGCGGCCCTGACGATCAGGCTTTCCGCGAACGCGGACCGGTCTTTAGCGCGGCCGCGGCCAAGTGCTCGAGTCCTCGTCTCGAACCGCCGTGGTGGTTCGAGCGTTGGTCATGACGAACGTGCGTGAACCGCTCAGAACGAAACGCCGAGCGCCAAACAAGTACTGTCCTTGCTTGCGGCAATTTCGAACGACTGAAGCTCGACCGTCTTGGTCACGACCAGCTTGTCTTTGCCGAACGTCACGCCTTCGATCTCGCAGCTGCCCTTTAGCACCAGCAAGTAATTGCCAGTGAAGTCGTACGCATCACTCGACGTGGTCTCGATGAACTCCGCGTTCAGCTCGCCTTCGGTGTCCAACGGCGCAACGAAGGTCTCAACGCCCGCTTGCTGTTCTTCGAACGGGTACACGCTGGTGAGATCGGGATCGGTGGTGTCGAACCGAACGGGTTCGTACTCGCCAATCAGATCCGTGCTGGCAAAGTCTGGGGGGGCCGCGTACGCCAAGAGGAAAAAGCCGGTGCTATCGGTGACCTGATGACCGCTTCCCGGCGGGTTGAAGTAAACCGTGCCCTTTGGATAAGTGCTCTTGGCATCGGTTTGAGTGCCTTCGATCACGTACACCGATTCGGTCTTGGCGTGATAGTGCAGCGCCACGCCGCCATCAGTCACGGTGTACCAGAGGATGGCAATGTGCTTGGTCTCGGCCGCGCCAGCTAAAAACAACTTTTGGATGTTCGGTCTGAAATCGGCAAACTCGTACTTCGATGGATTGGCCTGCACATCCTCGAGATCGAGCACCGTCGCCGAAGTCAGCTCGGTCGGCTTTGGCGCGCTGCTCGTTTCGTCCGACGAACAAGCGCTCAAGCCCGCGAGTCCACACACCACCACGCATGACGCCCAAAAAGAATTCATGAGTCTCCCTTTCGGGGCGACTCTCACGCGGCGCGCGTGTCGTGCGCACGCAAGTCCTGTTTCAAGATCGTGCGTCGGCCCTCACCGAACCGAGATCGTCCAAGCTGAAACTCAGGCGGCCTGCACTCAGCTGAAGCCGCAGGTGCCGGTACTTGGTCAAATAGTAAAGACCCACGGCCGCGGCGGCGAAGCCCGCCAGTGCCCCCACTGCTAGCGCCCAACGCGGGCCGAAAGTATCGGCCACCCAACCGACGATTGGCGCGCCGATCGGCGTTCCCCCGACCGCGATCGCCAGCAAAATCGCCATCACTCGCCCGCGCATCTGCGGATCCGTCGACATTTGCACGGTCCCGTTGGTCGTAGCCGAGAACGTCTGCGCGGACATGCCCACGAGCAGCAGCGCGCCGCCGAAGAGCATGAAATTCGGCATCAGCGCTGCGAGCGCGAGTCCGAAGCCGAAGCACGCCGCGCCCGCCAATAAAAATCCTATACGCGGTCTAGCGCGCCGGGCCGCGAGCAATGCGCCGGCCACCGAACCCACGGCCATCATCGATGTGAGCAGCCCGAACTCACTCGACCCCGCGTGAAACACGCTGACGGCCATGGTCGAGATGAAGATTGGAAAGTTGAGCCCGAAAGTACCAATCAAGAACATCATCAAGAGCAGGGTCTTCAAATCGGGGCGCTGCGACACGTAGCGAAAGCCATCCGCAAAACTGCCGCGCGTGCGCGCCGCACGCGCTCGAACTCGTAGCTCGGAGGTGCGGAGCAACGCGAGCGACCCGAGCACGGCCGCGAACGATGCCGCATTGATCAAAAATACCCAACCCGAGCCGACACCCGCGATCAGCACACCAGCCGCCGCGGGCCCGATCATGCGCGCCGCGTTGAACGATGTGGAGTTCAGTGCCACCGCGTTGGACAGATTGGCTTCGTCCACCAAGTCCGAGACGAATGTTTGGCGCGCGGGCGCGTCGAACGCGCTCACGCAGCCGAGCAGGAACGCGAACACATTCACGTGCCACAGTTCGACCGCACCCGTCACGGTCAAGATGCCGAGGTCCAGGGCCAAGAGCCCCATGCCGGTTTGCGTGAAGAGCAGCAATTTTCTGCGGTCGAAGTGGTCCGCCGCGAAGCCCGTGATTGGCAGCAGCAGCGCGTGCGGTCCGAATTGCAGCGCCATCACCACACCCACCGCCGTGGCATTGTGATGGCTGAGCTGAGTGAGCACGATCCAGTCCTGTGCCGTGCGCTGCATCCAGGTGCCAATGTTGGACACGATCGCGCCCATGGCCCAAATCCGATAGTTGAACCCGCGCAGTGAGCGGAACGTGCCCGTGCTCGGTTGGGTCAACGGCGTTCCGCGCTCCACGCGGCCGCGGACTCGACAATCGTCACCATTGGCATCTTCTCTTTCTTCACAAATCAGCCAGACGCTCGAGCACGGCCACGCCGGCCGTCAACTGAGCTAGATCGGCGGGCGCGAGCTTGGCTTGCATGGCGCGGAACAACCAATCTTCGCGCGCGGCGCGCGTTTCTTTGAGCCGTTTGCGACACAGCGCGGTCAGCGAAATCACGGTTTGGCGCCCATCCGTCGGATCGGCGCTGCCGCTCACGAGCCCGGCCTGCTCGAGCAACGCCACGGTCGCGCCCATCGATTGCGGACGTACGCTCTCTGCACGCGCGAGCGCAGAGACGGTGGCCGGCCCATCACGCTCCAAGCGCAGCAGGGCCGACTTTTGTGCAGACGTGAGATCTCCCGCTTGCGCTTGCTCGCGCAGCCGCCGGCTCAATTTGGCAATCACCACGCGTAGCTCGACCGCCAAGGCCATGACTTGCTCCGCCTCTTGATCGCGCTTACCAGCCACCCGGAAAAGCTAGCACTCACCAGCTAGACTGCAAAGGTAACCTTCACAGTTTAGCTGGTTACACGACTGTTCTCGTTAGACCGCACCCGGGGTGCAGTCAGATTTGACCCAGGTCGCGCGAGACCTCACCCCGGGTGCGGTCCTGCGCTGAACGCGAGTCCGTCGCGAACGGGGCCGACGCACGAGATGCGATGCGGGATCGCGATCGCCCCGCAGAATTCGTCAGGTCAAGACCGAGAGCGGCCCGGTGGCGCCGGACGGATCGCCGAAGGACGTCAGGTCCTTCGCGCCCATGGCATGCGCGAGTGAGACCAAGAGCTGATTGTTGTCTTTGCGCGCGTTGCTGAAGTCGAGGTATCGCCCGGCGCTGATCGCGCCGCCGGCGCTACCGGCGAGCACGTACGGCATGAGCGTGAGATCGTGCTGAGTGGATTCGCCGATCTCGGTGGCCCAAAGCACGACGGTGTTGTCGAGCAGTGTGCGGTCGCCCTCTTTGTAAGAATCGAGCTTGCCCAAGAAATAGCCGAGCTGCTCCGCGTACCAAGTTTGAATCGCGTTGTAGGCGAGGAAGTTCGTACCGCTCGACGCAAAATCGTGGGAGATCGCGTGGTGGTTGCCGCTGATTGCTTTGCCACTGACGTTCAGATACCGAAAGAGGTGTTCGCTCTCCGAGTACGACCATTGCAACGTCAGGATGCGCGTTTGGTCGCAGGCGAGTGCGGCCGCGGCCAGGTCCATCTGCGCTTTGCCGGCTTGCAGGTACTGCTCGTCCACGCCCAGATCGACATTGGCGAGGGTGGGGGGCGTGCACATGCTGCCCGTACCCGAGCCGCTGCCCATACTCGGCGCGCCCACGAGGCGTTGTTCGACGTCCCGCATCGCGGTCAGGTGCGCGTCGAGCTTCAGCCGATCTTCGGCGCCGACCAGGCGCATCAAGCGTTGGGTCTCGCCGTTCGAGAGATCGAACACGCTCTTCCTTTGAGCCCAGAGTCGCGCCAGCGCCGGGTCGGTCGTGCCGTCCGGGTTGGACATGCCCGCGCCGAAGAGGACGCTGAAAACGTCTTTCGGATCTTCACGCGGGGGCACGGGTTGATTGGACGCGGTGTATGAGATTCGCGCTCGCACCTCGGTGTCGCGCACGTGCACGCCGAGCTGCAGGTTCTTGAACTTGGTCGGGGGTGCGAGGCGAGTGGCCAAGTACTGGTCGAGCGATTGCCCGCTGCCCCAGCCGGAGGTGGTGTTGCCGAAGCTGATGAACTCTTTGCCCGCATTGAGCGGGCGCGCCGTCAGCATGCCGCCCGTGCCGCGCGCGTGCTCGGAGCCGAGTGTGCCGCCGAGCGCGCCGTTTTGTAGCGAATCATTCAGGCGAATACCCTTCAAGAACGTGAGCTTGTTCTTGTACGGCTCGAGCGGCGCCGTGATCTGGTTGAGCGTGAAGCTCTTTTCGCTGCCCGTCGGCCAGAACAGGCTGTTTCGCGTGCCATTTGGCGTCGTGAACACGACGAAGCGTGTGGGCGAAGCGTTGTCGCCCGCAGCGCGTTGCGCATTCAGGAGGGGGATCGCCGCGGTCGCCGCGAGCGTGCCTCGCAGCAAGTTGCGGCGGCTGAATCTCAGCGGATTCATGATTGGAAACCTCGCTTCACGTTCACGGCGCCACCTGCGGTCTAAACCAGAAGGCATCGGTCTGCGTCGCAGCGACGATCAATTCGATGACGTCGCCGTTGGCGCCCTCGAACGCTTGGTTCATCGTGGACAAGGAGCAAGCGTCGGCCGCCGCTTCACTGCGGCCGGAGGCGAAGCGGAAGAACTGAGTGGCCACGCAGCTCCTCACTTGCTCACTGTTGGCGAGCTTGGCGGCGAGCTCGGCCGTGCCGTTGAAGCGGCCGGTCAGTTGCGCGTCGTTGGCGCCCAAAATTTCGCCCGTCACGTCCAATGTTTGGCCGTTTTCTTGCTCGCGATATTGGCCTACCGCGTCGAAGTGCTCGAAGGCCAGTCCGATCGGGTCCATCAGCTTGTGGCAGCCCGCGCAGCTCGCTCCGGCCGACTCGTGAGCCGCGAAGCGGATGCGCGCAGTGGCCCCCTCTTCGACCGAGGGCACGGAAATGTCGACGTCGGCCGGGGGCGGCGGTGGCGGTTGGCAGAGCAGCATTGCGCGCACGAACTTTCCGCGCAGCACGGGTGAGGTTTGATCCGGATGACCTTGCACGGAGAGGAAGCCGGCTTGGGTCAAGATACCCGCGCGGCCCTGGTGCGCTGGTAAAGTGACCTTCACGGGTCCAGCACCGCTCGCCGCGGGCGGCGCGTTGACGCCGTAAAGCTGAGCCAGCGGTCCGCTCACGAACGCGACGGGCGCTGTGAGCAGCGTGCTCAGCTTGTGATCGCCGCTCCACAGCACGTCGTTGACGAACGCGGGCAGCTCCTTGGCCATTGCGTCACGCAATTCGGTCGAGAACGCCGGAAACAGCGTATCGTTCTTGGTCGTGATCGCCAGCCGGCGTGTGCCCGTCCACTGCTCGAAGAAGCTGTTGACGGCGGCGCGCGCTTTTGTCCCGGCCAGCAGTTCGCGGGCCTTGGCCGCGACCTGCGCTTTGGATGAAAGTCCTCCGCTGGCGGCGGCGTCCAGCAGGGCATCGTCGGGGCCAGAGGCCCACACCAAGTACGAGAGCCGGCTCGCCAACTCGAACGGGCTGAGCGCGATGCGCTTGGCCGCCGAGTCAGGCCCCGGCGTGAGCTCGAGGCGGTACAGGAAATTCGAGGACTGCAAGGCCGCGCGAATCATCAGCTCGATGCCCTCCGCGTAGCTGCCGCCGGTGCGCCCGGCGCCGTATGCGGCCATCAGCTGACGCTCGTCTTCGGCCGTGGTCGGCCGCCGAAACGCGCGGCGACCAAAGCGGTTCGCGAATGCGGCCGCGCACGCGTCTTCACCCTTTACGGCAGTGTCACACCCGCCCGTGAGGTTGCTCAGGTTCTGCACGGCGAGCTTGGCCAGCGCCTCCGAGACGAGCACGTACTTCTCGGCGTGCAGCGAGGAGACGGTGAGCACGGCTGCGTTGTTGTCGAAGCCGTTCGTCACCTCGTCCGCCGGCAAAACGGCGGCCGCGCTGACGTCGACATCGAGCAAATCTTTGACCGTGTTCGCGTATTCCGATTTGGTGAGGCGCCGCAGCGGCGTGCGCACCAGGTCCTGCCCCTTGGCGCATTCTTCGGTCGTGGGTGGAGCGGCAGGCAAGCCGCCTCCTTGCGTGCTGCCGCTACCGGCGCTGTTGCCCATGCTCGACGAGCCGGCGTCGGGCGGACGCGCGCTCTGGTGGGGCTCCGAAGAGCACCCGACGGCGCAAAGCAACGAGAATGCGAGCTTGGATGTGGTTGACCTTCGACCCAATGGAAAGCTCCTCACTCGATTCGAAACTCGAACGTTCCACCAACGAATGGCCCGCCATCGCTCGGGACGTCGTTGTCTTCGAAGAACGCGGAGGTAATTTCCAGCTTCAATGGCGGCCTCGCGTTGGCCAAGGCTTGCCAGGCGTCGGCTTGGGGTTGGTACGCCGTCTCCGCAGTGAACACCTGGAGTCGTTGCTTCGAGTCGGCGTCGGTGACAACCAAGTAATAGGCGGTTCCATTGTAGGGAGTGCCGTGGGCATGCGCGATGCTCACGGGGCTGATGGCTCGCAGCGCTAAGCGCCAAGCACGCTGCCAGTAAGGCGACCCCTGCTCGGTGGTCCGGTAGCGGAGCCCGGGCCTGCGCATGGCTTGGCTCGCCAAGTGAAACCGAAATGTAGCAGGACGGTCGCTCGGCAATGGATCGGCGAGGTTCGGTGAGTCGACGACTATCGCCTGGCGCGCGTCGTCCTTGGGCGCTCCGTCCAATAGCCGCGCGAGCGCTTCGTCCGTTACCCCGCCCACGAAGACCACGTTGCTCACATCGACCATGCCCGCGGGGTGATCGTGATCGGTCGCATTGCTCGAGCACGCTGTCACGGCTAGCACCAGCGATGCCACGGCCAGTGATCGTCCTTGCGCGTTCATCTGCCCAGTTTGCACTCTGGCGGCGGCGCGCGAAGAGCGCAGTTTCTCACACTCCCACTCGGAAAGTTGCGGTTCGAGTGGATCGCCAGGGCAAGCGTGCGCGCTTGGCCTCGATCGGCCGCGCTTGCTTGTCGGAACCTGATGGTTGGGGGATAACGAGTCAGCTTGAGTCTGCAACAGGGCTGTCAACAGTGTCTGCTCGCGACCGTCGCCGTGCTGGTGATGGGTTGCTCGAGCTCGTCCCGTGACGGCGAGACAGGGGAGGCGTACCCGAATCGAGGCCCCACCTTCGAAGCCCGAGGGCGTCGGCTCGGCTACGTCGCCAATCGCAACTCCGACACGGTGAGCGTGTTGGATCTCGATGCGATGACTCTGCTCGGCAGTGTGCCGGTTGGTCGCGGGCCGGTCGATATCGATGGCCCTCGCCACGTCGTGATCGACGCCGATCGCGGTCTTGGTTACGTCGCGTTGTCGTACCCGTTTTCGGTTCAAAGCCCGCATGTGCTCTCGCAAGGCGGAACGCAGCGCTCGGGCTACGTGGAGGCGCTGAACTTGCTGGATTTGAGCGAAGCCGGAGAGTTGCGCGTCGATCCGAACGCTACAGACGTCGCGTTCTCGCCGCGCAGCGGCAGGCTCGCTGTTTCGCACATGGACCTCTTCCTCGCGCTTGCTTCCGACCCTGATGCGCGGCGCGCGAACCTGGTGTTGGTCGACCCTGCGAGCGCCATCGCTGCGCGTACGGCCACCGCAAACCGCGTGAAGCTGTGCTCTGCGCCCGCGTCCATCGCCTTCGACGGTGAGGGCGCACGCTTGTTCGTCGCGTGCACGGGAGAAGATACGGTGAGCGTCGTCGACAGCCAAAGTGGGAACGTCTTGTCGAGCGTGCCCGCGGGCGCTGCCGTCGTGAACAAGCCTTACGCGCTCGTCACCGACCCCGCGCGTGATCGCTTGTTTGTCGCGAATCAAGTCTCGTATGCGGTGTCGGTGTTCGACATGAATGACAGCCCGAACTTGCTGAACACGCTGCACGTCCTCGGAGTGCCCATGTTCCCGGCGCTGGTTTCCGATACCGTGCTCGCAGTGCCGTTTCAGAACCCGAGCGGCGCTTCTCTGTTCGACGTGGACACGGGTGAAGAGCTGGTTCAGGTGGCGTTCTCCGAGACCGAGTGCGCGAACCCAGCCGAGTTCAGCTTGACCCGTGATTCACGCCTGCGGCTGGTGTGCGAAGGCGACCACTATCGGCCCGGCGCGGTCGTCGAACTCGACCCCGAGACGCTCGCCATCACCGCTCGCGTGACCGTGGAGCTCTACCCGGAGCGCATGGGAATTCTCGAACCATGACCGGACGCACCGGGGGTCGAACCGGCGAGCGACTGCTGACGGGGGTACTGCTCTGCGGGGCGCTCGGCGCGTGCGGCTCCACCTCCGAGCCGAGTGCTGTCGACCGGGGACGACAGCTGCTGGATTCCGCCACACTGTCAGCATCGAATCTGAACGACTACGTGTGCAGCACGTGCCACGACGTCGACGCCAACCCAACTCCGTCGAGAAAAACGGGCGGAGCACTCGCGGGGGTCACGCTACGCCCGAGCTTCTGGGGCGGCCAAGAGGGTGATTTGCTGGGAGCTATCAACGCTTGTCGCGATCACTTCATGGGCGACAATCAGCCGCTGGCCGCCAGTGACGAACAGGCCCGCGCGCTCTACGCCTATCTGCAGAGTCTCGAGCCGGGGGACGCTCGCCCGATCTCGATGACGATTGTCACGACCATCGACCCGCTCCCGCGCGGCGACGCCGAGCGTGGCCGGGACCTGTACGCGCAGGCATGCATGTATTGTCACGGCAGCATGCATGATGGCCGCGCTCGCTCGAGTGACCGCGTGCCAATTCTGCCGGAGGATACCATCGCCGAGCACGCTCAGTATTCGGCTCGCGTGCAACGGCTGGTGTTCATCGAAAAGATCCGGCACGGACTGTTCCTCGGCTACGGCGGCGTGATGCCCCCGTTTTCGATCGAGGTCCTATCCGACGCAGAGGTATCGGACGTGCTGGAGGGGCTGGGCGCGATCGGCGAGTGAAGCGAGCGGCGCATGATTCGCGCGATTCGCATCACCCGCTAGCGGCCGTCACTGGGGTGCGACCGCACCGTCGGCGATCCACTTCCTGAGCGCGTCCTGCTCGGCCTGAGTCAGTGTGACCGCGCCGCCTTGAGGCATGATGCCCGTCACACACGAGCCACCAGTGCAACCGGCAGTGGCGGCCTTGCCGGTCACTTTGAGGTACAGCCAGCTCTTGTCCGGGTTGCCGGGCTCGATCAGCTTGAATTGGCCGCCGCCAATCGCTGGTTTGTTGACCAAGGCGGCGACGATGTCGGAAGACTTCACGCACTCGCTACCGCCGAGCGTGAGGTTGGCGTTGGGCCCAACGCGCCCGTGGCACCCCGTGCACTTGTTGAGCGCGCCCTCGAAGATGGGGCGAATGGTTTGCGCAAACACGCCCGTCTGCGCGGGAGCGGCCGTGCACTCGGTACCGCCTAGGCTCGGCTTCACGAGCAGCGCGAGCTGGTCCATCTGCCGGCACTGTGCGAGCACGGCATCCTTGATGTCTTGGTCGTTGGGTGTCTTGCCCTTGGCGGCGCGGTACTTGTCCCACACCTTGTCAATCCAACCGTGCATCTTCCAGAACATGAAGTTGTCGATGTTCGTGAACTGATTGCCGAGGCCGTGATCACTGTTGTTCGGACGCACCCACTTGAAGTGCAGCGCGCCATGCAAGCCGCTCGTGGTCTGAATCCATTGCCCGAAAGCGCCTTCGCTTTCGAAGCCCGCCTCGCTCAGGTGGCTCGCGGGATCGTCGGCTTTGGCGGCCGCGCTGGTGATGTTCGCCGCCCAGGCCGACCACGCGGCTTGCCACTGTTGCGGCACGTCCGAAGCCTTACTCGGGAATTTCTCCCAGCCATCGAAGTTGGCTGCATGCTTCGGCCACAGCTGCTTCAGGCTGTGAATCATGTGCCGATGCATGGCCAAAAACTCCAACCCATCCCCCGCGCCTTTGCCTTCTTGGTTGGCGGGGATGAGTTCCTTGTTCGTGAGGCAGGGATTGATGCCGCCGCCTTGCGGGTCGGCCGTGGCACCCATCGCCCCACCGCTGCAGCGGCGAATGTTGTGCCATTGAAAGTGCGCTTGCTCCCAAACGTGCGCCTGCATCCACGAGAGCGTCGCGGGCTGCACCACGAGATCGACTTGGTTGGACTTCGTGTACTCCGCCGGGCCGTCTGCCATCGTTGCGTCGCTGGCTTCAGCGTCGTAGCCCTCGACGCAATGGTCACGCATGTGGGCGCCACCGCCTTGTCCGGCGCTACCACCGGGCGCCGTAGAGCCGCCCTGCGCCGTAGACCCGCCCTGCGCCGTAGAGCCGCCTTGCGATACAGAGCCTGCGCCGCCGCCCTGGCCGCTGACGCCGCCGCCAGTGCCGGCCGCGGGCAGCATTTGACCAGGCGCGCCTCCCGGGAAAGTTCCGGCAACTCCGCTGTTGGCGCCCGCAACTCCGATATTGGCACTGCCGGCTCCGCCGGCTGACCCGGAGTCAGTCGAGCTGCAGGCGAGACCCGCTATCGCCATGCCGCAGGTCAGGGCTACCGCGGCGGGCCGGGCCCCTCGCGTTGAATGCGTGCGAATTTTGGGGGTTTCCATGTTTGTAAACCGGCTTGGCTCCGGTGGATCGAAGCTGCGCCTGTCCGCCTGGACTGGAAAGGCGAGGGGATTCTCACCCCGAGCTGAAAAGTTGAAACCGCCGGGTGAGGAAGATCTCACTCCGTGTTTCCACTACGAAGCTCATTAGTTAGGGCTTCGATGCACGGCATCGAAGGAGAAAGCCCATGTCCCCGAAGCGCGAATCGAACGTTGGCACCAGTGTCGCGAAGGCCGTGAGCCGTCGACGAATCTTGGAAGGACTCGGCGCGCTAGCCGCGACCACCGCGTGCGGCTCGACCGACGACGGCGGATTACTCGGCACCGCAGGCGCTCCTGGTACGAGTGGCGCGGGCAACATGGGCGCCGCCGGGGCTGGTGCCGGTGCTCCGGGGACCGGCGGCGCAGGTGGCGCCGCAGGCGGCGCGCCCGGCACCGCGGGCGCCGGCCCTGGAGGTGCACCGGGTACGGCGGGTGCACCGGGTACGGCGGGCGCGGGTGCGGCGGGCGCACCGGGCGGCGCAGGTGCGGGTGGCACCGCCGCTGGCGGCGCGGGTGCGGGTGGCATGGCGGGGGCCGGTGGTGGTGGCGGCGGCGGATTGACCGCACCGCCCTTCGACATGGTGCCGATGTGCACCGCGAGCAAGACCGACGGAGCCGGGCAAGGGCCGTTCTTCATTCACGAGCTGGAGAAGAGCGACGACGTTTCGCTCATCCGCCAAGACATCCGCGGGCAATACAACGCGACCGCGATGCCCGGGGTGGAGATGCACCTGCACCTGCGTATCCTCGACGCCAAAAGCACCTCTTGCAATATGGTGCCCGTGCCCGACGTCGACGTATACATTTGGCACACGGACGCTCAGGGCTACTACAGCGGCTTCGGCTTGAAAGGCACCGCCACCGAGCAAAAGCCCGATACGCCGTATGCCGGCGCCCCCGGCCAGAACGACCTCCAAAACATCGATCGCTTCTGTCGCGGCATTCAAACCACCGACGCCAATGGCGTTGTCTCGTTCAAGTCGTACTTCCCCGGTTGGTACAACGGTCGCGACTTACACATTCACTTCGTCGCCTTCAAAAAAGGCTCGATGTCGAAGGGACGCGTTGCGTACAGCAACGCGAACAGCGACAACAAGTGGCTGTTCACGACTCAGTTTTACTTCGACCCCTCATTCAGCAAGCCGATCCACGAGAAGAACGAGCCGTACAAAACCCGCACCGCACTCTCGGCCTATGCCGGCGCGATGGCCGCCGATGAAGGTGGCAATAGCAACCTGCGCGCGAAAGCAACCCTGGCCGGTGATAGCGCGGGCGTCGGCGGCATCATCACCGCGCAGATGCAGATCCTGCTCGACCCGAAGGCGTGAGGTGGAGCATGCGGTCCAAGCTGAGTGACTCGACGATTCTGGGCGCTCGTCCTGGGGCGCTGGTTACCGCGGCCATCGCGGCGTTGGTAGTCAGCGCTGGCTGTAGCAGCAGTGAGTCGAACGCGGGCGAGAGCGCGGGTTCTGGTGCCGTCCCTGCCTCCAGCGCGGGAGCCGGAAGCAATGGTACCGCCGGTTCTGCGATCACCGCCGGCGGCGCAGCCGCGTCTGCATCTGGCGCAGGCGGGGCGCTGACTTCTGCCGGTGCGGGCGGAGTTCCTGGCGGCAGTTCTTCCGGTGCGGGTGGTCTCTCGAGCTCGGGCGGTGGGGCCGGCTTGACGTTGCCGCATCCAACCAACTCGGACCACTGCCTCAACGGCTACGACCCCCTGCCGTCGGATGACACGATGAAGGCCGGTCCGGCCACCTTCAGCACGCCGCAAGGCGACGACACCATCCTGCAGCCCGAGGTGTTGGATTGGATGTCGCAAAACAAGTGGACGGGCGCTCACGTCGTCTGGCACGCCGTTCGCGGTTGTACGGACGGTACGGCTCGCGGACTGCTCGCGCCGTTGGGTTTTCCGGACATTTGCAAAGATTACCCGGTCTTGATCCCCGCAGATCAGAACTGCAAGACCGCTGGCGACGGCTACCAGTTCTTACTTTTTCACCGCCACATGATGCAGGCGCTGCAGCAGCTCTGGCCCAAGCACAAGGCTGACTTCGCGGGCTTTCCGACCTTCCCGAAGACGGCGGCCGAGGTGCCCGCCGTATGGGGCGCGCCCAAGTGGAGCGCGACGGTACTGGCGGCGGCCGAGATTGGCGACAACATCGACAAGCCGGAAAATCTCGCGAAGTTCCCGGACGAGGGCGTGCTGGGTCACTGGCTGCAATGCGCTGTGGGCACACAAAAGCTGGCCCAAGCTCCGAACGAACCGTACATCGGCTTGCACTTCAACCTGCACGACCAGTGGTCTCGCGGCGCAGCCAGCGCGCACGGCTTGAACAACGGCCAAGTGAACATCACGAACTACATGTTCTGGAAGCTTCACGGCTGGATCGACAACGTGTGGGAGAAGTACCGCGTTGCCAAAGGGCTGACCAAAGATGGCTCAGCGGAGATGCAGAAGTACAAACAGGATCTCAAGGCCGCCTGCAACGAGATGGACATCGAGGTGGAGATCCTCAAACAGAACCCTGGCAATGGCCCAGTGCTCGATTGCCCCCCCGACGTAGACGAGAAGGGCGATTTTCACAGCAAGGTGCGCCCCATTTTCGAGACGGCCACGAACCACTGCGCGAGCTGTCACGGTCCTTCGCAGAGCTCGCCTTATGCGAGCCTCACGCTCGGGGGCCAGGTCTCGAGCAAATGCATCGTCGAACGGCTCAAACGCGCCTCGCTCGACGGCGGACAATTCAAGCTCATCGAGCCTGGGGACCCCGAGAGGAGTTATCTGTACTTGAAAGCTGCGGGGACTGCGGCCGCCGCCGGTTGCGTGTCTTCGGACCCGAACAAGCCATGCAACACGGCGGCCATGCCGCCGGGCGGAAAGACCATGACCGACGCCGAGCTGAAGATCCTCTACGATTGGATCAAGGCGGGCGCGGTCGGCCCGACCTGAGCTCGACCCTCAGCAACCGTCAGGGCCGCAAACCGCGCCCTGCGCGAACTCGGGTGCCGCAGCGTGCTCGGCCCACGCCTGTTGCAAGGCGCCCAGCATGACTTCTGCGGACTGCGCGCCGCTCACGGCGAATTGGCGATCGAGCACGAAACACGGAACGCCGCTTATGCCGAGCTCTCGCGCCTGGTCCTCGTCACTTCGCACGGCCGAAGCGTAGCTGTCGCTCGCGAGCACGTCTGCCACCTCTGCCTCAGGGAGGCCGGCCTCCGTCGCTAGACGCAACAACGTGCCGTGGTCGCTCATCAGTTCGGCCTGTTCGAAGTAGGCCTTCATCATTCGTTCCTTCACCGCGTCTTGCACGCCGCGCTCATGACCGAGATGGATCAGGCGATGCGCATCGAACGTGTTGCCAGAGCGAATGTTGACGAAGTCGAAAGAGAGGCCCTCGGCTCGCGCGAGCTCGACCAAATGGTCGGTCGACTTTTGCGCTTGCGCCACCGGCATGCCGTACTTGCGGGCGATGAACTCGACGTGCGAGACGGTGCGCGTGCGCTCCGGCGGCGCCCCGGGGTCCAGCTCGAACGCGCGCCACACGAGCTCGACCTCGCTCGCGTGCTCGAATTTTTTGAGCGCGGCTTCCAGCCGGCGCTTGCCGACGTAGCACCAGGGGCACGCGATGTCGGACCACACTTCCAACTTGAGTTGAGGCACGAGCAAAACATAGGCCCGATCGCCATGAGCGCAATCACCAGAGGCGGTCGGCCGCTCGCCGACAATCCAATCCGGGCGCCTCCCCTGCACGATGCAGCTCACTTGCATCGTGGAGAATTCGGAACCGGTTTCGAATGTAATTGACGGCGATAGTCTGGCGTGAGATGCCAGACCTGCAAATGAAAGTGCGAATCAATTGCGTTAAGTGCCTGCCGCCTAGAAAGCTCGACGATGAGCCGGGACAGGGCTGAATCCGTCGCG
>Ga0247740_1000510_pt1 | contig 18641 bp, 15 predicted proteins | sample UWRJL148409B2_FD_180942 | JGI IMG/M metagenome (GOLD analysis project Ga0247740, IMG submission 180942) | Plant litter microbial communities from Arlington Agricultural Research Station in Wisconsin, United States - UWRJ-L148-409B-2 | ecosystem: Environmental > Terrestrial > Plant litter >...
ATCCGCGAGATCCACTTTGAGCGAGTAGCCCGTAAAATCGGGATCGGTACCGACGAATTCGAAGCCCCCCCGCTTGCGCACCGTGCTGCGGCCTCCGTCACAGCCGACGAGCCAGCGCGCGCGAAAGCGCTGCTCACCCGCTTGAACGCTGACTTCATCATGCGAGAGCTCGATGGTATCGACACCGACGCCGCGCTGGATCTCGACGCCGACGGACGAGGCATGAGTGGCGAGCACCCGTTCGATGTGCTCCATCTCGGCGCCCAATTGGCCATCCGCTGGGCCCGGCAGTCGGTATGCCCAGCGCTCTGAATCGACGTTGGCGTAGTCGAATTGGATGCCCGCAAAGTGCCCCGCAGGGCCACGCCGATGCGCGCCGGAAGCAGAGGACCCAGGTCGCGGCGGCGCGTTGCTCGAAGGGCCCGACTCGGCCGGAGCTTCGTTCGCGATGCGCTGCAACAGCCCGCGCCTGTAGAATGCCTCGATGCTTGGGCCCCACAGGCCTCGCATCCCGAACGGGAGCCGCTTCAACGGAGAGTGCGGATCCGGCGATTGTTCGAGCACAAGGACCGAAAGCTTTGCGAGCCGCAACTCGCAGGCCAAGAACAAACCGACCGGTCCAGCGCCGGCAATGATCACGTCGTAGAGCAAGGTGAGTTCTCTTCCGGCCGCGTGGGCTGGGCCGACCCGAGGGTAGCAGATCCGCCCAGCGCTACGACGAGTACCAAAGGACGACGTTGCCGTTCTGGAATGTGCGTGTCTTTTCGAGCTTGAGCTCGACCTGGCGACCGATACCCTCGAACAAGCTGCGGCCGCCGCCGATGGCGAGCGGATGCACGACCAGTTGGAATGAATCGATCAAGCGCGCTTCGGCCAGCTGGGCCACGATGCTGCCGCTACCCATGAGCACCAGGTCTGGGCCCGCCGTTTGCTTTAGTTGGCGCACCTCGGCCGTGAGCTCACCTTTGACGAGTTGGGAATTTTGCCAGCTCGCTTCCGTGAGCGTGCGCGAGAAAACGACCTTCCGCGCGCTGTTCATGTGCTCGGCGATCGCGGGTAGGCTGGCGCGCGCTTGCGGGGTCGGCCAGAAGCTTCGCATCATGTCGTAGGTAACGCGGCCAAACAAAAGTTCGCTGTCTCCGCTCGCGTTCTCGGAAGAAAACTGGGTCCACTCGGCGTCATGGTTGTGGGCCCAGCTCATGCTTTGCTGGGTGTCCGTGAAGTAACCATCGAGGGTGATGTTGTTGAACACTTTGAGCTTTCGCATTCGTTCCTTTCTAGAGCACGGTTCGAGTCGAGGGCTGGGCGCGCACAGCGCCCGAATCTTCCAAATCATCGAGTAGAGCCGGCAGTGCTCGGCGGAGCTTGAGGCGATGCCCCGGTCCCATGACGAACGTTGCGAGCAAGAGGCCGCTCACCCCCCGAAACCCCGTGTGCTCGAAGGTAAGCCGCGTGCCGGAAGCGCGCGCCGCGAGCTGCCAACTCACGTAGGTCGGCGTGCCGCCGGCGCTATCGACCCAGCTATAGCGGAGGCGTGATGGCTCGCGGGCTTCGAGCATTTCACATTCGATGAAGCCGCGCCAAGCTCGATTCGGAGTGCCGAAAAACTTGAAGCGCGCGCCGACCTCGGTGGAAAATCCTTCACTCTTCATCCCCCACCGCGCAATCAGTTCGGGATCGGTGAGGGCACGCCACACCTTGCGGGGTGGATGCGGGTAGTCGCGAACGATGCGGATGCGGCTCATCGGCGCTTTCGACTCCGTTGTCTGGCGCGGCCGGCGGGCGGCGAAGCTTCGTTCGGGAGCGCGTCCAGCACTCGGCCGAGTGCGTCGAGCCGTCGCTCCATCAGCGCTTGGTAACGGTTGAGCCAGATTTGCACCTCGCTCAGCGGCGCGGCCTGCAAACGGTAATAGCGGAAGCGCCCTTCAGTGCGCTCGCCAACCAGCCCCGCGTTCTTCAAGACCGCCAGCTGTTGGCTGACCGCCGATTGCGAGACCTCCAGCGCGGCCACCAGGTCGGACACGTTGCTCTCACCAACGGCGAGTGTCTCGATCAGCCGCCGCCGAGTGGGGCAGGCAATGGCCTGGAAAACACCATCGTGACTCGCCGCGCGCGCCATGAGGCAAACATATTAGCAAATGCTTATATGTCAAGCGGGCGGATTTGCGGTCCGGCACGCGGCTTTCGGGTAGAACGACACCATGAGCTCGCGCTGGTCACGACGTGAAGCCTTGGGCTGGGCGCTCGCCGCGGCTGGGTTCGGCTGTCGCTCGACGAAACAAGCAACGCCATCTCCAGTCGCGAGTGGGGCCGCGAGCGCCGGTTCGGAAGCGAGCCTTGGCGGCGACCCCGCCGATTTCGGCGGCCTGGGCGTCACGCACGTTACCCAAATGCACAGCACGGAGCGCGGGGGTCGAGCCGTGGTGCTGTTGCATGGCTATGGCGCGCCCGGTGATGACTTGGTGCCGTTGGCGCACGCGCTGCTTCAACCACGGACGCGCTTCGTGCTACCCGCTGCACCGCTAGCGGTGGGTAACGGCGGTCGCGCTTGGTGGGCATTCGACAGCCCGGAACGACCGCTCAAGCTAGACGGCTCCGAGGCTATTTCGGCGGCCGGCTCGACGCCGTCTTTGGCTGCCGCGCGCTCGGCCGTTCAGCGAGTCCTGGCGGATACGATCAGGTATTTTTCCCCGGATACGGTGTCGATTGCCGGCTTCTCGCAGGGCGCCATGCTCTCGCTGGACGTCGCCTTGTGCGCACCGCCCGCGGTCGCGCGCGTTGGGCTGCTTTCGGGCGCGCTCCTCGTCGACGCGGCCGTGCGCCTCGCCGGCTTCGCCGATCGCAAGCCAGCCGTGTTCGTGTCTCATGGCCGCCAAGATCCCACGCTCCCTTTCCGCGGGGCCGAGCGTCTCGAGGCGGAACTCACCGCGCACGGCTTCGACGTCACTTGGCGACCGTTCGAAGGTCGACACGAGATCCCGGAAAAGACCGTGAGAGAGCTGGGCGGTTTCTTGTTCGGCTGAGTCCAGCGCAGCGACCCCAGGCGCAACCCTTCGTAATAACTGCGGATTGTGCTGGGCCCAGGCTGGCTCTCAATTCGACCCTGCCTTGCATCGTTTCGCGTTGCTCGCTCGTCTTCAGCGCATGACGAGCTCAATTGCACACAAGAAGGTCGTGGTCGTGGGCGGGAGTCGGGGCCTCGGCCTGGGCATGGTGGAGGCGTTGGTCGCAGGCGGTGCGGCCGTCAGCGTCGTCGGGCGGCGCGCGGCAGCACTGAGCGAAGTGGCGAAGCGGTTCGCGATCGATCCCATCGAGGGCGATGCGACGGATCCAAGCCTAGCCCAACGCGTGCTCTCACGCGTGCGGCCCGACGTGCTGATCCTGAATGCCGGCGAGAAACCCGCGATGGGCGGGATACGTGAGGTCTCGTGGGAAACGTTCAATGGCGTCTGGAACAGTGACGTCAAACTCGGATTCCATTGGCTGCAGGCCGCGCTGCGCTTACCGCTCACGGCCGGGTCTCGAGTGCTCTTGGGCTCGAGCGGCGCGGCGATCCAAGGGGCGCTCTACTCGGGCAGCTACTCGGGGGCGAAGCGCATGCTGTGGCTGATGGCGCACTACGCCAATGCCGAAGCGCAGGCGCTCGAGCTGGGCATTCATTTTCAGGCCATCTTGCCCTTGGATTTGGTCGCAGGCACGGACGTGGGGCAGGCGGGCGCCGAGTATTACGCACGACAAAAGGGCATCAGCCTCGAGACATTTTGGGCCGGTTACGCGACTCCACTCACGGCTCGCCAGGTGGGTGAGCATGTGACTACAATCTTGAGCGAACCCGCGTACGCGAGCGGTGTCGCCTACGGCTTGAAGGGCGGTGCCGGCATCACATCGCTCGACACGAAATAACCCGCATGAGTGAACGCACCCCCGAAGTCCTGCCATTTTTCGAAGGTCGCGAGCGCTTCTTGGCGCTCGTCGCCGAGGTGCGGCCCGAGCTTCATCGCTACTGCGCGCGCATGCTCGGCTCCGTGACGGACGCGGAAGACGTCGTGCAAGACACGCTCGCGCGCGCCTTTTACGCGCTCGCCGGCCTGGAGCAGATGCCCGAGCTCAGGCCCTGGCTATTTCGCATCGCGCACAACCGCGCGGTCGACCTGCTGCGTAGCTACGAGCACCGCATGAGCGAGCCTTTGCAATCGGTGCCCGACTCGAGCAGTGAAGACGAGGGGCCCGAAGCCGCGCTGGCTCGCGAGCAAGCCACAGCCCTCGCCATCTCGCGTTTCTCGGAGCTCGCGCCGCCGCAACGCAGCGCGGTCATCTTGAAAGACGTGCTCGGACACTCGGTCGAAGAGATCGCCGCTCTGCTCGATTTAGGCGTGCCCGCCGTCAAAGCCGCCTTACACCGCGGCCGAAAACGGCTCGCCGAGCTCGCGCTCGAGTCCCCCATCGAGAGCCACCCGCGTCGCGTGTCACCCGCGCTCACGCGCTTCGTCACGCTGTTCAACGCTCGTGATTGGGACGCCCTGCGCGCCCAGCTCGCGTCCGACGTCGAGCTCGATCTGGTGGCCCGCGCGCAGCGTCGCGGGCGCAACGTTTCGACCTACTTCTCCAACTACTCGGCCTTGAGCGGCTGGCATTTGGTCCCCGGCTTCGTGGACGGGCACGAAGCAATCCTGGTGTATCGCAACGCCAGCGACGCACAGCCGAGCTACTTCATCGAGCTCACGCTGGAGGGCGGCAAAGTGCGATTCATCCGCGACTTCTACTTCGTGCCTTACATTTTGAACGACGCGCACGTCGAGCACGTGGCCGGGTAGTCGGGAGCGCACCGGGTGCCGGATGCATCACTTGCGGCGCCCTGCCGCCGAGCTCGAGCTCGACGGCACCCGTCCGGGCGGCTCCGAACGTCGTTCACGTCTGTTGCTTCGAGGAACGGCGCAGTTCCTGATGGTTCTCCGGCGATTGGCACTTGGGCGTTGCAAATTGGTACGCGAACGAAACCGGCGACTGACCTTGTAGAGCTTCTCGAGCAAGATATGATTGTCTTGCTTGCTGTTCATCGACGACTCCTTTCCGCTCGTCATCACCATCTCGGCCCCGGTGTTCGATGCCAACGAGGTACGCTCCATGGCCAATGGTTTCGAGCGATATTTCGGCCGCGGAGAGCGCTACGCGCTACTATCCGCTTCTCCGCGCAATGCGCCGAGCCCCGGGCCCAACGAACGCAAACTGATCGCCGACTGGGCGAACGACCCTCGCGTCCGGGACTTCTCCCGACGGCTGTGCATTGCGTCGGCCACTGTGGTTCCCAACCCGCTGGCGCGCGCGGCGATGGCTGTGATCATCGCGATCTGGAAGCCGCCGTTGCCCCAAGAGATGGTGCCGACAGTGGAGCGGGGCCTCGATTATTGCCTCCAGCGCATCCGCGATGAACGGCTGCCCATCCAAAAGCCTGTAGAGATAATGCGCGCCGATGCATTGGCGCACCTACGAGACGTCGTTTGAACCGCTCGCAACCGTGCGAGCCCCCCGCCCGCTCCCCCGGCGACGAAGCTTGCCCTCAACTCGGGGCGAACAAGGCGAACGCGGCGCCCTGAGCGTCGTCACACACGACGACTCGTTCTCCACTCGGCAGCAGGATTGGAGCGAGGGCCAAGCCACCCTGCGCTCGAACCGCGGCCAGTGCCGGCTCGAGTTCGGGAACGCGGAAATGGAAGGTCCAGTGGGGATGAACGTCGGAGCGCTCGGCGATGTCGGACATCGATCCAGTGATCGCGCCCCCGAGCCGGTACCGGAACGGGGTCGTCATTCCGACTCCGTTGATCGCCATCGGCTCTTCGAAGCGCCAACCGAACGACACGCCGTAGTTCAGCTGGGCGCTAGCGAGGTCTCGCGTGTTGAGCGCGCGCCAAGCTACGTCCGGCCCCGGCGCGACCTTCGACGCCGCGGGTTTGGCCAATGCCATGATCGCGCCTCCGGGGTCGCGCATGACGGCCGCCTCTAACCCTTGGGGGTTGACCCACTTGGGACCGAGAGGCGTGGCGCCGCGAGCGGCAAAGGCAGCCGCGGCGGCATCGACGTCAGCGACATCGATGTAGCCGAGCCAGTGCGGGCGCGCGCCCCGCGCGAGCGCTTGCTCATGCAGCTGAAATATTTCGATTTCGACTGGCCCGAGGACAGCCGCGTAGAAGGCCCGCGCCAGAGGCACGTCCGTCGTGCGCAGATGATACTGAAAGAAATCCGCCATCGACGAGCACTTCTAGCATGTTTGTAGGCGCTTCGAACAAGCCCGACTCGCTTGGCCGAGGACCGGAAAGCGAGCTACGCTGTGCAGTCTATGCATCTGAAACGGGCGGGGTCGTATCTGGGGGTATTGCTGCTGACGTGCAGCTGTGGCGCACGAACGGGGCTGCTTTCGGATGCCGAGCTGCAAGCAACGACCAACGCCGGCAGCCCCAGCAGTGGCGGAGCGGGCTCCGCGGGTGGGCCTGGAGTCCGGCCCCCGCAGCCCGGCAAGGCGCCCGTCAGCACCAATTGTCAACTGACGGGAGATGATCCGCGTGTACGTGGCATTCGGCCCGACGAAGTTGCTAGCCTCGACGGCGCTGATTTCGTCTCCGGGGACGTGCAGTCTTACCACTGGAGTCTGCAGATGGAAGACTGCGATGCCGTCGTGAGCGATGCTCAGTTCACGCTGCAGGGGGTCGACTCGCGCGTGGTGATGTTTCAGCCTTCGCGCCCGGCCTTCTATCATTTCACGCTCGAGGTCACCGGGGTCGCAGGTGACCATTCCGCTTGCAAGCTCGAGGTGCCGGTCGAGGGCGCCGGCATGCGTGTGGAGCTGTGCTGGGACACGAGCACGACCACGGACCTCGACCTTTACCTGCACAACCCCTTCGACCGACGCCCCTGGTTTGCTCCGGGCTCCACAGAAGTCATCGGCGGCCTCGACAACGCGACCTGCAATACCTCGAACGCCACGGCCATCTTGCGCGTCGAAAGTCGGGTGGACTGGGGCTTCCGTGATTCGCCCCTCGGTGCCTGCAATACGCCCTCTTTCGGAGCGTTTTTAGGACTCGGGCGCTGCCCCAACCCGCGCGCCGCGGACGACAACAATCAATACATTGCCAATGGCACTACCGAGCGCATGCAGCTCGACGCCCCACTTCCAGGCCAGCAGTTCCGGATCATGGTTCAAAATTTCAGCAATCTGCCGGCGCGACCGCACGTGTTCGTGTATTGCGGCGGGCAAAGAGCCGGCGCCTTCGACCCACCGTCGAGCCCCAGCAATTTCGTGGCCCAGATCCCGGGTGGTTTCGGGGTGATGTGGCGCGCAGCGGACATCACGACGCGCGTGGACGCTTCCGGCAAGGTCGCCTGCAGTGCAGAGCCAGTGCTCGGCGCCGCGCTCACCATCGACGATGCGAGATTTTGAGCGACTCGCTGAGCGTGCTCTTCGAGCCGAAGCACTTGCTGCACTCGGCGCGCGGGATGATCAAGCCGAGCCATCAGCGCGCCGCCGCGACACGAACCCGTGCTCTCGAGCGTGCGCGAGAGCTTGGTTCGTGTGATCCATCCACAGCATCTCGGTGCCGTAGGCACGCGCGCGCTCACACAGGGTGTTTACCCGCGCTCCGCCATCGTCTTTGCGGTTCTTGGCGTGAAGATCGCGAAGATAGATGGCCGCGATCCGGCCCGGAAAGCGCGCCGCGGTCTCCAGGTAGATCTCCGGGTCACGCTCGCCGCTATCACCGATCAACACGAACGGCAGCTCCGGGTACATCTCCAAGAGCTCTTGCACAGCCGCGGTTTTGTGGTCGACGGGCGGCGCCTCGCGCAGGCCGATGTCGCGCAACAGGAGCGGACCGCGCGGTAGCCCGTGATACTCGAGAAAGTCGACCAAGAAGTCGTACAGATTCCAAGGACTCTTGGAAACGTAGAAAACCGGGTTGTTCGCCTGGCCCGACGCGCCCTCGCTGAGCGCATGGTACAGCTCACTCGTGCCTTCGAAAGGCATGCGCGTGAAGGCATTACCCGACAAAGTGAGCCAAATCATCTTCAGTGTCTGCGTGACGTGCGTCTGCAGTACCGTGTCGTCGATGTCGCTGATGATGCCGAGGCACGCGCTCGGCCCTGGGATCAACAGCTCGGCCGTCGCGCGTGCTGGCGAAAAGCCGCGCACCTTGGCACCCACGACCTCGACCTCCGCGCTCCGCCAATCGCCCGCCGCGATCGCGTCTGACGAAGCGACCGGCAATTCGAAGTAGCCTTCGTCATCGGTCAGGCCGAGCACGGTGTTCGGGCCGAGCACCGCCCGCACGTTCGCGTCGGGAAGCTCTCGTGAAAAGAAGCGCCGGAGCGTGCGCCGAACGCTCCGGAACGTCGAGTCCGTCGGCAGCGACCGCTCGAGCACGGACGCCTCGAGCACTCGCCCACGCAGAACGGCGCGGGCCGCAGTGCCGAAGCTGCGATATGCCACGACTTGCAGGGGGCCTAGCCGTCCGAAGCGCTGCCGGTAACTCCAGACCGCGCGATCGAAAGCAAGCTCCAGCCGCGCGAAGAAGCGCACGACTCGAGCGAGCAAGCGCTGCCGACTACGGACCGTCCGCGTGTGCGGCGTTTCTTCGAGTGCTTCGGGCATCGGGAGGCCCGTATAGTGCCCGATTCAGCGCGGCAATTCTCGCGCTCCGTTGGCTCAGCGAATCGCCCCGTCCGAGCGCCACTTGGCCACCGCCTCTTTCAGCACCTCCGTGTGGGGGAAGGTGCTGACGGGCAAGTAGATGAACTGCGCGGCCCAGGTATTGCTCGAACAGCCCCAGCTCTCGTTACCGCTGATGTTCACGAACGGATCGATGGCTTGGGCGACACCCGCGGGCACATTGGGGTGATACGGATAACTCGAAGCCGAGTGGTGACACGAGGAGCAAAGCGCGCCATCGGGCCGCCCCGAGACCACGCTGCTCACGATGTCGCCGAGTCGCTTACCGGCTATCGCGGCATCGGGCGGATGACCGAGGTGTTTGGCTTCGATCGGCGCGGTCCAGGTGAGCGTACAGACCGTGGTCACGCTGGCCGTGTCGTTGTTGAACACCGAGCCGTCGCCGCCTTGCATGGTGTGGCCCAAATCGATCTTGACCGTGTACGCGGTGCATGGCGCCATGAGGCTCGTGGGCACCTCGACCTTGATGTACCCGCGTTGTCCTGGGTTCACGGTGTTCGCCGCGGTGGCCGTGCCGCCGTAGTACTGGTAGAGGGCCCCGCTCAGCACGTTGCCGTTGATCGAGACGGTGCCGCTCACTCCCGTGGCGGGCGCATCGCCGACGTTGGTGACGTTGATCTGCAGACCGAGGGTGGGAGTACCACCGCCGTAGTAGCGCATCACACCGTCCGGCACCAAATCCGAAACGGACAGCGGGAGCACTACGAGCGGCGGTTTGGTAATGATGATCTTGGGCGGCTTGAGGGCGATCGCGGTCGTGTCTTTGGTCACCGTCGCGACCGGAGCGATAGCGAACGCGAGCTCTTGTTCAGACGTTCCTAACTCAGCCTCGGTCGGGTCACCGGTGCCTTCGGGTGCCGCTCCGCAGGCCAGCAGTGCGCTCGAGCCGACGATGAGTAGTGCAGTCACGGGATGCGTTCGCTTCATGGGGCTTCCTCCTCTTTGGGTGACAGCCCCTCAGCAAGCGGCGTGCCGTGGCCTTAGCACGAAAAACGCCGAGCAATCCGCGATAGCCGAAGCGCGCGGGGTGCAACTCCGAGGGGGGTGCCACGTTGCATGCAACGCTTGGCTGCGTCAGTCCTCGCCCGTGCGAAACGACTCGGGCTCGAGTTCGAAGCGGCGCAGCCAGCGTTGAATTTGCTGGCGAGCTTTGCCCATGCGGCGAGCCGTTTCGCTGACGTTGCCTCGTGTTTCTCGGAGAGCCTGAACCAACGCTCGGTAGCTGAGATTTTCTTCCTCCGAACGCGGCTCCGGTGGCGCGCTGGCGGCTGGGCGCAGCGGAGCGACGCGCGGCGGGGCCGACGTCTGCGAAGCTCCCTGCACGGCTTCCGGCAAGTGGTGGAGCGCGATCGGCTCGCCCGCGCTCAGCACGAGTGCGGCGGCCAAGGCCTGCTCCAGCTCGCGCACGTTCAACGGGAAGGCATAGGCGAACAAGGCGCGCACGGCCTCTGGCCGCAAAGTCGGCGCCAGCGCGCGGCCGTGACGGGCCAGCAACGCGCCGATCAGCAGCCCCAAGTCCTCGCGCCGCCCGAGGAGTGTCGGCATGGTGTGAGTGAAGCCCGCGAGCCTCGCGTACAGATCGCGCCGGAACAGGCCTTCTGCCATCAGCTCGTTCAAGTTGCGGTGAGTCGCGGCCACGATGCGCACGTCGACTTGCACGCTGCGCGTGCTGCCGACCGGAGTTACCTCGCCGTTCTGCAGGACTCTAAGCAGCGCCGCCTGCGAACTTGGCGGCAGATCCGCTATTTCGTCCAGAAACAACGTGCCTTCGTGAGCACAGCGGACGAATCCGACTTCGTCCTTCACCGCGCCCGAGAACGCGCCTTTGACGTGCCCAAACAATTGCGCTTCCAAGAGCGGAGCCGGAATGGCGGCGGCGTTGACCGCGACGAATGGGCCGGCACGTCTCGACAACCGGTGAACGGCACGGGCAATGCCTTCTTTACCCGTGCCCGTCTCGCCCAGCACGAGCACCGACAACCGGGAGTGTGCGATGCGCTCGAGTCGCGCCATGGCGAGTTCGAGCAAGGGGCTGAGGGTCGAAAGCGCTCCGGCGTCGTCCAGCGCTAGCGTGCGGTCGAGCAAGGGTGAGGTGGCTTGCGTCTCGCGGAACAGCAGCAGCGTCGCCCCGATCTCGATCAGCTGACCGTCGCGCAGCGGCGCTCGCTCGACCCGCTGTCCGTCGAGCAGGGTACCATTCGTCGAGCCCAGATCTTCGAGGATCCAAGTTGCGCCCACGCGGTGCAGCCGAGCATGCCGAGCCGACATCGTTCGGTCCGGAACCCGGAGCTCGAAGCGCGGCCCGCTGGCAGCCTGCAGTCGCCGAAAACTCGCTTCACCGCGACCAATTTCCACGTCTTCGTTGTCACGAATAACGTGGCGCGACGTACCGCCGAACGGGTTCTCGCACTCCAGCGCCTTGACCAGAAACGTCACGGGCTCGTTCTCGGGGAGCCCCACCGCCGCCCGGGTGGTCTGCTTCGTGCTGACTGGCGGAGCGTCCTTCAAAGCAGCTCGGAGCTTAGGCCAAAACCATCGCCACGCGAACCTCCGCGAGCAGAGTGCGTTGATTCGAGCGGGCAACACTCGGCGGGGGCGGTGGTGTGGCAGCCAAGCACGGCGCGCGGACGAACGAAGTCCTATTGCAGCGTGGCGTGAGACGAGCCTGTGATGCGCAATGAAGTCTGGCCCCTGAGGGCCAAGCCAATGCCCAGACCGATCAGCGCGCCTAGCGCGTGCGCCGCCGGCAGCAGCCGGATGCCGTCCCCCAAATCATGCGCCAAAATGGCGTGCCCGGCGTGGAACTCGTACGCGATCTTGAGCGCGGAGAGGGCCAAACTGCAAGCGCCGATCAGACGCAGGGTGGCCCTCCCGAACAACCGCGACAACGATGGGCCAACGCCACAAGCACTGCGGGGTTCGTGGCGAACGAAACCGCGCAGCAAAATCAACTCGATCACCAAGGCGGTATCGATGCCCGAAAGCCCGCGATACTCGGCGATAGCCGGGCCGACGAGTTCCAGCCCGAGCAACAGCAAAGGCGCCCCGATCAGCAAAGTAACGAGCAGCGCCCGCCGCGATTCACTCTCGACCAATGCGGCCCAGACCACGAACGCTAACCAATCCCCCCACAGATGAGCGCTGCCGTAGTGAACGAAGTGCCCCGTCCACAGGCGCCAGCATTGACCGGCCCGCATGCCATCGGCGGTGTAGGCGAAAGAAGATTGCGCAGGCAGCAAGCTTGCCAGCAGACTGGCGAGTGATGCGAGGAGCGCCAGCCAAGGCAAACCTGGCACGAGCCGCGCCTGCCCCGCGAGCTGCCCGCGAGCGGTCACGCGGCCTCCGACTGACCGCGCCGCCGGGCGCCGAGCGCGCCCAACGAGGCAAGCAGAAGCAAGCACGTCCAAGGGTCGAGCGCCCCCCCGTATCGCGTCGTGCTGCCACTCGAATCAGAATTCGAGCCATTACTCGTGGTCGAGGGCGCACTCGAGCCCGATGGCGTGCCCGAGGTGATCGGCACAGTGGAGCCGCCGGGCGCGGATGAGCCGTTGGTCTGGGCGGTGTGCTCGGCGTCAGTGCGAGCCTGATTGTTGCGCGCGATGCCCTGATCGGCGAAGCCTTGGTCGTCGAGCACCAGCATCGAGGTTTCAGTCGTGACGAGTTGGTACTCGACGCCCAGCTTGCGAATGCGCGCGCCGGCTTCGGCCGCTGGCAGCAGGCCGAGCAACGCTTGCTTTTTCAGTGCGTGAATCGAATCGAGCGCCCACAGTCGCTCGAGCTCCGGGTTGCCTTCGGCGACATCTGGAAAGGTCACGCGCGCGGCGTAGGTCTTGTCGCGGTTGCTGAGCCGAGTATGAAGTTGCACGTCAGCGACGCCGCCCGCGGCGTAGCGACCAAAGACGACGAGCTGCTGACCGCGATACACTTTGCCGAGGTCGAAGTCGGTGGTGTCGGTCACTTGCACGCCGCTCAGGGCGAGGTGCGCGTCGTGCAGGCTCTCGTGCGTCATTTTGTTTTTTGCGAGCTGCACTTGGCCAATCAAGTCGTCGCGGTTCGAGATCGGCGCGTAGAACCCGCCGCTGCTCTCGGTGATCACCTGCATCAGCGGCCAATTGGCGCTATTTCCGAGCAAGAACCCGTGGATGCGCAGATCGCAGTCGCGTTGCATCGCAACGAACGCAGGGGCATCGACGATGCCCTCGTTGGCCACTCCGTCGGTCACCAGAAATACGGTCGTGACGCGCTCGGGGTCATGACCCGAAGTGCCCGCACTCAGACCGTTATACAAATTGGTGCCGCCTTGCACGCCGTACGACTGCAACGCTCGGCTGGCGGCCGCGATGTTGTCGGCAGTCACCCCCAGGAACCCTGGCGTGATGTCGAACGCGACATCTGCAAATCCCACCAACCGAAAGCGGTCCTGGGGGTCGAGCTGCGCGAGCGCATCGGCCACCGCCTCCTTCAAGGTGGCGAGTTTGCTTTCCATGCTGCCCGAAAAGTCGAGCACGTATACGTAGTCGGACCCGTGTTCGATTGCAGGCAGATCCAGCCCGGGCGTGACGAGCAGCATGAAAGTGCCCGGTTGGCCACCCTTGGCGCGGAACGGTACGAGCTGCACGCTCCCCGGTAAATCGGGCATCAGCTTGTAGTACACGACGACGTCGGTGGTCAGCGCACTCGGTGCGGCGTCGAAGTGTACGTTGAAGTGACCGCCGCCCAGATCCTTCACGGCCGCGCCAGGCACGTCGGGCACGCGCACGTCGGCCACCGGGACCGCACTCTTTAGCTCCAGATCGAAGCTGAATTTGGCGACATTCGCCGTTTGGTTGCTCGTTCCCCAAAAGCGCGATTCATCCGTTCCGCCATTCTCGAGCGGGTATAGGAAGCGACCGACATTGGCGTCGATCGCGACTGGCTCGTAGTATACGAACGCCAACGTCGCGTCGGCCGCGGCGGGGATGTTGGCGACCGAGAACTGGAAGTTCTGATAGCCGTTTTGAACGGCGAGCCCTGCCTGCGCGCCTTGCGTTGCCTGCGCTTCGTACACCTGCTGTGCTTTTTCGCGCTCCACCACCTCGCCGCGCAGCACCTGATCGCCAGCTGAGATGGTCATCTCCGACAACGCCGCATCGGGCGGCACCGGGAACTCGTAGACCGCGTCGATCGGCTTCGAGTTCGAGTTCGAGTTGTGAAAGACTTGCCTCACCTCCGTGCGCGCAAAGCCATTGTCGATCACGACCTTGACCGCGTGCTCGACGATCTGCGGTGGTGCGTCGTTCGCGTTCACTGGCCTGAGCAGACCGGCGGCATTCGCCGTACCGGTCAGCGCACAAAGCAATCCCACCAGTGCTGTCGCTAAGGACAGCTCAGCCCCAATTCGCATCTCTGCCTCCGGGAAAAGCGCGCGCACCTCGCGCCACGCAAGGCCGCCTACAGCAGACTCCATGCCAACTGGTTCAACCTGTCCCGCCGCCGTTTTCCCGCGGAATGCTGGGCAGTGTGCCCGGTGCGCCCATCCGTAGCGTGTCTGGGGCGGAGCCAGTGTCGCACCCGAGTCACACCCTTGGTGCAAAGTCGCGGGGTCCGCGTTCGCAACATCGCTCAATGCATGCATGCATGCGTTGAGTGCAATGCATGTGCGGCACGCGTGGCGCATGTACGAGTTGTAGTCTGCCGCCCGACAGGCGCAGACAACGCGGACAAACGCGGACAAACGCGGACTGAGCGGTAACCCGCGAGCGCGCATTCGTTCGAGTTTCGCGGGCGCTCGCGTTGACGCTGGGCCTGTGTGAGTGGTAAGTTTGCAGACTTACGTCTAGACGCCCAAAGCCCGTATCGACTTGGGCAAGGAACCACATGTTGAAACGCTCCCGCTCCGCCGCGCTCCTGTTCGCTCTACTGCTTGCCGTCGTGCGCTGCGGTTCCTCACCGCAGGTCGCCAATTCGGGCGCGGGTTCGCCGAATGCGGGCAGCGGCGGCATGAGTTCCTCGGGAAGCACCGGAAAGGGCGGAACGGACCTGAACGTCGGCTCCGATGCGGGCACGGATTCCGGGCCTTCCGGTGACGGCGGATGCATGGACAGCACCTGCGGCGAAACGGACCCCGCCGTTTGCGGTGACGGCGTCATCCAAGACGGAGAAGGCTGCGACGACGGCAATCACACGGCGGGTGACGGCTGTAGCGCGAGCTGCAAGGTTCAAAAAGACTACGAATGCAAGACCCCGGGTGAACCATGCACCTCGACCATCGTCTGCGGTGACGGCCAAGTGGGCGGCGCCGAAAGCTGTGACGACGGCAACGTCAAAGCCAAAGATGGCTGCAGCGCGCAATGCCAAATCGAAGACGGCTTCGGCTGTGAAGCGAATAGCAGCGGCGCTTCGGTTTGTATGCCCGTCAGCACGACCAAGTGCGGCGACGGCATTCAGACCGCTGACGAAGCGTGTGACGACGGCAACCTGCTCGCGACCGACGGCTGTACCGACACCTGCAAGATCACCGACGGTTACAGTTGTCCCGAAGCGGGTAAGCCCTGCGAGCTCGACACGGTCGCCGCTTGCGGCAACGGCGTGCTCAACGAGAAAGAGCAATGCGACGACGGCAACACGGCCATCGGTGATGGCTGCGATGCGTTCTGCGCGCTGGAAAACTTCTACACTTGCCCGACCGCGGGTTCGCCCTGCGTTTCGACGATCGTTTGCGGTGACGGCAAGGTGGTCGGTGACGAAGCGTGCGACGACAGCAACACGACGGCCAGCGACGGCTGCGCCGCCGACTGCAAGAGCGTGGAACCGGGCTATAGCTGTCCGACCGCGTCCGGCGTCGGGGGAAAGTGCAGCAAGGCCGACTCGGGGACCTGCGGTGACGGCGTGCTCAATGCCGCGCAGGGCGAGTACTGCGACGACGGCAACACCACCGCCAATGACGGCTGCTCTAGCTGCCAGGTGGACGCGGGCTACACTTGCCCCAGCGCGGGCTCGCTGTGCAAGGTGATCGAGTCTTGCGGTGACGGCAAGTTGAGCGTCGCGCTCGGCGAGCAATGTGACGACGGCAACGCCGTGGGTTCGGACGGCTGCTCCAGCCAATGCTTCACCGAGGTAAATTACACCTGCCCCACGCCTGGCAGCCTCTGCACATCGACGGTCGTCTGCGGCGACAAGAAGGTCACGGGCGCCGAAACTTGCGACGACGGCAACACGGTGAATGGCACGAACGGCGTCTTGGACGGCTGTTCCGCAACCTGCCAGGTTCAACCCGGCTGGACGTGCCCCGCGGGCGGCACCTGCCACGCGACCAAGTGCGGCGACGGCATCCGCGCCGGCTTCGAGCAATGTGACGATGGCGGTACCGCGAACGGCAATGGCTGCAGCTCGACCTGCCAGCTCGAGCCCGGCTACAAATGCGCGCCGAACGCTCAAGGGGTGGACGTATGCAGCCCGACGACTTGTGGTGACAATAAAATCGAAGGCACCGAGCAGTGCGACGGCGGCAACACCACGCCCTTCGACGGCTGCTCGCCCTCGTGCACCAATGAGCCGAAGTGTGGCTACTCGGGTAGCCCGAGCAAGTACGGCTGTACCGCGCAATGTGGCGACGGCATGATCTTCGGCGGTGAGCAATGCGACGACGGCAACACCACGCCCGGTGACGGCTGCAGCGCAACCTGTACGGTGGAGAACGGCTACACCTGCACGGCGAGCTTGCCCACGCTGCCGGACCCGCTGGTTTTGCCGATCATCTATCGTGATTTCAAGCCCACTCATCCGCAGTTCGAGGTCGACCCGGGTGCGGGCGGTCGTACGCCGGGCATGGTCAACACGGCCATCGGCACCGACGGTAAACCTGCCTACAACACCACCTACAACGGCTACTCGCTGAATGGCGCGAAGCCCGCGAGCGGTACCGCCACCCTCACCACCAGCGCGCAGATCAGTAGCGCGTTCAGTCAGTGGTACACGAACGTCGACACCATCAACTATCCGATCGTGAGCACGCTGCCGCTGGCTTACTCTTCGACGGACAAGGCCTATAATTTCTACAGCGCGTCTTTCTTTCCGATCGACGGGCAAGGCTTCGGCAACTACACGGGCTACTCTCACAATTACCACTTCACGAGCGAGCTCCGTTACTGGTTCGCGTACGCGGGTGACGGCACCGAGAAGCTCGAGTTCAAAGGTGACGACGACGTGTGGGTATTCGTCAACGGCCAGCTGGTGGTCGATCTGGGCGGCATCCATGGTGAGCTCACCGGCACGATTCAACTGCAGGGCGCGGCCTCCCAGGTGTGCACTCAAAGCGCAACCAACGGCGCCACCACCTGCAGCACGATCAACGTCCCGCTGACCGCGGGTACGGTCTACGAGATCGCGCTGTTTCAAGCCGAACGCCACGTCACGGGCTCGAACTACAAGCTCACGCTACGTGGCTTCAACGCTCCGCGCAGCGTGTGTACGCCCAAATGTGGCGACGCCATCGTCACGAAGAACGAAGCGTGCGATCTCGGCACGGCCAAAAATACCGGCGCTTACGGCACGTGCAACGCGGACTGCAGCCTACCCGCCAACTGCGGCGACGGCACGAAGAACGGCCCCGAGCTCTGTGACGACGGCAGCAACCTCGCGACCTACGGCGGCACGACCAAGAAGTGTGGCCCCGGCTGCATGTTTGCTCCGTACTGCGGCGATACCAAGGTGGACGGCGCCAACGGCGAGGCGTGCGATCAGGGCGCCAACAACGGCAAGGGCTATGGTTACTGCTCGGCCAGCTGCCAGCTCGGTCCGCGTTGTGGCGACGGCGTCACGCAAGCCGGGTCCGGCGAACAGTGCGACGACGGCAACAAGAACGGCACCACTACCAGCGCCTGCCAAGTCGACTGCAAAGCGAAGTGCGGCAACGGCGCGGTCGACGCGGGCGAGTCGTGCGACGACGGCGCGGCCAACAACGTCGGCGGTTACGGCAAGTGCAACGCGAATTGCACGGCCGGCCCGCGCTGCGGCGATGGTGTGAAGAACGGCACCGAGCAATGCGACGACGGCAAGAACGACGGCAGCTACGGCTACTGCGCACCGGGTTGCGTGCTCGGCCCGCGCTGCGGCGACAACGTGGTTCAAAGCACGGCCGGCGAAGTGTGTGATTCGGGTAGCGCGAACAGCTCTTCGGCTTACGGGAAGAACCTGTGCAACACCCGCTGTTTGCCGGCGCCCTACTGCGGCAACAAGAAGCTCGAGTCTCAGTTTGGTGAGGGCTGCGACGACGGCGTGAACAGCGGTCAGCCCGGCTCGTGCACGATGGACTGCAAGTCGTACGTGCCGCTCGCCTCCTGTGGTGACGGCGTGGTCAAGGCCCCGGAGCAATGCGACAAGGGCGCCGCCAACGGCACGGCCGGCAGCACCTGCGACAAACATTGCAAGACGACCTGCGGCAACGGCGTGGTCGACGCGGGAGAGACCTGTGACGACGGCGTCGACAACGGCGCTTACGGCACGTGCACCCCCACTTGCCAGTTCGCGGCGTACTGCGGGGATGGCGTCAAGAACGGCCCGGAACAATGCGACTTGGGTGATGGGAAGAACGAGGCCAGTCCGTACGGCGTTGGCAAGTGCTCCACGGCGTGCACCAAGGCTCCCTACTGCGGGGACGGTTACGTCCAGTCGAGCCAAGGGGAGCAGTGCGACGGCGGCTCGAACTGCGACCTCAACTGCCACGCGACCATCCCCAAGTAGGCAGAATTACGTTAGACAACGCAGTTCCGCGCTGGCTGTACTGCGGACTGCGTGCTATCCGCCTTGAATGCGAAGTCACGCTCTTAGCTCTCTGTTTGCGCTGCTGACCGTCTCAATCCTCGCCGCGTGCGACGCGGGCTCAAGCAGTGCCGGGGATTCCGCGGGCACCGGCGGCGGCTCCGCCGCCAGCGCGGGCTCGACCGCG
>Ga0247740_1000511_pt1 | contig 18620 bp, 16 predicted proteins | sample UWRJL148409B2_FD_180942 | JGI IMG/M metagenome (GOLD analysis project Ga0247740, IMG submission 180942) | Plant litter microbial communities from Arlington Agricultural Research Station in Wisconsin, United States - UWRJ-L148-409B-2 | ecosystem: Environmental > Terrestrial > Plant litter >...
GCGCTCGTTACCGCGGCCCACGCGCCCGCGCAGCTGATAAAGCTGAGACAATCCAAATAGATCCGCGCGGTCGACGATGATCGTGTTGGCGCGCGGGATGTCCAGACCGCTCTCGATGATCGCGGTGGCAACGAGGACGTCGTACTCACCTTGCACGAAGTCGAGCATGGTTTGCTCGAGGTTGCTCTCGCTCATTTGGCCGTGACCGACGGCCACGCGCGCGGTCGGCAGCAACTCTTTGATGCGCTCGGCGCGCTCGTAGATGCCGTCCACGCGGTTGTACACGTAGAAGACCTGCCCGCCGCGATCGAGCTCACGGCTGATCGCTTCTTTGACCATGCCTGGATCGAACTGCGAGACCACGGTGCGAATCGCGCGGCGGTCGACGGGCGCGGTGGTGATGATCGACATGTCGCGCATGCCGCCGATCGCGAGCTGCAAGGTGCGCGGGATGGGCGTGGCGCTGAGCGTGAGTACGTCGACCGACATGCGCATCTGCTTGATGCGCTCTTTGTGCGTCACGCCGAAGCGCTGCTCTTCGTCGACCACGAGCAGGCCCAAGCGCTTGAAGTGCACGTCCTTCGAGAGCAAGCGGTGGGTGCCGATCACCACGTCGACGGAGCCCTCTTTCAGGCCTTTTAGCGTGTTTTGGTGCTCGGTCTTGGACTCGAAGCGGCTCATCGCGCGGACCGTCAACGGGTAGCCGGCGAAGCGGGCGGCAAAGGTGTTGTAGTGCTGTTGCGCGAGCACGGTCGTGGGGCAGAGCAGCGCTACTTGCCGGCCGCCCATGGCGTTGAAGAACGCAGCGCGTAGCGCGACCTCGGTCTTGCCGAAGCCGACGTCACCGCACACTAGGCGATCCATCACGCGATCGCTCTGAATGTCTCTGAGCACTTCGGAGATGGCAGCGGCTTGGTCGCGCGTCTCTTCGAACGGGAAGCTGGCTTCGAACGCGCGGTACTCGTCGTCCGGAGGGGTGAGTGGATCTTTCTTCAGGGCGGCGCGCTCGGCGTACAGCTTGAGCAGCTCATCGGCCATCTGCCGCACGCGGCGCTCGACGCGGGCTTTGGTCTTGCCAAAGGTCTGGCCGCCCAAGCGGTCGACCTTGGGCGTGGTGTCACCGCCCGCGTATTTCTCGATCTGATTCAGCCGATAAACCGGCAAAAACAGCTTATCGCCGCCGGCATATTCGACGACCAACAGATCGACGTGCACGGCGCCGATCGCGCGCCGCTCGAGGCCCAAGTAACGGCCTACGCCGTGGTCGACGTGGACCACGAAGTCACCCACGCTGAGGGCGCGAAGATCTTGCAGCAGCGCGCGCGCCGAGCGCTTCTTCTCTGCGGGGCGGTGCGCGCGCGAGCCGAAGATCTCTTCTTCGGTGATCAGCACGAAGCCGGCCGCGGGCGCGAGCACGCCACGCGCGAGCGGCGCGGTCACGATCCGCACTTGGGCGCCGCGCGTGAGCTCGCTGTCCGCGCGCCACACGCTGACCGGCGCGCCGCGATGCGAGAGCAACGCGCTCAAGCGCTCGGCTTGGGTCTCGGTGCGGGCGCAGATCACGACTTCGAGGCCCGCGTCGAGGTACGCGCGCACGCGCTCCAGCAGCGGCTCGAGTGCGCCCTGTTTCCCGTGCTCGCTGCGCGCGCTCTTGACCGCGCGGGCGAGGTCGGAAAGGTCGGAAAAGGCTAGACTTTGCGCTTCGGGCGGCGCGCTTTCCAGGTTCTCGAGCACGCTCTGGCTGACCGGGCCGGCGATCGCGGTGCGGTGCAGCGCGAGAACCGAGCGCACACGGAGCCGCTCTTCGAGCTCGTCTTGGCTCAGGTACAGCGCGCGCACGGGGAAGTGCGGCGTGCCGCGGCGCGCGGCTTCACCCGCCAGGCCGCGCTCCAGCTCTTCGTGAATTGCGCGCACGACCGCGCTCGGATCGTCGATCACGAAGATCGCGTCGGGGGCCAGATAGTCGAACAGCGTTTCGAGCTCGAAGAACGCGGGCAGGTAGCCGTCACTGCCGAAAAACGCGCGCCCCGTCGCCAGATCGTCGATCAGCGCGCGCGTCTTGGTGGACGGAAAATTGACGGTGTCGCACAGATTGCGCAGCACCTCTCGCGCGCGCGCCTCGGTCTTGGCCGTGACAATCGCGTCGCGCGCGGGCGGCGCAACTACGCGCGTGACCGCGTTTTGCGTGCGCTGATCTTCGGGGTCGAAGACCTTGAGCGAAGCCACCATATCTCCATACATTTCGATACGGATCGGCGCGGCGAGCTGGCCCGGCCACAGGTCGACGATGCCGCCGCGCAACGCGTAGCTGCCCGGATCTTCGACCACGGGGGCGCGCAGATAGCCGGCGGCGGTGAGCTTTTGAGAGAGCGCGACCACGTCCAGCTCTTGTTCGACCGAGATCACCTGCGTCGCTTCGCGCAGCGCGGCTCGCGGCGGTACGCGGCGGACCAAAGCGCTGGCTGTGAGCACCAGCGGTGAGCGCTCGGGATTGGCGAGCAGCTCGCACAGGGCTGCCGTGCGCAGCATGTTTGCGCGCCTATCCGTGTGGACTTCGGCGTAGGGTGTCGATTCGGATGGCGCGTGCACGAGGGGCGCGTGCATCGGCTGACGCGGCGCATGCGTGAGCGGCAGGCCTTTGCCGAGCGCCGCCAAATCACCCGCGGCTTGCTGAGCCACCTCGTTGCTCGCCGCGACGTACACGATCTGGCGGGGACTGAGGGCCGCGAGTGCGTGGCTGACGAGCGCGGGGCCCGAGCCTTCCGCGCCCACCAGCGGGGCCAAGCCGCGCTGCGCGAGTGCGAGGCGCGCCGCGTCGCTCGCGGTGACAATCGTTCGGTCCTCGGGCAAGCGAGGCAGGAAGGCGTTGTCTTCGAGCGTTGGGTCCGATTCCGACATCGAGCGCGCGCAGTCTTACTCGGGTCTGGCGCCTTGCAACGTGTGCAGCAGATAATTTCGCGCCAGAAGCGCATACTCGCCGGACTCGTGCTGACCCAGGTGAGCGCGATACGAGGCCGCGGCAGCCTCCGCATCGCCCAGCTGGTTGAACAGGTAGCCCTTGGCGAACAACGCTGGATAGTCCGGGTCTTTGCGCGAGAGCGCGTTCACCACGCGCACGCGCGCGGCATTCGCGGCGCTCTCGTCCTCGCTACCGCTTTCGAGCGCACCTTCCGGATGGAGTAGCAAGAAGCGATAGTACAGACGCCATTCGTTCAAGGTCGGCGCAAACGGAAATACGCCGCGTTTCTCGATTAGGTTCGCCCAGTGCAGCTGGAACAGGACGCGCCGCGTCGCCTCGTCGGCCAAAAAACGGCCATCGCTCCCGAACCACTGATTGTGCTGCGCGTGGCTCAAAAAGTCCGCGCTTAGTTCCAGCAGATCGCGATTCGGCTTTTGCTCGCGTTCGAATCGATTCAGCGCGTCCAAGAAGTACTGCGTTTGCACTGCCCGCAGGTCGAGCAGCAGCGCGCTCTGCCCCTTGGCCACGACGTTTGCCAGGCGTTCGCGCAGGTCGTCGATATCGTGCCCGGTATCGAGCCCTTGGTTCACCGAGTGCCCGAAATGTCGAATGCCCTCGCCGACCGCGCGCACTTCGTACGGCAAGCCGGTCGCTTCCGTTCGGGTCGCCCGCTCGCGCTCGCTCAGCGCGCGTCGCTCAGCCTCCGCGCGATCGATGCGCGGTAGCGGCAAAGTCATGGGAACGCTCGGGCGCGGCGATGCCAACAGTGCACAGGTCAAGACGATGCCGACCGTCAGCAAGCCGAGTTCATAGCCCTGCAAATGCCGGCGGAAGCCGCGCGGCGGCGCCGGCTTCTCGCTGGCCGCTTGCGACTTCTTGACAAGTTCTGGCTCTCGTCTCAAGGGTGTGCCTCGGGCGTCAGCATCCCGCCCCGGAGTCAGTGGAGTCAGTCGTGCAAGACAAGCGATTACACCCCCGAGTGACGGTCGACACGCCGGTGTCGTGTGAAGGGCGCGCGGGCGCGGCGTTCACGGGGTTGGCCAAGGACATCAGCATTGGCGGCATGTTCGTGCAAACGAGCGAAGTCGTCGCCTTCGGGACCGAGCTTACCATCGTCGGCCGCTTTCCCGGAACCAAAGCTGATTTGCGACTGCCCGCGATCGTGCGTTGGACGAAACCCGACGGCTTCGGCGTGCAATTCGGCGCCCTCGGCGCACGTGAGACGCATGCCATCAGCGAGCTGCTCAAGCGCTGAGCCCGGCCCCGAGTCCACGAGTCCACGAGTCCACGAGATGAACATCCCCACTTCGCCCGAATCTTACTTCACCCAATACATCCCCGAGCGCTTCTCCGGCATGCCTGGCTTCGAACAGGTCTCGTCGTCCGGCAGCGTGGCCTTCGCCGTACCGGAGGTCGGCCTGTGGTCGTTTCGCCTGCGCGCGGGGCAGCTCCTGTGCGAGCCCGTGCTCGCGAGCGACCCGGTGGTGCGCATCACCATCCCCGCCGCGAGCTTCGAGCCGATTGTCGTGCGCGGCACCGAGCGCATGGCCGGCCTCGCGCTCTCCCCCGAAAAACAAATGCTCGCCTTCCGCGCGCTGACCTTGGACGCCGAACGCATCGCGCAAATTCGCAGCGTGGTTGGCTCGGTCTCTTTCGCGGTGCTCGAAGGCAAAGACACCCACCGCGTGTACGTTACGCCGGGCGCCGCCGAGCCCAACCTGAGCAAACCCGAGTGCGAGGTCTCCTGCGAGTCCGAGGCTTTCTGGGGCCTGCAAACCGGCACCCAGAACCCCTTCGAACTGCTGATGAGCGGCAAAATCCGCATCGCCGGCGACGCACAAATCCCAATGGCTCTGAGCAGCCTCTTCGTCTGATTTTGTGATGGTCACGCGCCGCCGCGCGACCGTCCCAGCCTTCGGCGTCCTAGCTCGGAACCCTGCGCCCCCACGAGCTGCGACGCCGGGTCGCGATCGCCCACCACACCCGGGGTGCAGTCACTCGTTACCCAGCTCAGGGACGGCTCTTTGTGGCTGCCTGTGAGGCCGCCAAGAGCGCCAAGGTTACCAAGAGCGCCAAGCAATCAGAGCGTCGCTGAGCACGAAGTGCACCTCAGAACGCGTAGACATTTGGGGGTTCGCGAGGGTCGTCGCGCTAAGCGTTGTACACGGCAGGGCGCGGCCGGTGTCGCCACGCGGTCACTCGTCTCCTGGCGAAGGCAGAGCGCTGGGACGGCTCTTTGTGGCTGCCTGTGAGGCCGCCAAGAGCGCCAAGCAATCAGAGCGTCGCTGAGCACGAAGTGCACCTCCACACTCGCCGAGATTTGGGCTTTCGCGATTCCACTCGCGAGCACCCATGGTACGTCGGGGCTGCCGTTTCAGCCGCTCCATTCACATCGCGGCGAACGCGCCCCGCGAACCGAGGATATTCTGCGACGCGAACGGCCGCACAGGTCGAAACCCTAAATTCTCTCTCCCCTTGGCGATCTTGTCTCCCTCCGCCTTGGCGATCTTGGCGACCTTCTGGGAGACGTTCCGGTCTGCCGAGGTTTGGCGTTGGTCTCTCTGAGCGTCAAGGCGCTCCCGGGACGGCGGGGAGGGCGGCCCAGTTGAGGCTCTCACCCTCTTGGGTGGAGATTTGCTGTGCCTTCCAACTCTTGAGCGACATCAGCCAGATGCCGGGGCTCTTGTTGCGGTTGGAGAAGAACGCCACGAGGCGGCCGTCGGGGCTGCACGCGGGGTAGCTATTGGAGCCTTGGTTCTGGGTGAGGCGGGCCATATTTTGGCCTTTTTCGGCGGCGATCACCAAATCTTGGCGATTGCCGCCGATGGCTACCGAGTAGATCAATTTCACGCCGTCTTCGGTGTCGCAGAAAGTCGGCGAGGCTGCGGTGAAGCCGGCGGGGGATACCGGTTTGCCGTCGACCCAGATGCGCTGGGAGCCTTGAGCGGGTTCGCCGCCGACCCAGGCCAGCTTGCCCGAGGGGCTCCACGCGGGGCGCGTGGCAAGCTCGCTGGTCGACACTTTGTTCATGCCGCTGCCGTCCGGGTTGCCGACGTAGATCGCGCTCTTGCCGTCACCGCTGACCGCGACTGCCAGCTTGGAGCGGTCTTTGTTGAAGGCCAAGCTGTAGACGGAGGTGTTGAAGGGCAGGTTGAGCGGCTTGCTCGTGCCCGCGTAGTACTCCATCACGTTGAACGGCGAGTATTGGTGGCTCACCGAGTAGAAGATGTGCCCGGGCGCGCCGAAGTTCGGGGCGATCGCAGTGTCGCTCGGATCGGTGAAGGCGAGCAGCGAGTTGCCGTCTGCATCCATCCGGAAAATGCGTCGATTTTGCGCCCATTTGCCCGAGAACGTGAGCTCGCTCGCAAAGCTGCCGTTGCGGCCGGTGAGCGCGCCCAAGAGCGCGTCGGTAATGCGGTGACCGGTGATGCGCGCGTCGCCTTTGTTGACCACGATCGTCTTCTGATAGACGGGCTCTTTGCCGACGTTCAGGAAGTAGGCGATGCCGAGCACGGAGATCTGGGTGTCGTTCTTTTTCTGCGCGGCGACTTTGACGATCGCTTCGGCGCCGAGCTTTTGCCAAGCGTCGACGTCGATTGCGTCGTCGAAGCCGTACAGGCCTTGGGGCGCCTTGCTGTCCGGGATCAAATCGAACATGCCGGTCAGCTCGAAGTCGCGACGCACCACGCCGCGCACGATCACGTCTTCTAGGTCCGGCGAAAGTGAGGGCAAAACCGCGATTTTCGGCAAGCGCTCTTGAGCGATGCCGGTGACTACGAATTCGCCCAAGACGTCTTCACTCGGCGTCGCAGGTCCGGGCGCCGGGGTTGCCGATTGTGCGTGGACCCGCGTGGGCAGCAGCAACGACGCGGGCACCGCCAATGAAAGCAGCGCTACTCCGAGGGCGTTGACTCGGGTGCGGGCGCGGGTGCGGGCGCAGGTGACGGTGCGGGAGATGAGTCGGCGCATGGGGCGGCCTTTCCGGAGAAACTGGGGCTGAGCAAAGTGCCGGGTGACAGGTCGGGGTAAAGCGGCGGCGGGGGCGGCAATTGTTGGCCGACGACGCCATCGAGCGTGGCTTTGACCTTGGCGTCGAACATGGCGTTGTTGCTCGGACGACTGACGCTGTAGCCGGTGATGGTGCGGTCGGCCCCGACCGTGATCTGCGCGCCCGAGCTGAGCGCGTGCACGACGTCACACGGCAGATCGGTGGGCGGGCGGAAGCGGACTTGGAACCAGCTGGCGATTTTGGCGCGGTACAGATCCAGCGCGCGCGCCTTCAGCGGATCGGTCTCGGTGCCGTTCTTTACGCCGTCGGCCGCGCCTTCGGTGGGCAGATTGGGTTCGTCTTTTGGCGGCGCGGCGTCGGTCAGCTTTTGGTCGACCTCTTTGGCGATCGCGGCGTCGGGCGGCGGCGCTTGGGCGTCGGCCTTGGCCAAAGGCGAAGTCGGAATCGCTTCCGGCGTCTTGGCGGCTTTGGTCGACGGCGCGCTGGTCTCTTCGAAGCGTTGCACGGGCGCTTGCTTCGCCCACATGTCCGGCAGCTTGGCTTTGACCTTCTTGCTACCGAGCTTGAGCAGCGGGAGGTCGTCCATGATCGGTTTGACGGCGATCGGGATCTCTTCCTTCACTTCCGTTTCGTGCGCGACGACTTTGGCGCTGTTTTGTCCAGCGACGATGATCAACGCGACCAACCCGCCTTCGACCAAGGCGGCGAGGAAGACCGCCAGCGCGTACTCTTGCGGCAAGAAGGCGCGCACGGCCATCGCTCAGGGTGCCTTTTTGCCGTCCGGCTTTTTCTTGTCGTCGGGCGTGTCGCTCTCGGTCTCGATTTCCGGCTGAACGAGCAGGTTGAGCGACTCGACCCCGCTGTTGCGCGCGGCGGCGACCACGGTGGCCACGATGCCGTAGCGTGCGTCTTTGTCCGCGCGAATGTAGAGCTCACGCTCTTTTTGCACGCGCGCGTTTTCTTTCAGCGCCTGGTCGATGTGCGAGGTCACGTCTTCTTCGCCGAACAAGACTTTTTCGTCTTTGGTGACCGTCACGAGAAGGCGTGCGTCTTTCACCGGCGTTTGAGCGGCGCGCACTTCGGGCAGGTTGATGCGCAGACCGGTGGTGAGCAGCGGAGCCGTGACCATGAACACGATCACGAGCACGAGCATCACGTCGACGAGCGGCGTGACGTTGATGTCACGGAACGCGCCGCCGCGACGACCCTTGCGAGCGGCACCCATGCCCATGGTTAACCTCGGCCGCGCGCGTCGCTGGGGTCGGCGATCAACGTCTCGACCCAGACTTCAGCGGACGCACTGAGCTCGTCCAGCAAGTCACCGATGCGCTTGTCGACGTAGTTGAAGCCGATCGTCGCGGGAATCGCGGCGACCAAGCCGAAAGCGGTCGCGATCAGCGCTTCGCCGATGGCGGGCGCGACCACGGGCAAGGAGGCGCTCTTCTCGACACCAATGCGCAAGAAGGCGTCCATGATGCCCCACACCGTGCCGAACAAGCCGATGAACGGCGCGGCCGAAGCGATGCTCGATAGAGTCGGCATGAGCGCCATCGTGCGTTGCTGCTCGGTGGCGATCGCGCGCTTGGCGACCGCCATCAACAGCTCGGAAGTGAGGTGACGCTGATGGTGGCGCTTGGCCAACTCCAGCACCACCCGCGCACCCGGTGACGACTTGTGCTGAATCGCCAAGGCGATCAGATCAGAGGCTCGCTCGACGGTGGCCGACGCTTTCTCGAACGCTCGATGCGTGGCCTGCAGGCGGCCGATCTGCGCCGACTTGAGGAACCAGATCAGCCACACCAAGCACGACGCAACGATCAGAATCGACAGCACGACCAAGACCACGCCCGAGGCGCCCAGCATCAGCCCGAGCGGGTCGAGGCCTTTGGGTTCCGCAGCCAGGGCGACAAAGGCGTGGATCATGGCTGTTTACTTACCCAAAACGACGTCGACGCGGCGGTCTTTGGCCCACGAGGATTCATCGGTGCCGGTTGCGTCGAGCTTACCGCGCGAGGTGGTGGCGATCTTGGCGGCGGACAAGCCCAGAGCCGCGATCGAGCTCTTCACGTTGTCGGCGCGGCGGCCACCGAGCACCATGTTGTACTCTTCTTCACCGCGCGGATCGGCGTGGCCGACCAAGCGCAGTTCGCGACCCTTGAGTGGCCCGGTGCTGAAGCAATCAGCCAGCTTCTTCAACACGGCGCGGTCTTGCGGGCGCACGTTGGCAGAGTCGTAAGCGAAGAACGCCTCGGTGTCCGTGATGCCGCATGCTTTGCGGATCTCGTCCGAGATGTTGATGTTCGATTGTGCCGGATCATCACCCGGCTTCGCGAGCGGCTTCTGCGCAGGCGGCGGGGGCGGCGCGGGCGCAGCGGTGGGGGCCGGTACTGCCGCCGGGGGCGGGGGATCAGAGGCGCAGCCTGCGGCGATGGCGGTGGAGAAGAGAACGATTGCTGCGGCGTACTTCATGACTAGCTCCTTAACGCGTGCCCCTTCTTGGGGCGGCGCCTGGTATACCTCGATTGCTCTAACTGCCGTGCAGAAGAGCGCTCCACGGCACGTGCGTCCGCAACGCGGCAAACGCAATGTGTATTCCGATGTAGGCGGCGCCCGAAAGCGCGTGTCGAAAACACGTTTAACTACGTGTGCTTAGCCCGACTACCGCGTGGTTAACAAATAGGCCAGCAGACCGGCCGCGGCCAAACCAAAGCAGGCCGCGAGCAGCAGGCTTCCAAGGCGCCGGCCCGGTCGAGCCACCGGGGTGCGGGTCGCGTGCAGCTTGGCCAATGCCACGATTGCGATCCCTGCCAGGCGCTTTTCGGCGATCGCCGAGCGATCGCGGTCGCCCTTCATGCCGCGGTAGCGCGCGGCGGCCTCCGCCAGCTGATCCGTGGTCTGACAATACTCGAGGAACGCGCCGTGCGTGCGCTCGTCTTCCCAACGATCGAGGACGCTCTTCCAGAGTGCTTCGAACGCGGCCTCCGCCATGGTTCAGAGCTTCAGCTCACGCGTCAGGTGCTCGGTGAGCGCAAAATATTCTCGCCGCTCGTAGCGCTCGTTCAAGATGTGAAAATCACGACCGGTGAGTCCCACGCAGCCGAAACAGTACGAGCAATTGCTGAGCGAGATTGAGCGCACCAAGTACGAACTACTCGAGCAGTTTTCGCAATCGATGCAATGCTGGCAATTGTTCAGGCCGCGCGAGCCCCGGCAATGCAGGCTGTCCGAACATTGCACACACCGCACACAAAAATTACAGCGGATCAGGCGCTCGGAATCCGTGCAGAACGTGCATGAGTCACAGGCGACGCAGCGCTCACAGGCGACGCACGACTCATTTTCCCGGTCTCTTCCCAGGCCGGCGACCAATTTGCGGAAGCGAGTTTCGAAGGTGCGCGCGCTGAACTTCGTGTCTTTGGGCATGGGCAGGTGCTGAGCGTCAGGTCCGAAGCACACGGCGGCGCGCCGCCCCTCGGGCGCGCGTCTCGGCGTCGTCGCGCACGGCTGCACCGCCGCGGGCCGGACGGCGACGCGCGTCCGTTTCAGACTTCGGGTCCGTGCGCTTGCTTCGTCGGGACATGTGGAGTCGCGGACGGTTCCGGAACTAGCACGCCCGGCCTGCCCCCGGCTCTCAGAAAATCGCCCGGCCGAGCCGCGTTTGCTCACCAATCGGGCTATCGTGGGCGTGCGTGGCTCAGCACCTGCGACGACTTTTTGGCGTTTTCCTGGGGTCGATGGCCGCGTTTGGCTGCGGCTCGGCGCGGCCGACGTTGGCCGAGCCACGAGCTTCCGCGAGCTCGGCGCTGCCGAGCGGCTTTCTCGACGGGCCCGCGCGCCGTGTTCGCTCGCGCAAGCTCGACTTTCCGATCGAACTCGTGCTGCCGTCCAAAGACAGCTGGCAGATCGCGGAAGGACCGAGCTGGTGGGTCGCCGATCACGCACCGAGCGCGTCGCAACTCGCCCTCCGCACGTGGCGTGCCGACCGCTTGGTCCGGCGAGCCGAGTGCGAGGCCGAGGCCCGCCTGTCGCGTCCCGCCATCCCTGTTTTACACGACGAAGCGCTGGTCGAACGCCGACCGCTGTCCGCACCCGCAAACTTCGACGTCGAACTCGTCGTGGGAGTCGAACCCAATGCTCGCGGTCTCTCGGGCTATGCTTGGGTGGTGGGCGCGAGTGTCGGCCGTTGCTACGCGGCGCTCTTCACCACCGCGGCCAGTGGCAAAGATGCCGAGCTCGAAGTTGCAGCTCGCCTCGGTCTAGTCGTTGATCGCATTTTGAGCCGCGTCCGTGTACGCAGCGTCGATGAACGCGCGCCGCGAAGGCACCTCGTGGTGACCCCAAAAGCCTCGCCGGAGTGACGCCTCCGAAACCTGGCAGCCTTCCACACGCCATCATCGCGGCACGCAACTCGGAGACGATGAATCCGAGGTTCGATGTCGTTGAAGTCAGAAGCTGCCCGTTCCGTTCGACCGCGCATCGTGGAAGAAATCCCGAGGTCGCGCGCGACGGACTTGGCGGTGCGTCTCGCCGAGCAAGTGCGCCGTTTGCGCATTCAAGCCGGGCTGACGCAGGCCGAGTTGGCCGCCCGTGCCGGAGTCACCGTGGAGACCATTGCCCGTTTGGAGCGCGTATTGCGCGGCCGGCTCTCGGCCAACGCCAATCCGTCGCTCGAGACCATGGAGCGTATCGGCACCGCACTGGGGGTCGAGGTGTCGGAGCTGCTGTCGGCACCCGGCAAACAAAAGCCGAAGGACGACCGTCTTGCATCGGTACTGCGCGGCGTGAGCCCCGCGACCAAGCGTCGCGTGATCCGCGTGGCCGAGGCGCTGGTGCGTGACGACCGCGTCGACGCCAAGCCCGCGCCGCGTAAGCGCTAGAAAGCGCGCGCGGCGCGTTCGAGCCGGTCGCGTACTTTCGCGCCCAGCGGGCCCACAATCAAAAGATTCAAAGAGTCCCGGGTGAAGAGCCGAGCCGCGGCGCGCTTCACGTCGGCGAGGCTGGTCGCCTCCAACAGCGCTTGGCGCTCAGTCGGGGTGCGCGCCACGCCCGTCAACTCACCCAGACCGTAGAAGCTGCTGAGCGCAGCCGGGTCGTCGTCTTGTTCGGCGAGCTGCCAGGCGAAGCGGCGCTTGGCCTTGTCGAGCTCGGCTTGACTCGGGCCTTCGTCGCGCAGCGCGCGAAGCACGCCGAAGATCTCCTGCAGCACGTCTTCCGCACGCTCGGGCGCGGCGTCGGCCGCGACGTCGAACAGGCCCGCGTCCACGTACGCTTCGTAGCTCGCGGACACGTCGTAACAAAGGCCGCGCTCGTCACACAAACGCTCGTACAACCGCGTGGCCATGCCGTCGTCGAGCACGCGCAAGAGCAGCTCGGTGGCAGGCTCGTCGGCATCGAGCTCACCGGGAGCGCGGAAACCGACGCGCACCGAGGCTTGGCTGCCCGTGTATTTCACATGTGAAAAGCGCAAGCCGGTCTGCGGCGCGGGGGCAACCGCGCGCGGTTCCGAGCCGTTGGGTAGCGCTTTGAACACTTCGGCCACCTGGGCCAGCATCGCTTCGGGATCGATCGGTCCGGCTATCGTCACTACGCTGCCTTCGGCCACGTAGCGAGCCGCGTGATGCTGGTGCAAGAGCGGGATGTCGAAGCTCTCGAGCGTGCTCAAGGAGCCGGTGATCGGAAAGCCGAGGGGGTGATTGGGGAAGGCCAACGCACGCAGCAGATGGTCGGCATCCACCGAGCGCCCGTCTTCGTCCAAGCTCTCCAGAATCTCTTCGCGGACGATGCCCTTTTCCACCTCCAGACCGCTGAAAATGGGCGCGAGCAACACTTCGGCCAAAATGCGCACGAGCTCGCTCAGGTTCTCGGGCGGCGCCCCCAAACTGAGCGCGCCATGGTCGACGTACGTCATGGCGGACAACGCGCCGCCGAGCGACTCCAGGGCCAACGCTTGCGCGTGCGCCGAAGGGAAACGCGCGGTTCCGCGATGCAACATGTGCTCGAGGAAGTGACTGATGCCGTTGTCGGCCGCGCTCTCGAAGCGCGACCCGATGCGAGTATGAATGTCGATCACCGAGCGGCGCACGTGCGGCATACGCACGGCGCTCACGCGCAGACCGTTCGCCAATTTGGCTTCGACGCGCGCGAGCGGGGTGCCGTTGACGGCCGTCACTCTTCGTCCCGGGACGCTTTGGGCTCTTCCCCGAAGCGAGCGTCCACCTTCAGCCGATCGCCGGCTTTCTTGCGCAAATCAGCGACGTAGTTGGCGAGGGCCTCGGTCGCCTTCGCGGCGCGCATCGGACCCAAGAGCTCGGCTTTGCTCTTGTCGAAGTCGGCGCGCGAAGCGGCCGTCTTCTCTTTGAGCTGAATCACGACCGAGCCTTCGCTGGTCTGGATCGGGGTTTGCCAAACTTCGTCGGGCGTCTTCAGTTCGAAGGCGCGCGCCGCGAGCGGCTCTTTCGGCGTCACCTGCGGTAACGGATTGCCGGAAGACGGGAAGGGCGCCGAGATCTCGACGCGCGGACGATCCAACGCCGCCAACGCCGGAACTTCGGGCGCCTCACCTGGCTTCTTCGTGGGCATCAGCAGCGCGAGTTGTGCCTCGAGCGCGTCTTCCAGCTTGGCGCCGGCTTTCGTGCGGCGGATCAGATCTTCACCGAAGGCCTTCACTTGCTCGTCGCCAGCGGCATGCACGTACAGCTTGTGCGCGACGTAACGACGGCCTGACCCTTCCAGGTTCGAAGCGTCGAGCTTGGGCTCGGTTTGCAGCAAATGCAGGCCACGCGGCGTCTCGACGATGGCGGACAATTCACCCGGCTTGAGCGCGGCGGCCGCCTTGGCGACTTCTTCGTGGCCGACGCCGTAGCTCGCGCCCACGCAGCCGAGCTCGCCGCCTTGCACGGCGGTCAGGCCTTCACTCACCGAGCGCGCCACGCTGGCGAACGATTCGCCGTTGGTAATGCGCTGACGCGCGCTTTCGAGCTTCTTGCGAATCTCTGCGCGGTCTTCGTCGTTCGCGCCCGGACCGAGCTCGAACAGAACTTCGCGCGTCGGCGTGCAGCCGGCGCTGAAATTGGCCTTGTCCGTCTCCCACGACGCATCGACCAGGGTCTTGTTTTCGGCGGCCCACTTGTCGACCGCGGCCGGGCTCGTATCGAGCGTGTACTTGGCGAACCAATCACGAGTGAGCACCGCGCTGCGGATGGTGACCGTGCTGCGCGCCTGGTCGAACATTTCGAAGGCTTCGGTTTCGGACACGCGGACGGGCTCGCGGACGAGGTCGCGCATGCGCGCGGCGATCAGCTCGCGCTGCTGCATTTCCTTGAATTCTTTGGGGCCGCGGTTGGCCAGCACGCGCACCTCTCGCTCGTACAGCGTGTAGTCGAACGGCTCGTCTGCCGTGCGCTTGACACGCAGGTAGCGCACCATCGTATCCCCGCCGGGCTCGCAGCCTCGGCCGTCTTCGGCGATGCGGCACAGGCCGAGCTGAGCGCTCAGGCCGAGCGAGTCTTGCGCAGGCAAGGACACGTGAGCGCGGCCATTGAACAGCTCGCTCTCGACGTCCTTGTCACTGGCGCTGATACCCAAACGCTTGGCTTCCGTGACCAGCAGTTCACGCTCGACCAGGCCATCGAGCACCTTCTGACGCAGGCTGAGCTGCTTCGAGGCGCGCGGGTTGATGTTGCGCATGACCAAGCCGTACGAGGCGTAGTACTCCTTGGGATCCAAGCAGTCGCCCTTGAGCTCGACCGCGCACTCTTTCTTCAAGCTGGCGGTAGGGCCGTTTCTGCCGGCGCGGAACTCGAGCGCGAACACCAGGATGATCGAAAATGCGATGCCCCCGACTAGAACCTGGGAGAAACCGCCGCCTCGGAAGATACTCAGCATTTGTGTAAAAACTTTCGCTGCAAGGCAGCCTGCGAGGCTCGGATCTCGAGGCCGCAGCGTGAAGGGCGCGGCAAATACCACGCGCGCGCAGGCGGGTCCATGCGCACGATACCCGGCAATTCGCCGAGCAAATTAGCGGCGGGCGTCGGCCGGAGCGGTTTTTTCCAAGGAAAGTGCGTAGCGCAGCTCGGCGACGAGCTCTTCATGGGAGCTCAGTACCTTTTCGAAGGCGACCTCGTGCCAAACGTCCAAAGTCTGGGAATTGTCCCCAGGATCACGCACTTCTACGCTGTTTGCGCTGACTTCCACGTAGCCGCGTCCGACCGCGTCCGTCGCCAACTCGCGGGCCCGGTCGAAGATCGCCGCGGTGGAATCATTGGGGAAGTCGCCACCTTGCGCGCGCACCACGAAGCGCACACCAGGCTCGCCGCCGAGCCGAGCCGCAACGCCACTGTCCATGATTAGATTGTCGCGGACGCGATCAGCCAGCACGATCTGATCGCTGAGGGTGCGATAGACCTCGAAGCCCTCTGCGAGCAGGAGCTTTTTCAGCTCACTCGGGCCAGACGGGAGGGGTGACGACATATACCTGCGCTGACAGCCGGAAAAACACCAGGAACCGTACGCGGAACCGATGCCGAGCGTCAAGATCGACGAGCGCTGCCCGGCTCATGCTAATCTCAGCGACTTCCGTGACGCACGAAAAGCCACCTCCCCGTTCCGGCAGTCCCGAAGCAGAGGTGCGTGCCCCGCGTCGCCACTCGGGCGGCGCGCGGCGTGAGGCGTCGGAGCGCGTGCTCATCCGCAGTGGGAGTTTCGAAACCCACGGCTGGACGCTGAACGTGAGCCGCGGGGGGATCCGCGCGATCGTGGAAGATTCGCTGCTCCAGAGCGCCGAATACGAGTTACTCGTGGGTGACGAAGAGACGGCCGTCGCTCGCCGCGCCAGCGTGGCTTGGCTGCAAGACGAGTCGGACGGGCAGATCGTCGGGCTCAAATACCTCGACGTCGAAGACGGCTCCGATCCGCCCAAGGAAGGGTAGCCGGCCGCGCGAATGCCCTCCGCCGCAGAGCTACTGGGTCCGGACGGGCCGCTCGCACGTAGCCTGCCCGCTTACGAGGCTCGCCCCGCCCAGCTGGAGATGGCGCGCGCCGTGGAAGGCGCGCTCGCTGACGATCGCGTGCTGATTTGCGAGGCGGGCACCGGTACCGGCAAGAGCCTCGCGTACTTGGTACCCGCTCTCCTGAGCGGCAAGAAGGTGATCGTTTCGACCGCGACGCGCGCGCTCGAAGAGCAAATCTTCTGGAAGGACCTGCCGCTGATCGAGCGAGCGCTGGGCGTGCCCGTGCGTGCGGCGCTGATGAAGGGGATCTCCAATTACTTGTGCCGTCGACGCTTGGCCGAGTTTCGCGCGAGCGAAGAGAGCCTGCGGCCGCGTCACGCGCGCTCGCTCGGCATGCTCGACGATTGGCTGAACGAAACCGAGTCGGGCGACTTGGCGGAGCTCGTCGGTATTCGAGAGGACGACCCGCTGCGCCGCGAAGTGAATTCGTCGAGTGAGACGCGCTTGGGCGCAAGCTGCCCCTATTTCAACGAGTGCTTCGTCACGCGCATGCGGCGCGAGGCGGAGTCGGCGCAGCTGGTGGTCGTCAATCACCACCTATTTTTCGCGGATTTGGCCCTGCGCGGGCCGCATCCGGCGCGCGTCATCCCCGACTACGACGCGGTGATTTTCGACGAGGCGCATCAGCTCGAAGACATCGCCACTGATTTTTTCGGCATGCGCGTCTCGCGCGCGCGTCTCGAGCGCCTCTTGGGGGACGCCGAGCGCGCAATGACGGTCGCGGGCGCCGGCGATCCTTTGTTCGCCGCGGGCTCGAAGTCGCCCACGCTGGCCAACGCCCGGGTCGCGGCCGAAGCTTTGTGGACCGAGCTCGGTCGCCGAGCGCACGGTGAAGATGCGCGTTTCACGCTCGAGCGCGACGCTTGGGTCGGCCCCCTCGAAGAGCGCTATCACGCGCTCGACAATGCGCTGGAAGCCGTCGGCTCGGCGGCAGATGCGGCGGCGGGGCGCGCCACGCTCACGTCCCCTTTGGGCAAGCGCGTGCCCGCCGCCGCGCTCGAAGGGCTCAAGGGCGTCGCGGGCCGGGCGCAACTGGTGCGCGAAGACTTGGCGGCCATCGTCTCCGGCGCGCCGGGGCGCATTACCTGGTTCGACATGGGTGGACGCTCGGCGGCTCTTAGCTCGACTCCCGTCGATCTGTCGCACGTGTTCCGCGCGCGCATCTTCGAGAGCGTTCCCTCGGTGGTGCTGACGAGCGCGACCTTGTCGATCGCGCCGTCGAAGAGCAATCCGGAGGCGAGCCCGTTTGCATTCTTTCGTTCGCGCATCGGGCTCACGGGAGACGCGGTGGCCGTCACCGAGCTCGTGCTCGAGTCACCGTTCGACTTCGCGCGGAACGCGCTCTTGTACACGCCGAAAGATTTGCCGCCGCCCGGTCACCCCGCGTTCGCGGCCCAAGCCGGCGAGCGCATCGCGGAGCTGATCGAAATCACCCACGGGGGCTGCTTCGTGCTCACCACGTCCTTGCGCTCGATGAACGCGCTGTACGCGATATTAGCCAAGCGCTTGCCGGCGCGGCGCATGTTCGTGCAAGGTGCCGCGCCGAAAGCGGCGTTAATCAGCGCGTTTCGAGCCGCCGGCGACGCCGTGCTCGTGGCCACGATGAGCTTTTGGGAAGGGGTGGACGTGCCGGGGCGCGCGCTGCGTTTGGTCGTACTGGAGAAGATCCCGTTTTTGGTACCGAGCGATCCGGTCGTGCAAGCGCGCTCACAGGAGCTCGAACGCGCGGGTGAGAATCCGTTCATGCGACTGCACGTGCCGGCGGCCGCGATCACGCTCAAGCAAGGCTTCGGGCGCCTAATCCGGACGCGCGACGATGCGGGCATCGTCGCGCTGCTCGATCCGCGTGTACACCAGAAGGGTTATGGGCAGCGGCTGCTAGCCGCGCTCCCACCGGCAGGCCGCACCTCGGAGTTGTCCGAGGTGCGTCGCTTCTGGGAGCGCGTTCCGGCCGTGACTCGCGGCGCGAGTTAGCGCTTCTTCTTCGCGGTTGGCTTGGCGGCTTTCAGCGGCGCCTTGCTGGCTTTGGGCGCGGGCTTTGCGGGCGCTTTGGCGGCTTTGGGTGCAGGCTTGGCCGGCGCTTTGGCAGCTTTGGGCGCAGGTTTGGCCGGCGCCTTGCTGGCTTTGGGCGCGGGCTTTGCTGGCGCCTTGGGCGCGGGCTTTGCTGGCGCCTTGGGCGCGGGCTTTGCGGACGCTTTAGCGATCGGCTTCGGCGCGGTCTTGGGTGCAGCCTTCTGCGGCTTGCCCACGGGCTTCGTCGGCGTGGGCTTCGGGCTCGTCTTTACGATTGGTTTGGCGGCCTTCGTGTCCGCGGCCTTGGCTTTCGCTGCGGACTTCGCGGGCGCAGCCTTGGCCTTGGCTACGGGTTTCACGGGAGCCTTGGCGGGAGCGGCTTTGGCTTTCGGCGCAGGAGCGGCTTTGGCTTTCGGCGCGGCTTTTACCGGAGCTTTCGGCTCGGGAGCGGCCTTGGCCTTAGGCGCAGCTTTTACCGGAGCCTTCGGCTCGGGAGCGGCCTTGGCCTTAGGCGCAGCTTTTACCGGAGCCTTCGGCTCGGGAGCGGCCTTGGCCTTAGGCGCAGCTTTTACCGGAGTCTTCGGCTCGGGAGCGGCCTTGGCCTTAGGCGCAGCTTTTACCGTAGCGGCCT
>Ga0247740_1000512_pt1 | contig 18616 bp, 14 predicted proteins | sample UWRJL148409B2_FD_180942 | JGI IMG/M metagenome (GOLD analysis project Ga0247740, IMG submission 180942) | Plant litter microbial communities from Arlington Agricultural Research Station in Wisconsin, United States - UWRJ-L148-409B-2 | ecosystem: Environmental > Terrestrial > Plant litter >...
GATCGGGTTGTAGTTGGGGATGTTTGTGCTCCAACCTGTACCGATACCGTTTGCGCCGTTGACGAGTACCATGGGTACGACAGGAACGAACATTTCTGGTTCGATCTTATTACCATCAGATTCGCCGTATTTGAGGAGAGCGTCGTCATGGGGGTGGAAGATCCTTCGCGCAAAGGGCGACAGCCGGGTATAGATGTACCTGGCGCTGGCTGCATCGGCGCCACCTTGAAGACGAGACCCGAAATTGCCGCTGGGTTCCAGGCAGTTGATGTTGTTTGACCCAACAAAGTCTTGCGCAAGACCTACGATGGTGCCTTGCATGGAAGCCTCGCCATAGGCGTAGTCAGTGGTACCAGAAACGGAGCCGGCAAGATCTACGACCTTGACATCCTTTCGGAGATTTCGCCTAAAGCAAGTATATAGGACTTTGCGCTGACCGGGCTTGAAACCATCAATGACCGAGGGTATGGACCGCAAATTGTCAGCCATGCTGAAAAGAATGAGTTCTTTGTTGACGAAGTCGTCGTAGCTAATCTCCTTGGTGGTCAGGTCAAGGTGATTTCCCGGTACGAACCTCCCTAGCCATTCCTTGCGAGCATCGGCCTTCTTCTTGGAAAAAGCTAGCTCGATCAAGTCTTCCTCCTGGGTCTCCATGGTGTGGAAAGCTTTCATGTGTGTGTCGAGATCTTTGAAATAGATCTGGGCGTCGGAACTCTGACTAGTACCCAATCCCTTGTAGTACTTGTGGTCCCAACCTTTCTCGAGTTTGTGCTGCTCCTTCCACTCTTCGTATTCGGGCATGGAGAAGAAGCTCTTCTGGTTCTTGGGATGCTTGGGGTCGCCTTTCCATACTTTGACAATAGGAGTGATGAACTCCATGAGGAAGTTGGGGATCTTGAGCAAGCTCGGGTACTGACACTGCAGGAAGTTGATCAGTAAGCCTTTGATATGGCTACCGTCGTGATCCTGATCAGTCATGATCATGATGTGACCGTAGCGGAGACCCTTGCAATCCGTGTACTCCTTCTTGTGCTGGAGACCGATGAATTTCTTGATATTCTGGATTTCTTGGTTCTTCGAGATCTGCTCGATAGACGCGTCGCGGACGTTGAGGAGTTTACCGCGTAAGGGAAAGACACCGAAGTAGTCAGGGTTGACTACGGCACGGCCGGCTAGCGCAAGCAAGGCAGCGGAGTCACCTTCGGTGAGGATAAGGGTACACATGTGGCCGTCCTTGGTTCCAGCTTTGTTCGCATCGGTGAGCTTGGAGTTGCTCATGCGACTGCGCTTACTGCCGTCCGTCTTTTTGAGCATTTGGTCGGCCTTTTGTTGGGCGAAGTGCATGATGTTCTGAATGACCTCGGTCTTCGCGATATCCTTCATGAATTTGTCGCTCAGGACAGGCTTGCTGCCAAACTGGCTCGATTTGGTCGTCAGCTGCTCCTTGGTCTGCGAAGTGAATGCTGGGTTGATAATCTGACAATTGACGAAGAGGAAGAGATGGTTTTTTATCTGTGCGGGCTTGAGCTTGACACCACCTTTGTTCTTCTTGGTGACAATGGCTAGTAGCTTCTCGATGATCTGGTCGGCGATGAAGTTTACGTGGGTACCGCCGGAGGCCGTGGCAATAGAGTTGACGAACGAGACCTGATTGAAGGAGCCATCCGAAACGGCGAAACCAACCTCCCATCGGTCGAGACGGTCGGTGATGATGACCTTCTTCTCCTTGTCCTCCTCACCTTGTTCGCTTTTGATGGCTTTGGTGTACATTTCCATGTACTTGGCGAAGCTGTTGACTTTGATGCGCTCGCCGTTCAGATACACTTTGATGCCCCGCAGCACACCGGCCATATCGTAGGTGCGACGCTTGACGAGGGCCTCGAAGTCATCATCGATACCGTCCATGCCGAATTTGCTAAAGTCGGCCTTGTAAGAAACCTTGGTGTAGTCATCCGTTTTGATGTCCGTGATCTTGGCCTTGCCCATCTTGCTCATATTATCCGTCCACGTCTGCTTGTACTTCTTCTTCTGCTTCGAGTCGACCGTCTCAAGTGTGAACTCGGTACTGAAGACGTTGCAGAGCTTCGCACCGTAACCGTTGCGCCCACCGGTGACCTTGGCCTCGTTGTCGTTGTAGTTGGACGAGGTGAGGAGGTGACCGAAGATCATTTCGGGCACGTAGATGCCGTGTTCTTTGTGGATCTCAATCGGGATACCCTTGCCGTCGTTCCTGACGGAGATCTCGCCCGACTCGCGATCCACGGTGACCTTGATCTCACTCATGTTCTTGTCGTTCTGCTTGTTGTCTGCCGCGTTCACGAGAATTTCGTCGAAGATCTTGTACAGACCGGGCACGTACGTCACGTCGCGGTACTCCATGGCTTCGGTGGTAGTGTTGTAGACCCACATCTTGTCTGTGGTCTTCTCGACAGAGCCAATGTAGGTATCGGGCCGCTTCATTATGTGCTCCAGATGCGTGAGCTGCGACTTGTTAGCTAACATGTGGGCGCCGTCCTGCGCAGGGCCATACCATTTGATATTTACTGCTTGCGGGGCCGCCCGCGGCCTTCTTCGCCTTTGCAGCGGGCGCCTCTATGCCATCCATATCAAAGCTCTCGTTTGCAATATCAGCCAAAGGCTTGCCGCCCGTCTTCTTGGGCGCCGGGGCCTTTTTCTGCTTCGGGGGGGTATCGGCTAGTAGCATTTCGTCGTCAAGTGGGTCATCATCGACGTCCACATCCGAGTTCTCGTCATCGGAAACCACCACCTTCTTCTTTGGTGCCACCTTTGCCCGCGGCTTCGGAGGTGCTGACGGGTCTTTCGGCGGACGTCCCCGCGCTTTCGTGGCGGCCGCGGGCTTTTTGGGTGGTGCCTTCGGCTTGGTAGCTTTGGCAGGCTTTGCAGGCGGCGCGAAGTCAGAGCTCACGCCTTCGTCGAACGAGTCCATGAGCGAGTCGTCCATGTTTGCGATGGCGAAAGCGCTCAATTAGGGGTCCCGCAGGACAAAACAGAGAGTAAAGAGTGTAGAGACCCAGGCCGGCAGTAGTGGTCCTGGTAGCAACGAAAGGTAGGAGGTGATGTTGTGGAAGCGACAGCTGCGGGCGCGTGTTTTGGCGTTTGGCGTCTTTGTTTTGGCGCGTTGCTGAGCGAGCGCTCGGAGAACGAGCGTTGCCTGGTACGTGCTAGCGCCTATGCCCCACTCCCATTGGCCCAGTTCACGGTGAACAAGTGGTTCACGTAGGTGATGATGAAGGTCCCGATAATGGTGAGGGTCTTCTGCAAAGGGTAAGTTGAGGACTGATAGGTCTCGCGTACGTCGTTTTTGCTTAGAAGCGGTGTGGGTAGAGTGAACAGCGCAGTTCAGTGTTCGATGCAGTGCTACGGAACACACCTGAACAGCATGTATAATTACACTGCTGATACAGACTTAGTGTATGCATAAGGGTACCTTTTATTGTTCCAGCACGTCTATCTATCAAAGTTGGGTTTCAAGTGCTCAAATATTGAACCTTGATCTGTCACGAGCATAGAAATCACGTGCTTGGACTAACCCACCCCCGTCTAGTGCCTTCTTCGCACCTTCTGGCTTTGTCATCTCAACAGCTTCAAGCTGCTCACTCCCAGCACGAAACCCTTCCACCTACAACTACCCGCCCATCATGACAGCGGGATCAGTGTCGAAGCGCAAATCCTGTGCTGAATGCGTCAAAGCGAAGCGGAAGTGCGGCATGGAGCTTCCGAGGTGCAAACGGTGCGAGAAGAAAGACATCGCATGCCCGTACCCAAACAACAAAGTCACTGTGGCAGAGACAGAATTTCCAGGACTAGAGTTCTCGTGGTTGGACGACCTTATGGACGACCCGAGTACCCTTGCCTGGACCGGCCAGCTCCAGCCACAGCTTGATGCTGCGTCGGTTGGCACCTTTTCTGGAAGCTCGGATACTGACGCGCTATTCACCGCCTCCGCCGGTTCAGGCTCTCTAGCACTCGAGGAGAGTCCACTATGTGACTACACCCCATTTGCAGAGATTCAAGCTGCGCTACTTCGTTTCAAAACGTGGCCTGAGAAGTGGGTCAAGGAAGGGAAAGCGCCTTTCATTCATTCTCGACTATATACCTCCGGGATGCCGCGACCGCTACAAGACGCATATGCGGCATGTGCTATTTATTCAACAAAAACCGAGCAGAACGAGTTCGTGGCTTTTACAGTCATCGAATCTAAAGCGAATGAGCTGCTGCAAGCGCCCGAGCTGCCGAGCTGGACTACATTGGACTTGCTCGCTGCAGTGCAGGCACTCCTCATCTTTCAATTCATCAGGTTGCTCGACGGCGATATTCGACAACGTGCATCTGCCGAGAAAGCTGAGCCAATCCTCCAGACCTGGACAGAGCAGCTTATGGCAAGAACAGCCGAAGAGCAAACGTTCACGACAATCACGGCGCCTTCATGGCGGTCTTGGACCTTTGGCGAGTCAGTGCGACGTACCATCACAATGAGCTTCTACCTGGAAGGCGCCTACTCGCTCGCTCAACAAGGCTTCTGCACACTTGGAAAGCTTGTTACCGCCAACTCGTTTACAGCTCAGCGACGTCTATGGGAAGCGCGAAGTCCACTTGAGTGGGAGCGCGTCAAGCAAGCGTACAATCCCCACTGGGTTTCTAAAATGGACTTCGATGGTGTGTTTCAAGACGGTGATGGGGAAGAATTAGACGACTTCGGCATGGTTCTTATGATCACGTACAAGGGACAAGACGTTGTAGATCACTGGATGGCAACGAGACAATTGCAGCAGCAACTCGTTCTAGAGACTAATCTCCACCAAAGTCTTTTGGGTGTGATCAATTGACTGGGCCTGAATGCTTTAGTGGCGGTATTTCTGTCATTCGTCGATGCGCCAATCCTCCGGAAGAATCGCTGTCTTTATCAAATTCACCAAGCGCCTCCAGTAGGACTACACAATGTGAGCTTGCAGCAACCACGATCTTCACTATACCCTTTAATTTACCACTGTTGTTGTCAACGGTGAGCTTCTGGAACATGTCCATCATTCGCTTCAGCTCTTTCCGCCAAGTCGAATCGTAGTGACCGATTCCGTCAGTTATGTTGAAGACAGCACCACAGCGCATTTGACATCAGCGAGACGGATTTTCGGACGATAGGGATCCCAGCGCAAAGACTAACGGCTGCTTCACATTTCCGGGATAAGTTTCGACAACTTGGGAGTCGATTCGCTCGATAGTGCTCAGCCAACCAAAATTGCACACTAGCAACATCGCCTAGCCGTCGATGTGAAAGTCCTTAGTGTAGCTATGCTGTAGTTCCCTCGACTATTACACTGTCCGCAGCCTTCATTTCGCTCACTGAGCGTGCCCACAGGCCAATTGGTCTCTGACGTCGGCCCTATTAGATAAGCCGCCCTTCAGTGAGTTGCTTGCGTGCTTGACGATCTTGGAGCTCGCGCATCCATCGGCTCTGTGCCGCGAACCGCTCAGTTGTCTCAACGGTACGGCCCCCTTCATATATACCCCCGTCGGAAAGTATACGATGGAGCAGGTTTGTATGTTTATATGGGTTAGTACAAGGTGCAAATTTGCTACGGCCCAATGCTCTACATATCCACGAACTGGTTACCACCAAACTTCAATCTACGAGCCTGACATGTAGACGGCGGAGAACACCATATCGAAATATGACGATCTCGTCTCTATCATACACTCTTCGAGTTAGCGATTTGCAGCAAGTTCCGAATGGCCTCCGGCCCAAGGAGGCTGCACTGATGAAGTAGAAAACGTCTTATTCCGAGCAGAACAAGCCTCCGCCGAAGGCTACACTTGAGGAAGCGGAACTCATTACCACGAACAAGTTCACATCGCCCTTGGATATCAAGGCAATGCATGAATCGTATCCAAGGAAGTGTTGATATGTGCTCTCATTGGTTGCGTTCGGCAAAGATGAACTTGCTGGTGGTATCATGGGCGTATCGTCGGAGTGCTGCATGATCCGCTTTATGATCAGGGTTTTTGTAATGCAGCCATGCTACAACATGGTAGATTAAGATTATACTCCAGCGAATCCATCCAGGATCTTCCTCATCCAGTCATTCAAAACATACTAGAATAGGTCCCCGAATCTATATACGATTGATACTTCCGAAAAGGTATTACCAAAAAACCCTATTCCGGGGTCAGACCCGAGCGCTCTGGAAGTCCTCAAGACGTGTTGTGTTGCAGGGACCTTGTGCCAAATGTGGACCATGATTTTAATGGGAAGGCGCGCATACACAGATCGTTACTCGCTATACATGAGTATAGGCAGTAACTCCTTGCTACATAGAGATGACAGCGTTTTATCGCTTGACTGTCCCGCTCTGCGAGACTGTGCTTGCCATCCCCTCTTTTAACAACACGCGCGATGATAATCAACAACGCTGTGTACGATCTATTATACAATCAGACCTTTATGACTCCACGTTCAAGGAGTTTATCAATGCCGTGGCAAGGATGATGTGACTCAACGCATCCATGTCCGTGCCTTCTATGAACGTAGCACAGTCACACGCAATTATCCGCCCAACACTGCACTTACCCTAGCCCGCCCTCAACTACACACGCAACAATTTCACGATTTCAAGTGCACTTCGCTGCTCCCTCTTCCGTAATGGCACTGAGCGGTCGCATCTCTTTTGTATATATAACTCCTCCATTCCCGACACAGCTATATCTCCCACAAAGGCGTGGTGGCAGAGTGGTCTATTGCGCAAGACTTGAAATCTTGTTCCCTTGGGAGCGTCTGTTCGAATCAGGCCCACGTCGATACTTTTTTACTTCTCAATCTACCTTGGTCTTACTGAGAATACACCTGCTTTCATGGTACATAGAACCAAGGCTTCTCCCCGCCTTCCTGCTTCCACTTCTTCTCAGCTTTTTTGTTGTATCTCCAGTAGACCACCTCCTGCACGCCCGCAAAGAAAATGCCTACGCTCACCATGATGATCATGGTGCGCAAGCCCTTGTTGTAGAATGGCAAGTCATCGGCCCTGAAATACTGCGTCCCAACCATCAACCCGCTAATCGCACTCATGACCCACATGGCGATTGCGATACTTCTCTCCCCAGGCTCTTTACAATTCAGCTGTACCCAAGAGTTATGCACCGGGTGATAACCGATAGCGAACGCGTTGACAGTTGTCCAGAGTGCCCAACGCGACCATTTCCCCACGTCCGGGTGTACACTGCGTGTGATGATGAGGACAAGGAGGTAGCACGCTTGGGCGATCATAACAGCAAGACCGCGTTTGTTGGTCTTGTCCGAAAGCCATCCGAAGAAGAAAACCACGGCCAGTGCTAGGAAGCCGCCAACACAAGCGAGTGCGTTGGCTTCGATACGGTTGAAGCCCAGCTGCATGATGATGGTCGGAGTGTAGGTTGTGAGCGGACTCCAGGTAGAAAAGACGGCAAAGGTAGACACAAAGTGCGGCCAGCGACGGTAATGTTTCACTGTGCGCCAGACAAGAGCGGCTGGGATGCGCAGCCCTTGGGCACCGTCTTTGCGCTCGCCGTCATCATTCTCTATGCGCTGCTTCAGCGCGTCTAGGTCTGCTTCTTTGAAGCGGATCAAGCCAGGCGAGAGGAGGGGGCGAGGTGCATCAGGTGCTCCTGGAAGAAGGAAGAGTAGGACCATAGAAACACACATGGTGAATATGCCTTCGACTACATTTTCGTCAGTGGCCTGGAGCGAGGGTGGTTGACGCGATGAACTTACGCAGGAACAGCCACTGCCAGCCTTTCATTCCGCCGTGTCCCCCAAGCTTGAGAATGCCCGATGCCAGGAGAGGACTAATCGCATTGCCACCAAACATGCCAAAGAAGAATACTGCGACTCTTTTGGAAAGCTCTCGCTTAGTATACCAGGTCGATAGCGTATATATGCCGCCCGGAATATACCCTGCTTCACAGAGACCGAGGAAGGACCTTGCGACGAGGAAGCCGGCCTTGTTCTTCACAAACACTTGCAGCGTGGCCACCAGGCCGAAGATGAAAACCTGGGCCGATAGCCACTTACGCGGACCAATCTGGCCTGAATCAGTTTGGGTAGAGGGTGATTTTGCAAATGGAGACTGACCCGCTGGAGTATCAAATTCGAGGGGATCTCGAGAACCACAATGCCGAGAAACATCAACTGATTGCCCAGGTTGATGGTGTTTTGGTTCACGTTTATGTTCTTTGCGAAGCCGTCCGTGAGCGCAGAAGCAAGGTTCATGCGGTCAAGCTGGAAGACAAGGAGGCCTAGAAAGAGTAATGGAAGGACGGTGACATCGACTCTGTTTGGTTGAATGAGCTTCAAGGCTTTGCACCTCGATGGTTCAAACTCACTTCCTCTTCGCTCGCAGGCTCGCAGCATCCTTCTCAATGTCGATATCATCGTTCGAGCTTACTTCGCTCTGCAGGCCAAGTTCATCGACGCCCTTTTCTCGCTCGGCCATGTTTGACAAGCAACGACAGCGAAATATAGATGTGAACAATGCTGGGGAACAGGACCACCTCCCTATGTGTATCTGCGACAATAAGAGATTCGTGATCAAGCGTCATGGTCGCGAATCGTCTTCCGCCGTCGTGCCGCATGGGTCGGCATCCTACAAACTTCGCTATCTTGCCGATATGGGATGCCTTTCCGTTGCCGAGCGGAACATTCCCAGTTCCAAGCTGCAGCCCAAGCCACGTGCCGTACCACTAGGCATAACGACGCTGTTCTGGTGGGTGGTTGCGCGAGCGCCAAGAAACGACCTACAGGGGCTAGTAGAATTGCGTGCTGACAGGACCTCATGTCGCAAACATCGCGTATGCTAGCTGGTAGCAAAATCATCCAAGTAAAGTTATCCTGGAGATACACGAGTTGTGTGCCGATGCCGACGGAGTCAGTTTGCCGGGGAATGAGTCTGAGCATGGGGAACGCGATTGCGATATCTTACTGACTTCGTCCTCTTCGTCGCGCTCGCATATCCTGCTGAACCTCGCCTCTTCACAGCACTACTCTGGCCCTACAAAACTTCCGAATTTTCGCCCACGTGATAACGCGCCCGGCATGCCTAGTAAACGTGTTGCAGTGATCGGCCTCGGTCCTGCCGGAGCCATAGCAATCGATGCATTGGCACAAGAGAGGGCGTTCGACGTAATACGCGTCTTCGAGAGGAGGGAAGCGCCCGGCGGTTGCTGGTGGGTATGCACATCTCATGCGTGTTACGTTATTGACCACTCGCAGGCTCACAGACCCGCACCCGTCTCCAAACATTTCACCGTTGACATTCGAGTCTCTTGCAACGCGTAGTGGAGATCCACCTATTCGATTGCCGTCGTCACTTCCTGCGGTGACCCCAAAGTCTGTTCAACCGAGATATACCGAATCATCGGTGTATCCATACCTGGAGACGAACGTCGATGACGTTCCAATGGCTTTCTCGCAGGAGCCGATCCCAGCACAGCGCAGCCAACTTTCGATCTCACGGCACGGGGAAGATACACCGTTCAGGCACCACTCAGTAATGCAACAGTACGTCGCCGGATTGGTGAATAGGAATGGATACGAGAAGCTTGTGTCGTACAACACCGCTGTCGAGTTGGTAGAGAAGGTCGACGATGAGTGGAGATTAGTTCTTCGATCCGAAGGTACGAACGAAGACGAATGGTGGGAGGAACGTTTCGATGCCGTCATTGTAGCCAACGGGCATTACAGTGTGCCGTACATTCCCAAGATTGAAGGTCTGGAAGCTTTCGAGAGGGCGAGACCAGGAAGCGTGAAGCACAGCAAGATGTATCGAGGGCGAGACGCATACCGAGGCAAGGTAACACATACCCGCATTGGTTCAGATCGTGAAGACACTGACGAGCAGACAGAGAGTCGTAACCGTTGGAGCCTCCGTGTCCGCGGCCGACATAACATACGACTTGGCTAGCATTGCCCAAAACCCAATTTATGCGGTTGTCAAAGGCCACAAAGCGAATGGCTACTTCGGCGACGAGGCTTTTAAACACCCAAACATCGTTGCAAAACCCTCCATCTCGCATATTTCGGCATCAAACGGCGAACGAACTGTACACTTCGTGGACGGCACGCACGTCGTGAATGTTGATGAGATCATCTTTGGAACAGGCTACTCGTGGTCATTGCCATTCTTGCCTGACGTCGAAGTTCGGAACAACCGTGTGCCTGGGCTTTACCAGCATGTAGTTTACCACAAGGATCCTACTCTGCTCTTCGTCGGAGCCACGGGCGCAGGCTTAACGTTCAAAGTGTTCGAATGGCAAGCTGTCTTGGCAGCCCGGATCCTCTCCGGCCGCGCTACGTTGCCGTCATTGGAAGAACAGCTTCGATGGGAAAAGGAGAGGATAGAAAAACGAGGTGATGGTGCCGCCTTCACATTAGTGTTTCCGGATTTCGAAGAGTATTTCGAGACGGTAAGGAAGCTTGCGGGACAGCCAAAAGAGCTAGAACCGGGCCGAAGGTTGCCATCTTTCGATCAGACGTGGTTTGAGAGGTTTATGGCTGGACACGAGAGGAGGAAAAGATGGTGGAAAGAAGAAAATGCGAAAGCAAGGCAAGAGGGTCAGGTTGTGCGTGCAAAGCTCTGATTTATCACCCCTGTAGCTAGATGACGCAAAGAACGTAGCTGCTTAGATGAGGAACAATACATATGAAGGGAAGCATAGTAGTACATGAATAGAACGCGTATTCGTCAAGAGGACGTTAATAGTAGTGTTGACGGTAAGGAGAACGCGCAAAAGCCAGCCAACGCGTGTGCACGGACACGAAATACCCTGCGCTAGCCGCGGGCGGCTTCGGATGGGACGCCGCGCGAGGAACTACACGCAAGCGCGCAACAACCTCAACACCAAGAGCAGGACACAACTATCGCGCCCTTTATCCATCCGACATACTTCAGGACAACGGTATGCTCACAGTGCCATTACATCAATAACGTCCGACATGCTTCATCCGCTTATTGCTGAGGGACGTAATGTGATCCGAAGGGAGCTGCTCAGCCACATGCAAGCAGACGTGCACTGAACTGCTCTAATCATCTCGAACACGTCCCTTCAGCTCAATGCTTCTTCGCATTGAGCTCGCCGCCGCAATGGGCGCGCTAGGCGCGACGAACGTTGCATCGGCGCCCTGAAGGATTCACCAACACGCCTGTGCGCCCGCCTGCGGTCCGTATTCACAATCTTACCCACAAGACACTTCAATCCTATCACATAGGCCCAACAACAGGTTATATCCTCTATGCAGATTCATTGCGCGAGTCATCGCTCCAGCTCAGGGTCATCCTTGCCGTATCTCTCCGTGCGGCGAAGAACCATCGCCTACGCCACGCCGTCCGGCGGACAGATCCGTTTGCCTGTCTTCATGTAATTTTACGTCTAGATTCAACTGATACTATGTAACTCATTGTCTCCATGCGCTAACTGTACACCTCTGAGACTCAGCCGAGATGTTTTTATCTGCACTGATGGCCGCCCTCGTGTCTCATCGATTCATTTGTGGGGCTTAGTATAAGTCATCTGGTATACGCATTTCTTCCTACTTGCTGACGTTCTTTAGGTCATGATACGGGTGATGGTCTGCATGAAGCCGGTGCACCCACGTGCTGCTGAGTGGCTGCTGACGGCACACCTCCCCGCGACCAGGTCTGGCACCCGTCTTACCTTGAACTGACCCTCACTATTCCTTCCGCAATCTCTTCGACCTTCTAGACGAATTGAAAGCCATGTGATAAACATTTACGAAACCTCTTCCATGCGAGTGTTCTCAGCTGCAAAGGGTCCTTGCTCCTCAGAAAGGGCCGGGGCCACAAATCTACTCTTGAAGCCTATGGACCCATCGGTATAAGTACAGGCTTTTGCTCTGGCTTCCTGCGTGTACGCGGTCCATCTCTCACGCTCATTCAACTGTCACTCTTTTACTTGTTAGTATCTTCGCGTACACAATGAGAGTCATTCGTTTTGCAACAGCACTTTTGCTTGCAGCACGGTCTCGTGGCTCACCAATCTTTAGCAACGACGAGGGCCAACTCGTTACACGTCAAGGACCGGGCTCGTACTATGCGATCACCGGGGCTACAGGCGGGGTCTTTCCACGAATGGAAATTCGGGAGCTAGAGAACGCTGGTGGAGAGATTTGGAACTTATTCATACTTGCTTTTGCAGAGTTCAAGGCCATGGATCAGACAGTTATCGATTCGTACTACCAGATTGCAGGCATGTTACGCCCCCAGTGACGGGCTCAGACTTTGCTAACTCGTGTCAGGAATTCATGGTATGCCTTGGTAAGCAGACACCTGGACCACTCTCAAGCCCACTAGGTTTCGCGGGCACTAACATCGTCAGGACTTCATGGGACGGCGTGGAAGGGACTATCGATGACAAAAACGACTGGAATAGAGGTTATTGTACGCATAGCCAGCTGCTCTTCGGAACATGGCACCGTCCATACCTGGTACTGTTCGAAGTGAGTGCATCATCTCAGTGATGATCCTCCGTGTTTCCACTAACAATGCCCAGCAAAAATTACAGCAAGTGGCTCGAACCATCGCGAACAAGTTCCCAGCGGCAACGAAGTCGAAGTACCAGGCCGCGGCAGACAGAATCCGCCTCCCTTTCTGGGACTGGGCGAAAGCTCTTTCTGCCGATGAACCAATGATGCCATCAATCGTTTCAACTGAAAAGGTGCAAGTTACCTTCCCAAACGGTACTGCTTCTCAGATTGGCAATCCTTTGTATCAATACAACTTTCACCCTCTAGACAACACACAGATCAACGGCACGGTAAGTCCTTTGCTTTACCCCATCGCGTCGATTTCTAAATTGCCTAGGGCTGCTCACCCGGTCGTGGAGAAGGCGGTCGCCCGCAGATCTGCGACAACTATAACTATACCATTCGTGGCGGTTCTTACGAAGGCGGAGGTGATATTCCCGGAGTCAACACCCGGCTTCGGGCCGATCTCAAGTCCAACCGGGCTTCTCTATACGCCATCTTGTCGCAGTATCAGACTTTCACGCAAGTTACTTCGAATTCAGTGTGCGGAAATGCGGCTCGAGCTGGCAACCTGGAAGCATTACACAACAACATACATGCCGATTTCACACCTGGGCATATGACACCTACGGCTGTTGCCGCTTTTGATCCTATCTTTTGGCTTCATCACGCGAATGTTGATCGTCATCTTGCTCTACATCAAGCTCTATATCCGGACACGTTTGTGGAATCGTGCGCAGCCGAGTTCCCTACATACACAATCGAGACCGGCACGATTCTGAATGCTGAATCGGGTAAGCTTTCCGATCTTCTCTCTTTACTGCGATTGACCGTGTCCAGCTCTCACTCCCTTCCATATGAACGCTGCGGGCGACTTTTGGACGTCCACCGCTACACGCAACATCTACGATCAGATGTACACATATCCTGAACTTGCTGACAACCCCTCGAACACGACATTGGTGAGGAGAATCAAGACGCTGTACTCTGGACCAGCGGATGTTCCTGTCACAGCCACAAAGAGGGCGATCAAGGCTACGCGTCAAAGTTCCCAGCCAACAGAGAAAGAGCTGTATCTAGCCGAAGTCAAGCTACCCACCTGCGGACTAGACAATGGCCAAGGTGGTGGTGCCCCCTACAGTGTCTTGGTCTTCCTCGGCAATGTCCCAAGTGATGCAAAGGACTGGGTTTCTTCAGATACTTTCGTGGGCCCAGCATCAACGTTGGGCGCTATGATACCGAGCGATCAGGTGACCACGTCCACCATTGACATATCGATAGCACTAGAGAAGGCGATCGAGGATGGCTTGACGTCGAACGAGAAGGCTAAGGAGTATCTGATGGAGAATTTGCACTATCGCGTTGAGCTTGTAAGTGGATCGCCTTCGCAAGCTGAAGTACCCAACCAAGTATGCTAATGTGAAATAGGGCGGCGTCGAAATTCCGAAAGATAGTGTCAAGAATCTATCCGTCGGCTTAATCAGCACAAAGGTGGAGATTTCTCAATCCGATGACGAGTTCGACCGCTGGGTTGGTGGGTTCAAAGAGCACGGTGCTATTGAAACATGATAGAACAATCTGCTATCGCCAGATTTTCTCTCAATCACTCTTCCTGTACATCCTTTCCACCTCACAATCTTTCTTGTTCGTCATACATACTCAATTTCAATTGTCAATATTCGTTGTTTTACACTTCCATCCAGTCTCCGCCTGCACTTGTGCGAGACTGTTTCTTCGACCTGAATTAATGCAATTCATCACCACCAACATGCTTAATCTAGTACAAATCCAATCGCCATAAGCTTGCAGGCACGAGGTCTTGAACAGGATCAGCGAGAATGCCTTCGAACAATCAGTCAAACAGTCACGAACGACTGTGAAGAATCGAAGTCGGCTTTCGCGTAAACGAAATGACCGGAACTAAGCCCGAACCACCGAGGATGCGACCCTCACCTAAACCACCACGTAGATTGCGTTATTTGGAGTATTTCAATAGTGCAACGCTTGGATATAGGAATCTTGAAGCTGTAGAAGTGCTGTAAAAAGGATAGCAGCTCGCGTTAACGCGTCAATGTGATGCGAACGATGATTCGGTGCGGGGGGCTTAGTTCCGGAGATTTCATCTACATGAGGGCCGGTAGAGCCGTTGTCTGCAAGCGCCTCAGTCTCGCTGCGGTCCAGAAAAATCATGTTGCACTACCAGTAGGCAGGGCAATCAGATCATCTCACCTACAGCTTCAGCCTCAAAACACGTAGAATCTGCAGGCAAGCAACTTGAACCACCTATCTAGAGCGACTTGAGCTTTAAAGAATCCCACTATCCAGGTCCAGAAAAGCTGCGCAATGTATGCATTCGGGCCGAGCCCCGGTTCTTAACACATTATCTCGACCCGATCCCGATCGCCGCAGTTCCATGCCCCCTCGTCTTTGGGTTTTCTGTCAACTTATAATATCTTCGCACACGGTCCTTCGTAGTCTGTGAGACTGTTCACGTTACGCTCGCTTCTATACAGTTTGCACTGGAGTCCATGGCTGGTGGATTTTACGGTGGATAGCATGTTCGAAAAGGTCGACGGGCGGCTAGAAGACTTCGAGTAGTCACTAACACTCAGTGACGCTATGCCGATCAAGTAGAAAGCGGGGTGGGCGGGCAGCAAAACTTAGCCAGACTTTGCGGATTTGTTCGTAAGGTGGTACCAGTCGGAGTCGTATAGCCAGCTTCTTATCGGTGGGTTCAGCCTTGCGACCGCAGACGCGATTAAAAGACGTACTTACATATTAATACAGCGAATACGACTACGAAGCAAGCGGGATTTTTTTACTTTGGAGCATTCGGGAGCGAATCGCAACCTAAAGGTGAGTGTTGGTGTTCTGCATCGAACAGATTACACGCACGAAAACAAGTGGACCAGGTTTCCTTATAATGGGAATATCTTTTGTCTAGACCCTATATCCAGCCCGGAGGCGGCTGGTTTGATCGTACCACTAAAACGGGCGTATCTGTACTACATGGATGCCCGAAAACCCTCCATCCGCTCTTCGGATGCAGTCTGATCTTCATATTCTTCGAATTGTCTGGCGATGCGCTGCTTCATGTCGAAGATGAAGCGAACTGCTTCTGCATCGGATTCGGCAGACCGTATATAAGCGTTGGCATTGCCGAATTCTGCTCTGGAACGTTCACTCACATGGGATTACTTCGCGTAGTTGCTCCATCAAAGCCACGCGAAAAAGGTTCTGTACGCCCACAGACATGTCACAGGAACGCGCAGGTCAGTCCTTAGGGGCCCACTAATCTGGAGCGCCCAATTTTCCTCGGGAGCATTGTTGGCAGAAATCTTCTTGATAGCGACGCGTCGTTTCAACTTTTTGTAAAGGGACCCGAGTATTATCAGAAATAGAAGGACAATGCGCGCGAAAGGAAGCCGGCGAGCCTATCTCAGCACGGTCCGGGCTGGTATCGAACGTAACCTCTCTGATTTACTCATCATGGAAGACCACATGGACTGGGATATCCGAAGCTATGGACAACTCCGCGAATCTAGCTACGTGAACAAGAGCGCTGCTGCTGCCTTCGACTTCCGAAACAATCGCTTCCTTGTGTGGGCGTTACGAACATACATCTCGACAGACTTCCAGAGACGATGGCAATGATGTCATGTGATTAGGCCGTTGCGGGATGTCTGTGGGGGCACAATTAACTCTCGTTGATATATCTCGAAGAACACACCATCCGCCTGAAGGACCCCAACGTTCTGCTATGAAGCACACATGATATGTGGCGAGTGCCGAAGGCCTTGGTGGAGCATTGACTTGTGCTTCATATAGACGGGAGAGTATGTTCGACCACTTATACCGTTTCCCAACTAGATGCTGGGCAGATTCTATTGGGGATGTCGGTTGAAAGGTTTGCTTCGCCACTTTACAAGATGCTCAACGACTTGTATAATAGCAAACAGGAGCTCAAGTTGGCATGCTTGACTGTGCTTCCATTCTTGTTTGTGCGCTGGAGGCGGCAAGAAAATACTAACGCGAATAGCGATGTCTCGTAGCATGGAGATGGAGGGAGCGACGTCGGGAAGGGCAGCGATGCCAGATGGAGCGTGCAGTTGAACATGCCGAAGCTGCTGCAGGGTAGATGGGAGATCAGACGGACCAGTATCCTGATATCAGCAAGTAGAGCCACTGGGGAAGAGACCGTCTGGACATCATAAGTGTGAGCTGTCATTCAATATGTTCCCTCCTAAGTTGCTAGCCCTGGACAGCAGCCTTACGTATTGCATCGTCTAGTCTCGTGTGGAAACGTTGTCTCCTGCGGGTGGTTTGACTACCTGTCCAGCTTGAGACCTGTGCCACCACACAAAACGCCGACGGCCATAGAGTCGACACCGCGTTCTTTCAAATTTGAGTTCATGCGAATTCTTGTCGTTGTCGTGGCGAGGTCAAAAGCACATGTAAGACGAATTTGAAATTGATGCCTTCCGGCACCCTGCGCAGTAGCAGCTGCTGCGGCCGACGACGCACAAGGTTTCTATGACTGCCAGCTGTGAGCTGAGAATTCGGAGTGCACCGTATAGCTGAAGCGAACGGTCCATAGACAGAGCATCGATTAAATAGTGAGCGCGAGATGCCTGATCGTGACCACTGTAAGAAGGTTGTTGTTTATCGCTACAAGACCTCAAATGCCATGCGTAGCGCCTGAAGACCGTCACGTCGAGGTGTGATTAGGTTCGACGGGTCGCTCGATTGGTCATTGGCGCATAACGACATTCACCCTTAGCCAATCGCTTCCCTCCCGCCTGCAGGGGCAAGCCGCCGCCAAGGCAAACCCTATGCGTTTCATGGCTAGCATTGGTTAGCATTGATTTTCAACAAAGAGATCAGAGCAAATGACAGCAGTACAGATGTTATTGACTCCGGTCTATCGAATTCGCACTGAAACCAAGCTCACAGCGCGCATAGTGGTATGATTGTGCATACACCGGCCACTAGCGCGCTTGTGCAGCCTTCCAACAAGTCCGGCCTCACACCCTGTGTTCCAGCTTCGATTGTCCTCCAGTTTCATCCAGCCGAATTCATCCGTTAACATTCATGCCGTCTCTTCATGCTTCCAATGACCGTGCGATCTTGCAATCTTGCTAGTTCCGATTCTACGGTAAAGACTCGTTTGAGGCTTTTCAGGCGACGAGTCGCGCAATGAACGTACGCGCCGGTGGGTGCGAGATAGGTATAGCATATTGTTTCGAAGCATCGCACAAGGCTGTCGCGGGGTATGAAGTGCGATGGTTAAAGACACCATCATCTCCTTCGTTCATGCGTGCCACCCGCATTTCCTGCGGAGCATCCACACTGATCTCATTTTTCCATATCTTTCTCCTCCCAGGCTGTGCCTGAAGGAGTTTTTCTTGTCCATCGTTTTCTCATCCATCAAGATACCCAACCTTTCTGTAGATTTCATAATACACTGCTAGTATGCTTGGGCAAATTGTTCTTGTCATGGCCTCTATGGCTATCTCTGTTGCAGGCGCCCCCATATTGGGTGAAAGAGACGTTGCATCCACTTCTGCGCTCTTGCATCCCCACGTTAGTTCGCGATACAGCCTTCGAACAATGAACTTGCTGACTATGATCGCAGATTGGCGCTGTGGTTGACTCGCGTGGTGTGGATCCCCTCGACCGACGTATGGCCGCCGATGTAGGCCACAAAAAGCGACAAATTCTTGTCCCGGATGGAGGTCCTGATGACAAGAAGCGACAGAGCACCAACGACGGGGGTGGTTTCAAAGCCCGACAGAGCACCAACGACGGGGGTGGCTTCAAAGCCCGACAGAGCACCAACGACGGAGGTGGCTTCAAAGTCCGACAGAGCACCAATGACGGAGGGGGTTTCAAAGCCCGACAGAGCACCAACGACGGAGGAGGTTTCAAAGCCCGACAGAGCACCAACGACGGAGGTGGCTTCAAAGTCCGACAGAGTACCAATGACGGAGGGGGTTTCAAAGCCCGACAGAGCACCAACGACGGAGGTGGCTTCAAAGCCCGACAGAGCACCAACGACGGGGGTGGCTTCAAAGCACGACAGAGCAC
>Ga0247740_1000513_pt1 | contig 18598 bp, 11 predicted proteins | sample UWRJL148409B2_FD_180942 | JGI IMG/M metagenome (GOLD analysis project Ga0247740, IMG submission 180942) | Plant litter microbial communities from Arlington Agricultural Research Station in Wisconsin, United States - UWRJ-L148-409B-2 | ecosystem: Environmental > Terrestrial > Plant litter >...
AGTTGAACAGCAATCCGTCGAAGATATCGAAGCCCCAGCCGAGCCAGGCCGCGAACAAAACCAACCACTGATAGCGCGTGAGTCCGAGCATTGACGGGCCTCGTATACTACGAGCCAGCGACTCGCTTCGGAGCCCTGGGCGTCCTCGGCGAGTGCGTCACGGTCTTCGCGCGCAACGCGATACGCGACGCCACGCGCGCTCCCCTCGCGCGCCAAACCCTGCAAAAATCGCGTCTCGATAGGCAATATCGGGGCGAGCTGAAGCTGGGCTCGACTCGACGCATCAGCGAGCCATAGCCGAACACCTAGACATCGGAAAGGCGGAGTAAGGGTGCATGCACTAACTGCCGCAGCACGCTGGGCCGCCAGCTTTTCTGCAGCGAACGAGCCGCGGCGCAGCTCATCGCTGCACTTTTACAAACGGGACTGAATCGCGGGCGACTCGCTAGAACGCGTGTGGAACCGCTCCCACATTTAGCTTTCCGCTCTGTTTCATCTCTGATAGGAGTGAACCGCAAAACGGACCCGGCCCTCAGCCGCTTACGACACCCTACGTCCTTACGCAGGAACGCCGCCAGATGATGCGCAAACTTCCCCTGATTTTCTCTGGTCTCTTTTTCGCTCTTCCGGTTGCCGCCCAGGAGGCCGAGCCGACCGCCCCCCCGTCGGACGACGCCGTTGAGATGAAGAAGGAGATGCCGGCCGCCAAGCCTGACGGTCCGGCGACGCAATCCGTGCCCACGGCGATCTCGCAAGAGAACACGGCCGAGGCGCCGCCCCCTCCGCCCCCGGCCAAAGCGGGCACCACCGCCGCCGTGACCACGGTGTCCGGCCCGCCCGCCGCCGTCAACGACGACAGCTGGAAGTTCGAGTACCACGGCTACATTCGCGCGCCGATGCGGGTGGGCATGGGCAAGCGTGACAAGCCGGGCGACGGGCAAAGCAGCACCACGCTGCACTCGCCGATCATCCCCGACGACCAGTACCTCAGCTGGCAGAGCTCGCCGCACAACAAGACAGACTGGGCCGAACTCTACTTGTCGCTCGGTAACTCTTGGGCCAAGGGCACCGTGTCCATCCAGGGCTACAACTTCGCGGACGCGGGCTTCAGCAACCCGGTGACGCAGCTCGGTATCTCCGACGGCTACGTCGACCTCACGCCGGACCTCGGCTACGAGAACGTGCGTTTGGCTTGGCGCGTCGGTGCCTTCTCGAACAAGTACGGCTCGGCCGGAAAGTACGACGCCGGCGAGTATGACACCTACATGTTCGGCCGTATTCACAACGCCGGTGAAGCGCTGCACATCGACTACGACATCGACGAGAACAACTCACTGTGGCTCGAGCACGGCATCGGCTTCCGCAAGCCGGATCCGAACCACTTCAATAACTCGCGCTTCACGCTGCTGAACCACGCTCACGTCGGCTTCAAGCACACTGAAGCGATCCAATTCACGGCGCACTACCTGCACTCGTGGACGCAAGAAGAAGAGCGCAGCGCCGATCCCGGCATCCCGATTGACGGCATGGGCCAGTCGGTTCCGTACAATCTGCCGCGTGCGACGGCGACGTCGATCACCGGCGTGCCGGACGGTAAGATGTGGGTCGCCGGTCTCGACGCTCGCTTCGACCTCGGCGCGTACGGTTACTTCTATGCCGCTTTCTCGCGCGTCGGTCTGAAGAACGCCACCACCGTCGCTCGCGCGATCGAGGTGATTCACTCATCCGGCGGCGGCGAGTTCGGCCTCGGCGTGGTGGACAATTACCTCGGCCCGTCCTGTGTCGACACGGCGTTCAACACCTCGCCCGGTCTGCACGGCCGCGCGTACTACCCGCAACCCGCCGACGGGTTCAATCCGACCCGCCCGTGTAGCTTGGGCACCGGTCATGTCGACACCCTGCTCGCGCAGTACGAGTTCAGCCTCACGAACTTCACCCAGCAAAGCTCGGGTGGGCAGAAGTTCTGGGGTGATGGCTCGGACCTAGTGCTCAAGTTGTACGGCATGTACAACAAGGTAAAGAGCGACTACGCGCCGAATGACGGCAGCCACAAGCTGAAGTTCGGTGCCGACGTGGCCTATTCGATCTTGCCTTGGCTGACCGCCGCGGTGCGCTTCGACCGTCTGCAGCCGAACAGCAAGGTCCCGGAACAATCGTTCGCCATCTTGTCGCCGCGCTTGGTGTTCAAGTCCAAGTGGAACACGCACGAAGCGATTACCATTCAGTACTCGCGGTACATGTACAACCAACGCGAATGCGCGAATGGCACCCCGGCGGACGGTGTCGTGTACACGCCGGGTGAAGAGCGCTGCGTGCAGCCGCCGTCTTCTCCGGTCCCGCCGGACGGCTTCGGTTCGGGTTACCCCGCGCTGACCGGCCAACGTGGTGCTCCCACCACGCGCCCCGACGTGAACGTGTTCAAGATCGAAGCCACGATGTGGTGGTGAGTTCGCGCTCTCGCGGCTCCCTGCCCTGAGCGGCTCGCCCGCTCCCGAAAAACCCTACCGACCTCGAAGAGAGCGGTAGGGTTTTCGCGTTTGTGGCGGCGCGCCGCTCGGCAGCCGCAATGTTGCAAGCGGCGCGATTGGCAATCTGCCGATACCGACTCTAGAAGTGCAAGAAGCCGATCGACTCGAGTCGATCGGCTTCTTTTTCGTCCGCAGCGCGCATTCCGCGCGGTATCTCAGCTCACTTGGGGATGATGATGTCGCAGGGGAAATCGAAGTCGATGGTGCTGCTCGCGGGGTCTTTCCAAGTCGAACACGCACTACCGACCAGCTCCAGCTGGGTGGTGTTGTTCATGCGCCACCCGTTGTCTTGAGCGAGCGGGATTTGCGTACCCTCGATAGCGACCTTGGCTTGATCGAGCAAGTCGAGGTTGACCGTGATATCGCCGCCCAAGTCGAACACGCAGCTCTTGATGCCTTTGACGACGCTCGCAATCTCGTCCCTAAGCTTTTTCTGGTCGGCGGGATCGGGGGCATAGACGGTCGCGTTGGTCGCCGCCGTACCGTAAGTGCCGCGCGTTTGCTTGCCAGGCGTCGCGCAATCATGAGGCGCCGTGGCGGGAAAGAGCGAGGACCATGCGGCAATGCCTTGGCAGGCGTAACAGACATCCTGCTCTTTGGTCATCGCCCCGAATGGAGACGCGGGCGGTAGACCTGCGCCGGCATTGGCCACGGATTGCAAGAATGCACCCGAATTGGCAATGATAGAGGTACCGAGCCCGAAGACGATGGTGTGAATGCCTTCAGCCGCTAGCTGTTGCACACCGCCCACGACCGCATCGATGGGGCACTTCGAGTCGCCGTTGTCGCAGAAGTCCGGTTCGCCATCCGTCACGAACAGGATGTATTTGTCGCCGTCATTCCCGGCTTGATCGAGCAGCCCTTTCACGAGCGGCAGCGCGAGCATGACCGGTGTTTCACCAGCGGCGCCGGTGACGCGGCCGAGCGGTTGATATACCGTCGAGATCGCCGATGAGTTGTTGAGCGCGGGGGCGATCGACTCGAAGATCGGGCACATGCCGCCTTGCTGCCCGGTGAATGCACCGAAACCAAAGCGGACCTGCCCTTCCAGCTCCTTCACTACGTCCAACACGCCGGCTTTCAGCGGTTCCCAAGTGACGACCTGCTGGGCATTCGGCGTGAACATGCTGTCCGAGCGGTCGACCAGCACGAACACGGTTGGGATCTTCGGGTCGAACTTGACGGTGATCTGTTGGCAGCCGGTGCCCGGCGGCATCCCGTTGCCGCCGTTGCCGACCGCGATGTTCCCGGTGGCCGCGTTGCCGGTATTACCGACGTTGCCGATATTACCGAAGCCGCCCGAGGCGCCGGGGCCAGAACCGGCGGTGTTGCGGCCACCACCACCGGTTTCACCACTGCCCGCACTGCACGAAGCCGCGGCGACCAGCGCGGCGCCCAGACTCAATAAACCAGATAAGCGCCGCGCCGAGAACCTTCGCATATGTCGTGGACCTTTTAAGAAGCAGAGTTCGAGTTAGCTTGCCTCGCACTCAATGTGAACGGTGCTGCCCGGCTTGGCAAACGGCACGATCACCCCTTCGATCGCTTTTCCGTCGACGGTGAGCTTCACCTTGCCCGTACCGCCCGTGCTCTTCACGTGGATGCGGTAGGTGGCGCCCCGACATTTGCGGGTGACGGTGAATTCGGGAACGTCCTTGCCAATGCACGGTTTGACGCACAGGCCGTCCCACTCCGGGCGAACGCCGAGCATGTGCTGGGAGATGGCGACGAAGTTCCACGAGCCGGTGCCGGTGAGCCAGGAGTTCTTGGCTTCACCGTGACGCGGCGCGTCCTTACCGGCGATCATCTGCGAATACACGTACGGCTCGGTCCGGTGGATCTCGCTGATGTCCTCGAGGTACGCGGGCGCGATCTTCTTGTAGTACTCGAAGGCGCGTTCGCCGCGGCCGATGACGGTCTCGGCGATCATGACCCAGGGGTTATTGTGGCAGAAGATGCCCGCGTTCTCTTTGTAGCCCGGGGGATACGAAGAGATCTCGCCGAGTTCGACGTGGTACTCGCGGTAGGGCGGATTATTGAGCACGATGCCGTACTTCGTGTCGAGGCGCTCTTTCACCGAGTCGAGCGCTTTTTTGGCTTCACCCGTCGCGACGCCGATGCCGGCCATGACGCAGTAGCCTTGCGGCTCGATCAGGATATTGCTGTCGCCCTCGGGGCAATCCTTACTGCCCACCTTGTTGCCGAAGAAGTCGTAGGCACGCAGGAACCACTCGCCGTCCCAACCGTGCTCGAGCACGGCGCGTTCCATCTTGGCGATCTCGCCGCGAGCGCGGGTGGCCTCGGCGTTCTGCCCCTTGTACTCGCAGATTTTCGCGTACTCGGGGCCGATGTGCACGAACATGCCCGCGATGAACACCGACTCGGCAGTGCGACCGGTGCGGTTGCCCGTGGTCTGGAACGACTCGTTCGGATCTTCCGAGAAGCAGTTCAGGTTGAGGCAGTCGTTCCAATCAGCCCGGCCGATCAGCGGCAGGCCGTGCGGGCCGAGGTTGTGCTCGACGTGATCGAACGAGCGCTTCAAGTGCTCGAGCAACGAAGCAGCGTTGTTCGGGTCGTTGTCGAACGGCACTTGTTCGTCCAAGATCCCATAGTCACCCGTCTCTTTGATGTACGCGGAGACGCCCAAGATCAGCCACAGCGGGTCGTCATTGAAGCCGCTGCCGACGTCGTTGTTGCCGCGCTTCGTGAGCGGTTGGTACTGGTGGTACGCGCTGCCATCCGCAAACTGCGTGGACGCAATGTCGATGATGCGCTCGCGCGCGCGCTCCGGCACCAAGTGCACGAAGCCGAGCAGATCTTGATTCGAGTCACGGAAACCCATGCCGCGCCCAATGCCGGTCTCGAACAGCGAGGCACTGCGCGACATGTTGAACGTCACCATGCACTGGTACGGGTTCCAGATGTTGACCATCCGGTTCAGCTTCTCGTCGCCTGACTCGACCGAGTAGTTCGAGAGCAAACCCTCCCAATGGGCGCGCAGCTTGTCCATCGCGGCAGTCACCTGCTCAGGGGTCGAGAACTCCGCGATCAACTTTTGGGCGCCGGTCTTGTTGATGACGCCGGGCTTCTCCCACTTCTCGTCACGCGGGTTCTCCACGTAGCCGAGGAGGAACACGAACTTCTTCTCTTCACCCGGGGCGAGCGTCACGTCCAAGCCGTGCGAGGCGATGGGCGACCAACCGCTGGCGACCGTGTTCTTCGACTCGCCGGCGATCGGCACGTCCGGCTCACCGAAGCCGTTGTACAAACCAATGAAGGACTCGCGGTCCGTATCGAAGCCCGAAACGGGCGCGTTCACATGGTAAAACGCGAAGTGGTCGCGACGCTCGCGGTACTCGGTCTTGTGATAGATGGTGCTGCCGACGACTTCGACCTCGCCCGTGCTGAAGTTGCGCTGCAGGTTGGTGCCGTCATCTGCTGCGTTCCACAAGCAGAACTCGATGAACGAGAACAGCTTGACCTTCTTCGGGGTCGAGCCTTCGTTCTTCAGAGTGACTTGGTGGACCTCACAGGTTTGCCCGCCGATCGGCACGAAGTACAACACCTCGGCGCGCAGCCCGTTGCGGGTGCCAGTGATCTGCGTGTAGCCGAGGCCGTGGCGGCATTCGAAGGAGCTGAGCTCCTTCTTCATCGGCATGAAGGTGGGCGTCCAGGTGTCGCCGCCGTCATTGATGTAGAAGTAGCGACCGCCCGAATCCGTCGGCACGTTGTTGTAGCGGTAGCGCGTCAGCCGGCGCATCTTCGCGTCGCGGTAGAAGCAGTACCCGCCACCCTGGTGCGAGACGAGCCCGAAGAACTGCTCGCTACCCAGGTAGTTGATCCACGGGTACGGGGTCTTGGGGGTGGTGATGACGTATTCTCTACGGGCGTCGTCGAAGTGACCAAAGCGCATGACAGGAGAGCTCCACGAAAGAGTCGGGATGGTTGGGGCCGGGCCTAGAAGAGGCTAGGTCCGAAAGGAACTTTGAATTTACTTCACGGGGCGAGGCGCAACGCTTCACCTAGCAGCGGTGTCGAGCGCGCGCCCCCCGGAACAGCAGCGGCCAGCTGACGCCGGCCGCAAGTACGATAGGAGGAGGATAAATCAGGGGCAGCCGGTGAACTCGATGTCGTCGACCCACACGTCGTAGGCGGCACCCTTGTCATTCACCTGGAACTGGATGCCGTACATCTGCGAGGCGTCGACGCCGGACGTGTGGGGGGAACCCCAGCCCTTCAGCTGCTTGAGAGCGCCGTACGGGAAGACGAATTGCTTCCACTCGGTCGTCAGCTTCAAGTCGGCGCCGAAGTCGTTGAAACACTCTTTACACACCTTGCCGTCGGGATCGGTGTTGCTGTCCGGCACTTTGAGGCGAACGTTCGGCGTGGAGCCCGGGCCGATTTTGGCCCAGAAAGAGATGCCTTTGTAGGCGGTGCCGTCGTACGTGCCCTTGGGGTCGACGAAGTTCAAAGCCATGCCGGCGTACACGGTGTCGCCGCCGCCGACCTGACCGGTCATGTGCGCGGCGTACTTGGAGCCATTGGCGCCGCCCGGGGTCATCGCGAAAGTGCCACCCTGCGAACCTGCCGTGGGCGTGATGGTCGAGCCGTTCGGATCGACGAACGTGTACCAGTAACCGCCACGACCCTTGATCGTGTTGATCTGGTTACTGTTGTTCTCGGAGTCCGAGATGATTCCGATGTTGGCGGGGCACGCCTTGCCCTCGGGCGAGTTCTTGGTCTCGGCAGACGTGGGGTCGACGCGCTTCACGCAGCCGCTTCCCAAAACCAGCGCAGACACAGCCAAACCGCAGATAAAAAAGTTCGTCGACAGGGTTCGCATCATTCCCGCGAGCGTAACCTGGAACCGATTTCATATCCAGCGAAACTCGACCACACGCGCGCGCTTGCAGAGCCGAAAAGGCGCTCTGGATTCGGCGCGCGCACGCCGCTGCGTGTGGACCATCGACCCGCAGCCGGACGTAGTCAAGACTCCAAACTTGGTGCTGTTCGTCGGTCTTCGTCATTCCGGAGTATGTAGAAAATTGGCACTCTGCTAGCAGCGGCGAGTCATGGTTTTTCTGTGCGTTTTCCGCTGATTTTTGCAGATAATGGACTACAGTGCGCTCTCCGGTCTGTTGCGCCGCACTTCCGCGAGCCACGACCCACCGCGGATCATCTCAAAGGTGCTGGCGCTGATGAAGACGTTTAACTTGTCTCTGGCTACGGCCGCCGTGGGCGCCCTGGCAGTGTCTGTTTTGGCCTGTAGCGCGCAAGGCCAAGACAATACTCAACCGCGACCGAGCAACGAGGGAGGCGGCGCAGGCCCCGCTGGCGGCGCTTCGAGCGGCAGCGCGGGCAGCCCTGCGATCCCCGCCGCCGGCAGCGGCACTGGGGGTTCGCCGACTCAAACGGGGAGCGCGGGCTCGGCACCGGCCGGCACGGGCGGCGGGTTCAACACCGGCGTCGGCGGCGCGCTCGTGAGCGCGGGCGCCCCCGGCACCGGTGCCGCGGGCAGCTCGACGGGCGCGGCGGGTTCGGCGACCACCGGGGGCTGCAAAGTTGCGGCCGGCACCGCGACGGACCTGCTGATTGACGATCTGGAGGATGGCGACAACGTGATTCGGCCCATCGGCTCACGCGTTGGTTATTGGTATACCTACAACGACAAGACTACCGGCGCGGTCCAGGTGCCCGATCCGGGCGTGCTGTTCAAAGCCACCGCAGGAGGCAGCACGGCGACCCCGCTGTTCGCCGCAACGACCAGCGGGCCTGCGTTCACCGTCTATGGCGCAGGCATGGGCTTCGACTTCAACAACACGTCGAAGAAGTCCTGTCCGTACAACGCGAGCGTGTACACCGGCATCAAGTTCTGGGCCAAGGCCAACACGACCGGGGTGTCCCTGAAAGCCATGATCAAGATCCCGGCCACGAGTTCCGCGGCCGACGGTGGCACGTGCGCCACCGCATGTTCGGATCACTTTTTCCTCAAGCCCGCGCCAGTGCTCACCACTACTTGGACGGAGTACACGCTGCCCTTCGCCAGTATTGCCCAAGAGGGTTTCGGTACTCCCCCCGCAACGTTCGACAAGGCGAACCTCCTCGGCGTGCAGTTCCAAGTTCCAGTCGGCGTGGCCTTCGACTTCAGCGTCGACGACATCACGTTCTATTGAGCTGAACGCGCCGGCGCGCGGCCAGAACGCGCGCGCCCTGCTCGCGCGCGCTCAGAACCCGCGCGCGTAACCGATCGAAGCGTCGACCACGGTGCCGGACGCGCCGAACATCTGCTTCACGCGCACCTCGGGCACGAGCCCGTTGTCACCCGCGAACGGGATCATCACACCGAAGCCGAGGCCGGCGAACGTGGTTCCGGTCTTGCGCCATGCGTCGAGCTTGCTCTTGTTGCGCGCAGCGTCGTAGTACTCGACCGACACGCGGCCATCCACCTCGGCCAAACCGCCGGAGAGTGACAGGTACGGGCGCACCCCGGAGCTCTCGAAAGGCGCCGAGCCGAACCAGTAATTGGCGCGAATTTCCGCGTGAAATGGCAGGAATTTGTCTTTGCCCGCGGGGCGCCCGCCGAACGCGTAACCAATCCTGAAACCCAGACTCACGTTCGAGCCGAGCAAGCGATCGAAACCGAGCAAGATGCGCGAGGTGCCACGCCCGAAACCGCCGGACACCTTGTTGCCAGCCCCGGCCCCGATGTCTTCACCTGCGCTGTCGCCAAAGCGTGCGCCGTTCTTGAAGCAGCTGTAGTTGGCCGCGTCCGCGGTGCCGGCGGCGTTCGATGCACAAACCTGGTCTTTCGCGGAGTAGAGCAGCAGATCTTGATCGAAGGTCAGGCTAAGCCAATTCTTCGACCCCTTGCCTGGAGGTTCCGCCGGCTCTTCTTCTTTGAGCACGACCTTGTCCTCGCAGTCCTTGCCCACGCACTCTTCCTCCTCGGCTTTCTCCTCCGGAGCTTTCTCTTCGACCTTTGGGCCGTGGCCGCCCAATTCTTTGAACAGCTTACGGGTCTCCGGAGTGGCAAAGTCTTCGTCCAGCTCGAGATCCGGATTGAGCTGGAGGGCGCGCTTCAGCTCGGTCTTTCCTTTCGCGCTCTGCTTCATGCCGGCGATGTAGACTGTTGCCAAATCGCGATGCAGATCACCGGCCAGCTCGTTCGAACAGCCCGACGCCCCACACTGGGCAATCGCTTTTTTCAGCTTTTGCTCGGATTTCTTGAAGTTCGTGGCCGCGTAGTCGGTCTGCATCGCCTCGCGCTGCAGGGCGCTGGCGGCTTTGTCCTTTGGGGCGGCCAATGCCGCGCGCGGCGCGAACAGCAACCCTCCGACCACGAGTGCATTGAGACAGACGACCAGGGAGCGATGTTCGTGCATGTTGGTATGCAAAAGCGGCACCCACCGGCAACGCTTGCAGCGCCGAACCATAGTCTGCGTCGCGAGAGCAGTGCAATCTCCCTAGCGGTTTTCACGCGCGCGGGTTTTGCCGCCGCGCTGCTGATCGCGTGCCACGCAGAGCAGAAATTTCCAGCCACTTCGCTCAGCACGTCGGCCCCGCTAGAGCTTCAGTTGTTCCAGCCCACGCAGGCCACGCTCGACGCCCAGCACTCGCTCACCGATCTGTCGCAGCTGAATGAGCAACCTGCGGGCGCACATGGCTTCGTGCGCCCCGCCCTCGCCCACTTCGTCGACGATCGCGGCACGCGCCTGCGCTTTTTTGGAGTGAATCTGAGCGGCATCGCCTGCTTGCCCGAGCCAGAGATGGCCACGCGCTTGGCCCGGCATTTCCGCAGGCTGGGCTTCAACGCCGTGCGGCTCCACGGCCTCGACGGCCCGGGCGTACTGCTCGATGCGACTGGCGAGATTTCTCCGACGGCGCTGGCGCTACTCGACCACTTCACGGCCGCGTTGAAGAATGAAGGGATCTACTTCAGCTTCGGCCTACACGCGGCGAGTGGCTATCCGGGCCTCGCGGGTGAGGCGCAAACGCGCTTTCCGCGGGGTAACGTCTTGGACCGGTTCCATCCCCCATTCATCGAGGCCCAGCGTGACTTCGCGCGCCGCTTGCTGAGCCACCGCAACGCCGAGACCGCGCTCGAGTATCGCGCCGAACCAGCCCTGCTGTACGTCGAGCTGAACCACGAAGATACGATTTTCCCCTCTCGCGCGGGCAGCCCCGACGACCTGCCGGCCGAGTTTCGCGCTGAGCTCAGCCAGGGCTATCCCGCCTGGATCGCCCGACGCACGGCCGAAGGCTTGCGAGCACCCGGCCCTGCCGAAGAAGAAGCCAAAGCCGCGCTCCCGACCTTTGGGGCTGCACCGGGCGCACGCGCAGACTACGCGGAATACCTACGTGAGCTCGAGCGCAACAGTGTACGTTCGCTGATCGCTTTCATCCGCGAAGAGCTCGGCTTGCGATCCATGCTGATCAACAGCCAAGCGAGCTTTGGTGGTTTGGCGGGCGTGCTGCGCGAAGCCGAAATGAGTGATTTCATCGACGTGCACGGGCGCTGGGACGGGCCGCAATTCAGCGCCTCCGATGCCGGGTCATTGGGTAAGCTCGCGAGCTACCGCGTGTTCGGTAAACCGTTCGTGGTCTCCGACTATGCCGCGGCCGCGCCCAGCGACCATGCAGCCGAGATGTTCCCTCTGATGACGGGCATCGCGGGCCTGCAAGATTGGGACGCCATTTTCGCGTTCGCCTACGCAGATCAAAAGCGTGAATACGAGCCCGCGCGCATCAGCGGCGCATTCGATATCGCTGGACATCCTGCAAAGCTAGCGTTCATCAGCAGCGCGGCGTTGGCCTTTCGCCGTGGCTTGGTCGCCCCCGGGCGAAGCCGCATCGAGCTCAGCGTGCCCGAGCAACCGAGCGCCCTGCCCTTCACGGAAGACGCATTGCCCGATGCCTGGGGTGCCCAGCGCGTTCCCGCGTCGACCGTCGCGCTCCGCCAATTGGGCATCAGCCTGCGCGCGGGCTACGGAGAGATCAGCGCGGGCTACGCGCCGCGCGTGAGCGGCGTGCTCGGCAGTGACACGGGTGAGATTCTCTGGGAGCCCCGTGGCCCTCACGCGCGCTTCAGCATCGATGCCCCCGCGCTCAAGGCGGTGTGCGGTTTGCTGAGCCACACTGAGCTCCCGTTTGCCGGCGTCAGCTTCGAGTTTCCGGCGTTTACGCCGGGCTTTGCCTGCGCAACTTTGGTCTCCCTCGACGATGCTCCCATCGCCAGCGCGCGTCGCTTGCTGTTCACGGTCTCGGGTTTGGCGCAGAACGCGGCGGCCCCAGCGCCCGCGCTTGCGCAATACGTGCCCGTGAGCGTGACCTTGCCCCGCGACACCTGGCGAGCAGAAGCGTTGGATGCCGCCGGAAAGCCGCTGCGCACGCTGCCCGTGCTGAACGAGCGAGGAAGCAAGATCTCGACGACCTACGCGGGCGCCGCGCTGTCCTACGCCTTCACCCGCTGAGCGCGTTCACTTCAAAATGAACGACACATCGTCCAGCCAAATATCGATGGCGGCGGTGTTCGTGAGCGTGAACTGCACGCTGTACACCCCCGCAGGATCGAACGTCGTCTGAGGCTTTCCGAACCCCTGCTGCGTGAAGTCGGCGAACTTGACCTCGTACGCGGCCCACGTGGTTTTCAGACCGCTCACCGTTTTGAACAGGTGATCGCCACAGCGCGCGGTCGTCTCGTTGCACTCGCCACCATCCACATCCGAGTGAACGTTCGGCAAGAGCACCTTGAGAGTGGTCGTCGTTCCGCTGGCGATCTTGGCGTAGAAGCGAATGCCGCTGTAGGCCGAGACGTCATACGCCACCTTCTTGCCGGCTTGATTCACCATGTCGGCCCCGACCCCAGCGCCCCACACCGTGAAGCCGCTCGCGGTCAGGTGCAAACCGGCGGCGCTGTCCGGGCGCGCGTCCGCGGTGGGAAATTCTTTGATCGACAAGGGGCCGAGCGTGCCCGTCTTGGTGCCGTCGGAGAAGACGTACCAGGGGCCGTTGCGACCGTTCACTCGGTTCACGAACGCGTCCAAATCTTCGAAATCGTCAATCAGGGGAACGATTGGCGCGCCGCCCGACCCCGCGGTGCCGTTACCGGACGAGCCCGCGGTGCCGCCCACGCCGGTCGTGCCGCCGAGCGGGGCATTCCCCGAACTGCCGGCCTCCGATGTCGGTGACCCGCCTTGGCCGTCACCGCCCGCGGGACTCCCACCCGAGCTCACTTCGCCGGCCGCGCCGCCTTCCATGCTCGTGTCTTCACCCGCGGCGGCACCGCTGCCGTCACCTGAGCTACCGCCCATGCCGACCGCGCCAGCCGCGGGCAGCGACGACCCGAGCGAGCCCTGCAGTAAGCTCTCGTTGTAGGTATTGCACGCGGCAAAGGCGGTCAAAGCAAGCACGGAAAAGACACGAACGGACACTCCGACGAGCATACCTACCGGCCCTCGACCCGCAAGCAATATTCCGGCGCGGCAGCGCGGATCACTCGCAAACGACGTCACCTCCCGATGATCGATTCGGCGCGTGGCGTCATCGCGGACTTGGCTCTCGACTCGATGCTCGCGTCAAACCGCTTGCGAGTCCGGCTCGAACATTCTGATCCCGAAGGAAGCGGGTGCTAGGCGCTCGTGTATATTCGCGCCATGGCAGGCGTGGTGCTCGAGGACGTCGTGAAAGTGTACGAAGGCGGCCTCAAAGTCGTGGATCGGTTCAACTTGGACATTGCCGACCGCGAATTCGTGGTGCTCGTCGGGCCCTCGGGCTGCGGCAAGTCCACCACCCTGCGCATGATTGCGGGCTTGGAAGAAGTGAGCTCGGGCACGATTTCCATCGGTGGCCGCGTGGTCAACGACGTGGCGCCCAAAGATCGCGACATCGCCATGGTGTTCCAAAGCTACGCGCTCTACCCGCACATGACCGTGTACGACAACATGGCCTTCGCGTTGAAGCTGCGGAACACCCCCAAAGCGGTGATCGACGAAAAGGTGCAGCGCGCAGCCAAGGTGCTGATGATCACGCACCTGCTCGAGCGGAAACCGAAAGCGTTGTCCGGGGGGCAGCGCCAGCGCGTGGCGCTCGGCCGCGCGATCGTGCGCGACCCAAAGTGTTTCTTGTTCGACGAGCCGCTATCGAACTTGGACGCCAAACTGCGGGTCGAAATGCGCGCCGAGATCAAGCAGCTCACGCTGAGCTTGAATGCCACCACCGTGTACGTCACCCACGACCAAGAAGAAGCGATGACCCTGGGGGACCGCGTGGTGGTCATGAAAGACGGCATTACCCAGCAAATCGGCTCCGCGCTCGAGATCTACAATCACCCGCTCAATCGCTTCGTCGCGAGCTTCCTCGGCAGCCCGCCGATGAACTTCTTCAGCGGCAAACTGGTCGAAGTGGCGGGCCGGTTGCTGTTCGATGAAGGTAGCGGTCGGTTACCCATCGCACCCTGGGCCAGCGCCCAGCTGCTTCCACGAGTCGGTCAGGAGGTCGTCCTCGGGGTGCGCCCGGAATCCATGTCCGACCAAACTCACGCCCGCTTCCAGACCGAGGACAATCAGCTGAGCATGAAGGTCACACTCGTGCAGCCGCTGGGGCACAAGATGGACGTCTACTTGGCAACCGAAAAGCACCCCCGCTCGGTGGCGCAAATCGACTCCAGCGCGCGGGTGAGAGCGGGTGAGAGCATGCCCGTGTTCTTCGACATGTCGCGCGTGCACTTCTTCGAAGCCGGCGAAAACGGCAAAAAACTGGTCAGAAACGCCTCCCTCGACGACTGAGCGAAGGCACCGAGCAAACGGGGTAGGTCATTTCTGACCTCACCCCGGTGCATCATTGGGCCTGCACCCGGGGTGGGCTGGGTGGGCGCTCGCGATCCAGCCGCGCAGCTCGCGTGCGTGCGGGGTGCCGGGCTCAGACGCCGAAGGCGGTGACGGTCGCGGGGCGGCGCGTGACCATCAAAGAAGGATCGCTGAGGATGGCAACGCGAACGCGAACGCGAACGTGCTTCCCTCTCTCCTCACGTTCGAGAGGCTTGGCGAAGACACGCGTTTAACCTAGGTTGAGGATCCATGACGGACAGCAAACTTGCGATCCTTGTGGGCGGGGGGCCGGCGCCGGGCATCAATAGTGTGATTGGCGCGGCCACCATTCGCGCGTGCGTCGAGGGCATTCCGGTGCTGGGCATTCGCGATGGGTTTTCGGCCATCATGCGCGGGGATATCAGCAAAGTGCGGCCCCTCGACATCGAGGCTGTGTCGCGCATTCACTTTCGGGGCGGCTCCACGCTCGGCACCGCGCGCGCGAACCCGACCAAGGACCCCGCGTTGCTCGAAGCGACCGTGAACTCGTTGAAACGGCTGGGCGTGACGCAGCTGATCACGATCGGGGGTGACGACACGGCGTTCTCCGCGTTGCGCATCGCCGAGCACGCGCAAGGCACGCTCAGGGTCGTGCACGTGCCGAAGACCATCGACAATGATTTGGACTTGCCGGAGTGGATCCCGACCTTCGGATATCAGACCGCCCGTCACGTCGGCACGGGCATCGTCAAAGACTTGCTGGTCGACGCGCAGACGACCTCGCGTTGGTATTTCGTGGTCGCCATGGGCCGCAAGGCGGGCCACTTGGCACTCGGTATCGGCAAGGCGGCGGGCGCGACACTCACGCTGATCCCCGAGGAATTCAGCTCGAAACAGGTTCCCCTCAGTGAAATGGTCGATACCCTGGCGGGCGCGATCATCAAGCGTTTGGCTTACGGCCGCCCCGACGGGGTGGCCGTCTTGGCCGAAGGCTTGGTCGAGCGTTTGGATCCGGAAGAGCTCGCGAAGTATGCCGACGTCGAACGAGACGAGCACGATCACATTCGCATCGCCGAGATCGACTTCGGTCGCATCATCAAAGCGCGCGTCGTCGATCGACTGAAGGAGTTCGGCATCAAGACCACGATCGTGTCGAAGGACATCGGCTATGAGCTGCGTTGCACGGACCCGATCCCGTTCGACATGGAGTACACGCGGGACCTGGGCTATTGCGCCGCCAAGTACTTGCTCGAAGGCGGCTCAGGGGCGATGGTTACGATCCAACAAGGCAAGTTCAAGCCGATCAAGTTCGCGGACATGCTCGACCCCGAGACCGGCCGCACCCGCGTGCGCATGGTGGACGTCGACACCGAGTATTACAAAATCGCCCGGCGCTACATGCTGCGCCTGCGCAAAGACGATTTCGAAGACCCGGCCGAGATTCAAAAGTACGCCAACGTGGCCAAGACCAGCCCCGAAAAGTTCAAAGCGCAGCTCGAGTATCTGGTCAAAAACGAACCGCCGCCGCTCGAATTCGAGTACTGAGCGGCCGAACGCGACCGAGAACGTTTCGCTCGCGCGCGGGCCGGAATAAAAGCGTGCTCGGGGCGCTTGGCACTCGCCGACCGCCGCGAGCCACATGCGAATCTCTGCAAAACTGACGCTGGGCATGATCGCCGGCATCGTCGCGATCTTGGCCATCTCCAGCTACCTCACGGTCAACCGGGAGATTCAGCTGTTCGAGACGGACATGGCGCGCGATCACGAAACGTTCGCGCAGGCCGTCGCCTCGTCCATGGCCCGCGTCTGGCGGGTCGATGGTCGAGCCCACGCGCTCGGCCTGCTCGAACAGCTGGACGCCGGTGAAGGCGCGGTGCACGTGCGCTTCGTGCCCAAAGACGGCACGGCCAGCGATCCGCGCATCGATCACGCAGCGCTGCAGCGCGTACGCCACGGCGGGGCCTCCTTGCACGACAAGCGCGAGGGTCCCGACCCGAAACTGTACAGCTACGCGGCCGTGCACTTGGGCGATGAAACGCCGGGCGTGCTCGAGATCTCGGAGTCGCTCAAGCCGCGTGATGCGTACGTGCGCTCCACCGTGCTGCGGGCCGCGCTGACCGCAATCTGCCTCGGCTTGGTGTGCGCGGCGCTCACGTTCGCGCTCGGCAGCAGCATCGTGGGCCGACCGGTGCGCGCGTTGGTCGAGCAAGCGCGGCGCATCGGCGCGGGTGATTTGGGCATTCGGCTGGACCTGCGGCAACACGACGAAATTGCCGAACTGGGCCGAGAAATGAACGCCATGAGCAGTAAACTCTCGGACGCCAACGCGCGCTTGGTGGCCGAAACGGCGGCGCGCGTGCATGCGCTCTCGCAGCTCCGTCACGCCGAACGCTTGGTCACCGTGGGTAAGCTCGCGTCGGGCATTGCCCACGAGCTCGGCACGCCGCTGAACGTGGTCTCGGGGCGCGCCAAGATGATCTCGCAGAACCCGGCCGCGGATGACGCCGTGCGCAACAACGCGCGCATCGTCATGGAGCAAAGCGAGCGCATGGCGCAGATCATTCGCCAATTGCTGGACTTCGCCCGCGCCGGTAAACCGAACAAGACGCTCGTCGATCTGCGGCACTTGGCCGCCAGCACGCTGTCTTTGCTGCGGCCGATCGCCGACAAGCGCCGGGTCACGCTCCGCTTCGAGGCGAGCGAGCCGGTGTCCGAAGTCGTGGCCGACGCCGCGCAGCTGCAACAAGTCGTGACCAATCTGGTCGTGAACGCGGTGCAGGCCAGTCCCGAGGATTCTTCGGTCGAGGTCGGGCTACGCGCCGCGCCCGCCCCCGCCGGACCGGGCGCCGGCGCGGGGGGGCAAACGCGCGGCTTCGTGTGCATTACCGTGAGCGACCACGGAGCGGGCATGGGCTCGGAGATCTTGGAGCGCGTCTTCGAGCCGTTTTTCACGACCAAAGACGTCGGTGAAGGCACGGGGCTCGGGCTTGCCGTAGCCTACGGCATCGTTCAAGAGCACGGCGGTTTCATCACTGTCGAAAGCAAGCTCGACGAAGGTAGTCGTTTCGAGGTTTATCTCCCGCTCCCGGATCCTCCCCCATGAAAGCCAAAGTACTAATCGTCGACGACGACACGAGCATGTGTGAGCTATTGGCCGACGGGCTCGTGCAGCACGGCTACGAGGCGCGTTGGAACGCAAACCCGCACGAAGCGCTGGCGCAGCTCGCCAATCACGCGTTCGACGTCGTCCTGACCGACATCAACATGCGCGACATGAACGGCCTCGAGCTGTGCCAAAAGGCCACCGAGGCTCACCCCGAGCTACCAGTGATCGTGATCACGGCGTTCGGCAGCATGGAGACCGCGGTGCAGGCTATTCGCGCCGGCGCGTATGACTTCATCACCAAGCCGTTCGACATCGATGTCGTGGCGATTGCCATCGAGCGCGCGGTCAAGCACAGCGTGCTGACCCGTGAAGTGCAGCGGCTGCAACGCGCGGTAGACGAGTCTCGCCGCTTCGACGAGCTTTTGGGCGCGAGCCCCGCGATGAAAGAGGTGTACGATCTCTTGGAGCGCGTGGGCGAGTCCGAGTCGACCGTGCTGGTCAGCGGCGAAAGCGGCACCGGCAAAGAGCTCGTGGCGCGCGCGTTGCACCGCCGCAGCAAGCGCAGCGCGGGGCCCTTCGTGGCCATCAACTGCGCGGCAATGCCGGAGCAATTGCTGGAAAGTGAGCTGTTCGGTCACACCAAGGGTGCCTTCACCGACGCGCGCAGCGCGCGCCCGGGGCTGTTCGTGCAAGCCAAAGGCGGCACGATTTTTCTAGACGAGATTGGCGACATGCCCGTCGGGCTGCAGCCGAAGCTCCTGCGCGCGTTGCAAGAGCGCACAGTACGACCCGTGGGTGGCGATACCGAAACGCCGATTGACGTACGCGTCGTCGCGGCCAGCAATCGCGACCTCGAAACCGCCATCGAAGAACGCAAGTTCCGTGAAGATCTGTACTACCGAATCAACGTGATCCACGTCGAGCTGCCGCCGCTCCGCGCGCGCGGTGCAGATGTGATCTTGCTCGCGACGCACTACCTGCAGCACTTTGCCACGCAGTCTCAGAAAGACGTGCGCTCACTCGACGCAGAGGCTGCCGAGAAGCTCTCGGCCTATGCCTGGCCCGGCAACGTGCGCGAGCTCGCCAACTGCATGGAGCGTGCGGTCGCGCTGACTCGCAACGAGTCGATCGGCATCGCGGATTTGCCCGAGAAGATCCGA